>LNFM01006206.1_pt1 | contig 19857 bp, 18 predicted proteins | sample 596031 | NCBI WGS metagenome assembly LNFM01 (sample SAMN04254537, study PRJNA301005) | activated carbon metagenome | isolation source: dual media filters at the Ann Arbor, Michigan drinking water treatment plant | place: USA: Ann Arbor | reverse complement strand
CGCTTGCGGCGGGGAGAGGTCGGGGGTGGGGGGACAGTGTCGCCCCCCACCCGGTTCTCCGCTGCGCCCGGACCACCCTCCCCTCCGCAAGCGGGGGGAGGGGATCGCTGCGGGCGGCGCCCTGTTTCCGGAGACGCTGAATGTTCCTCGTCGACGTCATCCTGTCGGGCCTGATCCTCGGCGGCATGTATGCGCTGATCGCCATGGGGCTGTCGCTCCAGTACGGCGTGGCGCGGATCATGAACCTCGCCTATGGCGAGTTCACCATCGCCGCCTCCTTCATGGCCTATCTCCTGTTCACCGCCGCCGGCATCAGCCCGATCCTGGCGCTGGCGGTGGCCATGCCGCTCTCCTTCGCCCTCAACTGGGGCATCTACCGCGTGCTGATGACGCCGCTGGTCAGGCGGGCGAAGTCGCCCGGCGCGCTCGAGGTCGATTCCATCCTCGCCACCTTCGGCCTGCTCTTCGTCGTCCAGGGCATCATGCTGGTCGCCTTCGGCGGCTCCTATGTCAGCTATTCCTACCTCGCCATTCCGGTCGAGATCATCGGCTCGACGGTGGCGCTGAACCGCCTGCTCGCCGCCGGCCTCGCGGTTGGCATCGCCCTGGCGCTCACCGCCTTCCTCATGCGCACCCGCATCGGCACCGCCATCCGCGCCGTGGCGGTGAACCCGGCCGCGGCCCCCCTCGTCGGCATCGACACCACCGCCTATGCCGCCTTCGCCTTCGGCCTCGGCGGCGCCCTCGTCGCCGCCTCCGGCGTGCTGGTCTCGATGTTCTTCACCTTCAACGCCTCCATGGGCGTCGTCTTCACCATGAAGGCGCTGATCGTCGTCATCATGGGCGGGGTGGGCAACATCTTCGGCGCCCTCGTCGCCGGCCTCATCCTCGGCCTCGCGGAGTCGCTCACCGCCGCCTTCCTCGACGGCGGCCTGACGCTCGCCGTCAACTTCGCCCTCTTCCTCGCCATCCTGCTGGTCAAGCCCACCGGCCTGTTCGGAAAGGCCGCCAGATGACGCTGAAGGACTGGACCCTTCCCCTGATCGTGCTGGCCGCCGCCGCGGTGCTGGCGCCGCTCCCCGTCGTCGCCGGCTCCTACTGGATGGCGCTGCTCGTCAACATCCTGATGTATGCGACGCTCGCCACCGCCTGGGCGCTGTTCTCCGGCCCGACGCACTACGTGTCGCTGGCCACCGCCGCCTTCTTCGGCCTCGGCGCCTACACCATGGCCTTCCTCGGCGAGAAGCTCCCCCTGCCGCTGGTCTATGGCGTCGCCGCGCTCATCGGCGCCGTCGTCGCAACGATCGTCGGCCTCTCGACCCTGCGCCTCTCCGGCGTCTACTTCGTCATCTTCACCTTCGGCCTCGCCGAACTCGTCCGCCAGCTCGTCACCTGGGGCGAGGCGAAATACGGCGGCACGGTCGGCCGCTTCGTCTTCATCGACGTCACCCAGCAGGGCATCTACTGGATGCTGCTCGGGCTGCTCGTGCTGATCCTGCTCACCGGCTTCGCCATCCAGCGCTCCAGGCTCGGCTGGGCGCTGCGCGCCATCGGCGAGGACGAGACGGTGGCCCGCCACGCCGGCATCGACACCACCGTGTCGAAGGTCGCGGTCTTCGTCGTCTCCGCCACCTTCATGACCGTGGTGGGGGCGATCATGGCGCCGCGCTGGACCTATATCGACCCCTCCATCGCCTTCAACCCGATCATCTCCTTCCAGGTGCTGATCATGGCGCTGCTCGGCGGCGCCTCGCGGCTCTACGGGCCCATCCTCGGCGTCGTGCCGCTCGCCATCCTCTTCGAGATCCTGCAGGCGAACTTCCCCAACTCCTTCTCCATCCTGCTCGGCCTCGCCTTCCTGGTGATCGTCTATTTCGTGCCGAACGGCATCGTCGGGCTGATCGACCAGGGCCGCGGCGCCTTCATCAGGGCGACCCGCCGTCGCCCCCATCCGGCGGAGTGAGCCCATGCAGCCGCTGATCGAACTCCACGGCGTCTCCAAGAGCTTCGGCGGCCTGCGCGCCGTCGACCGCCTCACCGCCACCATCCGCCGCGGCGAGGTGGTCGGCCTCGTCGGCCCCAACGGCTCCGGCAAGACCACCGCCCTCAACCTCATCACCGGCAACCTCACCGCCGATTCCGGCGCCATCGTCTTCGAGGGCCGCAGCATCGAGCGCGACGGCGCCCACCGCATCACCCGCGCCGGCATCGCCCGCACCTTCCAGCTCGTGCGGGTCATGCCGACCATGACGCTGGCCGAGAACGTCGCCGTCGGCGCCATGTTCGGCGCCCGGCCCTGCGGCCCGGCGGAGGCGGCCGAGCGCGCCCTGCCGCTGCTCGCCCGCGTCGGCCTCGCCGCCCGCGCCGACGAGCGCGCCGCGAGCCTGACCTATATCGACCAGAAGCGGCTGGAACTCGCCCGGGCGCTCGCCGCCCATCCCCAGCTCCTGCTGCTCGACGAGTGGCTCGCCGGCCTCAACCCGACCGAGCTGAAGGAGGGCATCGCCCTCATCGCCTCGCTCGCCCGCGACGGCCTCACCATCGTCATGGTCGAGCACGTGATGGACGCCATCCGGGCGCTGTGCACCCGCTGCATCGTGATGAATGCCGGCACCAAGATCGCCGAGGGCACGCCCGCCCAGGCTCTGGCCGATCCCGGCGTCATCAAGGCCTATCTCGGAGACGACGACGATGCTTGAGGTCGCCCGCCTCTCCGCCTCCTACGGGCCCCACCGGGCCGTCGACGACGTCGCGCTGCATGTCGGCCGCGGCGAGACCGTCGCCATCCTCGGCGCCAACGGCGCCGGCAAGACGACGCTGCTGAAGACGCTCGCCGGGCTGATGCCGGCCGGGCAGGGGACTTCCATCACCTTCGAGGGCCTCTCCATCCGCGCCGCCGATCCCCACCGCATCGTCGAGCAGGGCATCGCGCTGGTCCCCGAGGGGCGCGGCATCTTCGGCGACCTCACCGTGCGCGAGAACCTGATGCTCGGCGCCTTCCCGAAGCGCGCCCGCGCCCACGAGGCGGCGACCCTCGACGACGTGCTGGCGCTCTTCCCGCGCCTCGCCGAACGCCTGTCGCAGCAGGTGCGCACCATGTCGGGCGGCGAGCAGCAGATGGTCGCCATCGGCCGGGCGCTGATGTCGAGGCCGAACCTCCTCATGCTCGACGAGCCCTCGCTCGGCCTGTCGCCGGTGATGACCGGCGAGCTCTTCAAGGGGCTCGCCGCCATCAAGGCCCGCGGCATGGCGATCCTCATCGTCGAGCAGAATGCCCGCAAGTGCCTGAAGCTCGCCGACCGCGCCTATCTCATCGCCAACGGCCGCATCGTCGGCGAGGGGCTGGCCGGCGATCTCGCCAACGACCCGCAGGTCGCCGCCGCCTATCTCGGCGGCGCTGCCGTGGCCGCCAACGACGACGGCGCCGACGTCGCCCCGCCGCCGATCTTCTCGCCCCCGCCCTTGCCCTTGACGGGCGAGGGTCCCGTTCCAGCCCCGGCCGTTCGTGCCGCCCCCGCGTCTCCGGAGAGTTCCATGAAACACGTCAACCTGATGATCGATTCCCGCGAGATGGGCGCCGCCGACGGCCGCACCTTCGACCGCCTCGACCCGATGACCGGCGAGGTGGCGACCCGCGCCGCCGCGGCCACCGTCTCGGACGCCGTCGCCGCGGTCGATGCCGCCGCCGCGGCCTTCCCGGCCTGGTCGGCGCTCGGCCCCAACGAGCGCCGCGCCAAGCTCAACGCCGCCGCCGACCTGATGCAGAAGCGCGCCGAGGACTTCGCTTCCGCCATGATGACCGAGACCGGCTCGACCAAGGGCTGGGCGCTGTTCAACGTGGGTCTCGCCGCCGGCATGCTGCGCGAGGCCGGCGCCATGACGACGCAGATCACCGGCGACGTCATCCCCACCGACAAGCCGCACAACCTGGCGCTCGCCATCCGCCAGCCGGTCGGCGTCATCCTCGGCATCGCCCCGTGGAACGCCCCCGTCATCCTCGGCGTGCGCGCCATCGCCATGCCGCTCGCCTGCGGCAACACGGTGGTCTTCAAGGCCTCCGAACAGTGCCCGGCGACGCACCAGCTCATCGGCCAGGTGATGCGCGACGCGGGTCTCCCGGCCGGCGTCGTCAACGTCGTCACCAACGCCCCGGCCGATGCCGCCAAGGTGGTGGAGACCCTCATCGCCCACCGTGCGGTGAAGCGGGTCAACTTCACCGGCTCCACCCATGTCGGCCGCATCATCGCCGAGACGGCGGCGCGCTACCTCAAGCCCGCGCTCCTCGAGCTCGGCGGCAAGGCGCCCCTCGTCATCCTCGACGACGCCGACCTCGACGAGGCGGTGAACGCCGCCGCCTTCGGCGCCTTCATGAACCAGGGCCAGATCTGCATGTCGACCGAGCGCATCGTGGTCGACGCCAAGGTCGCCGACGCCTTCGTCGAGAAGTTCGCCGCCAAGGCGAAGTCGCTGCCCTTCGGCGATCCGCGCTCCGGCAACGTCGTGCTCGGCTCCATGGTCTCCGCCGAGGCGGCGAAGCGTGTGAAGACGCTCATCGACGATGCCTCGGCCAAGGGCGCGTCCGTCGCCGCCGGTGGCTCGCTGGAGGGCACCGTCATGCCCGCCACCATCCTCGACAAGGTGACGCCCGCCATGCGCATCTACGGCGAGGAGAGCTTCGGCCCGGTGGTGACGGTGGTGCGCGTCAACGGCGACGAGGAGGCCATCCGCGTCGCCAACGACACCGAATACGGCCTCTCGGCCGCGGTCTTCTCCCGCGACATCGGCCGTGCCCTCGGCGTCGCCAAGCGCATCGACAGCGGCATCTGCCACATCAACGCGCCGACCGTGCACGACGAGCCGCAGATGCCCTTCGGCGGGACCAAGGCCTCGGGCTACGGCCGCTTCGGCGGCAAGGCCGGCATCGACGCCTTCACCGAGCTGCGCTGGATCACCATCCAGACCGGCCCGCGCCACTACCCGTTCTGAGGGGCCTTCAATCGGCGCTCGTTCGTGACGGCTGCGACTTTCGCTCGAGAGACTCGCGCCCTCCGCTCGTCATGCCCGGGCTTGACCCGGGGCATCCACGACTTGAACACCGCGCCGTAGCAAATTCGTGGATGCCCGGCATAGCCGAGGCTTTGCCTCGGCGTCCCGGCAGGAGGACGGCGGCCAAGGGCCGCCTTTGCCCGGGCATGACGTTGTCGGGGAGGAGCCTTGTGATCGCCCCGCGAAGAGCATGCATGTTCTGGAGACCCGTATGACCGAAGACATCATCGAACGCCTCGCCATCCGCGACCTCGTCGAGAACTGGGCGCTGTGGCGCGACGCCGGAGACTGGGACCGCTTCCTCACCTGTTGGCACGACGACGGGCGGATGATGGCGACCTGGTACCAGGGGCCGGCGGCGGACTTCATCCGGGCGAGCCGCGAGGGCTGGGCGAAGGGCGTCTCCATCCTGCACTTCCTCGGCGGCACGACCATCGACCGGACGGGCGACCGCGCCATTGCCCAGACCAAGATGACCATCTCGCAGCGCGGGCCCGTCGACGGCGTCCTTTGCGACGTCGTCTGCACCGGCCGCTTCTACGACTTCATCGAGAAGCGCGGCGGGCGCTGGGGCGTGGTGCTGCGCCAGCCGATCTACGAGAAGGACCGGCTCGATCCGGTGCTCCCCGATGCGAAGCTGACGCTGGATCCGGACCTGCTGGCGCAGTTCCCGGAGGGCTACCGCCACCTCGCCTATATCCAGACCAAGATCGGCTACACGGTGAAGCGCGACATGCCGGGCCTCCGCGGTCCCGAGGTCGAGGCCTTGTACCGTCGCGGCAAGGCCTGGCTGGAGGGCGGGCCGGCGGAGTAGGGGGTCTCGCGGGCCTGCGCTTCACCCATGCCCCACCCTTCCCCTCCCCTCGCTGCGCGAGGAGAGGGGGACTACCACGTCCCGCTCCGTCGCTGCCCGTTGTGCCTGGCGCGAGGGTTGGTGGTGAAACGGTCGGTCGTAGTCCCCTCTCCTTCGCGCTTCAGCGAGAAGGGGAGGGTGCGGGTGGGGCATGGTTTCCCGACGAGCCCGCCTCCGGTCGCCGCGTCGATCTCCGAACCCCTGGCTGGTGACCCTGTTCCTCACTTCAACGTGAGGCCGGCGCCTGTAACCTCTTGCGGTCCCACCGCGTATGGCATGACATCACACCCGTCGAAGGATGCCGCATGCTGCCGTGGAACGACCGGGCGGGACGCCTCTCCGTCCTCAAGCTGATCGTCTTCCTGGGGGTTCTCGCCCCCGGGCTGTATATCGCCGCCCAGGCGGCCACCGGCACGCTCGGCTCCAAGCCCATCACCTCGGCCATCCACCAGTCCGGCGACTGGGCGGTGCGGCTGCTGCTCGTCTCGCTGCTGGTGACGCCGCTGCGCTTCATCGCCGACTGGCCGAAGCTGATCATCGTGCGCCGCATGGTCGGCGTCGCCGCCGCGGTCTATGCCGTCGCCCATCTCCTCTTCTACGTGGTCGAGCAGGCCTTCGACCTGCAGAAGGTGGCGAGCGAGATCATCCTGCGCTTCTACCTCACCATCGGCTTCGTCGGCGTCTTGGGGCTCGTCGTCCTCGCCGCCACCTCCACCGACGCGATGATCCGCCGGCTCGGCAGCACCGCCTGGAACCGGCTGCATCTCCTTACCTATCCCATCGCCTTCATCGCCATCTGGCACTTCTTCCTGCAGACCAAGATCGACGTGTCCCAGCCGGTGCTGATGCTCGGCTTCTTCGTATGGCTGATGGGGTTCCGGGTGATGCGGACCTGGGGCGTCGCGGTCCGCCCGTTGCAACTCGCCGGCCTCGCCATCATATCCGGCGTCGCCACCGCGCTGCTCGAGGCACTGTGGTACGCCACCATGACCGGCGTCATGGCCTCGCGGATCCTCTACGCCAATCTCGACGTCGCCTTCGGACTGAGGCCCGCCCTCTGGGTGGTGCTCGCCGGCCTCGGCCTGGCGCTGGTCGGCCTCGTCCGCAGCCGGCGCGAGGCACCGCGGGCCCGGCGCGCCGCCGTCGCCACACGCTGAGGGAGGACGCCACCATGGGACTGCTGCAGCAACTCGCCGGCCTGTTCACACCGAAGGGAGACCATACGATGGACGTTGCCACCAAGACCTTCCCCGTGACCAAGACGGACGAGGAATGGCGCCGCATCCTCACCCCCGAGCAGTACCAGGTGCTGCGCGGCCACGGCACGGAGCGGCCGGGAAGCTGCGCGCTCAACCACGAGAAGCGCGCCGGCACCTTCTCCTGCGCCGGCTGCGGCCAGGAACTCTTCGTCTCGCACAAGAAGTTCGAAAGCGGCACGGGCTGGCCGAGCTTCGATCAGCCGCTGCCGGGTTCCGTCGAGGAGACGGTCGACCGCTCCTGGGGCATGGTGCGCACCGAGGTGCACTGCGCCAATTGCGGCGGCCATCTCGGCCACGTCTTCCCCGACGGCCCGCCGCCGACCGGCCTGCGCTACTGCATCAACGGCGTGGCGCTGACCTTCGAGCCGGCCTGACGGAAACCGGACCTTAAGCCGGACTGCGCAGGGTGTGGCGGGGCTCCCGGGCCCCGCCGTTCCGTGCAGAGCCGAGGCCACCGTCCATGTCCGCGCATGCCGCCCCGCCGCCCTTCGACCGCGAGAAGGCGCTGATCGACGTCGCCCGTGTCATCGTCGCCAGCGCGCTCACCATCGGCTCGGTGCTGCTCACGGCCTTCGGCTTCGTGGAGCGGGTCGTCGGCATCGACAAGATCGCCTCGGACCGCCGCTTCGCCCTGCTGGCGCTGATGCCCGGCGCGGCGGCGCTCGCCTTCCTCGCCAGCGGCCGGGCGCTCGGCGCGCTCTACGACGTCAGCGTCCCCGCCCGCAACATCCCGGCCTGGCGTCGCGCCTTCCTGCGCTTCGTCGACATTTCCGGCGCCTATGGCCTCTTCGCCATCGTCATATCCGGCCTCGTCGCGGTGGCGAGCTTCCTCGCCATCGCGCTCCTGCTCGACCTGCGCCTCATGATCCTGTCGACGCTGAGCGGCGTGCTCGCCTTCTGCGTCGCCCTCTCGGGCATGCTGATGCGCTACTCGCCGCGGCGCCGCCTCATCGACTTCGCGCTCGCGGTCTCGATCCTCGCCGCCATGGCGGTCGACCAGTTCTACTGATCACAGCACCACGCCCGCCGCGTCCATCAGGTGCATGTGGTTGAGGTTGGCGGCGAGCCGCATGGGCTGGCCGTCGGCCGCCCCGGCGTTCGGGCTGACGCGCCCGCACATGGCCTCGCCGGCGAGGGTGAAGTAGACCAGCGTCTCATTGCCCATGGGTTCGATGACGTCGAGCGTGATGGTGAACGGCGCGACGCCGGGATCCATCGCGGCGGAGGTCTCGGTGATGTGCTCCGGCCTGAGGCCCAGCACCAGGCCCGCCTGCCCGGCGAAGCCCTTGTAGCGCTCCACCCGCTCGGGCGGCACCGGCAGCACGATGCTGTCGGTGATGGCGAGGTCGAGGCCGCCGTCCCTGGCCCGCAGCTGCACGGGGATGAAATTCATCGCCGGCGAGCCGATGAACCCGGCGACGAACCGCGTCTTCGGATGGTGGTAGAGCTCGTTCGGCGGGCCGATCTGCTCGATCCGCCCGTGGTTCATCACCACCACGCGGTCCGCCAGCGTCATCGCCTCCACCTGGTCGTGGGTGACGTAGACGGTGGTGGTGCGCACCTTCAGGTGCACCTTCTTGATCTCGGTGCGCATCTGCACGCGCAGCTTGGCGTCGAGGTTCGACAGCGGCTCGTCGAAGAGGAAGACCTTCGGGTTGCGCACGATGGCGCGGCCCATGGCGACGCGCTGGCGCTGGCCGCCGGAGAGCGCCTTGGGCTTGCGCTCCAGGAGCTCCTTGATGTCGAGGATGCGCGCCGCCTCGTCCACCCGCGCCTTGATCTCCGCCTTCGGGTAGCGCTTCAGGCGCAGGCCGAAGCTCATGTTCTCGGCGACCGTCATGTGCGGATAGAGCGCATAGTTCTGGAACACCATGGCGATGTCCCGGTCCTTCGGCGGCACGTCGTTGACCACGTCGCCGTCGATGGCGATGTCGCCGTCCGAAATGTCCTCGAGCCCGGCGATCATCCTGAGCGTCGTCGACTTGCCGCAGCCGGACGGGCCGACCAGCACCACGAACTCCTCGTCGGCGATGTCCAGGTTGATGCCGCGTACGGCCTCCACGTCGCCGTAGCGCTTGACGACGTTCCTGAGGGTTACTCCTGCCATGTCCTGTCTCCCGTCAGCCCTTGGTCGCGCCGGCGGTCAGGCCTGCGATGTAGTAGTCCATGAGGAAGGCGTAGATGATCAGCGGCGGCAGGGCGCCGAGCAGCGCCCCCGTCATGATCTGGCCCCAGGCGAAGACGTCGCCGCGGATCAGCGTGGTGATGATCCCCACCGGCAGCACGAGCTGGTCGACCGACGTCGTGAAGGCCAGCGGATACAGGAACTGCGCCCAGCTCACCGTGAAGGCGAAGATGGTGGCGGCGATGATGCCGGGCAGCGCCACGGGGATGAAGATGCGCGTCAGGGTCTGGAACCACGAGGCCCCGTCGATGATCGCCGCCTCGTCCAGCTCCTTCGGGATGGAGGCGAAGTAGCCGATCATGATCCAGGTGCAGAAGGGCACGGTCAGCGTCGGGTAGACGACGAGCAGCACCCACCAGCGGTTCAGCATCTGGATGCCGGTCCATTCGTGGAACACGGCGAACATCTTGAACAGCGGGATGAAGAGCAGCGTGTCCGGCACGAGGTAGGTCAGGAAGACGCCCGTCGCCAGCGTCGCCGAGCCCCAGAACCGCATGCGCGACAGGGCGAAGGCGGCGGGGATCGAGATCAGCATGGTGATGGTGACGACGAAGGCCGAGACCACCACCGAGTTGCGGAAGAAGACGAGATATTCCGGCTTCGTCAGCAGCTCGACATAGTTGGCGAGCGTCGGATTGTAGACCCACCAGGGGTTCGTCGCCGCCGAGATCTCCGCGCTGGTCTTCAGCGAGGTGATGAACATGTAGATCGGCGGCAGGAGGAAGAAGGCCGCGAAGATCACGAGGAAGAAGTAGGACCAGCGCAGCGCCCAGGTCCTGTCCCGGCTCATCGAGCCATAGGCCTTGTTGCGCGAGGGTGCGCCCTTGTCGGTGACGGTCGCCGTGGTCATGCCTCGTTCCCCCGCTGGTTGATGTCGCGCAGGATGAAGATCGCCGCGACCGCCAGGATGGGCACCATGAACAGCGACACCGATGCGCCGAGCGGGATGTCGCCGCCCTCGATGCCGAGCTTGAAGGCCCAGGTCGCGAAGAGATGGGTCTGGTCGAGCGGTCCGCCGGCGGTGAGCACGCGGACGATGTCGAAATTGGCGAAGGTGACGATGGTGGAGAACAGCGCCGTGATGGCGATGATGTTCCGCATCATCGGCAGCGTCACGTACCAGATGCGCTGCCACCAGTTGGCGCCGTCGATGGCGGCCGCCTCGTAGAGCTGGTCCGGCACCGACTTCAGCGCCGCCAGATACATGATCATGAAGAAGGGCGCGCCCACCCAGATGTTGACGAGGATGACCGAGAACCGCGCCCAGCCGGCGTCGCCGGTCCAGGGAATGCGGTCGAAGCCCATGCCGGTCAGCACGTAGTTGAAGGCGCTGTAGGACGGGTCGAAGAGCCAGAGCCAGGCGAGCGTCGACATGGCCGGCGGGATGACCCAGGGGATCAGCAACATGCCGCGCCACTTGCGCTGGCCCTTGGCGGGGATGTTGTGGACGAAATGGGCGAGGATGAAGCCGAGCAGCGCCTTGAAGATGACGGCGGTGATGGCGAAGAGGCAGGACTGGTAGACGACCTTCCAGAAGGTCTCGCGGGTGAACAGGAACTGCATGTTGCCGAAGGGCATGTGCGTGCAGATCACGTCCGGCAGCCAGGAGCAGTTGCGCATCCAGGCCACGCTCGTCATCGATTTCCTGAGCGTCGACAGGTAGATGGCGTAGAAGGCCGGATAGATGACGAGGCCGAAGATCAAGAGGATCAGCGGCAGCGCCATCAGGAAGGCGACCGTCGACTTGCGCTGGAAGAAGCGGCGGACCGCGTTCGGCCGTGCGATCGCGCGCCGTTTCGGGGGATCGGAGGATAGGACTGCATCGGCCATCAGGTGTCGCCGCCTCGCGAGGATGGTGCGGAAAAATGGGGTGACGCTGCCGCGCGGCGGCGCGCCGGGCGCGCCGCCGTCGTCGTTCCGGGGAGGCGCCGGCCGGCGCCCCCGGGGCTTCGAGGCCCGTCGCGGCTCAGCCGCGCAGGAACCCTTCCACCTCGCTCTCGGCCCAGGCGAGCGTCCGCTCCATGGGCTCGCCCTGCAGATGCCGGACGATCATCTTCGTCAGCGTCGCCTGGCTGTAGATCTGCTGGGCGATCTTCGGCGGCGCCGGCGAGGCGGCGATCGAGAGCGTCTGGTGGTTGTGCGGGTTGGGGTAGTGGTAGAGCGTGCCCTTCGGCGGCCCTTCCTCGGCCCAGGTCGGCAGCGTCGTCAGCTTGTCGAAGGAGGGGATGTCGTAGCCGGCCGAGGCCGCCACGAACTTCGCCACCGCGTCGGGCTGCGACAGGGCCACGAGCAGGCTCTTGGCGGCCGGCTTGTTCTGCGAGAACGACCAGATGTTCCAGAAGTAGGGCAGGAACGGCGCATAGCGGCCCCTCGGCCCCGCCGGCATGCCGTGGGTCCAGCACTGCGCGGCGATCTGCGGCGCGTCACGCTTGGCCACGGCCCAGGCGCTCGGCGGGTTCATGATCATGGCGCCGCGGCCGGAGACCAGCCACCGGTTGTTGGAGCCGTCGTCCCAGGCCGGCGCGTCGGCCGGATAGAACTTCGCCGCCTTGACGCAGAACTCCAGCGCCTGCCGGACCGGGTCCGACTTCACCGTCAGCTCGCCCTTGGCGTTGACCAGCGCCGCGCCGAAGGAGAGGAAGAAGGCACCCGCCGTGTCGACGGAATCCGTCGTGTCGCCGAGCCCGACGCCGAAGGGCACGCCCGCCTTGTGGCAGGCTTCCGCGGCCTTGAGATAGGCGTCCATGGTCCAGCCGTCGGCCTTCGGTGCCGCGCCTGCGGGATACATCGCCTGGATGTCGATGCCGGCATGCTGCTTCAGCAGGTCGATGCGCGAGCACGGGCCCTTGATCTGCGAGCCGATGGTGGCGGGCACGCCGAGCCATTTGTCGCCGGCCCTGTTCAGATACCGCACCGTCTCGTTCACCTCGCCGTTCTGGCTGATGAGCTGGGTCATGATGTCGTTGCAGGGCTCGAGCAGCTCCGCATGGGCCTGCGGCCACCAGGTCGGCATGGCCAGCATGTCGTGGCCGGACTTGGCCTGCGCCTCGGCGGCGATGGTGAGCAGGTTCTTGTTTCCCTGCGAGGGGATGTAGTCGATCGTCAGCTCGACCTTCTCCTTGGCGGCCCAGGCCTGCGCCACCTCGGTGGAAGCCCTGTTGGCGCCGGGAACCCAGTGGTCCCACAGGCCGATGGAGAGCTTGCCGGCGGCATGGGCGTGCCGCACGAAGGGCGTGGCGAGCGCCGTGGTGGTGATCGCCGTCGCTGCCAGGAACCGGCGACGGCTCATTGTCTGTCTGCGCATGGTTGATCCTCCCGATGGCTGACGCGGCCAGGGGGCCGCGCAGAGTGGACGCCGTGCCGGCCTCGTTCGGCGTGTGCGGCAGGGCCAGGACCGTGCCACCCGCATGTCGGCTTGGGCGTTCGGGGCAGTAAACGACAAAAATCGATTTAGTCAAAGACGCGGATACTGTGCTCTGCGAAGAAATCGCTTCGCAGGTGCACAACAATCGGGGCTATGTATCATACAATTGACTCACTGCGTGCATTGCGAAATCAACGGAAACAGAGACTTGGACCCCGCGATTGCCGGTGCAATGCAGCAAATGCATGCGGGTTCTCCCGGGTGGGGTGCGGAGCGGCGACGCACCCCGAGGCGCCGGGTCGACACCGCGGAAGTCTTCTGGTGCTATCCGGCGACAGCGGCCGGTCCCCGATCCCGGCCGCGCCGGAGGAGACTGATGACCGCCCCGCATGCCGAAGCCTCAACCCTTCTCGAGGCGTTCCGAGACGCGGTCGCCCGCCGGGACGGGCGCGCCTTCGCCGCCCTCTTCACACCCGACGGCGTCTATCACGACGTCTTCTACGGCGCCTTCCGCGGCACTGACGCCATCGCTTCGATGATCGACGACGTCTTCTACCGGACCGCCGAGGATTTCCGCTGGGACTTCCACGACCCAATCGGCGACGGCCGCCTGCTCTATGCCCGCTACACCTTCTCCTACCGCTCCCTGCTGCCGGAGGCGAAGGGCGCGCGGGTCTTGTTCGAGGGCGTCGCCATCATCCGGCTCGCGGGCGGCAGGATCGCCGATTACCGCGAGGTGGCCGACACCGGTCCCGCCTTCGTCGACCTTGGCTTTGCTCCCGAGCGCATCACCAAGATCCTCGGCCGGCAGGGTGCGGCGCTGAAGGCGCGCGATGAGATGAAGCGCCACCTGGCGTGAGGGGCATTGCGTCTCGGGGGGTCAGTGCCGCGCCCCTCAAGCTGAAGTATCAGCCCCTCACCCTGACCCTCTCCCCGCTCGCGGGGAGAGGGGGACTACGGCGCTCCGCGTTCTTCTCAGCCCCAGCGCCAGGCACCGCGGACCCGGGAGGGGCGCGACGCCTGTGCCCCCTCTTCCCGCCTGCGGGGAGAGGGAAGGGTGAGGGGCCAACGCCGTGGCGCAACGGCGACCCCGCCACGCAACCCTGCCATCCGCACCGCACCCGCTTCTCGCGGCCTCCGGGATCGTCCAGATTGCCGCCACGCCGCGCCGCGAGAGCGCGGACCGGGGGAGTGTCATCCATGGTCGAATTCATCTGGCGATCCATCGTGCTCGGTGTCGCCGCCACCGCCCTGCTCGACCTCTGGGCGCTGTTCCTCCACCGCGCCCTCGCCGTGCCCCCGCCCAACTGGGGCATGGTCGGGCGCTGGGTCGGCCATCTGCCGCAGGGCAGGTTCATCCATGACGACATCGGTCGCGCCGCCCCGGTGCCGAACGAGCGCGTCATCGGCTGGATCTTCCACTATGCCGTCGGCATCGCCTTCGCCGCCGCCCTGCTCGCCATCTGGGGCCTGGGCTGGGCGCGCGTGCCGACCCTCGTTCCCGCTCTCATCGTCGGTTACGTCACCATCGGCTGCGGCTGGTTCATCCTGCAGCCCGGCATGGGCGCGGGCATCGCCGCCTCGAAGCGCGACAACGCCATGCAGGTCCGGATGCTCAACATCCTCGGCCACACGGTCTTCGGCCTCGGCCTCTACCTCGCCGCCCTCATGACCCGCTGAGGCGCCTCGCCGCGGGCCCTGTCCGCCGCCATCTCCTCGGTGATCCAGGCGACGAAGGCCTCGATCTGCGGCCGCGCGCGGTCCTCGCGCCGGTAGACGAGGCGATGGGCGACGGCGGTGACGCCGAGGGGCCCGAACGGCGCGACGAGTTCGCCGGCGGCCAGCATGCCGCCGGCCTGGAGCGTCGATTCCAGCATCAGGCCGAGCCCGTCGCGCGCCGCCATCAGCCCGAGATAGGCGCGATCGAAGGTCATGCCGCGCCGTGCCAGCATGACGTGCGGCGCGTGCCGGGCAATCCACTGGTCCCACTGCACCACGCTGCGCACCGAGTGGATGAGCGGCACCGTGCCGATGTCCTCCACCCGCTCCAGCCGATGCCGCGCCACGAAGGCAGGGCTCGCCAGCGGCATGATCGTCTCCTCGCAGAGGACGAGACCCTCGCAGGCCTCCGGCACCGGGCGATTGTACTGAATGTCGATCATCACCCCGTCGTCGCCGAGCTTGGCCGGTTCGTGCCCGGCGAAGAGCGTCAGGTCGATGTCGGGATGGCGGGCGCGGAAGGAGCCGAGGCGCGGCACCAGCCAGAGCGTCGCAAGGCTCGGCGCCGAATGCAGCATGAGGCGCAGGACCGCCCCTTCCGACGAGAAGCGGCTGGTGGCCACCGCGATGCGCGTGAAGCTCTCGCCGAGCGCATTGGCATAGGCCACCGCGTCCTCGGTCGGCTGCACCGTCCTGTTGCGGCGGACGAAGAGCGGCTTGCCGAGGATGTCCTCCAGCATACGGATCTGGTGGCTGACCGCCGACGGCGTCACGTTGAGCTGCTCGGCCGCCCGGGCGAAGGTGCCGGTCTCCATCACCGCCGCGAAGGTCTGCAGGCATTTCAGCGGCGGCATGCCCCGGAGCATCGGTGAATCCTTCTCATCGATTTCAGCAGTTTATTTCGTTACCGTGAAATTCATATCCGCGTTAGCGTTTCCTCAAGACACGTCGACGGCCCGGTCAACAGGGTCGCGGGGAGGAAGCCATACGGGTGCCGCACGCGATGCGGCGTTCAGCGGACGCCACGGGGCGCACCGCAGCCTTTCCCGCATCCTGTGACGCACGTGACGGTCTGGGCGCCCCCGGCGCCGATTTCGGAACTGTCAGAGGACGACGGCATGAACCTCCATCGGATGCTTCTCGAACGCCAGGCGGCAGGCCGCCCCGTCACCGTCGGTCTCATCGGCGCCGGCAAGTTCGGCACCATGTTCGCCAGCCAGTGCCGCCTCACCGAGGGCATGCACCTCGTCGGCGTCGCCGACCTCAATCCCGACCGTGCCCGCGCCCAGCTCAAGCTCGGCTCCTGGCCGGCGGAGCAGTATTCCGCCGCCTCCATCGACGACGCGCTGAAGACCGGCCGCACCGCCATCCTCGACAATGCCGACCTGCTGGTGACCCATCCCGCCATCGAGGTCATCATCGAGGCGACGGGCGATCCCGGCGCCGGCATCCGCTTCGCCATCAAGGCGATCGACAACGGCAAGCACATCGTCATGGTCAACGTCGAGGCGGACGCGGTGGCGGGCCCCATTCTCGCCCGCAAGGCGAAGGCCGCCGGCGTCGTCTATTCGCTCGCCTGGGGCGACCAGCCCGCCCTGATCGCCGACCACGTCGACTGGGCACGCTCCTGCGGCTTCCGCGTCGTCGCCGCCGGCAAGGGCACGCGCTACCACCCGACCTACCACCAGTCGACGCCCGACACGGTGTGGGACATCCTCGACAAGTACATGAAGATCCGCGACCGGAACTCCATCAACCCGAAGATGTTCAACTCCTTCGTCGATGGCACCAAGTCCGGCATCGAGATGACGGCGGTGTGCAACGCCACCGGCCTCCATGCCCAGTCGGAAGGCCTGTCCTTCCCGCCGGCGACGCGCTTCGAACATGCCGAGATCTGCAAGCCGCGCTCGGCCGGCGGCGTGCTGGAGAAGGCCGGCGTCACCGAGGTGACCTCCTCCGTCTATCGCGACGGCACCGACGTGCCGCACTCCCTCGTCATGGGCACCTACGTCGTCTTCGAGAGCGACAGCGCCTACAGCCAGGAGTGCTTCCGCGAGTACTCCATGCTGCAGGACTCCTCCGGCAAGTACTCCTGCCTCTACCGCCCGATCCACATGATCGGCCTGGAGCTCGGCTATTCCGTCGCCTCCGCCGCCCTGCGCAAGGAGCCGACCGGCGCGGCCATCTGCTTCAACTCCGACGTGGTCGCCACCGCCAAGCGCGACCTCGCTCCCGGCGAGATGCTGGACGGCGAGGGCGGCTTCTGCGTCTGGGGCAAGCAGACCCCGGCCGAGGCCTCGCTGGAGCAGGGCTACCTGCCCCTCGGCCTGGCCCACAACGTCAAGCTGAAGAACCCCATCAAGACCGGCCAGCGCCTGAAGTGGTCGGACGTCGCCTACGACGCCGACAGCCTCGCCGTGAAGGTCCGGCGCGAGATGGAGGCGGCCTTCGCCAAGCCGAACGCGAAGGTGGCCTGACCAATGCGACGCCCGGTCCGCCGGGCGCCGACATGCAGACATATGGATGACCGGATAACCGGCGCCACGACCAAGACCGGCCAAGCCGGCACCCCCGAGGAAACGAACGAACCGAGCCCGGTCAGCGGGCCGCACCCGAACAAGGAGGATCCCATGACCACCTTCGACCGCACCCGTGCATCCCGCCGGGCCGTGCTCGCCGGCCTCGCCGCCGGCACCGCCCTCGTCGCCATGCCGGCCGTGCTGCGCGCCCAGAAGCTCAACTGGATCGGCGCGAACGCTGCCGCTCAAGGCGACTTCATCGGCCAGAGCCTCGACTTCTTCGCCAAGCGTGTCGGTGAACTGACCCAGGGCCAGATCACCGTCACGACCCATCACGGTGGCTCGCTCGGCGGCGAACGCGAGCACATCGAGGCGGTCCAGCAGGGCGCCATCCAGGTCGCCGCGCCCGGACAGGGCGTTCTCGCCGGGGTCTATCGCCCGGCGGAAGTATGGACTCACCCCTACCTGTTCAAGGACGTCGCCCACAAGGACCGCGTCTGGGACACGATCCGCGCCGAATACCAGGACGACGTCGCCAAGACCGCCCGGCTCCGTCCGCTCGGGGCGATCCCGCGCATGCCGCGCCAGCTCTCCTCGAACCGGCTCGTGCGTGCCCCCGCCGACCTGAAGGGTCTCAAGATCCGCGTTCCCGAGACGGCGCTCTGGCGCCGCACCTTCGAACTGTTCGGGGCCTCGCCGACGCCGATGCCCTGGCCGGAGGTGTTCCAGGCGCTGAAGTCCAAGGTCATCGACGGGCAGGAGAATCCGACGGCGCTGTCGTTCAACTCCGGCATCTTCGACGCCAACACGCATCTCGCGCTGACCGAACACATGATGCAGGACAACTGCATCCTCGTGTCCCAGCCGACCTACCAGGGCCTCGCTCCGGCCCTGCAGCAGGCGCTCGACCAGGCGGCCCGCGACATGGAGGCCCACATCCGCCCCCGCGTCATCGCCGAGGACACCGAGATCCTCGCCAAGGTCAAGGCCAAGGGGATCGTGGTGACCGAGGTCGACAAGGCGGCGTTCACGCAGGCCGTGCGAACCCTCATCACCGAGTTCCCCGCCGGCAAGAAGTGGGCGGACCGGATGGCTCAGGTCTCCTGAGGCCGGTCGCAACCTTGCCCATGGCCGGCCTCCCCCGGCCATGGGCACCTTTGCGAGGCAAGCGTTGGCCGCACGTGGCCGAACCGTCGGTACCTGTCCGACCCGCGCGACAACGGTTGGCAAGAGGCTCATGGCCCCCATCATCCGCAGGCTCTCCCACTGGGTCACCGAGATCGCCAAGGTGTTCCTCGGCATCTGGATCGCCGCCATCGTCCTGATCACGCTGGCGGCGGTGTGGTGGCGCTACGTGCTCAATTCGCCGATTGCCTGGATCGAGCAGGTGTCGAACATCCTGTTCATCTGGGTGACCTTCGTCGGTGCCGCCGTGCTCTACCGGCAGAAGCTCCACATCGGCGTCGACATGTTCATCGAGATGCTGCGCGGCCGCGCGAAGACGATCATGTTCTGGGCGATCGAGCTCGCCAACCTGTTCTTCATCGTGGTGTTGTTCATCTACAGCCTGAAGCTCTCCATCGACGTGCTGCCGAACACCTACGGCGCCCTCGATATCTCGCCGGCGGTCTTCTACTTCTCGGCCCCCGTCGCCTGCGCGATGATGATCCTCTACTTCGTCGAGAAGATCGTCGATCCCTCGAAACGCCGGCCCGAGGGCTCGGTGGGGGACTTCTGATGGGCACGGTCCTCGTCGGCACCTTCTTCCTGCTGCTCGCCCTCTCCGTTCCCATCGGCTTCGCCATGGGCCTCGCCACCATCGGCGCGATTTGGGTTCACGGCGGCCTGCCGATGTCGCTCCTCGCCCAACGCACGCTGGTGGGCGCCGACAGCTACGCCCTGCTCGCCATCCCCTTCTTCATCCTCGCCGGTAACCTGATGAACGGCGGCGGCATCACCGAGCAGATCGTCCGCCTCGCCAACGCCATGGTCGGCCGCTTCCGCGGCGGCCTGGCGCTCACCTCCGTCATGGCGGCGATGATCTTCTCGGGCCTCTCCGGCTCGGCGGCGGCCGACGCCTCGGCCCTCGGCAAGGTGCTGATCCCGGCTATGAAGAAGCAGGGCTACGGCGGCGGCTTCGCCGCTGCGCTGATGGCCTCGGCCTGCGTCAACGGGCCCATCATCCCGCCCTCCATCCCGCTCGTCATCTACGGCCTCTCCGCCGCCAAGGGCGTCTCCATCATCGCCCTGTTCCTCGGCGGCATCGTGCCCGGCGTGCTGCTCGGCCTGGCGCTGATGGTCGCCGCCTACGTCATCTCCGTCCGGCGCAACTATCCCGTCTCCGAGGCCGTGCCGCTGCGCGAGATTCCGCGCCTGCTCCTGCCCGCGACCTGGGCGCTGATGATGCCGGTCATCATCCTCATCGGCGTCACTGGCGGCGTCGTCACCGTCACCGAGAGCGCCACCATCGCCGTCGTCTACGCGGCCTTCGTCGGCTTCTTCGTCTATCGCGAGCTGAACATCCGCACGATCTGGCCCATCCTCGTCCAGACCGCCCTCGACACCGCGCTGGTCATGTTCATCATCGCGCTGTCGTCCGGCTTCGGCTGGCTCCTCGCGGTGTCGGGCATGCCGCGCGCCATCGCCGCCTGGATCGCCTCGGTGTCCAGCGATCCCGTCATCATCCTGATGATGATCAACGTCTTCCTGCTCATCATCGGCATCTTCATGGAGCCGCTGCCGGCGCTCTTCATCCTGATCCCGGTGCTGGTGCCGGTGGTGCAGGCGGTGGGCATCGACCTTGTCCATTTCGGGCTGGTCATGGTGTTCAACCTCTGCATCGGCCTGATCACCCCACCCGTCGGCATCCTCCTCTACATCTGCGCCAATTTCGCCGGGGTGAAGCTGGAGGA
>LNFM01004809.1_pt1 | contig 19858 bp, 17 predicted proteins | sample 596031 | NCBI WGS metagenome assembly LNFM01 (sample SAMN04254537, study PRJNA301005) | activated carbon metagenome | isolation source: dual media filters at the Ann Arbor, Michigan drinking water treatment plant | place: USA: Ann Arbor | reverse complement strand
CAAGCCAGGCATCGATGTGCAGCCCGGGCAGGTGCTGCTGCGTAAGCACCTGCGCCCGCGTGTGGGACATCACCGGCTGCGCCATCACGATGCCAAGCAGGGCGGCATGCTGCGCAAACCACTCCATCTCCTGGGCCTCGCTCAGGTAGTCCACCTCGCGCAGCAGCGTGGCTTCGATGCCGTCCATCACGCTGTCGACCACGGCCGGGGCGGGCATGGGCATGCCGGTGTGGCCCAGCGTGGCCAGCGCGGTGCGCATCAGCTTCATGTCGCTGCCGATGGTGGCCGCGATGCCGGGGTACTGCACCTTCACGGCCACGGTGCCGTGGCCCGCCAGCTCGGCGCGGTGCACCTGGCCCAGGCTGGCAGCGGCGAAGGCGGTGGGCTCGAAACGGCTGAACAGCGCCTCGGGCTCGCCACTGAATGCCTGGCGGAACACGCGGCCCACCAGGGCGCGGTTGAGCGGGGTGGCCTGGTGCTGGGCGCGCGCCAGTTCGCGGCGCACGCCTTCGGGCAGCACATCGGGGTGCATGCTTAGCAGCTGCGACACCTTGAGCGCCGTGCCGCGCAGCTGGCCCAGTGCGGCGAACAGGATGCGACCCACGGCGGCTTCGTGGTCTGCCTGCGCCTGGGGTGTGTGCTGCCGCACGCGCTGGCCCAGCTCGGCCATGCCGATGCGTGCCGCCGCTAGCCCGGTGATGGCGCTGCGGGCCAGCCGGCCCGTGCGCGGTGCGTCAGCGTTGCCCATGGCCTGCCATGCGCTGCGCCGTGGTCCGCGCGATCACGCGGTGGAACGGCGTGATGACGGCCATATAGGCATGACCCAGTGCGTTGTGGATGTGCACCACGGTGGTCAGCACCAGCGTGGGGGCCGCCGTGCCTTCCACCCGCTTGAGGATTGACACCTGTACGTCCAGGTGGCGATCGTCCTGGCCCAGGATGACCTCGCGATCCGTCAGGTGGCGGATGCGGAAAATGCCTACGCGGTCGCCCACGGCGTAGCTCGCGGCATCGCGCAACGACCTGCCGCTCGCGGGGGGGTAGCCATCGTCGAGCTGGCCCAGATCCTTAAGGCCCACCAGGCGCACCGCCTTGTTGCGTACCAGCATCAGGGTCCGCACCCACGATGGTGTTTGTGCGGCCACATCCAGCCAGGCCTGGAGGGCGGAGCGGTCAGGGTGATGGTCTGGCACTTCGTAGGCGTCGTGGAAATCCGAGCCGGGCAGCGTAGCGTGGATGGCAGTGCCGGGCGGCACCGCCACGGCGCGTGCGGTGGGCAGAACGCCGGTGTGGGCGGTGGTGGAGGCGGGGTGGCTCATGGCGTGGCTTTCTTGGCGCGTGCAGTGCGGGCGGGGGCTTTGGTGGCGCTGGCATCGGGAGCAGCTGCCGTGGGGGTACGCGGCTTGCGTGTAGCCGGGGCGGGCTTTGCGGTGGAGTCGGGCCGGGCAGCAGCGGGCGCTGCGCCGCGCTGTCCTGCGGTGGGCACCGCGCCCAGCGCGCCGCGCGCCATCTGCAGCATGCCCAGCAGCCCGCTGCCGTGTTGCGCCATGCGCGCCATCTGGCTGCGCAGTACAAAGCCGCCCAGTTGCAGCACGCGGTTCACCAGCCCGCTGCGCAGCGCCTGCACCAGCACGCCCAGCGACAGGTCCACCAGCTGCGTGGTGTCGGCAAATTCATCCGATGTATCGGCCAGCCAGTAGCCGACCACGCCCACCAGATAGTCGGTGTACAGGCTGCCTGCCAGGTTCTTGAAGTCGCACGGCTCGATCTCGCCTGCGGCCTCGGCCGCTTCGAGAAAGCGGGCCACCGCCTCGCGCAGCGCCTGGCGCGCGGCCAGCGGCTCGGCCAGCATCGACAGCGGCGAGCGCCCCGCCAGCCCGCGCACCTGCGCGGCAAACTCGCGGTCGGGGAGCAGGCGCTCCAGCACCGCATCGGTCAGACGCTGCAGCTTTTCCTGCAGGCCGTAGTCGGCAAAGCCGGGCGTCTTCAGTGTGTCGGCCAGCGCGCTGTGCACCACCTCGTCGAGGTAGCCCAGCACGATGCGGTCCTTGGTGGGGAAATACTTGTAGATCGTGGCGTCGCCAATGCCGGCGGCGCGGGCGATGTCCTTCATCGTCGTGCCGTCAAAGCCCTGGCGGGTCATCAGGTCCACCGCGCTGGCCACGATCTGGCGGCGCGTGGCGTCTTGCTGCTGGCGGGTGGTTTTCATCACTATTCTTTAAATGATTAAAAAGTTCATTTAAAGAATAGTGGTTTCCGTTTGAGCGGTCAAGCACGGCGGTGCGGCACCAGAAAGCGACCTTTGAGGCCTTTTTGGCCTCAAGTCCAGGTTTTGATTGCCTGGGTTGCTATCAAATTAGTAGTGAAAGCTTTGCGGGCGGGGCGGGGCGGGGCGTTGCCTTGGCGGCGCAGTCGCCCGAGCAATGCCCGCCTGCGCTGGTGCTCCAGCCGCGTGTCAGGCGCTCACTTGCGCATGTTGGCAAAGGCCTCGAACTCCCAGCTGCGCATGGCCAGCAGCAGGGTGTAGCCCTCGCGCTCGCGTTCGGGCAGCTTCTGGTCGGCCAGGTGCTGCTGGGCAAAGTCCTGGGCCACGCGCTGCATGCGTTCCATGAAGGCGGGCGCCAGGCCACGGCTGATGTTGCCGTGCACCAGCAGCACGCCTTCGCCCGCGCCATCGAAGCCGCCTGCAAAGTAGTCGAGCAGCGCGTGCTCGCGAAAGTAGTTCATCACCGGGCCATGCGGACGCCACCGGAAGGTCTTGGCCAGCTTCAGGCGGTAGCGGTTGAGCGGGCGCAGCTCGATGATGCCGATGCGGTCAAGCTGCGCCAGATAGCGGATGCCCTCGGCCTCGGTGAGCCGGTAGTTGGTGGTCACCTGCTCCAGCGTCCACTGGCTCAGCACGCAGATCGCCATCAGCAGCAGCTTCTTGTCGGCCACCACGGCCTTTTCCTGCTCGTGGGTCAGCTCTTTCAGCAGGGGCTGGTCTTCCGCCACGCGGCGTGCCAGGTCGGCAAAGTCCAGCGCCAGCGCGCGGCAGATGGCGTCGATGCGCGACAGCGGCATGTCGCCCTTGGCCAGCATGCGCTTGACGCTGGACTCCGCCATGCCCAGCGCCTGCGCCAGGTCTGCGTAGGTCATCTGCGCGGTCTTGAGTTCCTTCTTCAGGGCGGTGACGAGGTCGGCGGTGGTGCTCATGTCGGTGGGGCTCCTTGGTATCGATTATCAATACTGGTGGGAGCTTGGGTAGCCCCCTGAGCGACTTTTTGCGGTGTTGCGGGCTGCGCACTTCCACACTGCGCCGCACCCGTCACCACCGACACAGGAGCTCTCGCATGACCCACCGTCCCGTTCCGTCCCGCTCGAGGACACCCGCCGCATTGCGCACCGGTACCGCCGCGCCCGGGCTCCACCGCGGCCCCTTGCTGCGCACCGAAATCGCGCTGCTGTGCGTGGCGCTCGCCCTGCTGGCGCTGGCTTGCCTGGGCCCGGTGCTGCCCGCCAGCCTGCATCAGCACGACTTTGCTGATGGCCGCACGCTGTGGGGGATTCCGTGCGCCATGGATGTGCTGAGCAACCTGCCCTTTGCCATCGCCGGCCTGTGGGGCCTGCTGGCCCTGCGCCGCGTGCGCCCCGGTGCGCTGGATGCGGCATCGCGTGGCTGCGCGCAGCTGTTCTTTGGCGGCCTCATCGCCACCGCCGCGGGCTCGGCGGTGTACCACTGGGCCCCCGGCGATGCGGGCCTGGTGTGGGACCGCCTGGGCATGGTGCTGCCGTTTGCCGGCCTGCTGGGGCTGGCGGCTGCGGGCCGCGTGAGCCAGCGGGCGGGTGCGCTGGCCGCTGCTGCCGTGCTGCTGGCCGGGCCTTTGGCCGTGGCCTGGTGGGCGCGCACCGGCAACCTGATGCCCTGGGCCGTGGTGCAGATCGGCGGCATGCTGGTGGTGGCGCTGCTGGCGGTGCCCGCGTTGTTCCCGCTGCGCCAGCGTGCGCTGGCGGTGCACCTGGGCGCGGTGATCGGCCTGTATGCGCTGGCCAAGCTGTTCGAGGCGGCTGACCATTCGGTGCTGGATGCCACGGGGTGGGTGTCGGGCCACACGCTAAAGCACCTGGCCGCTGCGGCTGCCGCGTGGCCCGTGCTGCTGGCCGTGCACGCCCTGGGGGCGGCCGCGCCACACGGCAAGCGCCCGGCATACCCGGGCCTGCCGCAAACCATGGTGTGGGGGCAGAATGGCGCCCACAGCGGGGTCGCCAGGGAGCCTCTGCACGGATCAAGCGGTCAGTGAGCGCTGCGGATCGGGATGGGCTGCAAGGCGCACAACGTAGCAATAGCCGCAGCAATAGCCCAGCTATTGCGAGTATTTGCTTGCGCGGCAGACCGCCCGAGCCGCAGATGCACACGGCGCGCTGATTCGTGCAGAGGCTCCCTAGGGCTGTCACACGCAAGTCACGCCACTGACCCGCCTTGCGCTTACAACACCACAAAACACACACGGGTGCCCACGGCACCTGAGGGAAACGAGGAGAAACGCATGACGACCGACACCCGCACCCCACCCGCGGCGACTGGGACTGCGCCCAGCCACCACGGCGACCCCAACCAGTTCGCCCTGCTGCGCCAGCGCCGCTTCGCGCCGTTCTTCTGGACGCAGTTCTCGGGCGCGGCCAACGACAACCTCTTCAAGTTCGCGTTCACCGTGATGGTGACCTACCAGCTCAGCGTGTCGTGGCTGCCGCCGGCCATGGCGGGGCTGGTGATTGGCGCGCTGTTCATCCTGCCGTTCCTGCTGTTCTCGGCGACCTCGGGGCAGCTGACCGACAAGTACGACAAGACCAAGATGATCCGGTTCGTGAAGAACATGGAGATCGCCATCATGCTGGTGGCGGCCGGTGGCTTCATGACCGACAACGTGCCCATCCTGCTGCTGTGCACCTTCCTCATGGGGGTGCATTCCACGCTGTTCGGCCCCGTCAAGTTTGCCTACATGCCGCAGGTGCTGAGCGAACGCGAACTCACGGGCGGCAACGGCATGGTCGAGATGGGTACCTTTGTGGCCATCCTGCTGGGCAACGTGGCGGGTGGCCTGCTGGTGGCCATTCCCGGCATCGGCCACACCACGGTGGCCGTGGCCTGCGTGGTGGCGGCGCTGGCCGGGCGCGCGGTGGCGCAGCTCATTCCGTCGGTGCCCGCCACCGACCCGGGCCTGACCATCAACTGGAACCCCTTCACCGAAACCTGGCGCAACCTCAAGCTCGCGCACGAGAACATCGTCGTGTTCCGCTCGCTGCTGGGCATCAGCTGGATGTGGTTTTTTGGCGCGGTGTTTTTGAGCCAGTTCCCCAGCCTGGCCAAGGAGGTGCTGCATGGCAACGAGCAGGTGGCGTCGCTACTGCTGGTGGTGTTTTCCATTGGCATCGGCATCGGCTCGCTGCTGTGCGAGGTGCTCTCGCGCCGCCATGTCGAGATCGGCCTGGTGCCGCTCGGGGCCATCGGCATGAGCGTGTTCTCCATCGACCTGTACTTTGCCTCGCGCAGCCTGCCGCCGTCCGAAATCATGGGCCTGGCCGCCTTCATGGCGCAGGGCGCGCACTGGCGCGTGATGCTCGATTTGCTGCTGCTGAGCCTGTTTGCGGGCCTGTACAGCGTGCCCATGTATGCGCTGATCCAGATGCGCAGCCAGCCCACGCACCGCGCACGCATCATCGCGGCCAACAACATCCTGAACGCGCTGTTCATGATCGCCAGCTCGCTCATCGCAGGCGCGCTGCTGGGGGCAGGCTTCGCCGTGCCGCAGATCTTCCTGTTCACCGGCATCGCCAACGCGGTGGTGGCGTTCTACATCTTCATGCTGGTGCCCGAGTACCTGCTGCGGTTTGTGGCCTGGGTGTCGTCGCGTTTCGTGTACCGCTTCAAGGTGCAGGGCGACGAGAACCTGCCTTCGGCGGGCGCAGCCATCCTGGCCTGCAACCACGTGAGCTTTGTCGATGCCGTGCTGCTGATGGCGGCCAGCCCGCGGCCCATCTACTTCGTGATGGACCACCGCATCTTCCGCGTGCCGGTGCTGGGCTGGCTGTTCCGCCTTGCCAAGGCAATTCCGGTCGCGCCGTACAAGGAAGACCCCAAAACCTACGAAGCGGCTTTCGAGCGTGCCACGCAGGTGCTGCGCGAAGGCGACCTGCTGGCCATCTTCCCCGAAGGCGGCATCACCAAGGACGGACAGCTGCAGGAGTTCAAGGGCGGCATCATGAAGATCATCGAGCGCGCCCGCGCCGAGGGCATCGAGGCCCCGGTGATCCCCATGGCGCTGACCAACCTGTGGGGCTCGTACTTCAGCCGCATCGAGCAGGGCGGCGCCATGGTGCGGCCGTTCCGCCGGGGCTTCTACAGCCGCGTGGGCCTGAACGTGGGCGAGGCTGTGGCGCCTGCGGCCGTGCAGCCTGCGCTGCTGCGCGAGCGGGTGGAAAAGCTCCTGACCGTCTGATGGAGAGGTCTCCCCCCTGAGTCGCTTCGCGCCTTCCCCCCGCTCTCGCAACGCTGCGCTTGGCGGGCAGGGGGACGCCGCCAGCGCGGCGGGGCGGCCCTTGCGCGGCGGCCGCTGGCCTGGTGCAGCGCCTGTTTGAGCGCCGTGCCTTGGACAGGCAAGAGCCCGTCAGATCAGCGACAGCCCTGCCATCCGCGCCAGGCGTTCCTGCTCTTCGCGCGCGGAGGGCGCTGCCCGATCAGCCGTTGCGAAAAAGAAAGCTGTAGGCGTTCAACGCCGGCACCCCTCCCAGGTGCGCGTACAGCACGCGGGAGCCTTCGGGAAACTCGCCGTTGCGCACCATGTCGATCATGCCGTGCATGGATTTGCCCTCGTACACCGGGTCGGTCAGCATGCCCTCCTGCCGCGCGCACAGGCGGATGGCTTCGAGCGTGCCTTCGCTCGGCAGGCCGTACTCGGGGCCGCCGTAGCGCGTGTCCAGCACCACGTCTTCGGCGGTGATGGGCTGGCCCAGTTCCACCAGTTCAGCGGTGTTCTGCGCGATGCGCAGGATCTGCGCGTGGGTCTTCTCCGGCTTGGCCGATGCGTCGATGCCGATCACCTTGCGCGCCCGGCCATCGGCCGCAAAGCCCACCACCATGCCCGCCTGCGTGCTGCCCGTGACCGAGCACACCACGATGTAGTCAAACGCAAAGCCCAGCTCTTTTTCCTGCTGGCGCACTTCCTCGGCAAAGCCCACAAAGCCCAGGCCACCGTACGGGTGCTCGGAGCAGCCTGCCGGGATGGGAAACGGCTTGCCGCCCGCCTTCCGCACATCGTCCATGGCCTGCTCCCAGCTGGGGCGGATGCCGATGTCAAAGCCCGCCGCATCCAGCCGCACGTCGGCGCCCATGATGCGGCTCATCTCGATGTTGCCCACGCGGTCGTACACCGCGTCGGAGTAGTTCACCCAGTTCTCCTGCACCAGCACGCACTTCATGCCTAGATGGGCGGCTACTGCGGCCACCTGGCGTGTCTGGTTGGACTGGATGCCGCCAATCGACACCAGCGTGTCGTAGCCGCCCGCAATCGCCTCGGGGATCAGGTATTCGAGCTTGCGTGTCTTGTTGCCGCCAAAGGCGAGGCCCGAGTTGCAGTCCTCGCGCTTGGCATACAGGTGCACCTTGCCGCCCAGGTGGGCCGACAGGCGCGGCAGCGGCGTGATGGGCGAGGGGCCGAAGGTGAGCGGGTGGCGGGCAAATTTCTGCAGGTTCATGGCGGTTTTCCGGTCGATGTTTCGGGTGCAGCAAGCGGTGGCTTGCAGTGCCCTCATCGTAGAAAAACACCTGCATAAAGTGGTTGCGTAGTTGGATGATATTTCAGCGGTTTGTGTTGCCAAAGCACAATGGATGCATCCAAGATTCTGAGAAAAAGCCATGTGCGCAACAAAAGTTCGTGCCAAGAGCGTGCCGCAGACTGATGTATCGGCCGACCTGGACCGTACCGACAAGGCCATCCTGCGCCAGCTGCAGCGCGACGCGTCCCTGTCGAACGTGGCCCTGGCCGCCAAGGTGCACCTGAGCCCGCCCGCCTGCCTGCGCCGCGTGGAGCGCCTCAAGCGCCTGGGCCTCATCGGCAAGGTGGTGGCGCTGCTCAACCCCCAGGCTGTGGGCGCGGGCATGCTGGTGATGATCGGCGTGGTGCTGGACCGCTCCACGCCCGATTCCTTTGCCGCTTTCGAAAAGGCCGCCGCCAAGGTGTCTGGCTGCATGGAATGCCATGTGGTCACCGGCGAGTTCGACTACTTCATGCTGGTGCGCACCCGCGACAACGACAGCTTCAACCGCCTGCATGCCGAGCAGCTGCTGTACCTGCCCGGCGTGCGGCAGGTGCGCTCTTTCATGGTGCTGCGCAACGTGCTGTCCACCACCGAGCTGCCGCTGGCGGTGTAGCTGTCAGGCTTCCACGAAGGGCTGGGAGCGCTCCGGCCTCGCGACCCTCCGTCGGCTTGCATTCCAACCGTTCGGGCTGAGCCTGTCGAAGCCTCGCGCAGCGCATCGGCGAGGCCGTCCTTCAGTGGGTCTAGCAAGCTCTTTGTGAACTGGTTTGGTGTGTCTTGGCGCGGATGGCAATTGGCCTTACGACGAACCGATTTCTCGCCCGTCTCAAGATGCAAAGTTTTGTTGGTTGTGTATTCAAATGTTTGTTTTAATCCACCGGCAATCGTTGTTCGCCAACGGTTGAGCAGGTAAAGAGCAACTGCGCTTTCCAGTCAATGCCTTCAGCAATTTCCCCAACAAATTTCCTATGATTCCCTTCAGCAAATCAATCGCTATCCTGGTCGCAAGCGGCATGCTTACCGCCTGCGCTACTGCCGGCAAAGACGTTGCTTCCGCCTATGTGTCGCCCATGCAGTACTCCAGCTATGACTGCGAACAACTGCGTGCTGAATCCATGCGCATCAGCGGCCGCGTTAACCAGCTTACCGGTCGATTGGATGAAGCAGCAAATAATGACAAGGCCATCGCAGGCGTCGGGATCATCCTGTTCTGGCCTGCACTCTTTGCGCTCGGAGGCACCAAGCAGCAAGAGGCCGAACTGGCGCGGCTGAAGGGTGAATATGACGCAATCGAAGCGACGGCCATCACCAAGAAGTGCGCCGCATCATGATTCGCCTGCTCCAACTCTTTATCAGTACAGTCTTCGTGGCGTTGCTGGCAGGTTGCGCGACACCTGCCGCAGTGAGCAACATGAGCGTGCACACCACGCAACGGCCCGCGCCTGCCGCTTTGAAAAACGCCATTGCGGTGGCCGATGTGACGGGTGGACGCGAGACCAATCCGTTGTGGGTATCGCAGGTGTCGAGCGAAGCCTTCCGGAGTGCCCTGGAGGAGTCGTTGAACAATTCCGGCGTATTTGAGCGTGTGCTGTCTGCCAGCAAATACCGTTTGACGGCGGATCTCAATCAGCTCGAACAGCCAGCTTTCGGGCTTGATATGACGGTGACTTCGGCCGTCAAGTACACGCTCGTCGAAACGAAAAGCGGGAAACAGGTGTACTCACGTCTTGTGCGTGCACCATTTACGGCTGGATTTTCCGATTCGCCTTTAGGTGCTACGCGGGTGCGTATTGCCAGCGAAGGATCCATCAAAAAGAACATCGAGATGCTCATCAACGATCTGCTCTTGCTGAAGACCGATTGATAGCCGTGTAAGCGTCAGAGGGCGCGCGGGGTGGTCACGCCAAGCGGTGGTTGCGAGCGACCGTCCATGTGCGTTACCCAATCCGCGCCTCTGCTCGGGCGATTGGCGGATTGCAGAGTGGATTCGTGGGGCAGTGCACGCGCAATCCCGGAGAAGACGCAGGCAGGCATTGCATCCAGTCGCATTGATCCGATGCAATGGAATGAGATGCGGTTGCTGGCAGGTTCGATTGCTTCAACGCGATAAGTGTGCGCTACATCGGCTCCTGCAAGCGACAGCGCTGCCCGTACTCACTGCGCGGCGCGCAGCTTCCCCATCACGGCAGACCACAGCGGGCCGCCGAACACGTTCACTACCAGCCCCGCCATCAACAGCCCTGCGCCCGCAAAGTGCACAGGCCGCAACTGCTCGCCAAACACGACCCAGCCGGTGGTCAGGCCCACCACGGGCACCAGCAGGGTGAAGGGGGCCACGCGGTTCACGGGGTAGCGCGACATGAGGTACGTCCACAGCCCGAAGCCCAGCAGGGTCGAGATCCAGGCGATGTAGGCCACGGCGGCCATGGATTGGAACGACAGGTGCTGCACGGCAGACCACACGGTGGCGGGGCCGTCGAGCACCAGCGACAGCGCCAAAAAAGGCAGTGGCGCCACCACGCTGGACCACACAATGAAGGCAAACTGGTTCATCGGCCCGTGCCGCCCCACTGCACGCGTGACGAGGTTGCCGCAGCCCCACATCGCCGCGGCGGCCACCGTGAGCGCAAAGCCCGCCAGCGGCATCGATGCGCCATGCGCGCTGCCGATCAGCACCAGCCCGACGCCCGCCAGCGCCAGGCCTGCCACCTGGTTGCCCTGCCACTGCTCGCGCAGCAGCACCACGGCCAGCAGGAGCGTGAAGAACGACTGCGACTGCAGCACCAGCGACGCCAGCCCCGAGGGCATGCCGATGTGGATGGCCGTGAACAGCAGCGCAAACTGCGCCACGGCCATGGTCATGCCGTACAGCAGGTACAGCCTGAGCGGCACCTTGGGCGGCCGTACGAACAGCAGCGTCGGAAACGCCGCCAGCAGATAGCGCAGCGCGCCTAGCAGCAAGGGCGGCATGTCGGCCACGCCGACCTTGATGACTGCGAAGTTCAGACCCCACACCACGATGACCAACAGGGCCAGGGACAGATCGCGGGGGGTGAGGTGGGTGTTCATGTGCAGCAAGGGGCGTATGGCTGCATTGTGGTCGGCAGCAGGCCCGCTGGCCGCTCAGATGCGGACGGGCTTGCGGCAAAAACGGACGCATCCGGGCGGTGGCGCTGCGGCTTTTGCCCGGGCTGCTGCTGCGCACCGTGCGGGGCGCAGCAGCATGGCGTCACGCCTCGATGGCAAACGTCAGGCCTGCATGGGCCTGCAGCCGGTCGATGAGGGCGTCGCCCATGGCGGGCGCGGGCGTCCAGATGCCGCCAGCCGTGTCTTTGGCATCCTGCAGCAGGCACACGGCAGCCTCGGTGATCATCTTGGAGGTGGAGCCGTAGCCCGGGTCGCGGTCGCCCTTCACGCCTACCCGCACCGCGTTGCCTGCCTCGTCTGTGCCCAGAAACAGCACGTCATAGAAACCGTTTTCGCGCTCCTCGCGCGACGGGCCTTCGCCGGGCTTGGGGCCGGTGTCGGAGCCCAGCGACTTGTCGCCCGCCACCGCGTTGGCGATGGCCTCGCCCTTTTCGCCGGTACCGGTGATGAGCATTTCGTCGTACACAAAGTCGGTGCCGTAGGCGTGCTGCAGCAAAAAGTTGGAGCGGTGCACGTTGCGGGTGTTGATGGCGGCCATCACGAACGGCGCCACCCACACGCCTTCGCCCAGTGCTTCATCGACCATGGGCTTGTTGCCCGATGGCTGGCGCGGGCCTTCAAAGCCGGGGGTGAGCGAGAACGGGTTCTTGAGCAGGTCGAGCACGCCGGGCGTGGTGGCGGCGGCCGCCATGGTGGCCTTCAGGCTGGCGGCGGTGCCACCCGAGAAGGTGCCTTTCATCTTGCGCACCCGGCCGCGCACGCGGCTGGCAGGGTGGGCATGGCGGTGGCGGAACTCCTTTTGCAGCAGGAACACGCCCAGGTCGAACGGGATGGAGTCGAACCCGCACGAGAACACGATGCGCGCGCCGCTGGCCTTGGCTGCGGCTTCGTGTGCATCGATCATGTGGCGCATCCACGCGGGTTCGCCGCACAGGTCCACGTAGTCGACACCGCTGGCGGCGCAGGCGGCCACCATCTCGTTGCCATACAGCTGGTAGGGGCCCACGGTGGTGAGCACCAGGCGCGTGCAGTCCATCAGCGCCTGCAGGCTGGCGGGGTGGGTGGTGTCGGTCACCACCAGCGGGGTGTCGGCCGGGGCGCCGACTTCGTCGCGCACTGCCGCCAGCTTCTCGGCGCTGCGCCCGCCCATGGCCCAGCGCAGGCCGCTGCCCGCGGGGTACTGGCGCAGCAGGTACTCGACCACGAGCCGGCCCGTGAAGCCGGTGGCGCCGTGCACGACAAGGTCAAAGGGTTTGGTCATGTGGGGTCTCCTTCAGGGAATGGTGGGGTGGGCAAGGGGCCGCTGCCCGGGTGGCGCATTGTCTGCGGGGGGCCGGGCGGGCCGTGTCACACAGGTTCCGCAGGGCCACCACCCGCCTCGCAGCCGGTCGGGCAGGGTCATCGTGGGAACCAGACCACACCTGGGCACCCAAAAAGTATCGTCTGGCGATACCGGACAGCCGGTGACCGGCCACTGTTACGGTTCAACGCAGACACGCAAGTTACGTCTGGGCACGATGCGTTCCGTGTTCAACCAAAGCCCTCAGGGGCACCCCACCCAAATGTCCTCCTCTCCCATCGTCGTTCAGCGTGATACCCGGGCCTGGCAGTTCCAGGTGTGGATCTCGTTCGGCATCGCGGTGTTTCTGTGTGCCGTGGGCCTGGCCTGGCTGCCGGGCCAGCAGCTGGAGCAGGCCTTCATGGTGATGGGCTACGTGTTCTGCCTCTCGGCCGCGTTTGTGCTGGCCAAGTTTGTGCGTGACAACGACAGCGCGGCCCGCCGCGGTGCTGGCGACACGCCCCTGTGGAAGCTGGTGGTGTGGGGCGGCTTTGCGGTGGCCATGGGCCTGACGGGCTGGGGCCTACTGGGCATGGACATCAACGTGACCTACAAGGCCTTTCTGGGTGTGAGCTGGCTGTACCTCATCACCACCGCCTTCACGCTGGCCAAGATGCTGCGTGACCGCCACGAGGCCGACCTGCTCGAAGCCCGCCTGCAGGGCCGCCGCGAAGCCGCCGCCGCGGCCCGCACCGAGTAAGCAAGCCGTTGTCCGATCCTGCCCTTCACTTCAGTTCACTTTCATCGTCATCCCGAGGCTGGCCTTTGCTGGCCCCGTATCAGGAGTCTTTTCATGCATTCCAGTCACATCGTCCGCAGCGGCGCAGCCCGCCGCTCCCTCATCCCCGCACTGATGCTGGCCGCCGGCCTGCTGTGCGCCGCAGTGGCACTGCCCGCCCGTGCGCAGAGCGAGGCATCGGCCGCGCTGTCGATGCTGCCCGTGGCCTCGGTGGTGGGCACGGCCTCGGTGGCTTCGGCTGCCGCGGGTGCGGTGGTCACCGTGCCGGTGGCGCTGTCGGTGGGCGGCGCGGTGCTCACCGTCAAGGCGGTCGAGGCATCGGCCGTGGGCACGGTCTACCTGCTGGAGCGCGCCTCGGACGGCGCCCAGGTGAGCGTGGAGGTGGCCGGGCGTGGCCTGGCAGGCTCGGCCTATGCCGTGGGCACCGTGGTGACCTGCAGCGTGATCGGCACGGGCGTGGTGCTGTCGGTGGCGGGCGAGGCCATTGCCTTTGTGCCCAACGCGATTGGCCGCGCCCTGCTGCACAACGAGCGTCTGTGATGAAGTACATCCCTCTGAGCCGCTGCGCGGCTTCTCCCTTCTCTCTGCGCGCTGCGCGCTCCGGGAAGGGAGACGATGCCCTCGCTGCGGGGCGGCCCTTGCTTGGCATCCCTCGCCTGGGTCGCGCCAGTTTCATGGGCCGCGGGCTCACGGTGCTGACAGCTGCCTTGCCGCTGATCCTCATGGGCCCCGCCCACGCAGGCCGCTCGTGCGAGGCCAAAAAGCCCACCGCGCAGGTGATCGAGCGCGGCATGAAGCTGGCCGAGCAGACCTCGGCCGCGCTGGATGCCGAGCACGCCAGGTCAGGCACCCGCGTGGTGGTGCTGGGCCGCGCGGGGCAGGACCTCAGCAAATACGGGCTGCGCTATTCGCACCTGGGCTGGGCCTACAAGACGGCCGAGGGCCCGTGGCGCGTGGCGCACAAGCTCAACGAATGCGGCACTGCCGTAGGCCATCTGTACCGCCAGGGCCTGGGCGAGTTCTTCCTGGACGACCTGTGGCGCTACGAAGCCGTGTACGCCGTGCCAACGCCCGAGGTGCAGCAGCGCATGCTGCCGGTGCTGCAGGACACGGCGCGCGTGCGGGCGCTGCAGCATGCGCCCTACAGCATGGTCAGCTACGTGTGGGGGCGCAAGTACCAGCAGTCCAACCAGTGGGCGGTAGAGACGCTGGCCGCAGCCATGGAGCCCGCCACCGTGCAGACGCGCGACCAGGCCCAGGCGTGGCTGCAGTTCAAGGGCTACACGCCCACCACCCTCAAGCTTGGCCCGCTGACCCGCATGGGCGGCCGCGTGGGCTCGGCCAACGTTGCGTTCGACGACCACCCGGGCGACAAGCGGTTTTCGGACCGCATCGAGACGGTCACCGTGGATTCGGTGCTGGCCTGGATGCAGCGCACGCAGCTGGCAGCAGCGCCCGTGGTGGTTGTGCTGCGGTGAAAAAAGCGGCTGCGGGCCATGTTTTGAGCGTTATTGGCCGGTAGCCCTTTTATTATCTTGCCTGATAGCTATCAAATAAATAGCATTGGCGCACCCTGCGCCAGGTTGTCACCCGAGGAGAACCCCATGAGCAAATCCCTGCGCCTGTCTGAAAAATGGTTTCGCCGCGGCCTGTGGCTGGTGGCGTTCGTGTTTGCCGGCTTCCTGATCGGGCTGGGCGGCACCATCGTGGGCGACCTGCCCAAGGTCGAAGCGCCACTGCAGCTCGATGATTTCCTGGACCGCCCCGCCGCGCAGGCGCTGCGCGACCAGGTCAGGGCCGCGCGCAAGGCCGAGCAGGACGCGCAGACCGCGCTGGAACAGGCCAGCCTGCAGCGCAGCAAGGCCGCCAGCGAAAGCCGGGCCGAGCGCGAGACCTACAGCAACTGGCTGTCCACCCGCAGCGTCACCCAGCGCAGCGACCAGGACCCGGAACTCATCCGGCGCACGCAGCAGCTCGATGCCCTGAAGCAGGTGGAGGTGACTGCCCAGCGCGCACTGGAGCAGCAGCAGCAGGCCGCGCTGGATGCACGCCAGAGCGCTGCCGCCATCCAGGACCGGATCGGCGAGATGGAATACGGCGCGCAGCAGCGGCTGAACGCCGAGCGCCGCAAGGTCGAGCTGCGCGTGTTTTTGTACCGGCTGGCGCTCACGCTGCCGCTGCTGGCCATTGCCGGCTGGCTGTTCGTCAAGAAGCGCAAGAGCACCTACTGGCCGTTTGTGTGGGGCTTCATCTTCTTTGCGCTGTTTGCCTTCTTTGTGGAGCTGGTGCCCTACCTGCCCAGCTACGGCGGCTATGTGCGCTACGTGGTGGGCATCGGCATCACGGCCGTGGTGGGGCGCTATGCCATCCTGGCGCTCAACCGCTACCTGGAGCGGCAGAAACTGGCCGAAACCCTTCCCGACCAGGAGCGCCGCAAGGAACTCGATTACGACCTGGCCCTGGCCCGCCTGGCCAAGAGCGTGTGCCCTGGCTGCGAGCGGCCGGTGGACCTCAAGAACGACAAGATCGACTTCTGCCCGCACTGCGGCATCGGCCTGTTTGACCGGTGCGGCGCATGCAGCACGCGAAAGAGCGCGTTTGCCCACTTTTGTCACGCCTGCGGTACCCGCGCCCGGCTGCACCTGGGCGGCAAGGAACCACAGGCCTGACGCACCGGACCCGGCGGCGCAGACCAGCGTTACCGCACACGCCGCACCAGGGGCTCAGTACAGGTACACGGCGCCCGCATTGGCGCTGCTTTCGTCCGACTGGTTGCCGCCCACGCCGCTGGAGCCGCTGTCTTCGGTGGATGCGCCCACCGCCAGGGTGTTGCCATCGCCCGACAGGGCCACCCGGCCACCAAACCGGTCCCCTGTGCCGGTGTTCGGTGCCTTCAGGTACGTCTGCTGGACCCAGGTGCCCCCGCTGCGGCGGAACACGAGCACCGCCCCTGCATCCGGCGCGCCGGTGTTGGCCTGGTTGGCGCCAAAACCCGTTCCGTTGCTGTCGTCCCGATAGGACGGCACCACCAGGGTATTGCCGTCGCCGGAGATCGCCAGGTTGTTGCCGAAGCGGTGGGGCGAGCGGGTGTTGGACGCCTTCAGGTACGCCTGCGGGGCCCAGGCTGCGCCGGTGCGGGTAAAGACAAAGACCGCGCCAGAGTTCAGCGCCAGGGCGTTGGCGGTCGGTGCCACCGGGAAGATGCCGGTGTAGTTGCTGCTGTCGCCGTCCATGCCCACGGCCAGGGTGTTGCCATCGTTGGACAGTGCCACGGCCACACCGAAGCGGTCTTGCGCCAGGGGGGTGGGCGCTTTCAGATAGGCCTGTTGCAGCCAGACGCCCGCGTTGCGCTGGAAGACATAGGCCGCTCCCGCGTTGGCCAGCGAGTCATCGGCCGGCGTGGACGCCGAGGCGCTGCGTTCAAAGAACGCCCCCACGGCCAGGGTGTCGCCCGCGCCCGAGAGGCTCAGGTAGATGCCGAAGAAGTCGCCGGACCCGGCGTTTGATGCCTTGATGTAGCCCTGCTGCGTCCAGGCGGTGCCCGTGCGCGTGAACACATAGGCTGCGCCCGACGACGAGTACGCCGCGTTGCCGTGGGCGCCGGTCATGTCTCCGTCTTCGTTGTAAGCGGCGACCGCCAGCGTGTTGCCATCGCTGGAGAGCGCCACGAACGATCCGAACAGGTCGCTGGCATCGGCATTGCCAGCCTTGATGAATGCCTGCAGCGACCAGGTGGCTGCCGACCGTGCATACACATAGACCGCGCCAGCGCTGTTGGCCAGGTTGTTGGTGGGCGGCATGGCGGCGAAGGTGCCGGTCTGGTCGCCGCTGTGGCCGTCTGCGCCAATGGCCAGCGTGCTGCCATCTGCCGACAGCGCCAGGGCGTTTCCGAAGTAGTCGTTGGCTTCCCCGTCAGGGGCCACGATGCGCGCCTGTTGCGACCAGGTGGCGCCGGTCCGCGTGAACACATACACCGCACCCGTGTTGCCCGCTTCACCGTAGGCACCCACGGCCAGGGTCGTGCCGTTGCCGGACAGCGCCACGCGATTTCCAAAGCGCCCTTCGACCGTGGCCGTGGAGGCCTTGAAGTACCCGATGGCGCGGACCATGTCGGCGGCCACTGCTGCCGAGGGCGTGCTGCAGCCGCTTTCGCTGCAGGCTTGCACTGCATACGTTGCATTGACTCGGGTGTGCAGGAGCACGGGCACGGCATGGGTCAGTGCCGTGGCCGCCGTGCTGCCGATGACGGCGGCCGCCTGCGGGCCGGTACCGTCGGGGTCTTCCAGCACGTTGTAGCTGGACGCGTCGGGCGCAGCAGACCAGGAAAGGCGCAGCGCCTTGGTGCCATAGGTGATGCCCAGCCCGGACGGCGTGGGCGGCACGGGCGGCGGGGGAGGGGGCGGCTCCACCACGGTGCTGCAGGTCACCCGCACCGTGGGCAGGGGCGGCAAAGCGACGCCGGTGCCCGCCTCCACCACGCAGATCTGGTTCACCGGCTGGGCGTACACCGTCACGGCGTACGGGTCTGCCTGCGCAACGCTTGTCGCAAAACGGAACGGGCCATTGGTGGTCAGCGTGAGATCGGCGGCGTTGTTCAGACGCAGCGTCACGGCACCGGCCAGCCCGCTGACGGTGCCACTGACGGGATAGGTGTTGGTGGTGCAGGTCACCAGAATGTTGGTCACCGGCCCCGTGACCACACCGACGCCGTTCTCTACCTTGCACGTCTGCCGCGCAGGCTGTGTGCGCACAACGATCTGGTACGGCGTGCCTTGCGGGACGCGGATGGCGTAGCTGCCGCTGGCGGTGATGGTCAGCGGGCTTCCTGTCCCGTTGGCCAGCACCACGGTGCCCTCCAGGCCTGTCACCGTGCCCCCTACGGGATGCTCCACCAACGCGGGCGGTGGCGGGGGTGGTGGGGGCCCGGCATCGTCGCCGCCGCCACCGCCACAGGCCATCAACAGGGCACTTGCCACACTGGCGGACAGGGCCGCTGCCCAGCGCCGGAGGTTGCGCCTGGCCCCGGCATGGCCGTGGTCGCGCGCCGTCAGGGTGGCGGGTGCGGGGGGTTCGCGCACGGGTTCGCGGCGCAGCGGTTCACGGTCGGTGAAAGGAGGGGGATGCATGGGGAGTCTCCGGGCACGGCCCGGGGAAGAGAACGTCCTCAGGCCAAAAGATGGGGCACCAGACCCCGCGCGCTCGCGGGCGCGTGCAGGGTCGATCCCGTGGACTCTAGGCATCGCGGAGGGGTTCGCCATCCCCTCTGAGGCAGGGTTGACAGCCGTGCGGCAAGGGCCGTGCGTGACCGTGTTCGGGGCGCAGGGCCTGCTGTGCGCGGCTTGGCAGCCGCTGTGGGAGATTTTTGGGTGTTTTAGGCCTGGAGTCCAGGTTTTATAATGTCCTTTTGCTATATAAATAATAGCAAACGCCTGTGGGTGGCGCCTGGCGCCCCCGGTGCCCCGCGTACCCGTGCGGCCCTGCAGGCGGCAGGCTGCCGGCCCCGGCAGTGCCCAGCGGTCGATGCTGCGGGCGGGCTGCGCCGCGGTCCGGCGTGGGCTGCGCTAAACGCCCCGCGCCCGGTCGGCCTTGAACTGCGCGCGGAACTGGCTGAAGGTGCCCGCGTCCAGCGCTTCGCGCACCTCGCGCATCAGGTTCAGGTAGTAGTGCAGGTTGTGCACCGTGGTCAGCATGGGGCCCAGCATTTCGCCGCAGCGGTCCAGGTGGTGCAGGTAGGCCCGGCTGAAGCCGCCGCGCCCGCCCGCGTCCCAGGCCACGCCGTCCTTGCCCGCGCAGGCGTGGCAGGTGCAGCTGGTGTCCAGCGGCTGGTGGTCGGTCTTGTGGCGCGCGTTGCGGATCTTCAGGTCGCCATAGCGGGTGAACAGCGTGCCGTTGCGCGCATTGCGCGTGGGCATCACGCAGTCGAACATGTCCACGCCCTGGGCCACGCCTTCCACCAGGTCTTCGGGCGTGCCCACGCCCATCAGGTAGCGCGGCTTGTGCGCGGGCAGGCGATGGGGCGTGTGGGCCATGATGTCCAGCATCTCGTCCTTGGGCTCGCCCACGCTCACGCCGCCCACGGCGTAGCCGGGGAAGTCCATTTCCACCAGCGCTTCCAGCGACTCCTGGCGCAGGTTCTTGAACATGCCGCCCTGCACGATGCCAAAGAGGGCGTTGGGGTTGCCCAGCCGCTCGAATTCGGCTTTGGACCGCACGGCCCAGCGGCGGCTCATCTCCATGGATTTGCGCGCCTCGGCCTCGGTGGTGAGGTGCCCCTTGGTCTCGTACGGCGTGCACTCGTCGAGCTGCATCACGATGTCGGAGTTGAGCGTGGTCTGGATCTGCATGCTCACCTCGGGCGACATGAACAGCTTGTCGCCGTTGACGGGGCTGGCAAAGGTCACGCCTTCTTCGGTGATCTTGCGCATGGCGCCCAGGCTCCACACCTGGAAACCGCCCGAGTCGGTGAGGATGGGCTTGTCCCACTTTTCAAAGCCGTGCAGGCCGCCAAAGCTCTGCATCACGTCCAGGCCCGGGCGCATCCACAGGTGGAAGGTGTTGCCCAGAATGATCTGCGCGCCCATGTCGTGCAGGCTTTGCGGCATCACGCCCTTGACGGTGCCGTAGGTGCCCACGGGCATGAAGATGGGGGTCTGCACCACGCCGTGGTTGAGCGTGAGCGTGCCGCGCCGTGCGTGGCTGGAGGGGTCGGTCTTGAGGAGGTCGAACTGAAGCATGGGCGGGATTGTCCCAGACGCACCGCCGACCCGGCCCGGGGTGCGCCTGGCCTGACTTGCATCAAGGGAATCGGCTGGCGCTGCGGCACCGCGTGGCTACACTGG
>LNFM01014357.1_pt1 | contig 19859 bp, 20 predicted proteins | sample 596031 | NCBI WGS metagenome assembly LNFM01 (sample SAMN04254537, study PRJNA301005) | activated carbon metagenome | isolation source: dual media filters at the Ann Arbor, Michigan drinking water treatment plant | place: USA: Ann Arbor | reverse complement strand
GAGCTCGATCCGTTCCGCGTGCCGGGCAGCGCCTCGCTGGCGCTGCTCGAAGAGCTGATCGCCACCGCGCAGATCATCGGCCGCACCGGCTGAGGTCTGGCCGTCGCGTCGGGCGCGACGCTGTCGTTTCGACGTACGGCTGAGGCCATCGCTCGTCCGTCCGGCTGACCGCTGCCGGCAGCCGCCTTAAGTCGCCGTTAACTTGCGCTCGCTACGGTGCGCTCCAGTCATCTTCGGAGCCGCATCGTGATGCTTGTCGAACCCCTGTCCGTGCCCGCCGCGCCCGCCGCGCGACCTTCCCGCTTCACCGTCCTTCATGGCGCATCAGGCCAGCGTCGGGCGACCGAGCAGTTCATCGGGGAGGTGTACCAGCAGCACTATGGCGCCCGGATCGACCAGTGGATGCCGGCGCTGGTCAGTCTCGACGACGATGGCATCGTCCATGCGGCCGCGGGCTATCGCGCCGCCACTGACCCGCTGTTCCTCGAGTGCTATCTCGGCCAGCCGGTCGAGGCCGCCATCGCGGCGGTCGCTGGCCGGCCGGTCGCGCGCGGATCGATCGTCGAGGTCGGCCACTTTGCGTCGATGCTGCCGGGTCAGGGGCGGCGACTGATGTCGCATCTCGGGCGGCACCTGGCCGACCAGGGCTTCCACTGGGTGGTCAGCACCGCCACCCGCGAACTGCGGGTGATCTTCGAGCGCCTGCGCATCCGCCCGCAGGTCCTGGCCGCCGCTGATCCGCGCGCGCTGGGCGATCGCGCCGCGCATTGGGGCACGTACTACGCCCATGCGCCGCTGGTGCTGGCTGGCGAGATACGCAGCAACCTCGGCCGCTTTGCGCCGGCGCGATGAACCCGGCGCGCTTCCTCGACCGGCTGGCCGCGCAGCCCGGCAGCGCCGTCGCCATCGATGGCGGCCCGCTCGGCTCGCCAACACCGCTCGACTACGCCGCGCTGTGCCGCGGGGTCGCCATCCTGGCCGACGAACTGCGCGTTCGCCGGGTACGCGTGCTCGCCACGCAGCTCGACAATGGCCCGGCCTGGGTGATGGCCGACCTGGCGGCGCTCGCTGCCGACGTGGTGCACGTGCCGCTGCCGTCGTTCTTCACGTCGGCGCAGTGCGAGCACGCGCTGCATGCCACCGGCGCCGACGCGCAATTGCGGCCGCTGGATGCGAATGACGAGGGCACCACGCCTTCGACCGTGATCGTGGCGGGCAGCACGCTGGCGCTGCAGATGCGCGCGGCGGCCCCGGTGGCGCTGCCCCCCGGCACCGCGAAGATCACGTTCACTTCGGGCACCACCGGCCAGCCCAAGGGTGTGTGCCTGTCGGCCGCCTCGATGCTGGCGGTGGCCGACGCTCTGGCGCAGGCACTCGCCCCGTTGGCGATCGCCCGACACCTGTGCGCGCTGCCGCTGCCGGTCTTGCTCGAGAACATCGCCGGCCTGTATGCGCCGCTGCTCGCCGGTGCCACTGCGGTGGTGCTGCCGGGCACGCAGGTCGGGCTCACCGGCTCGTCGCGTTTCGATCCCGCGTCGCTGCAACGTGCGATCGACGCCGCGCAGGCGCACAGCGTCATCGTGCTGCCGCAGATGCTGCGGCTGTGGGCCGGCTGGCGCGCGCTGGCGCGCCGCGCGGCGCCGGCCGCGCCGCTGAAGCTGGTGGCGGTCGGGGGTGCGCATGTCGGCGCCGCGGCGATTGCGCAGGCGCGGGCGGTCGGGCTGCCCGCGTACGAAGGCTATGGGCTGTCCGAAGGCGCGTCGGTGCAGGCGCTCAACCTGCCCGGTCACGATCGGCCCGGCAGCGTCGGCCGGCCACTGCCTCATGCGCGGCTGCGAGTGAGCGCTGCGGGCGAGTTGGAGATTGGTGGCGCGCTGATGCTGGGCTATGTCGGCGAGCCGTCCGATGAAGCGGCCAGTACGCCGCGCCAGTGGTGGCCGACCGGCGACCTCGGCCGCATCGACGCCGATGGCTTCGTCCACGTGAGCGGCCGCCGGAAGAACGTCCTGATCACCGGCTACGGCCGCAACGTCTCGCCCGAATGGGTCGAGGCCGCGCTGCAGTCGCAACCGGCGATCGCGCATGCGGTGGTGGGCGGCGAGGGCGAGGACGCGCTATGGGCGGTGCTGTGGCCGAGCCCGCTGGCTGCAGTCAGCGCAGGCTCACTCGACGCGGCGCTGGCGGCTGCCGTCGCAAGCGCCAACGCCGACCTGCCCGACTACGCGCAGGTGGGTGCGTGGCTGCACGCGACGCTGCCCTTCAGCGTCGACAGCGGACTGGCCACCGCCAATGGCCGCCCGCAGCGCGCAGCCGTGCTCGCTCACGGCCACCAGCTGCGCGCGCAGGGCGGCAGCGCCAGCGCAACCGCCATCCCCGGCGCGCGCCGCGCGCCTTTCGGTCTCAACGTCACCTCGATTCAGCCATGACCCGACACCTCTCATCGACGCCGTTCTTCGACCGCCTGCAACTGGATACCGCCGCCGACCGCAGCACGCTGATCGCCTCGCCGATCGTGCAAGGCGCGCTGCGCGGCGAGGTGTCGCTGGCGAGCTATCTCGCCTTCCTGCGCGAGGCCTATCACCACGTGCGCCACACGGTGCCGTTGCTGGCCGCCTGCCGCGATCGCCTGCCGCCGCACCTGGACTGGATCCGGCCGGCACTCGACGAGTACATCGACGAGGAAACCGGCCACGATGAGTGGATCCTCGATGACATCATGGCCGCCGGCGGCGATGCGCAGGCCGTGCGCGATGGCCGTGCCGGCACCGCCACCGAGGTGATGGTTGCGTATGCCTACGACACCATCGCGCGTGGCAATCCGCTCGGCTTCCTTGGCATGGTGCACGTGCTCGAAGGCACCAGCGTGGCGCTGGCCCTGGCGGCAGCCGACCGCATCCAGGCTGGCCTGGCGCTGCCCGACAACGCCTTCACCTATCTGCGCTCGCACGGCACGCTCGATCGCGAGCACACCGCGCAGTTCGAGATGCTCGTCAATGCGATCGACGAACCGAAGGACCAGGACGCCATCGTGCATGCCGCGCAGGTGTTCTATCGGCTCTACGGCGATATCTTCCGCAGCCTGCCGATGCCGCTGCCGAGCCCGGATGCGGCGCCGCTGATCAGGGCGGCCGCATGAAGCTTGATCGCATGTCGGTGCTGCTGACCGGTGCCTCCGGGGGCATCGGTGCCGCGATGGCCGAAGTGCTGATGAAGGGTGGTGCGCGGGTGCTGCTGGTGGCGCGCACGCCGGCGCCGCTGACCGAACTGGCCGCCCGCCTCGGGCGCCCGTCGGGCGCGGCCGGGCGAGTCGCGGCGCTGGCGCTCGACATCACCCACGCGGCCGAGCGCCAGGTACTGGCGCAGGTGGCCGCCGAACGCGGCGTCAACGTGCTGATCAACAACGCCGGGACGCCGTGCTTCGGCCCGTTTGCGTCGATGAGTGACGCGCAGATCGCCGCGGTGATGACCACCAATTTGATCGCGCCAATCCAGCTGGCGCGCGCGTTGTTGCCGCAACTGCTGGCGCAGCCGCAGGCGCGCCTGCTCAACATCGGGTCGACACTGGGCCGGCTCGGACTGCCGGGGTACGCCGCTTACGGTGCGAGCAAGTTCGGCCTGCGCGGCTTCACCGAGGCGCTGCGCCGCGAGCTTGCCGACAGCGGCCTGCGCGTGCAGTACCTGGGCCCGCGCGCCACCCGCACCGCGTTCAACGATCGGCGCGTCGACGCCTACAACGCCGCCACCGGCGCCCGTGTGGATGCGCCCGAGTGCGTCGCCCGCGCCGCGGTGCAGCTGCTCGAGGACGGCGCAGCCGAGCGCTTCCTGGGCTTTCCGGAGGCGCTGGCGGTGCGGCTGAACAGTGTCTTTCCGGCCTGGCTGGACCGCGCCTTCGGCAAGCATGGCGCCGCGTTGCGGCAGGCAGCCCGTCAGCCGGCGGCCTGAGCCGCCGCCGATTCCGAGCGATTCCCAACGATTCTCAACGGAGAGTGCAGATGATCAGGTTCGTTTTTTCCACCCTCGCCGCGTTCGCCATCAGCCTTGCGGCGATCGGCGGAGCGGTGGCCGCCGCCCCGGTCGACGGCGAGGTCGCCCAGCTGCAGCACGACTGGGAAGTGATCAAGTACAAGACGCCGCCGGAACAGCAGGAGAAGCGGTACGAGCAGTTGGCCGAGAAGGCGGGCCAGGTGGTCGCCGCGTATCCGCAGCGGGCCGAGCCGCTGGTGTGGCAGGGGATCATCGTCTCGTCGCTGGCCGGCGCCCGCGGCGGGCTCGGCGCGCTCAGCCTGGCCAAGCAGGCCAAGGCGCAGTACGAGGCCGCGCTGGCGATCGCGCCTGAAGCGCTCGACGGCTCTGCGTTCAACAGTCTCGGTGTCCTGTACTACAAGGTGCCGGGCTGGCCGATTGGCTTCGGCGACAAGGCCAAGGCGAAGGCGCTGCTGCTCAAGGCGCTGGCGATCAACCCGACCGGCATCGACGCCAACTACTTCTACGGCGAGTACCTGGTCGAGACCGGCAAGTCGGCCGACGCCGTGCCGTACCTGGAGCGGGCGCTGACGGCGCCGGCACGGCCCGGGCGCGAGCTCGCCGACAGCGGCCGCCGCGAGGAAGTCAAGGCACTGCTGGCCAAGGCCCGCGGTTCGTGATGCTGCCGAAGCTGCCGTGACCTGCGCCAGGCGCGTCGCTTAGCGAACGCGCGCTGAGTGACCTGCCCAGTGACGCGCCGAGTGGTGCGCGAGCAGCCAGGCCGTCAGCGTGGCCAGGGCGACACACAGCCACAGCGACCACAACGTATGGCTGAGGAAGTGCGCGCCCCGGACCTGCTGAGCCAGGCCGGCCCAGGCACCGAACACCAGCACCGTCGCCAGCCAGGCGCGCGCCAGCGCTGGCGCATGTGGTCGCAACGCAAACCAGCCGGCCACGAAGGCGAACGCCGACAGTGCGTGGCCGGCGGGCATGCAGCGGCCACGCACACTATCCGCATCCGGCCACTGCAACAGGCGCAGATACTCGGCGTGACCGCCGAACAGCGTCAGGTCCCAGGGGCAGTGCGAGTAGCTGATCCGCTTGAGCAGTGGAATCGCGATCAGGCACAGCGCCACGTTGCCGACCAGATACAGCCGCGCACTGCGCGGCAGCCGGCGCAGCACGCCGAGCGGGCGCCACAGGCCGAGCAGCAGCCACGCCACCGCCAGTCCAGACAGCATGCGCAGGCCGTCGTGCGAGACCCGCGTGAAGAACCCGTGCTCGCGCCAGCGAAACGCGCCGGTGGTTGCATCGAAAAACAGGCGCGCCAGCTGCAGGTCGACCGACGTGGCTTCCAGCGCCAGCAGCAGCAGCAGGCCGACGCCGAGCGCGATCAACTCGGCGCGACCGGGCGCTGCCACCGCGGGTGGACCGATCAGCACGAGCAGCTCGCGTCAGACACGGGTTCGTCGCCTGCGTCGGACCGCGTGATCATCGAAGACGGATGGCCAAGAGAAGCCAGCCGGTCGGCTCGGTGCGCCGCGCGATGCAGACGTCGCTCGAAGCGGCTTTTCCCGGACGCTTTCGGGTCGCCGGCATCGCGCTGATCGGATCCCTGCTGCTGTCGCGGGTGGCGCGCGTTGGGTTGGCGCGGTTCAATGGCGTGCATGTTGACGATTGGAGTCCGTTCGTGCCGCGGCGGCGGCGACGACGACGAATCTGCCTGTGCACTGGAGCGCGGCACGCGGCAGTCACAGCCGGCGCAGCTCGACGCGCAGGCCGTGGCCTTCGGCGGACGGGCGGTTGTCCACCCGCATTGCCAGGCCGTGCAGTTCGGCGATGCGTCGCACGATCGACACGCCGAGCCCGCTGCCGGTGGCCGCCTGCCCGGCCGGCCGGAAGAAGCGGTCGCCAAAGCGCGCGAGCAAGTCGGGCGACAGCCCGGGGCCGCCGTCTTCGACGCTTAGCCCGTCGCCGGCAAAGCGCACGCGCACCAGCGCGCCCGGCGGCGCGTAGCGCAGCGCGTTGTCGATCAGATTGCGCAGCAGCGTCGTCATCAACGGCTCGCTGCCGGTCAGCGGCAGCGGGGCGATGCCATGCGCGGGCCACTCGACCTCGACTTCGCCGCTGCGCGCATCGATCAGCGGCAGGCAGTCTGACAGCGCGCCCTCGACCACGCGCCGCCAGTCGATCGGCTGCATCGCACCGACCTGCGTCGCGTCCTCGCCTTCGGCTCGGGCCAACTGCAGCAGCTGGTCCACCAGGTGCGACAGCCGCTCGATCACCGCACCGACCTGCTTGTGCGCCTGCATGCGCACTGCCGGGTCGGTGGCGGCCTGCGCCGCTTCCCATTGCGCGCGCAGCGCCGCCAGCGGCGTGCGCAGTTCGTGGGCGGCATCGGCGGTCAGGCGTCGCTCGTGCGCCATCGCCTGGTCGATGCGCGCCAGCAGCGCATTCATCGACGCCAGCAGCGGCGTCAGTTCGCCGGGTGCATCGCTGGCGTCCAGTGGTCGCAGGTCCATGGGGGACCGTCCCTGCAGATCCAGGCGCAGCGCATCGAGCGGCCGCAACGCGCGCCGGACCGCCCAGGCCATCGCCAGCAGCAGCAGCGGCAGCGTCAGCAACACCGGCAGCGCCTGGCTGCCCAGCAGGTCCCACAGCACTTCGTCGCGTTCTTCGAGCATCTGGCCGACGGCCACGCGCCACCGGCCATCGTCGCTGCCCAGGGTGAACACGCGCCATGCGGCGCCATCGATGTCGGTATCGACAAAGCCGGAGGTGGCGTTCCGCGGCAAGCGCGCGCCTTCGCGATCGCTCAGCACGAGCCGGCCGTCGCCGGAGGTCACCGCGATCGCCATTTCCGCCAGCTCGGCGCTGCCATGTTCGCCCGCCACCAGGGGCAGGCGCGCGGTGGCCGTGTCACCGAGGCCGGCCGGGTCGGCGGGCAGCATCACGAGCACCTGCTGCGCCAGGCGCACCTGCTGGGTGTCGAACAGCTCGTTGATCTCGCGCTTGGCGATCACCAGCGTCAGCATCAGCGTCAGCAACCAGACCAGCGGCGCGCCGGCCAGCAACAGCAGCAGCAGGCGGCGGCGCAGCGTCATGGCGCGCTGTCGTTGCTGTCGCTGTCGGCGGCGCCCAGCGCATAGCCGACGCCGCGCACGGTACGCACGATGCCCGGTGCGATCTTGCGCCGCAGATGGTGGACGAAGACCTCGAGCGCATTGCTCTCGATCTCCTCGCCCCAGCCATACAGCTTCTCGACGATCTGCTGCTTCGACAGCACGCGGCTCGGATTGGACAGCAGCACCTCCAGCAATGCCGCTTCACGCTGCGTGAGGTCCACCGGCGCGCCCTGCCACTCGGCACGCTTGGCGGCCGGGTGGTAGGCGAGCGGGCCATGGCGCCAGACCGGATCGCCGCTGCCGCGCACGCGGCGCGCGAGTGCCCGCAGTCGGGCCGCCAGCTCGCTCAGGGCCACAGGCTTGACCAGGTAGTCGTCGGCGCCGGCATCCAGGCCACCGATGCGGCTGTCGAGCGCATCGCGCGCAGTCAACACGATCACCGGCGTGGCGCGAGCATCCGCGCGCCAGCGCGCCAGCCAGGTCATGCCGTCTTCACCGGGCAGGCCCAGGTCGAGCAGCACCGCGTCGTAGGGCGCGTGGCGCAACGCGTGATCGGCCTCGGCGCCGGTGGTGAACCAGTCGGCGGCAAAACCGAGAGACCGCAGGCCGCTGGCGATGCCTTCACCCAGCAGCAGATCGTCTTCCACCAGCAGCACGCGCATGATCGGCGGCAGTGTACTCAGCGCAATGCGCGGACCGGGTGTGCTCGATCACACGTGCGCGAGACCGGTGTCGTCCTGCTCGCTTGTCGCGTCCGCTTCGGGTGACGCCGATCACGGCAGCCGCCGTGCCCCGGCTTCATGATGCGCAGCTTGTCGCCTGCCACCCTTCGACGATGAACGCTCCTGCCTTGCACCCTGCCGCCGTGGCCGGCGAAGCACCGCTGCTCGCGCGCCTGCCGGTGACCCTGTTTGCCAGCGTGATGGGGACCGCCGGACTGGCGCTCGCCTGGCAGCGGGCGGCGCACCTGTGGCCGCTGCCGGCCGCGATCGGTCACGCGATCGGCGCGGTGGCGGCGCTGCTGTACCTGCTGCTGGCAGCGGTCTACCTGGCCAAGGTCCTGCGCCATCGCGCCGCCGTGGTGGCCGAGTGGAACCACCCGGTACGCTCGGCGATGGTGCCTACCGCCTCGATCGGACTGCTGCTGCTGGCGATCGTCGCGATCAACGCCGCGTGGGGAGCGGTGGCCGAGGTGTTGTGGATTGTCGGCGCGGCGGCGCACCTGCTGCTGACGGTGGCGATCGTCGGCCGCTGGCTGCGCCACAACACGCACGAACCGGCGCATGCCAATCCGGCCTGGTTCATCCCGGCAGTCGGCAACGTCCTGGTGCCGCTGGCCGGCGTGCGGCTCGGCTACACCGAGATCTCCTGGCTGTTCTTCGGCATCGGCATGGGCTTCTGGCTGGTGCTGCTGCCGATCGTGTTCGCGCGGCTGGTGTTCGCCGCCGAACTGCCGGCGCGCATGCGGCCGCTGCTATTCATCCTGATCCCGCCGCCGGCGATCGGCTTCCTGTCGTATGTGGCGCTGGTCGGCCAGGTCGACGCCATTGCCCACGTGCTGTACGGCTTCGCCGCGTTCCTGACCCTGCTGCTGCTGGCGCAGGGCCGCTGGTTCAGCGCGCTGCCGTTCTTCGTGTCCTGGTGGGGCTATACGTTCCCGCTGGCGGCGATCACCGTGGCCACGCTGGCGATGGCGCAGGTCAGCGGCGCAGCCGGCTATCGCTGGGCCGGCGCTGCGTTGCTGCTGCTGGTCACTGCGGTGGTGACGTTGGTGGCAGTGCGCACGATCGCCGCGCTTTTGCGCCGCGACCCGCACTTCATGGAGTAGGCGGGCGTCAGCCCAACTCGCCCTGTTCGGCCAGCCGGCGGATCAGCGCCACAGTGTCCAGGTCCGCGCTCTCATAGGCCTGGTTGCGTAGTGCGGCGGTCACCGCATCCAGTGCGCCGGCGCCGTCGGCGACATCGGACTCGTAGATGAAGCGCAGGTACAACTGCTCCGGCGCCGGCTCCTCGATGCGGATCAGCAACTGGCTCGCCGGAAAGTGCGCCGATGCCGCGGTGTGGGTCTGCGTGTGCACCAGCGGCACCAGCCGCACCCGGTCATGCACCTGGAACGGACCGAAGTCGAGCGTGCGTTCCAGTTCCACCTCGGTGCCGTCCTGGATGCGGCGATGGATGGTGGCGGCCACCAGGCCGAGCACGAACGCGGCCGGCTGCTCGGCACGCCGCACCAGGCCGCGCCACAGCTGGGCCCGCGACAGCGGCTCCAGCAGCGGGTTGAGCGGGTCGTTGATCTCGACCAGGTGTTCGTAGCGCATCGTTGCTCAACCCGGCGCAGCGCGTCGCCAGCGCGCCCAGCCGGCGGCGCGCAGTTCGCAGGCGGGACAGTGGCCGCAGCCGGCGCCCCAGGCATGCGCAGCGCGCTCGCCCAGGTAGCAGCTGTGGGTGTCGCGCCGGATGATCTCCACCAGCGCCGCGCCGCCGAGATCCTGCGCCAGCGCCCAGGTGGCCGCCTTGTCGAGCCACATCAACGGCGTCTCTACCCGCACCCGCCGGGCCATGCCGAGCGACAGCGCGACCTGCAGTGCCTTGAGGGTGTCGTCGCGGCAGTCCGGGTAGCCTGAGTAATCGGTCTCGCACATGCCGCCCACGCCGGTAGGCGATCGCTGCCGCGTAGGTGAAGAACAGCAGGTTGCGGCCGGGCACGAAGGTGTTGGGCAGGCCGGCGGCGCCGAGGCGGATCTCGGCTGCTTGCGTCAGTGCGGTGTCCGACAACTGGCCGAGTTCGCGCATCGACACGGCGTGGTCCTCGCCCAGCCGCTCGCGCCACGCGGGAAACGCGGCGCGCAGGCCGGCCAGCACGGTGGGCCGCTGGGCGAGCTCCACCGCGTGGCGCTGACCGTAGTCGAACCCGACCGTCTCGACGTGCGCAAAGCGGTCGAGCGCCCAGGCCAGGCAGGTGGTGGAGTCCTGCCCACCGGAGAAGAGGACGAGCGCGCGATCGTGCATCGGTGGCGAGTTTAGGCGCGGCCGGCGGGCGCATCTTTCATGATCGTTGCCGCGCATGTGTCCCGCTCGCGCGTCCCGCACATCCCGTTTAACCCCGTCGGCGCGGCGCCGTCGTTCAAGCAGGGGCGGGCGGCCACCTCGGCCCGGCCCTTCGACCGACAGGAGAACAAGATGCTGCGCCGTTCCTTTCTCGCGGTTGCGCTGGCCTGTGCCGGCGCCGGATGCGCCACCGTGCAGGCACACGTGCCGCCCGCAAGCCGCCTGGCGGGCCCGCTCGCCGATATCGAGGTGATCGACCGCAACACCGGCGCGCGCCTGCCGATCTACACGTACCAGGGGCGTCGCTACGTGGCCGGCACGCCCGGCACCCGCTACGCGGTGGCGGTACGCAACCGTGGCGGCGCGCGGGTGCTGGCGGTGGTGGCGGTCGACGGCATCAACGCCGTGTCGGGCGAGAGCGCGGCGTGGCACCAGACCGGCTACGTGCTCGGCGCCTACCAGCGCTATGAAGTACGCGGCTGGCGCAAGAGCCAGGAGCGGATCGCCGCGTTCGAGTTCACCGCGCTGGCCAACTCCTACGCCGCACGCACCGGGAGACCCGACGACGTCGGCGTGATCGGCGTGGCGCTGTTTCGCGAGGCGGTGCCGCCGCCGGTGGTGCCGATCGCGCCGGCCGTGCCGCCCGCCGAGAGCAGCGAACTGCGACGCGAGGCGCCTGCCAGCGCCGCGGCCTCAGCGCGGCCCGATGGCGCGGCGGCCCTGGCGCGCTCCTCTGACGCCGAGGCGGCGGCCGACCGCGCACAGTCGAAGTCCGAACAGCGCCTGGGGACCGGCCACGGTCGCAGCGAGGGTTCGCCGGTGACGTACACCGGCTTCGAACGCGCGGGTCCCGCGCCTGATCAGGTGATCGCGATCCACTACGACAGCCACGCCAACCTGGTCGCACTCGGCGTGATCCCGCCGCCGGTCACGCGACCGCCGCTGCCCAATCCGTTTCCCGGCAGCGTCGGCTTCGTTGCCGACCCGCCGCGCTGAGTGACGCAGCCGCGTCGATGCAGCAGGTGCATGCATCGCTTGATGCGGCGGAGGTGGCGGCGCGCCTGGGCTGCGCAGCGCCGCGCAGTGCCCGCCGCGGCATGGGTCACGGTGCGGGTCCCGGCCGCGGTCCCGGCGCAGGAGATGACACGGATCCCGGCACGCATCACGGGACTGACCTCCTCGGCACCGCCATGACAGGCGGCACAATCGCCGCCGTGGATGACACGCGCGCTCTGCCCCCGCACGACACCTCGCCGCCGGCCGCAGTGGGTGACGATGACGCCGCGCTGATGCTCGCCTACGCCGCCGGCGATGCCGCCGCCTTCAATGCGCTGTACGCGCGCCATGAGCTGCCGGTGTTCCGCTTCCTGCGCCGCTCGCTCGGTGCCGACGGCGCCGCGGTGGCCGACGAGTTGCACCAGGAGGTCTGGCTGGCGGTGGTTCGCCATGCCGCCACGTACGAGCCGCGCGCGCGATTTGCCACCTGGCTGTACGGCATCGCCCGCTCGCGGCTGATCGACCACTGGCGGGCGCGTCGCCCGCACGTGAGTCTGGACGAGCCGGCCGCAAACGATCCGGACGAGACGCTTGCCGATCGCCTGCCGGCCGATGCAGCGGCGCAGCCCGAGGTGCAGGCGCTCACCCGCGCCCAGGGCGAAGCGTTCCTGCGCGCGGTCGAGCAGCTGCCGGCGGTGCAGCGAGAGGTGTTCCTGCTGCATGCCGAAGGCGAGCTGACGCTGGCCGAGATCGGCGCGTTGACCGGCGTGGGCATGGAAACGGCGAAGAGCCGCCTGCGCTATGCGATGGTGAAACTGCGCACCGACCTCGCCGGGTGGCGCGATGACTGACCGGGCAATGAAGGAGAGGCGATGAACGACCCCACGCGGGGTTCGGCGCAGCCGCCGGGCCCACCGCTACCCCCCGCCGGCAGCGGCTACGCGGCGACGTTGCGCGACTACCGTGCCGCCGCCGCGCAGACGGGCGAGGCGCCGCGCGCCGACACGCGGGCGGCGATCCTGGCTGCCGCCGCGCGCCAGGTGCAGGCGCGCCCGCAGCCGGTCGGGCGCGCCGCCGCGCCGCTGACCCGCTATCGCGCGCCGCTGGCGCTGGCTGCGAGCCTGCTGATCGGCACGCTGGCCTGGCAACTGGCGGCGCAGTTCGACGAACCGGCGATCGGTGCCGACAGCGTGCAGGAAGCGCCCGCTGCCACGTCGGCGCCCGCCCCCGAGACCGCCGCGATGGCGTCGCCGAATGCCGCAGCGCGCAGTGAAGAGGCTGCCCGCCCGCGCGCCGCGCCGATGGCGCCCTCCGAGGCTGCAGCCGAGCGCAGCGACGCGCGCAGCACGCCGCCGCGTGCCGCCGCGGCGCCCGCTGTGCCGCTCAATGTGGCTCCCGCTGTGCCGCCCGCGCGGCCAGGAGACCGTGACATGGCTAGCAAGCCGTTCATCGATCCGACGCTGCAGGCCGCACCGGCGCCCTCCCACCTGACCGCGCCTGCGCCCGACGCTGTCGACTCCACCGCGCCCGCCGCCGCCAGGGTCGCTCCGCCCATGCCGCCCACGCTAGCCGCACCGGCCGCCGCGCCGCGCACGGCGTCTCCGACCGGCGCCCCGGCGGGCGCTGCTGACACCCCGGCTGCCGTGGCGGCGCCGGCGCCGCCGCGACCGGCGGCCCTGCGGATGACGCCCGCACCCGGCGCGCCCCCGGCGGTGGGCGGTGGTACGTCCGAATCGGCGCGCGCCAAGTCCGAGTCCGCGCCGCCCGAAGAGCAGGTACGGACCCAGCCGGTGGAGCGCCGCCTGTACGGCGAAGACGCAGCACCGCGCCCGCTGGCGGCATGGATCGCGCAGGTGATCGAGCTGCGCGCCGCCGGTCGCCACGCCGAGGCCGACCGCGAACTGCTCGCGCTGCGCAAGCACTACCCGCAGGCGCAGATCCCGGCCGCCGCCCGGCCCGCCGCCGAGCGCTGAACCGGCCGCGGTCCGGCTCGGCGCCGTCCCGCTTCCCGGTAACCATGCCGGGATCGCGCGAGCCCTCAAGCTTTGCCGCGCGCGGCCGATACCGCATTAAGGGCGCCATTTCGTTGGCACCGCACCCGCCGACCCATTCAACCAAACGAGGCGATCGCATGTTGAAGTTCGCGCTTGCCCTGGGCATCGCCGCCGAATGGCTGCTCGGCCCCACCGTGCACTCGCTGGCCGGCATCGGCTTTGCGTCGCTGCGGGCGCTGATGTTCACGCTGCTGGCGTGGATGATCCTGGAAGCCTGCCGGCTGCTGGTGCAGGCGGTGATGACGCTGGACGACGCCTGAGCCGTTGCCGAAGACCGCAAGTCACTGGGTCCCCACGTTCTCGGAAACGACAGACGGTCAAGACCCAATTTGCCACGGGACACGTTCTGCCATCGCAGTGCGAGCGGCGATGCTGCTTCCCAGCAACAAGCTTGACGCCACTGGGCCCCGCCTGCGCGGACGACGGTTCAGGTCCCAAGATCCACCGCGTACGGTCTTCGCTCGATCGGGCATGCCGTGCCAGCCAACTGCAAGTCCCCAACGCACCGCACCTTCGCGCTGTCGTCCGCGCGCAGGCGACTACTCAGTAGCTTGCGTTTCTGGATCGCCAATCGCTCGAAGCAGCCTTCGGGCGGAGATATGTCATGGGCTTCTGCACTTTGCAGTGAATGCGCGAAGCCGAAGTCACTGGGTCCCCGCCTGCGCGGAGACGAGGGCGCCGGGTGGGTCTTGCGCCATGTGGCAGCGACGCACGACTGAAGAAGCCTTGAGCAGACGGTCCGCGGATCAGGAGCAGCGCGATGACCGGCCTGACCGGCGCCGCCTATGATCGCGGCTACCTGCCTTGAGGAGTCGCGATGAAGCTTTATTTCAGCCCTGCCGCCTGCTCGCTGTCGCCGCATATCGCGTTGTGCGAGGCCGGCCTGCCGCACACCGTCGTCCAGGTCGATCTGAAGACGAAGAAGACGGCGACCGATGCCGACTACCTGCGCATCAATCCCAAGGGTTACGTGCCGGCGCTGCAGTTCGACGACGGCAGCGTGCTGACCGAAGGCCCGGCGATCGTGCAGTGGATCGCCGACCAGGTGCCGGAGAAACGTCTGGCACCGCCGGCCGGCACCATGGAGCGATATCACCTGATCGAGTGGCTGAACTTCATCAGCGCCGAGCTGCACCAGACGATGGCCGCGCTGTTCAAGCCCGACCTGCCGGACGTGACGCGCGCCGCGCTGGTGGAGCGCATCGGCAAGCGCCTCGACTATGTCGAGGGCCAGATGGGCAGCAAGACCTGGCTGATGGGCGAGCACTTCACTGTCGCCGATGGCTACCTGTTTACCGTGCTCGGCTGGGCGCGTTGGGTGAAGTTCGACCTCGCGAAGTGGACCGGCCTGCAGGCCTACGCCGGCCGCGTGGCGGCACGCCCGCCCGTGCAGCAGGCGATGAAGGCCGAAGGGCTGATCAAGTAGCGCGCCGCGTGATGCCGCGCCTGGCGCTGCTCGACTCGGTGACGCAGGCGGGCGCCGCGCAATCCGACTGCGTGGTGGTGACCGGCTCGCACGGCGGAGTCAGCGTGCTGCGCTACGCGCGCGCGACACCTGCGCATCTGTACGTCTTCAACGACGCCGGCATCGGCAAGGACGGCGCGGGCATCGCGGCGCTCGCGCAACTGGCAGATGACGGCATTGCCGCCGCGGCGGTGTCGCACGCGACCGCGCGCATCGGCGACGCGCAGGACAGCTGGGACCACGGCGTGATCAGCGCGGCCAACGTGCCGGCGCAGCGGCTCGGGCTGAGGGTGGGGCAATCACTGCGGGCGGCGATCACGCCGCTGCTGACAACCGACTGAGGAGCCGCCGATGGCCGAAGGCCTGTTCGATCCTGCCGACCTGTGTCCTCCCGGTGTCAGCGCCGACACGCTGCGCGCGGCCGTGGTGCGCATCCTGCCGCGCACGCCGCTGCACCTGGACATCGCCGCCGACCGCGAGACCGCGCAGAAGCTCGCGCGCAACGAGCTGCAAGACGACGGCAGCGAACACTGGTTTCGCTACTTCACCGACGAAGATCGCGCCCGCTGCGGCGACCCGCTGTTCGCGCTCGGCATGGTCAATCACGAGTTCTGTCAGGTGATCGAGCGCGGCGCAGGCTTTCCCGCCTCGGTGATGCTCGAAGGTGGCGGCACGGGTGTCGCGATCAGCGCCCAAGGTCACGTGCTGACCAACTTTCATCTGGCCACCGGCGAGATCGAGCGGCTGGGCCGCAATGGCGGTGCACTCGACCGCGAGGAACCCTGTCGCCATCTACGCGTGCAGTGGGCGCGGGCCGATGGCGCCGGCGGCTGGCGCTGGGTCGACGCCGACGCGGTGCAGGTCGTCTCCAACCCGCCGCACGCCGATGCGTTTCGCGAGACCAGCGATGCGCGCTACCGCTACCGCCTGCATGCGGACGTGGCGCTGCTGCGCATCGAGCCGGCGCCGACCGCGTGGCTGCCGTTGTCGGCCGCTGTTCCGCCGGTCGGCGCGCCGGTCTGGATGGCGGGCTATCCGTTGCGCACCGCGCGCGCTGCCACGGCCCGCGCTGCGCACGGCTACCGCGATGGCACGGTCGGCGCCATCGGCACCGACGAAGCCGACGGCGAACGCTTCATCGTCACCGACCTCGATGGCTCGGCCGGCAACAGCGGCTCGCCGCTTTTCGATGCCCGGGGTCGCGTCATTGGTCTGTTCTCGCGCGCGCTCGGCGAGGGCGCGCGCAACGGCATCGAGTACGGCCATCTGCGTCGCATCCATGTGTCAACGGCGATGGCGGTGCAGGCGCTCGGTGCGGCGGTGTTGCGGACGACGTGAGTCGCGTGCCGCATGACCCGGAGCGCTGCGCGCCTTGCGCCATGCGGTGGCAAAGCGCGTCAGGAAGCCGGGCCTGACGCGACTTAAGCGTCGCCCCAGCCTTCAGTGATCGCTTACAGAGGACTTGGGGTGGACGGGCGCGATGCACTTGCCACGCGGCCAATCAGCAGGTGGGCGCCGGCCGCCAGCGCCAGCAGCACCAGCAGGCCGAGGCCCCAGCCGACCCAGATCAGCGGCACCAGCCAGCCCACCATCGCGCCCAGCCACGGCAGGCTGTCGCGGAAGGTCGACACCGTCCACAGCACCGCCTGCTGCGCGGCCTGCGCCAGCGCCGGGTCGATCCAGGGAGCGAGCCAGGCCGGCACCGGAATCTGCGCGGCCGAGGTGCCCAATTCGATCGCCTTGCCCGAGGCGATCAGGCCCGCGGCCCAGTCGGTTGCGCCGGCGGCCAGTGCGGCACCCGCGGTCCACAGCAGCACCAGCAGCGCCACCCCCAGCCATAAAGCGATTTTCACGGTAACGAGCCCGATGTCGGAAAAAAGTTGGCGAGCAGGCTGATGCACCGGCTCGCAAGGCATACAGCAGATGGGCACCGCCGCGTCGACTTCAAGCGCGGGAAAACGCGCGCGTCATGCAGTAGCTTGCGGCGCCCGCCCGCGCAAGGCTCGCCTTGCGCTGCCTCGCACACTGGCGCGGGCCGCCCTACTCGGCCGCCGCCCGCATCCCCAACGGCAGCACGTCGACTGCGCGCTTTGCCAGCGCGCTACGCAGGATCCGATAGACGTCCGGCTCGAAAGCGGGCGCGATCTGCCCGGCGGCCAGTGCCTGCGCGGCGTCGAGCGTGCGCACGCTGCCCAGCCAGCACCAGCGGTCGACCACGTGGATGTCTTCGCGCAACGCGTCGGCGCGCCGCTCGATCAACGCCACCGCGCCGCTGAACGGCCAAGGCTCGATGCGCGCGTGCGACAGCGCGTCGGCCAGGCGCGTGGCATGGGCGGGCGCATCTTCCTCGCCGACGCAGGCGCCGCGGCAGCGCTTGACCTGGAAGGCGAAGCACGGCGCCGGCGGCGCGTCGGCAAGCGCCGCGGTGGCGGCCTTGCTGCGGCGTTCGAGACCGAGCGTGAGCAGGCACAGGCCGTGTTCGCGGGCCAGTTCGATCAGATGGGTCCGTGCGCTGGCGCGTGAGGCGAACGGCCCGTGGTGCTCGGGCAGTGCATCGAGGTCGACCTTGAGCGCGGGCACGAACTTGGGCTTGCCCTCAGCCAGCCGCAGCAGCACCTGGTTCTGCCGCCGCCGCAGCGCGATGTTGTGCGCCGGCAGCCGTGACTTCACCAGCTCGGCTTCTCGCAGCAGCGCGCTGACCTCGCCGGCGGTCTCCTCCCAGTCGATGCGGCACACCTCCTGAGTGAGCTTGGCGTCCTGCGCATTGGCGTGGTCTGCAGAAAAGTGGGCCATCACGCGGGTGCGCAGTGTCAGGCTCTTGCCGATATAGATCGGGTGCGCGTGCGCGTGGGTGTTCTGGCCGTAGAACAGGTAGACGCCCGGCGTGTCGGGAATGCCATCGAGCGCATCGGGCGGCAACATCGGCGGCGTGCTGGTGCGCGCCAGCAGCGTGCGAATGGCATCGTCGACCTCCTGCGGTGGGCGGCGCTCGACCAGCCGCTGCAGGAAGCGCCACAGCACGCGCGCATCGCCGAGGGCACGGTGGCGCTGCTCCCCGTCCAGCGCGTAGCGGGCGACGATCGCATCGAGGTTGTGCGGGCTGCGGTCGGGATCGATCAGCCGCGACAGCCGCACGGTGCACAGCGTGCTGGCGCGCCACGGAATGCCCAGCCGTGCAAACTCGGCTTTCAGAAAGCCATAGTCGAAGCGCGCGTTATGGGCGATGAAAATGGCGTCGCGCAGCCGCTCCAGCAGGTCGTCGGCCAGCTCGGCGAAGCGCGGCGCATGGCGGACCATGTCGTTGGTGATGCCGGTGAGCCACTGGATCTCCGAGGGGATCGGCCGCTCCGGGTTGACCAAAGTCGACCACTCCTGCACGCGCGTGCTGCCGCCGTCGAAGTCGACGGTGACGATGCCGATCTCGGTGATCCGCTCGCGCGCGGCCGCGGTGCCGGTCGTCTCCAGGTCGACGAAGACGCAGCGGTGATCGGACAGGCAGGCCAGCATCGGCGGTGGATGAGTTCAGCGGTCGGAAAGAAGCGGGACAGAATCGTCGGCACTGCGCTGCGCCGATCCGGTCAATCGAGGCCTGGCGCGGCGGGCAGTGTAGAAGCTGCGCGAGCCACCGATGGATCACGCGTAGTGGCGGCGCGTGGGTGGCGGCGCCTGCGGCGCATCGCGTGCCCGCCCTGCGTGCGTGCCCGGCCCCGCGCCGCATCAACCGTGCGCGGGCATACTGCCGGCCGTGGCGTTTCGTCCGCGCGACCTGCCTCATGAGGGCGGATCAGTTCAAGCTTGCCGCGCGTCGGACGAACCTGACAACAAGGCGCGTGCCGCATCGTTCGAGCAGCGTGCCACGGCGATGGAGATGCGAATGAACAAGCCCGTCGAGGCGGCGGCTGGTGCGCCGGCAAGTGACAACCCGGTGCTGGCGGCCGTCATCGCGCAGGTGATCGCGCAGGTCAAGCCGGCCGAACGTGCCGTGGTCGAGACCTTTGTGCGCCAGTACTACCGGCAGACCGACCCCGACGATCTGGCCGCGCGCGGCGCCGACGAGCTGGTGGGCGCGGCGCTGTCGCATTGGCAGTTCGGCCGCACTCGCACCGCGGATGAACGCGGCCGCGCCAAGGTGCGCGTGCTCAGCCCGACGCCGGCCGAGCATGGCTGGGCGTCGCGCCACACCGTGATCGAGGTGATCAACGACGACATGCCGTTCCTGGTGGATTCGGCGTCGATGGAGGTCAATCGCCAGGGGCTGACGCTGCACCTGATCGTCCACCCGGTGGTGGCGGTGGAGCGCGATGCTGCCGGCCATCTGCTGCGCGTGGCGGCGCGGCGCGATGCGCCCGAGCTGCCGCGCGAGTCGTGGATGCACATCGAGGTCGATCGCCAGGTCGACGCCGCCAGCCGGCAGAAGCTCGCCGCCGGCATCGAGCGCGTGCTCGGCGACGTGCGCGCCGCCACCAGCGACTGGAAGGCAATGCACCAGCGCCTGCTGGCCGCGGTGGCCGAGATCGAGGCCGGCGTGCCCGGCGTGCCGCGCGTCGAGATCGACGAGACGCGTGCCTTCCTCGAATGGCTGGCGCATGACCATCTGCTGCTGCTCGGCTACCGCGAGCAGGTGCTCACGGTGCACGAGGGCGAGGACGTGCTGCGGCTGGTGTCGGGCAGCGGACTGGGCATCCTGCGCGAGACCGGTGAGGAGAAGATCTCCGGCAGCTTCGCCGCGCTGCCGCGCGAGGCCCGCTCGCTGGCCCATGCGCCGACGCCGATGGTGCTGATGACCAAGGCCAATGCGCGCTCCACCGTGCACCGGCCGGGATATGTCGACTACGTGGGCATCAAGCGCTACGACGCCGCCGGCAAGGTGGTGGGCGAGCACCGCTTCCTCGGGCTGCTGACCTCCACCGCCTACAGCGCGCGCGTGGCCGAGATCCCGCTGGTGCGGGGCAAGGTGACGGCGGTAGCCAACCGCGCCGGCCTGGCGCCCGACTCGCACCTGGGCAAGGCGCTCACCCACATCCTCGAGATCTACCCGCGCGACGAGCTGTTCCAGATCCCGCTCGACGACCTGTACGAGACGTCGATGGGAATTCTGCAGCTGGGCGAGCGCCAGCGCTTTCGCCTGTTCGTGCGGCGCGATCCGTTCGACCGCTTTGTCTCCTGCCTGATCTACGTGCCGCGCGAGAACTACGGCACCGAGCTGCG
>LNFM01006202.1_pt1 | contig 19863 bp, 18 predicted proteins | sample 596031 | NCBI WGS metagenome assembly LNFM01 (sample SAMN04254537, study PRJNA301005) | activated carbon metagenome | isolation source: dual media filters at the Ann Arbor, Michigan drinking water treatment plant | place: USA: Ann Arbor | reverse complement strand
ATGAAAAAAGTAAAAAAGAATGGGCTCTTACCGAAACAAAAACAATTGAAAAATACCTTGCTGATAAAAAGATCACTGCTACAAAAACACCTTCAGGTGCTTATGTAGAAATTGTTCAGCCGGGTACAGGTAACATGGTTGATTCAGGAAAATATGTAACCGTAAACTATACGGGTACAAGTTGGTCGGGCAAAAAAATTGACAGCAATGTTGATACAGCCTTTCACCATGTAGAGCCATACACTTTTCAAGCCGGAGTTGGAAGAATGATAAAAGGATTTGACGAGGCCATGATGTTTATGAATAAAGGAGCAAAAATTAGAGTGTATATTCCTTCTTTGCTTGCGTATGGTGCTAACCCAAGTTCGCCTAATCTTAAACCATACGAAAACCTGATTTTTGACATAGAGCTATTGAATATACAAGATAAGGAGCCGGCACAGCCAGCTATGCCACCACCTCCACCCCGAACTAATCCAGGTGGTCAGTAAGTAAAATAATTTACGTTGTATTAAATAAATACGCATTTTTGCACCTGTCCCGGTTAATGGGACAGGTTTTTTTTGGCTCCGTTTTTAGTCCATAATCTATCTCAAGCCTCCGAACCCCCGTATAGAAGAAAACAAACCTGTAAAATGGTTTAAACACCAGTACCTATCCGTAGTTTGTGGATGTATACTGAACCGTGTACATTAAAACTGTACAGCTGAAGAGGAATAACAATTGTTGTTCCTTTTTCTATTTTAGGCTTTCATATAAACTTGTAAAAGTTCAATGGCTTCAACCGCCTCTTTCACATCATGCACCCGCAGAATAGAGGCCCCATTTAATAGACCAATGGTATTTAAAATAGTGGTGCCGTTTAATGCATCATCGGCGGTTGTTCCCAATGTTTTATAGATGGATGATTTGCGGGATATGCCCAGCAGTATAGGAGCTTTCAACATAGAAAAAACAGAAAGATTTTTAAGCAACTCAAAATTATGAGCAATCGTTTTACCGAAGCCGAAGCCAGGGTCAACAATAATATCTGCAATTCCAGCTTGGTGTAATGCTTGTTTTTTTGCAATCAAAAAATCAAGTACCTCACTTGTTACATTTTTATACTGCGGTTGCTGCTGCATTACTTGCGGTGTACCTTGCATGTGCATTAACACATAGGGGACTTTTAGCTTTACGACGGTGGAAATTAAATTTTCATCCATATTTCCTGCACTAATATCATTTACAATATTTGCACCAGCAGCTACAGCTTCATCGGCCACTTTACTATAATATGTATCAATTGATATAAAAGCTTCCGGGAAATTTTTAGCAATTGCCTCAATGGGTTTTACCACTCTTGCCAGTTCTTCATCTACACTTATCTTTTCACTCCCTGGCCTTGTACTTTGTCCGCCAATATCAAGAAAAGTGGCTCCCTGTTTCAACATTTCTTCAGCTTGAAGCAGAATTTGGTCTATTCCAGTAAACCTGCTGCCGCCGTAAAAAGAATCAGGTGTGGCATTGATAATACCCATTACAACAGGTTTATCAATTACCAGCAACCTTCCTTTACAATTGAGTGTAAACATTAGTCTTTGTTCGTTATTTTTGAAGCCTGCCTGCCGGACAGGCAGGCTAAGATAGGTGAGAGGGGAGTATAAAATAGAAATTGAGTAAAATTTCTCCCATTCACCACTCACTATTCACCATTCACTATATGACAACAACAAATCAACAATACGACAAAGCAATAGCGTCCTGCAAAGAAATTTTTGTGAAGAAGGCTAAAGATTATGGCACCGCATGGCGGGTACTTCGTACCATTTCCATCGTCGACCAAATCTTTATAAAAGCACAACGCATCAGAACCATCCAGGAAAAAGGAGAGCAAAAAGTATCTGATGGCATTGCTTCAGAATTTAAAGGCATCATCAACTATGCAGCAATTGGATTAATACAATTAGATCTGCCTGCAGATGCGCCGGAGGAAATGGATATTAATGAGGTATCAGTATTATTTGATAAATATATACAAACCGCTAAAACCCTGATGATGGATAAAAACCATGATTACGGGGAAGCATGGCGTAGCATGAGCCAGGAAAGTTTTGTTGACCTGATCTTAATGAAATTGCAACGCATCCGTCAAATATTAAATAATGATGGCAAAACAATTATGAGTGAAGGTGTGGATGCCAACTATCATGATATTATTAATTATGCAGTATTTGCATTAATACTTATGTAAGCTTCAAAACATAAAATTGAAAACCAAACATTTAACATATTGTTTTGCAATCATAGCCTTGATACATATTGATATATCAACTTTTGCTTGTACTTGCATTGGTAAAGATAAACAGACAACAGAAACTGAATTGAGCCATGTTGATATTGCCGTTAAAGGTAGTGTAATCAGCATAACAAGCTATAATTACTATGACACAGTCAGTTATTCTCTTTCAGGCAAAAAGCTTGACCCAAAAGATGCTCATTATCTAATTCGTAAATACAAAATATACACTTTGGTAATTGACAAAAAATTTAAAGCTACAAAAGGTCTCTCCGACACAGTAAGGGTTATAACGGCATACGATAGTGGCGCCTGTGGTTATGAATTTGAAATTGACAAATCTTATATTGTTTACGGGGATGTTTGGAAAGAGAAAAAAATCATTGTTAAAGAAAAGAAGCGGAAGAGCCAACGCCGAGTTGTTGAGGTTGTAATAAAAGATATGTTTTATACAGACATTTGCAACTTGACTCAAGAGTCAAACATAAAAGAGCTGGAAAATCTAAAGCGGCTTACCGAATAACTTTACTTCGGAAATTGACATACTTGAAATGAAAATTGATAATATCAAAAATAACACATGAAAGCAGCAGTAACAATCGCAAGAATCGTTGTAGGAGTACTTTTTATTTTCTCCGGCTTAGTAAAAGCTAATGATCCCTTGGGATTAAGTTACAAAATGCAGGAGTTTTTTGATCTGTGGGGAATGTCGCAATTCAACTCATCAACATTATTGATGTCGGTTTTAATGAATGCTTTTGAGATCATTGCAGGGTTTGCATTATTGTTAGGCTGGAGAATAAAATTATTTAGCTGGTTACTATTGTTGCTCATCATCTTCTTTACATTTCTTACCGGTTACGCTTTTCTATCCGGACAATTTAAAAATTGTGGTTGCTTTGGTGATTGTTTGCCGATTACGCCAAAAACATCTTTCCTTAAAGATTTAATATTACTGGCCTTAATTAGTTTCCTTTTCTGGCAACGGAATAAAATAAAACCTTTGTTTTCCAATAGGACAAACACAATCGCAATGCTCGGGATTACCATATTGAGTTTTGGCATGCAATGGTACACACTTACCTATTTACCTTTTACCGACTGTCTTCCGTTTAAAAAAGGGAATAATATTGGGGAGAAGATGAAAATACCAGTAGGTGCAGTGCCCGATAGTTTTGCGATTGTATTTGTATATGAGAAAGGAGGTAAGGAGTTTGAATTTTCTGCACTTGATTTACCGGCAAATCTGGATACTTATAAATTTGTTAGCCGGAAGGACAAACTGATTCGTAAAGGAAATGCAGAACCACCTATTAAAGGATTTGCATTATCAGGTGTTACAGATATTGATTCTACACAGATAGTGTTGGATAATCCATATGCACTTTTATTATTCTGCGAAGATTTTTCTGTGCCGGTTTCTACATGGGAGAAAAATTTTGCTGCTTTATATGCAGAAGCGAAAACAAAAAATATTCCTGCTTATTTAGTTACCACACAGCCTGCAAAAGCTGTGGAGCAAATAAAAGGTACATCTTTTGCCGGCATGCAAGTTTTTAAATGCGATTATACAGCAATACGTACCGCTGCCCGTACCAATCCTGCAATTCTTTTATTGCAAAAAGGTACCATTATAAATAAAGAAAGTAATAAAAGAATGGGGAATGTGCTGGATGCTGTTAAAAAATTACCGGCACAACAAGCAATAGTACCTGCTCCGCAAGAACCATTACCTTCAGATACTACCATCAATAATTAATTATGCTGAAATACATCACCAAGAAAATCCTCTACGGCTTATTAGTGCTGATAGGAGTGGTGGTGTTAGTTTTTTTCCTGTTCCAGGGATTTGGCGATCCTTCCCGATTAGTAATGGGGCAATCTGGCGATTCAACAACACAAGCTAATATTCGTAAAGAATTATACCTCGACCAGCCAAAATGGAAACAGTTTGTACTTTACCTGAATGATGTGTCACCAGTTTGTTTTCATAGCCAGGAAGAAATTGACAATAAAAAGTTGAAAGGTTTTTTTATTGGTGGTGAAAAGAAATTAGGATTCAAAGTTCCATATCTCCGCAAATCCTATCAATCTAAAAGAGATGTGTGGAGCATCTTAATGCAGGCCTTACCCGGCACATTAATGCTGGCTGTTGCTGCCATGTTCATTGCCATATTGATTGGTATTCCGTTGGGAGTAATGGCTGCCGTCAAACAAAATACATGGCTGGATACGACTGCAATATTTTCCAGCATTGTAGGCATATCAGCCCCATCTTTTTTTATGGGCATCATCATGGTATATGTGTTTGGTTTTGTATTAAGCGATTGGACAGGTTTACAAATCGCAGGCAGTTGGTTTGTTATTGCAGAAGATGGCACCAGAAAATTAACCATGCAAAATTTAATTCTTCCGGCAATTACATTGGGTATAAGACCGCTGGCCATCATTACACAGTTAACAAGAAGTGCTATGCTCGATGTACTCGACCAGGATTATATCCGCACAGCGTATGCAAAAGGATTAAGCAAACGACAGGTTATCTGGAAACATGGATTACGAAATGCATTAAATCCTGTTATAACTGCCATCACCGGCTGGTTTGCAGAGTTATTAGCCGGGGCTTTTTTTGTGGAATATATTTTTGGCTGGCAGGGAATTGGAAAAGTAACGGTAGATGCATTGGAAAAATTAGATTACCCGGTAGTGATGGGTTCTGTACTTATAGCAGCTACTTTTTTCATTCTGATAAATATTCTTGCTGATATATTGTATGGAGTGGTAGATCCGAGAGTAAGAGTAGAATAAGTTCCTTGTTTGTAGTTTATAGGTGTAGAAATTCTGCTATGGTTTATAGTATGTGGAATTGGTAGAACCATTCTTTAAACTATCGCAATCCTTCTTTCCGGGAATTATTTTCTTAGCAGAGTCTATTTTTTGGTTTTCTATCTGAGGTTTTGGAATTGTATCTATTTGTATCATTTCAATTTCTCCAGCTATTTCAAAAGATGCTGTATCTATTTCTTCAATAATAACTGGCGAAATAAATCCTTTTGTCATAAATAGTTCTTTTGCTTTGGATTTCTCAGTTTCAATTTCTGTCAAAGTAATTCCAACAACAGTATACTCATTCTTTTCTTGTTTCTCAGGAACTGCAATTTTTCCAAGAACTTGCTCTTTACAACCAGTAAGAAAGCTCCCAAATAATACAACAACCATTGCAAGAATTTTTTTCCAAAGAGGTATATTACCAGCTAATACTGCTGGCAGGATATTGTCGCTATTAGTAAGTTGAATGTTTTTAAATCTTCCGCAAGTTTTCTGTCCATGATTTGAGAGAAAGTAATTTTTTACTTCAACATCACTTAATGCAGTAAAATCAATAACAGTTTTGGAGCAAACATTACAAAAGGCACCTTGTTCTCGGGGCGACATATCAGTCCAGTTCTCATGACAAGGTTCAGGAATAGTGATTAGCAGCATATTCTTTTTTAGTGAGATGCTGCAGCGTTAAATTTTCCACAATGAGTTATTGAATGATCACTTCCCCAATCACTTTCTGCTTCATTGCCTCATTTACTCTTTGCTTAATTTTTTCTTTTTGGTAGATCAATTCATTCTTTAGCGGCCCAACAGAAGTAGTGATGATTAATTTATCCCCGATGATCTGGAGTTTATCGGTATAACGGGCTACAGTCTTGCCCATAATGTCTTCCCATATATCTTCTATCTGCAATGCCTGTATGCCGCCTTTGATCCGGCTGCCTTCCAGAAAATGTTTCATTGCATCACCAAGAGAATATTCGCCCATGTTGTAAAGATAAAAGAGTTTGTGGTTTTTAGTTTGTCGTTTATTCTTGTCTTAACATAATTCGATACAGTACTGATTAATAAACTTTGTATTAAAGGATAATTAAATAAAGATCACCCTTCGTCAAGCTCAGGGCTTTATAATTCAATCATCTGATGCCTCACCGATAAATCATCCAAATGCTGTTTCAATCTTTGTTCATTCGTATCAGTAATAAATACCTGCCCTTCATTTTCAATACATACTTTACGCAACAGGTTGCTAATGCGACTTTCATCTAATTTCTCAAATACATCATCCAGCAACAGGAGAGGAGCAAAACCTTTCGCTTTTTGCAACACTTCCATTTCCGCCAATTTCAATGCAAATAATAAACTCTTTCGCTGTCCTTGCGAAGCAATGCCTTTAAAATCCTGGTTGTCTAATTGAATATCCAGATCATCACGGTGTGTGCCGGAAGATGTTCGTTGTATCAAAAAATCTTTGTTTCGGGTAACTTGTAATAACTCAGGGAAAGTTGCTTGCAAGAGTTCACTTTCGTAGAAAAGGTTTATTTCCTCGGGATGTCCTGCAATATCATTATATAAGTGTTTGGCTATAGGCAGAAAGGAAACCAGGAATTCTTTTCTTTTATTAAAAATTATTTCTCCAGGTTTTATTAATTGTTCGTCTATTATATCAAGCAGCTCGGTATTTCGTTTACCTGTTTCTGCAAAATTTTTTAATAATGAATTGCGATACTGCAAGGTTTTGGTGTAGATAATTAATTGTTGCAGGTACTCTTCATCCAGTTGCGATAATAATGAATCCAGGAACTTTCTACGTTCTTCACTGCCGCCGGTGATCAATTCTGCGTCATCCGGTGCAATGATTACGCAAGGGTAGCGGCCAATATGTTGCGAAAATTTATCATATGGCTGGTCATTTATTAAAAATTCTTTTCGCCCGGTTTCCCGGAGAATACAAACTGCTTTTTCCGGTTTGTCCTTCAGAACAAGATTTCCTTCCAGTCTAAAACCGTCATTGCCTTTTCGCACATTATTTCCATCCACCCGGGTAAAATAGCTCTTGGTAAAACACAAATAATGAATAGCATCCAGCAAATTGGTTTTGCCAACCCCATTATTGCCGCAAATACCAACGATGCGTTCTGTAAAATCGAAGGAACGGTTGCTGTAATTTTTAAACTGTAGCAGCGATATATGCTGAAGACGAAGCATAAGTGCAAGATAAGTTCAAAGTTTTAAGTTCTCCGTATTCCACCCTGTCCTGATAACGGTAAATTTCAAGCAGTTAGAGCCTAAAAATGTAGAACTTAGAACTCAAAACTTCCCAACTTTCCCTTATTTTTGCGACCTAAATTTCAACGCCGGTGGCTGCAAAATTTTCAAAAGAGACTTATTTATACTGGTACGAGTTGATGCAACTTATCCGCCAGTTTGAATTGATGGCTGAAGAGAAGTACAAAATGGATGGTAAGATCCGTGGCTTCTTTCATGCCTATATCGGGCAAGAAGCTATTGCGGCAGGATGTATGACGGCCACCCGTCCGGAAGACATGATGATCACTGCCTACCGTGACCATGGATTAGCCATTGCAAAAGGTGTTTCGGTAAACAGTTGTATGGCTGAATTGTATGGTAAAGCAACAGGTTGTGCAAAAGGAAAAGGTGGCAGTATGCATTTCTTTGGTAAAGATGTTGGATTTTTTGGCGGTCATGGAATTGTAGGTGCACAAATTGGTACTGGTGCCGGTCTTGCTTTTGCAGAACAATACCGTGGTACTGACAACGTGGTGCTTTGTTATTTTGGTGATGGTGCTTCAAGACAAGGTATGTTACATGAAACATTTAACCTCGCAATGCTATGGAAGCTACCTGTAATTTTTATCTGTGAGAATAACAACTATGCAATGGGTACTTCTGTAAGTCGTACTTCCAACGTAGTTGATATTTATAAACTGGCTGATGCATATGAAATGCCGGCTGATGTTATTGATGGTATGAGTGCAGAAGCAGTGCATGAAGGTGTGGGCCGTGCTGTAAAAAGAGCAAGAGAAAAAGGCGGGCCAACATTGCTCGAGATAAAAACATACCGCTATAAAGGTCACTCAATTAGTGATCCACAGAAATACAGAACAAAAGAAGAGGTTGACGAATACAAAGCAAAAGACCCTATCCAGATGGTATTAAAAACTATTTTGGATAACAAATTCGCCACACAGGAAGAGATTGATGCAATCAATAAAAGAGTAGATGATATTGTGGATGAATCAGTAAAGTTTGCAGAAGAAAGCCCCTGGCCGGATGATGATGAAGTATTGAAAGATGTATATGTAGATAAGAACTATCCGTTTATTGTTGATTAAGCCCCCAACTCCTAAAAGGGAGTATGGGAAATACTATTTAAGCAAAAGTTTATCAATAAATATTTCTAATTAGAAACAAAGAACATGGCAGACAAGAAAAATGTGGATGAATCCCTGAATGACGAAATGGTAATTGCGAAAGCAAAAGACTTCTGGGGCAAACACGGAAAAAAGCTAACCATAGTAAGTTTAGCTGTTATCGTTTTAATAGGTGGTTGGTATGGTTACCAGAACTTTATTAAAAAACCAAAGGAAACAAAAGCAGTTGATGTATTGTTCAAAGCTGAAGAATACTTCCGTATGGACTCTATCAACAAAGCATTAAATGGCGATGGTCAGAATTTTGGTTTCTTAAAAGTAATGGATAAGTACAGCGGTACAGAAGCTGCTAATCTGGCAAGCTACTATGCTGGTAGTTGCTATATCAAATTGAATGATAATAACAATGCTATAAAGTACCTGAAAAAATTCAGTACTGATTCAAAGCCTGTACAGGCAAGAGCTTATAAGTTATTAGGAGATGCGTATGCTGATTTAGGAAAAAACTCAGATGCTTTAAGCTACTATAAAAAAGCAGGCCGTCATTTTGAAAAAGATGAAACCAATTCTGCAGAATATCTTTTTGCAGCTGCTTACCTGGCTGATAGAGTTATCAAAGATTCAAAAGAAGCAATCGCTTTATATAAAGAAGTAAAAGAAAAATTTCCTAGAACGCAGCAAGCAGCTGATGCTGATAATTATCTTGCTCAACTGGGGGTATATACAACCAACTAATTATGGCTGACGTAAGTAACAGCAACCTGTTAGATATTAATACGGGCATTCTTAAAAAGGATGCCTGTGTTGTTTTAGTGAAAACTGAATGGAATGCCGCTATTGTTGATCAACTGGAACGGGGGTGTATTGCTGTGCTCGAAAAATATAAGACAGCAAAAATTATTATTCTGGAAGTACCCGGCGCAGTTGAAATTCCATTTGCTATTAAAAGCTATTGGGATAATGCGGGAAAGAAAAATAAGCCTGACGCTTTTATAGCATTAGGTTGTGTAGTTCGTGGCGATACACCACATTTTGATTATGTATGTAAAGCAGTTACTGATGGGGTTGTTCAGTTAAATCTCAGCTTACCGGTACCAACTATCTTTGGTGTATTGACGGTAGATAATGATCAACAAGCCAAAGAAAGAATAGGAGGCAAGCATGGACATAAAGGAGAAGAAGCTGCGATAACTGCAATTAAGATGATTGGATTGGTAAACTCATTTAAGAAATAGCAACCTTGAACGTACAGATTTTTATACCCTGTTTTGTTGATCAGCTTTATCCTGACACTGCTTTTAATATGATTAAAGTGCTGGAGAAATGTGGTTGTACCGTTTCGTATAATCCATCACAAACCTGTTGCGGACAGCCCGCATTCAATGCAGGTTTTTGGGACGAAGCAAAATCTGTTTGCTCAAAATTCATCAAAGACTTTAGTGGAAGCGATATTATTGTAACCCCTAGTGCAAGTTGCGCTGGTTTTGTTCGTAATTACTACACGAAACTTTTCGAAAATTCATCTGTTCATAACGGCGTTAAAGATTTAAGTAAACGCATTTTTGAATTTTCTGAATTTCTGATTGAAATTTTAAAAGTAGATGATGTAGGAGCAAGTCTGAAAGGCAAAGCCACTTACCATGATAGTTGCGCAGCACTCAGGGAATGTAAAATAAAGGAAGAACCCCGTAAACTTTTATCGAAAGTAAAAGGATTGGAAATCGCAGAGATGAATGATGTTGAAACCTGTTGTGGTTTTGGTGGCACTTTCGCAGTAAAGTTTGAGGCTATTTCAATTGGTATGGGCGAACAAAAAGTTGAGAATGCTTTAGCCACCGGGGCAGAATATCTTATCTCAACCGACCATTCTTGCTTAATGCACTTGCAAGGATATATAAAACACAAAGGATACCAATTGCAAACCATGCATTTGGCTGATGTGTTGGCGAGTGGTTGGTAATTACAAAACAGGTTTCCATAGTACAACAAGTAAAACAAAACCGGTGCTCCGAAGAACACCGGTAGATATTCTCTTCAATGAGATACTTTGTTCCGGATTATTTTTTCATTGGTATTGGATTTCATCAACGGGGTTCAGTTCAATTACGAGATAATTTTATAGCCGGATTGCATCAATTTATTACTTAGGTAATACTACATGGTCAATTACATGTATCACCCCATTGCTCTGGTAAACATCTTTAATCGTTATTTCAGCCATTCCACCATTTTCATCTTTCAAAAAAAGTTTTCCATCTTTTTTCATTACCCAAAGCTTACCACCTGCTACGGTTGTTAGTTCAGCGGTTCCTTTTCCTTCTTTCATTTTCTCTTTCAGTACACCAGCATCTAATTTTCCAGCTACAACATGGTAAGTAAGAATATTGGTCAATTTTGCTTTGTTCTCCGGCTTTACTAATGTTTCAACTGTACCGGCCGGCAACATGCTAAAAGCAGCGTTCGTTGGCGCAAACACAGTAAAGGGGCCTGCACTCATTAATGTTTCAACAAGGCCAGCGGCTTTTACAGCAGCAACCAATGTTGTGTGATCTTTAGAATTAATTGCATTCTCCACTATATTTTTAGAAGGATACATGGCTGCTCCACCAACCTCAACTGTTTTTTCTGCCATTTGCGCATAAGATGCATTGAATACAAATGCTGCTGCAAGCAGCAAACCGATTGATTTAATTGATTTCATAACAAAGAAATTGTGTTTTTAAATAAGTTATTGTTTACAAAAAGGATAGAATATGCTGCGCAGCATTGGAAACAGATACGGGGGTTTTTACTGCCCGGATTTTGCTTTAGGAAGAATATACTGGTTTACCCTTAGTTTTAAAACTGTTTCCACCTCAGCATGTAGTAATCTCACTATGTTAGAATACCTTATGGCTCTACAAGCAATGTAAATGAACAAACTAAACTTTGGAGATTACTATTATTATCCTTGAAAACTCTTTAAATCACACATTCCATTATGGTGACTTTATTTAACCAAAATGGCAATACCCCTCTTTCAGTAAAGGATTAAAGCAATCGAACATTAATTAAAACCTGGTGAAAATGAAGAGTTCAAAAAAAGTACTGGATACAAAAAATAATATCCACGTTAAGAAAAGGATAGACACAACAGACATTGTTTTTTTTTGTAATGATCTTGATAACGAATCATCAAAGTTTTGGGAACTTGATATTGCAAAAACCAAGCTGAGTAAAATACTTAATTCTTCATTGGATGTAATTTGTGCAGTAGATGCAAAAGGCCACTTTTTATATGTAAGTGCGGCCTGCGAATCTGTTTGGGGATATCGGGCCGACGAACTTATTGGCAAACCACTAATGGATTTTGTTTACCCGGAAGACCATGAAAAGACAAAGGCCGAAGCTGCCAGAGTAATGGAAGGCAATAACAGGAGACACTTTGAAAACCGCTATGTTCGAAAAGACGGTTCATTAGTGCCCATTACCTGGTCGGCAAGATGGGATGAAAAAGATAAGATCAGGTACGGTGTTGCCAGAGATGCATCAGAAAAGAAAAGAGGGGAGACCATTCTTCTTGAATCAGAAAATATAAATAAAAGTCTTTTTACAAATAGCCCATTTCCTATTTATATATGGGATATTGAAACATTGCAATTGATTGATTGTAATGAAGAAGCTTTGCTTAAATATAATTACTCAAGGGAAGAGTTTTTGAAACTGAGCATAAATGACCTGAGTACTGCAAAAGACTTTAAACTAATAGATAAACAGATAAAAGTTGAAGGGAATGGAGGAATTCATAAAAGAGCATGGCAACATAAAAGAAAGAATGGCGAACTCATGTATATTGATGTTTGCGGTCATTTGATCAACTACAATGGCCGGGAAGCATTTCTGGTGATGGCAAATGATGTAACAAAACGAATTGAAGCAGAGGAGCTGAAAGAATTTGATAAAATAAATACAGATGCGCTGATAAACAGTACGGAAGATTTGATCTGGAGTGTAAATTTTGACTTTAAACTCATTGTAGCTAATAATGCTTTTATACAGCGGATAGAAGACATGACCGGTATCACACTTATGGCAGGCGATGATTTGTTGATGACCAAAATATTCCACGAAGAGCAGCTTGACTTTTGGAGAAAATGTTATAGCAAAGCCCTCCTTGGTGAACCATTAAAAAAAGAAGTTTACAGCAAGGCTACTAAAAATTGGGCTGCGTCCTGGGCAGATATAAGTTTTAATCCCATCTATAAAGATCAGACAGTGGTGGGAGTTGCTTGCTATTCTAAAGACATTACAAAAAGAAAAATAGCCGAAGATCAACTACGAAAAAGTGAAGCAAGATTGATAGAAGCACAGGGAGTAGCAAAAATTGGAAGCTGGGAAACTGATTTGTTAACATTGGAGGTTATATGGTCAGAGGAAACCTACAGGATCTTTGAAGTCAATCCTGATTTATTTCAATCATCACATCCGGATTTTGTAAATTATGTTCATCCAGACGATAGGGAAAAAGTGGATGTGGCATTTGCAGATTCATTCCAGTGTAACTCTGTTAATATAATCGAACATCGCATTATAACACCGGGAGGCCTTGAAAAGGTAGTGGAAGAATGCTGGCGAATTTTTTGTGATGAAAGTGGGCAACCGGTCAGGGCAATGGGTACTTGCCGGGATATTACTGAAAGAAAAAAATCAGAAGAAGTTATTAGGAAGACTTATGAAGAGAAAAATGCTGTGTTGGAAAGAATTGATGACGGATTTTTTGCCGTAGATAAAGACTCTTTAGTAACCTATTGGAATAAAAGTGCAGAAAATCTGCTGGAGGTGAAAAGAGAAGATATGCTTGGCAAAAACTTGCATGAAATGTTTGCCACGGATGGCCCTAATGTTTTTTATCACAATTATCAAAAAGCTCTCACAGAAAATACAACAGTGCATTTCGAAGAATTTTCACAGAGAGCTAAGAAGTGGTTTGCGGTAAGTGCTTATGCTTCCGATGATGGTTTGTCTGTATATTTCAAAGATGTGACAGAACGAAAAAATGCAGAAGAAAAAATAAGAGAAAGTGAGTTCCGCTACCGGTCTCTTATCGAACAAGCCACCGATGCGATTTGTATTGCCGACACATCGATGCAGATCATAGATATCAATTTTTCTGGCTGCCAGATGCTTGGATATTCCAAGGAAGAGTTCTTACAGCTTTCGATGGTTGATCTTTTTTCCCCGGAAGATCTTCAAAAAAACCCTTTTAAGATTGATGAATTACAATCCGGCAAAATTATCCGTACCGAAAGAAGATTAATGAAAAAAGACGGAACACTCATTGAAGTAGAAATGAGTTCCAAAATACTGGAAGATGGAAGAATCATTGTATTCGGCCATGATATAGCTGATCGCAAAAAAGCAGAGGAAAGCAATAGGTTTAAAGCAGAATTGTTAAACACTATTGGCCAGGCAACCATCGCATCGGATGTAGATGGAAAAATAAATTTCTGGAACAAAGCAGCTGAAGAAATTTACGGCTGGACGGAAGCCGAAGCTATAGGCAGAAAAATTATTGAGCTAACACCTGCAAAACATACTAAGGAACAGGCTACCGATATCATGAACAAATTGTCAAAAGGCCATTCCTGGTCGGGTGAGTTTATGGTAAAGCGAAAAAATGGCCAGGTCTTTCCGGCTTTTGTTACCAACAGTCCAATCTATGATAAGAATAATAAATTAATCGGAATCATTGGTGTGTCGTCGGATATCACAGAAAGGAAACTTTCTGAGCAAAAATTAAAAGATAGCAACGAACGCTTCAACCTGGTCAGCAAAGCCACCAATGACATGGTATGGGATTGGAATATCCTGACTGGGGAAGTTCATCGCAATAGGGAAGGCTGGAGTAAGATATTGGGAGAATGTGACGATGAAATTGAAAATGGGAAAATAGATGATTGGGATAGCAGGATTCATCCTGACGACGCAGAAAAAGTAAAACTGGCTATCCGGGAAATAAAAGAAGCGAAAAAAGATTTTTTTGAAGTTGAATGCCGGATGCAGAAATGTGACGGTACTTATGCTTATATCCATGACAGGGGGAATATTATACGGGATGAGAATGGTAATGCAGTAAGAATCCTTGGAGCTACACAGGATATTACCGAAAGGAAAGAAGCAGCACTACAGGTTGCCAAAAGCGAATTACGATTCAAATCTCTTGTACAAAATAGTTCTGATCTTATAAGTATACTCGATGATACTGCCTATTATATTTACAGCAGCCCGGCAGTTAAAAAAATATTAGGCTATGAGGCTGAATTCATGATAGGAAAAAATGCCTTCTCATTCATACATCCTGATGATATCATAAAAATTAAAGAACTTTTCGGCAACAGGAATACTACCAGTTATATGGAACTGACTCCATACCGCTATAGAAATGCACAGGGAGAATGGAGATGGCTGGAAAGCAAGATTATGGATATGAGGAATAGCCCGGAAGTACAGGGCTTTGTATTCAATTCCCGAGACGTAACGGAAAAGAAGATTGCAGAAGAAGAAATCAAAAAACTATCCATCATCGCCAAAGAAACGGTAAATGCAGTGATCATAACTGATCCCAATGAAAAAATTCTTTGGGTGAACGAGGCTTTTACCAGGATCACTGAATTTGAACCAGCTGAAGTGATGGGTAAACGACCCGGTGATTTTCTGCAAGGTGATGAAACCAACCAGGCTGTTGTTCGCTTTATGCGGCAGAAGATCAAAAATGTTGAGCCTTTTGAATGTGATATACTTAATTATTCAAAATCCGGAAGGAAATACTGGCTGCGTATACAATGCCAGCCCCAGTATGATGAAGCCGGTAAGCTCAAGTATTTTTTTGCAATAGAGACGGATATAACGAAGGAGAAAGAAGCAGAACAAATATTGAAAGCTTCGGAAGAGCGGTATCGTTATTTGTTTGATAACAATCCTTCGGGTATTATGATCTGGAACCCGGACGATCTTCGCATTCTTGAGGTAAATGAAAATTGCCAAAAAATGTATGGCTATGATCGAAAGGAATTTCTCAAAATGAATCTGCTTGATCTGCGACTTCCTGAAGAACATGATAAGATAAAAGAATTGGCCCGGCAACTTCAATCCGATGATACGCTTAAGCCGGTAGGGCTTTGGAAACATATTGACAGTACCGGTAAACAAATGTATATGCACATCGCATCACATCAGATATATTACCAGGGACGAAAAGTTATTATGGCCATTTCTAATAATGTAACTGAAAAAATACTGCTGGAGGAAGAGGTCGAAAATCAAAAAACAATAAAGCAAAAGGAAATTACTGAGGCAGTGATATCTGCACAGGAACAAGAGCGGCAAGAAATTGGAAGAGAATTGCATGATAATATCAACCAGATATTAGCCAGTTCCCGTTTGTACCTGAGTATGCTTGATAAAGGATCAGAAAAAAATACATCCTTTTGGGAAGAAACCGATAACCTCATAAATACAGCGATCAACGAGATAAGAAGCTTATCACATTCAATGATACCGCCTTCCTTAAATGAATCGGAACTGATGGAAGCATTAAGTCACCTGATAGAAAAAACAAGCAGACCCGGGGGCATTGCATTCAACCTGGTATCAGAAAACTTTGATGAGAGTAATATCACAGATAAACACAAACTGACAATTTACAGAATCGTTCAGGAGCAGTTTAATAATATTTTGAAATATGCCCGTGCCAAAAATGTAATTGTTGAATTGAATCAGGATAACGAAAAGATTATATTAAGCATCAAGGATGACGGTGTAGGTTTTGATACCGAAAATAAATCAAAAGGGGTAGGGTTAATGAATATTAAAACAAGGGCATCTTTATTTAATGGAGAAATGGCTATTGTTTCATCACCAGGAAACGGTTGCGAATTAAAGGTAGTTTTCAACTAAAAAGAATTATTACTGACGGGGTTTTGATACAAAATCTATTACATTCATTATTTTGTGTTCAAAATTTTGAATGTATGGCATACTGGCTGGCAAAATCCGAACCCACTACTTATAGCTGGGATGACTTTGTAAAAGAAAAGCAAACCTGTTGGAGTGGTGTTAGAAACTATGCAGCCCGTCTTCATCTCCGTGCCATGAAAAAAGGTGACGAGGTATTGTTTTATCATAGTAATGAAGGAACCAACATTGTTGGTATTGCTAAAGTGATAAAAGAAGCGTACCAGGATCCTACAACTACTGACGAACGTTGGGTGGCGGTGGATTTGAAGCCCATACGAAAAATCAAAACTCCCGTTACATTAGAAACAATAAAAAAAGATAACCGGCTAGCCAATATGGCCCTGGTTAGATTAGGCCGTTTATCGGTGCAGCCAGTTACGAAGGAGGAATGGACCGTAGTGATGGAATTAGCAGGCGAGTAGAAAGAGTCATTATTCTTAAGTCGGGAGTTTCTAAATTCACCATCTCATTTAACAAATCAGGAAGGGTTACTTTTTTATGTGTTGTGGTATCAATATCTGATTCTCACATTTTTCAAATAAAAAGTATAGCCATGAACAAACTATTCATCGGGCTGCTCATTGTAGCGGCCGGAGCAGGAATCTTTTATTTTTTCAATCAAAGAACTTGCAACAAACCCCCACAAGATTCAATTAGTAAAGATTTACTTATTGGTAAATGGAAAGCAATAGCTGAACAAACCGCCGGGGATTCCGCACAACCTATTTATCAGTATGAGTTTCAGCAAGCAGGAACCGTTCTTCTTTCACTCCAGGATTCTGCAATTGCAGACACTTTGCATTATGAATGGATCAACCCCAATCAATTAGTATGGAAAGAAAACATTGCTGATTCAACCGGAAAAACTTACTCAGTTGTACTCCTAACTAAAGACAGTCTGCAGCTACAATCTAAAGACAGCATTACCGCTTTGTTTATTAAAGCGAAGTAATTATTGGCCGGGAAGTAACGCCATGAATTATTTCCCTGCTAATTTAATTGTGTAAAAAGAAAGTTTCTGAATCTATAGTTCTTAACAAAAAGTATAACCATGAAAATTATAATCGCTGCTCTGGCAGTTATGCTGCTATTTATTGCCTGTGTCAATAAGGAACATGCTAAGGAGATGAAGTTAGAAGAGACACCTGTACTTGAAAAATCTGCAGACTATAAAGCCGAACAGGAAGAATTTATTTCTGATACGGTCGGAATTAATTCCGATAAACCACCAGGCGATATGAAGAAACAACGGCAAACTCAACCAACACAAAACACAGATTGGGATAAAAAAATTATTAAAACTGCTTCTTTAAATTTTGAAGTAAAAGATTACAATACTTACTATTCAACCTTTAGAGAAAAAGTGAAAAGTCTTGGAGGATATGTTGCGCAGGAAGAACAAACTCAATCTGATTATAAAATCGAAAATACTATTTCAATCAAAGTACCAGTTGACCAATTTGATAATGCCGTAATTCTTCTAACCAATAACGTAGAGAAAATAAATGAAAGAAAAATTACGTCCCAGGATGTAACCACTGAAGTAGTAGATACAAAATCCCGGATAGAAGCGAAGAAACAAGTTCGCCACCGCTATTTGAATTTATTGAGCCAGGCGAAGAATATGGAAGAAATACTTAATGTACAATCCGAGATAAATGATATACAGGAACAAATCGAATCTGCTGCTACACGGGTTGAATATCTTGGTCATTCTTCATCTTATAGTACCATTAATCTTACCTACTACCAGGTATTAAATTCATCTGCTAAAGATGATAACAGTCCTTCATTCGGAGCAAAAATTTCTAATTCATTTAAAAATGGATGGGACTTTGTTTGCGACTTATTTGTAGGACTTGTATCTGTTTGGCCATTATATATACTTGGGTTCGGTCTCCTTTTGGTGTACAAAAAATTTAAACTTGCTAAACCAAAACAAGCCGGATAAAATATTCTGGTCTAAATTTGAGAATGGCTAAACAACATCTAGTTGTATTAAGTGGCGCAGGTATAAGTGCCGAAAGTGGGTTACGAACATTTCGGGATACTGATGGTTTGTGGGAAGGATATAATGTAGTAGATGTAGCCACACCTGGAGCATGGAAAAAAAATCCTGAACTGGTGCTGAAATTTTACAATGAAAGAAGAAAGAATGTGGCAGAGGCCGTTCCTAATGCAGCACATTTCGGGCTGGCAGAATTAGAAAAACATTTTGATATTACCATCATCACCCAAAATATTGATGATTTGCATGAAAGAGCCGGCTCCACCAATGTGCTGCACCTGCACGGCGAAATATTTAAAATGCGCAGCGAATGGGATGAAACAATGGTTTCAGCAATAAGAGGTGATATAAATCTTGGTGATACAGCAAGTGACGGCGCACAACTTCGTCCTTATATAGTTTGGTTTGAAGAGCCAGTACCAAAAATGGAAGAAGCTGTTCCTATCGTATATGCGGCAGATATTTTTGTAGTAATAGGAACTTCGCTGGTTGTATATCCAGCAGCCGGATTACTTAACTATGTAGCTTTTGATACACCAAAATACATCATTGATAAAAAGATACCTTACACATCACCAATGAAAAACTTAACGGTAATAGAAAAACCAGCAACAGAAGGAGTGGCGGAGTTAAAAAAGCTTCTACTTGGTTAATGCAGGTATTCCATTATAACTAAAATCTTTTTTCATCAAACCGTACACCTTGTTGTTCTAATTCTTTTAAAACCGGTTCATATATTTCTCTACTGGTTGGTATATGCAAACCAGTTAATTTGATCGTACCATTCAAAATCAACTTTGCGGCAATACCCAATGGCAAACCAACTGTTTTCGCCATGGCAGTCCGCAAATGATTTTCTCCCTTTACCACCAGCGAACTCTTGACTCCCGACTCTTTACTCCCCACCAGGTACTCTATCTCATGCAACATCACAATCATATCTTTATCATAAGGTCGCAAACTTAGTTTTCGTTCCACCGCAAATTGTAAAATATCAGCAGGACTACACAAGCCTTTATTTACTAACGTTTCCTTGTCATCCAACCCAAGAAAAAACAATTGCTTGAGAGTTAGATTTGCTTCATGCATTTTTTGTGCTACAAAAGCAGCCGCTTTATTTTTCACATCATCCACAGCAATTTCTTCAATATTACCATTTTCATCTGCCGCCATAAATGCTTCCGGAATATCTTCACCATCCGCTTTCGCTTCTTGTTCTGCTTCTACTAATTTCATCAAATTTTCCATCATGCTTTTGGTTTCAGCAAAACGTTCATTCAATTTTTCTTCCAGCCATTCACCAAATCCATTCTTATCCATATGCTCTTTAAAAACCTGGTACAACGTTTTTCCATCCGTATCAT
>LNFM01007927.1_pt1 | contig 19864 bp, 24 predicted proteins | sample 596031 | NCBI WGS metagenome assembly LNFM01 (sample SAMN04254537, study PRJNA301005) | activated carbon metagenome | isolation source: dual media filters at the Ann Arbor, Michigan drinking water treatment plant | place: USA: Ann Arbor | reverse complement strand
CCGTCGGCGTCGACATCGGCGGCGGCGTCAAGACCGTCGGCACGCCGCGCCTGATGGGCCAGGGCACGCTGTCGCCGACCGGCAACGACCTCGATATCGCGATCCGCGGCGAGGGCTTCTTCAAGATCCAGGTGCCCGACGGCACGTTCGCCTATACCCGCGACGGCTCCTTCATGATGGACGCCCAGGGCCGCGTCGTCACCGCCCAGGGCAACCCGGTGCAGCCGACGATCACGATTCCGCAAAACTCCTCGCAGATCACCATCAGCGCGCAGGGCCAGCTCACGGTGATGCTGCCGGGTTCGACCACGCCTACTTTGGTCGGCCAGATCGGCCTGACCCGCTTCATCAACAAGGCCGGCCTGCAGCCGATCGGCGACAATCTGTTCACGGACACGCCGGCCTCGGGCACGCCGCAGGACGGCGTCGCCAACACCGACGGCTTCGGCGACCTGCAGCAGTCCAACCTCGAACAGGCCAATGTCGAGGTGGTGACCGAAATCTCCGACCTGATCGCCGCCCAGCGCGCCTACGAGATGAACGCCAAGATCGTCAGCGCGGCCGACCAGATGCTGCAGTCAACCGCCAACATGTTCCGCTGAGGACCGACCATGATCGCCCGCGCCCTGCTTTCCGCCGCCGCCCTGCTCGCAAGCCTTGCGACGCCCGCCCTCGCCCAGACCCGCGACGCGATCGCCGTGCCGGTGCTGCGCGCCGAGGTGCTGGTGTCCGGCGACATCGTGCGGATCGGCGACATCATCGACAATGCTGGCAGCGCCGCGCAGATCGCCATCTACCGAGCGCCCGATCTCGGCACCACCGGATCGCTGTCGGTGGCGCAAGTGCTCAACGCTCTTCGCGCGCATCAGGTGATCGGGGTCGATACCCGCGACATCAGGGAGATTTCGGTCACCCGCCTTGCCCGCACCATCGAGGGCAAGGACGTCGAGCTCCAGGTCGCCCGCGCGCTGGAGCGCCGCAACGGCCTCGGCGACGCCGCCAGCCTCAGCATGAAGTTCGACCGCGAACCCGGCGACGTCAGGCTGGAGGTCGGCTTTACCGGCGGCATGCAGCCGACCACCGTTCGCTACGACAACCGCAACGGCCGCTTCGACGTCACCTTTGAAATCGCCGGCGAGAATGGCGCCGCCGCCACCAAGCTGCGCTTCACCGGCACCGCGATCGAGACCGTCGAGGCCGCGGTGCTGGCGCGCAGTGTCGAGCGCAGCGAAATCCTCAAATCTTCCGACATCGTGGTCGAGCGCCGCCCCAAGGCGGAAGTCGGCGCCGACGCCGTCACGCGCGACCGTGTCGTCGGCATGCAAGCCCGCCGCCAGCTGCGCGCCGGACAGCCGGTCCGCCCCGCCGATCTCGCCAAGCCCGACCTGGTGCAGCGCGACCAGAACGTCACGCTGATCTACGAGGCGGCGGGGCTCTATCTCACCATGCGCGGCAAGGCGCTGGAAAACGGCACCGAGGGCGACGTCGTCAACGTGATGAACCTGCAGTCGAAGCGCACGGTGTCGGGCACCGTGATCGGCCGCGGCCAGGTTTCGATCGCCGCCACCGTGCTTCGCCCGGCGCAGACCAGCGAGGCTCCCGCGGTCCCCGCCCCTGTCGCCGTGGCCACCGTCGATTCGCCCATCGCTCCAAAAGCCGAGTAACTTAAATGTCCGTTTCCCGTGTCAACCGCATCGTCCTATCAGCCGCCATGCTGTCGCTGGCGGCCGTCGCGAGCGGTTGCTCGTCGATCGACCGGCTGTCCCAGATCGGCGAGAAGCCGAAGCTGACGGAGATCGAGAATCCGACCACGCAGCCCGGCTACAAGCCGGTGCAGATGCCGATGCCGAAGCCGGAGCAGGCTTCCTACAACGCCAATTCGCTGTGGCGGAACGGCAGCCGCGCCTTCTTCAAGGACCAGCGCGCGGCGCGGATCGGCGATCTCCTGACGGTGACCGTCAACATCACCGACAAGGCCAACTTTGCCAACGAGACCCAGCGCAGCCGCTCCAACAAGGAGGATTCGGGAATTACCGATTTCATCGGCGCCCAGACGCTGGGCGCCCAGGCCAAGAAGGTGCTGCCCGGCCGCCTGCTGACCGCGGACTCCACCTCTTCCAGCGACGGCAAGGGTTCGGTCAACCGCCAGGAGGCCCTGCAAACCAATGTCGCCGCCGTGGTCACGCAGGTGCTGCCGAACGGCAACCTCGTGGTCGAGGGCAAGCAGGAAATCCGCGTCAATTTCGAGATCCGCGAGCTGATCGTCGCCGGCATCGTCCGCCCCGAGGACATCCAGAGCGACAACACCATCGACTCCTCGAAGATCGCGCAGGCCCGCATCGCCTATGGCGGCCGCGGCCAGATCACCGACGTGCAGCAACCCCGCTACGGCCAGCAGGTGATGGACGTGCTGCTGCCGTTCTAGATTTCATTTCGAGCTCCCACACTGCATTGCGAACCTAGGCGCGATGAAGTGTATCACGCGGCCTCCGTCAGCTCCCCTGACGGAGGCCGCGGTCGTCTGGCGCGGATGGTGCGCCCGGCTATGCCGCGATCGGCCGTGACGAAGCCCGACGCGGCTTCTGACGCACAACGACATCCACCTTGTAGTCCAACCGATCCAGGCACCTTACCAAGCGGTCGATCGAGAACTTGCCGACGCGGCCGGTGACAAGCGCGGAGACATCCGGCTGCTTGAGCCCGAGCACGGCAGCCGCCTTTGTCTGGGTCAGCTTTCGTCGCTTGATGATTCCGCGGATTTCGCGAACCAGCTTTGCCTTGAGAAGTTCTTCTTGCGGGTTGGCAAAACCCAGATCGGCGAGGACGTTGCCACTGCTTAGGATCGCTTTCCTGGCGCTGCTCATGTCTTGCCTCCCTTTCCATAGTTTTCCCGGTAGTGAGCTTCGGCCAGCTTGAGCCGCGTGTTGATGACCTCGATGTCGCGCTTCGGTGTCCCGATCCCTCTCTTTGACTTCTTCTGGAAGGCATGAAGGACATAAATTACTCCGGCAAAGCGAACAGTGTAGACCGCCCGATAGGTATCGCCGTCTTCATCATCATCGACGACCTCGAGCACACTACGGCCGCCAAACCCCTTTAGCGCCTTGGCACGCGGATGCTCCTCACCGTTCTGCGCATCGTTGATTGCGAAACCCATGACGCGACGAACCTCGTCCGGAAACTCCCGCAGATCGTCGCGCGACGATCCGATCCATACGGTGGGGCTTTTGCGCAGTCATGCGTCATGTACTTATAGCATTACAGCTATAAATAATCAAGGGTCGGCATGCTGCGCCGGCAGCTTATCTTCGCAACAAGGTCCGAGCTTGGTGAAAACCGCAGGAGGCCAGTTCGGTGACTGCCGCGCATCACGCAAGATTGCGCCGCTGGATATCTTGCGGCGAGGCCAGAAGATGCAAATACTACCGCCTGTTCGAGCGCCTTGGGAACTGACCGGATATCTGGCAACATAGGGAGAGACATCGTGGTGCGGGAAACCGGACGTAATGCGGCGAATGGTAACGGCCTTGAGGCCAGCCGGCGCGGATTGCGGGGCGCTGCCTCTCGCCGGAGCTGGCGGCGTTCCCAGCGCCCACGCCCAGGCGGCTGCGCCTGCCCCGCCCGCCGCGCCGAAGGGACCGCAAAACTTGAAATTTCCCGGCAAGAGCGAAGGGCTCGTCCTGCTCGGCGACCGGCCGTTGGTCGCCGAGACGCCTGAAAACCTGCTCGACGACGACACCACGCCGATCGAGAAGTTCTTCATTCGCAACAACGGCCAGCTGCCCGAGGAGACCAAAAACCCCGACGCCTGGAAAATCGCCATCGACGGCGAGGTCAACAACAAGATCGAGATCACGCTCGGCGAATTGAAATCGAAGCACAAGGCGGTGACGCGGCGCATGGTGCTGGAGTGCGGTGGCAACGGCCGCTCGGCGTTCTCTCCGCCGGCGCGCGGCAACCAGTGGACCAATGGCGGCGCCGGGTGCGCCGAATGGACCGGCATGCCGCTTGCCGATCTGCTCAAGGCGGCGGGCCTCAAGCAAACGGCGAAATACACCGCGCATTATTCGGCCGACCTGCATCTGTCGGGCGAGGCCGGCAAGCCCAGCATCTCGCGCGGCGTACGGCTCGAAAAGGCGCTCGACCCCCATACGATGATCGTGTGGGGCATGAACGGCAAGCCGCTGCCGAACATCCATGGCGGGCCGGTGCGCCTGATCGTGCCCGGCTGGGCGGGGTCGGCGTCGCAGAAATGGCTGACGCGGATCACCATCCGCGACCGCGAGCATGACGGCCCCGGGATGACGGAATTTTCCTACCGCTTGCCGATCAAGCCGATGGTGCCGGGCGGCAAGGCCGATCCGGCCAACTTCCGCGTCATGGAGTCGATGCCGGTGCGTTCGATCGTCACCAGCCCGGCGAACGGCGCGAAGTTTGCCGCCGGAACCAAGGAGCTGAAGCTGCGCGGCGCGTCCTGGGCCGGCGACCTCACCGTCCGGCAGGTCGACGTCTCCACCGATTTCGGCGCGACCTGGCAGCGCGTCAAGCTCGACAAGCCGAAGAACAAATACGACTGGCAGCGCTGGACCGCCACCGTCAAGCTCCCGAGCGACGGCTATTTCGAGATCTGGTCGCGCGCGACCGATTCGAAGGGCGCGATGCAGCCGCACCAGGCCGGCTTGTGGAATCCGCAAGGCTATGGCGGCAACGCCATGCACCGCGTGGCGGTGCTGGTGGGATGATGCTTCGTCTGACGTGTCTTGCCGTGGCCGGCCTGCTCTGTTCTGCGCCGGCCGCGGCGCAAACCACCTTCACCCCGCGCGACGAGAGTCCGGAGGAGTTTGCCGCGGGCCCCGGCCGCGACGAGGCCTTTTATGCCTGCACCGCCTGCCATGGTTTCAAGCTGGTGGCGCAGCAGGGCCTGACGCGCGCGCAGTGGGAGGATTCCATCAATCTGATGGTCCGCCGCCACAACATGCCGCCGCTGGAGGGCAAGGACCGCGAAACCGTGCTGAACTATCTCGAGGCGGCCTACCCGCCGCGGGCGCCGGCGCGCGGCGGCTGGCAGAACCCGTTCGCCAAATAGACGTCAGGCCGCGCGTCTCGCGCAAGTCGTGTTCGCGGCCTGTTCGCGCGGGGCCGTTGATCGCCTCACGTGCCGACCCGAAGCGGGGCGCGCAGCTTGCGCAGGCAGGCGATGACCGACAGCGCGGTGATCAGCCCCGTCTTCGGGTTCTCCGAGGGAATGTTCTCGATCGACATCGAGAACCGCGCCGAATCCGAATCGACCTCGATCCGGTGGGTGTTGCGCGTCAGCGCCGGATCCGCCCAGATCTCGATTTTCGTTCGGTCGGGACCGATCCCGGCCAGCGACAGCGCGATCGCAACATTGACGTTGGCTGGAAATCCCCGCGCCGCCTCCCGCGCCGTACCGTCGAATATCTTCAGCGGCTCGGCGATCCCGTCGATGTCGATATTGTTTTCTACAATGTAGGGCGCGCCGGCCAGGCCGCGCACCGGCTTGCGGGTCACCATCCGCACCGAATGGATCTGCCCGACCGCGGCGGCGGCTACCGCATCAAGGCCGAGCAGCGCGCCGGTGGGCACCACGATCTGGCCGCCATTCCGTTTCGCGAGTTCAACCAGATCCTCATGGTCGAGCAGCGCGCCGGCGCTGAGCACGACCGCGGTCTTGCCGCTGCCGACAAACGGCGCGACGATCGAGCGGACCAGCACGCTCGGTGCGCATTCGATCACGATGTCGGCGACCTCGACAAGTGCGGCGATCGGCAGCACCGCCGGCGTTCGGCGCAGGCCGGCGAGCCGGCCGCGGTGCTTCTCCGGATTCTGCGCGGATACCGCCGTCAGCACCAGCCCGTCGATGCCGCGGTCCAGCGCTTCCACCACCCTGGCGCCGATCGCGCCGAGCCCGGCGACGGCCACGCGCAGGTCGGGTCGCCCGCTCTTTTCAGGAATTGTCATTGCCACCCTCGTTCTCGAGCAGGATGACATTTCTTCGAAACGTCATCCCGCTCTCACTCTTTGCTTGAGCATGATCTTTTCGGAAAACCGCTACACGCATGCACTAGAAATCCGGCGTCTCCTCCGCCACCCGGTTCTGGTGGCGCAGATGCTGCCATACCGCGAGCGCGACCGAGCCCGCCGCCGCCAGCAGCAGCCCGCCTGATATCGGCCGGGTCAGGAACAGCCAGGGGTTGGCGTCGGTCATGATCGCGCGCACCAGATTGATCTCGATCTGGTCGCCGAGAATGAGGCCGAGGATCAGCGGCGCCAGCGGAAAGCCGAGCTTGACCAGCCCGTAGCCGACGACGCCGAACAGCAGCAGCACATAGACGCTCTGCATGGTGTTGTTGAGCGCGTAGGCGCCGACGATGCAGAGCACCAGCACGACCGGCGCCAGCACCGCCATCCGCACCGAGGTCACCCGCAGCATCAGCGGCATCAGCAAGAGGCAGATCAGCAGCATGCAGGGATGCGCCAGGATGTAGGCGGCATAGATGCCATAGGCGATGTCGGGGTTCTGCGAGATGAACAGCGGCCCCGACTGGATACCGTGGATCGTCATCGCACCGAGCATCACCGCGGTGACGGCGTCGCCGGGAATGCCGAACGCCATGATGGTCATCAGCGAGCCGCTGACATTGGCGTTGTTGGAGGCTTCCGAGGCGATGATGCCCTCGGGGTGGCCCTTGCCGAAACGCTCCGGCGTCTTGGAGAATTTCTTGGCCTGGTCATAGGCCATCACGCTCGACGCGCTGCCGCCGATCGCCGGCAGGATGCCGATGATCAGCCCGACGATCGTGGCCCAGGCCAGTTGAAACGGCTGCCGGAAGATCTCCAGATTGACCTTGAGGTGCGAGAACCGTTCGAGCTTGATCCCGGCCAGCGATGGCGTCGCCTGGCCGCCCGGCAGATTGAGCTTTTCGAGATCGGTCATGATCTGCGCGAACGCGAAAATGCCGATCAGCACGGGCAGGAACGGAAAGCCGCCGCCGATGAACCCGGAGCCGAAGGTGAAGCGCGGCACGCTGCCGATCGGGTCGTGGCCGATCACCGTGATCAACAGCCCGATCGCGGTCGAGATCAGCCCCTTGAGCAGCGAGGCTTCGGCCAGCCCCGCCACCATCGCCATCGCCAGCACGAACAGCGAGAAATATTCCCACGGCCCGAACTCCAGCGCGATCGCCGCCAGCGGCCCGGTGAGGAACACCAGGAACAGTGCCCCGAGCAGGCCGCCCCAGACCGAGGCCCAGACGCCGAGCCAGATCGCGCGGCCGGGCTCGCCGTTGCGCGCCATCGGAAAGCCGTCGAAGGTGGTGGCGATCGAGGCCGGCGAGCCCGGGATGCCGAGCAGGCAGCAGGCGATCAGGCCGCCGGTCGATCCGCCGACATAGACCCCGGTCATCGCCGCCAGCCCCGCCAGCGGATCGAGCCCGTAGGTGAACGGCAGCACCACGATCACGGTCATGGTGATGGTGACGCCGGGCAGCGATCCCCCGATCACGCCGATGAACGTGCCGGCGAACAGCGGCAGCAGATATTTCCACTGCGCGACGTTGACGAGGCCGCTCCAGAGCAGGTCGAGCATCAGAAGCCCGTCCAGGCGCCGCGCGGCAGCAGCACCATCAGGTATCGCTCGAACACGACATAGCTTACGAGGCCGGTGCCGAGCGCGATCGCGGCGAGCACCAGCCATTGCCGCGCGGTTTGAGGCCAGCCCAGCGCGGCCTGCAGCGTGCCCACGAACAGCACCGTGGCAAGCCGGAACCCGAGCAACGGCAGCAGCGCGATATAGCCGCCGACGATCGCGAACGCGATCACGACCAGCCGATAGTTGCGCGGCGGCGCGGCGGGCGCATCGGCTACCGCCGTCGGCCGGCGCTTGAGGAGATCCTGCAACACCAAAAGCGCGCTGGCGGCCGCCATGAACGCCAGCACGATCGCGGGATAAAATCCCGGCCCGACCGGAACGATGGCAAGCGACGGCAGCTGGAACGACTTGACCAGCAGCACCAGGCTGATCGCGAGCAGGACAAGCCCGGCGATTCCGTCGCGGCCGATGCTCATTTCTTGATCAGGCCGAGATCGGTCATCACCACCTTGTTCTCGCCGTCGATTTTGGCGAGAAACTTGGCGTAGTCAGTGGCGTTGAGATAGGCCACGCGGGTCCCCTGCAGCTTCATCGCCTGGGCGAAGCTCGGCTCCTTGACCGCCTTGGCGCAGCCCTCCTCGAGCTTCGCGCGCACCGGCGCCGGCGTGCCCTTGGGGACCATGACGCCGCGCGCCACCTCGTAGACGATGTTCATGCCGAGCTCTTTCAGAGTCGGCACGTCAGGCGATTCCGGATCGCGCTTTTCGCTGGCGATCGCGATGTAGCGCAACAGGCCGGCCTCGACCTTGCCCTTCTGCGTCAGGTTGGAATCGGTGAGGTTGATATGGCCGCCGAGCAGCGCGTTCATGCGCGGGGCAAGGCCGTCATAGGACACGAACTTGAATTTCAGGTTCGCCGCCTTCTCGATCATCGCCGGAAAGATATGGCTGGTCGATCCGAGCGTGGCGCCGACCGTGATTTCGCCCGGCCGCTTTTTGGCGTCCTCGGCCAGTTCCGCCCAGTTCTTCCACGGCGTCTTGGAGCTTGCCGTCAGTACCGAAGGCGTCGCCGCCACCAGGCAGATCGGCTCGAAGTCGCTGTATTTGACGTCGCTGATCCCGGCATAGAACGTCAGGTGGATGTAATCATGCACCGCGTAGAGCGTGTAGCCGTCGGCTGCGGCGGCCTTGGCCTCGCGCGCGCCCGTGGTGCCGGAGGCGCCGCCGACATTGGCGATGACGACGGGCTGGCCGATATGTTTCTGCAGTTCGACCGCGAACGGCCGGAAGATGTTGTCGGTATCGCCGCCCGCGGCCCATGGCACGATCATCTTGACCGGACGGTCGGGATACTGCGCCATCGCCGGCGCGGATAGCGCGCCAAGCACCGAGATCAGCGCGGCCGCGCCGGCCATCTTCACGGACATTCTTGCCATTTTCCCGCGCTCCCCTGGTCGTGTGGCGGCCCTTCGAGGGCTCTCGACGGGAACAATATCAGTCCGCCCACGGCGGGGAAAGCCCCGCGGCAGGCGCTGCCGGCTGTCCGGGAGTTGATCGTCGCGGCACGGAACGATTCACCGCAGCGCTTCGTTTTCCGGTCTCCAACCCAAACGGAGAAAGTTCATGTCCCTGGAAGCGCGAGAAACCAGCAACCTGATCGGAAGTGACAAGGTCGAGGGAACCGCGGTGTACGGCGCGGACCGCAACAAGATCGGCTCGATCGAACGCGTGATGATCGACAAGGTGAGCGGCAAGGTGTCCTATGCCGTGCTCTCCTTCGGCGGTTTTCTCGGCATCGGCGACGACCATTATCCGCTGCCCTGGCAGTCGCTGAAATACGACACCTCGCTCGGCGGCTACGTCACCGGCGTCACCGAAGCCCAGCTCCAAGGCGCGCCGAAATACGGCAACGACAACGCCTGGAACTGGGGCGACCCCGCGAGGACGCGCGCGGTCAATGACTATTATGGCGCTGTGGTCTGATCGCCGTCGTTGATCCCTGTACGTTTTCGATTCAATCGAAATGCGAGAAGGCCTACCTCGACGGGCCTTCTTGCGAAACAGCACCGGCTTGTAACTCGCCCGTTGGCGAAAGCGGCCTAATTTATTCGTTGGGCCTGGAACCGAAGCAGGGTTCTTGAATTGTTTATCGCCCTGGTTTTCGGGCTGATCGGAGGCCGTTCCGCCTCGCCTCGCAATCCGGACTTAAGGACATATTGATGACTTGATGACGAAATTGTTCGCGCTTGCCGCGACGGCGGGCACTTCTGCTGGATGGATCGGCATCGGCGGAGGACGGTGGATTAAAGTGGTTTTCGAACAATGGGATGGACCGCCGAGCGCACCATTTGCAGCTTATTGCTGATCCTATACCTCACTTTAGGAAGAACACTTTAGGGAGAACAGAGATGATGGGCGGTAGCGACGGATGGGGATGGATGGGATCAGGAATGGGCGGATTCGGAGGGATCGGGGGGCTTGTGGTCGTTCTGATTATCGCCGGTATCGTTGTCTTGGCGTTGCGTCGCCGAAATTCGTGACCAAAATCAAGGCGCAACCCAACCCACAAGTTCGGGCCTAAAGGTTCTGAATGGAGTGGCCTGCAGAAGACAAGCGAAACACCTCATGGCTTGCGAACGAATGAGCCCGTTGCTCGGGACGCTCCAGTGCATGAGCCTCGAATTGTAGCCGCGATCCAAATCCGCTAAGATGCTTTTGAGCGCGTCGTTGCCGCAATCCAATAACCATCCAAAATTCACCGGTTTCTTTCTCATGAGGTTCACAATATGAAATACGTAGCAACATTCGCAGCCGTCCTCGCTGGCACTATGTTCGCCTTCAGTCCCGCATCTGCAAAGATGATGGCTTGCTCGGGCCCCGAAATGGCAAAAATGACCACGATGATGGCGGCCATGCCCGACGGTCCGAAAAAATGGGAGATGAACAAGCATTTGGCGATGATTAATACCGCGATGGCCAAAGACGGCGTACGCGGGTGCGATTTGACGATGATGAAGATGATGAAGGATAAAAAAATGTCGAGGATGAAGGCAGGAATGTAGTCACACGCCTTAGGCGAAATTCAGCAGCCAAATGTGAGCAGCAACCCGTGCCCGGATGGGGCGAGCTGTCGCGTTGCGCTAAGTGTCGCTCAACCAGGTGCGGGCGCGGCTGGTGCAACGGCGGCAGGATTGGCGCGAGTAGAGCACGCGCGCGCATTTGCGCAACCCATCAGAACCGCAGAAGCGTTGATGAGCGTGATTGTCCAAATCCCGGTTAAATGCACGGTCACCGTAACCCGGATATTGTCTCACGAGGATTCCCGGCCGGAAGACAGGGTTCTATCCACTTCTTTCGACCACGTCCGGTAGTAGGCAATGATGGTCATGATCCACAGACCCGTAGCTCCGACGGCGAGTTGGACCGGCACTCCGTTCCAACCAAACCCCAGCACGAAATGGGCGATGAAGGACAGGAACAGGCCGACGCAAAAGACCGGCAGAGATTGCTGACCGCATCGGATGAGAGGCTTGAATATGGGCCATTTGAGTCCCGGCCAGTCGATCGGAATGAGCGATACGACAAGAAACGCCAAGCTCGCCAAATGAACCACGCGGTAGGGTGCGAGGTTGGTCTTGTCGTTCGGAATAAAAAGTTTGGCGATGACGTCGGGAACGAATGACCGCAACTCGGGAACCTGCTCCGCCAGCGTTGTCGCAAGGGCAAAGAGGAGGAAACCGGTACACAAGACGTAGAGGATGCGGGATTGCAGGAGTCCTCGACTTGCCGCGGCGCCTCCGAGCGCCAGCCAGGCTCCAAGGACAAAGAGTAGCTGCCAGGCATACGGGTTGAAGTACCATACCCCGGCCGGATAGGACGCCAGGTTCCAATCATAGTGCCGAGCAGCGAGATACAGACCGATGGATCCGATCATCACGGCATTGCGCCATCGCAACATGAACCACAGGACGATCGGGAAGGCAGCCATCAACACGATGTAGAGAGGCAGAACGTCGAGATTGAGCGGTTTGAACCTGAGCGCCAAACCTTCAGACAAGGTCTCGACAGGAGCATTCATCAACGAGGCAACGTTGAATTGGTCCATCAAGTGCAGGTCGTCGAACTTGTGCGCGAGGTAATGCACCGCGGTGAGATATACGACGAACAGCAGCAGATGGGCGACATAGAGCTGCCACACCCGGCGTAACAGCCTGGTCGCTCCGATGACAAAGCCGCGCTCTTTCATTGCTGTGCCGAACACAAGCGTCGCCGTGTAGCCGGAGATCAGCAAGAACAGATCGGCTCCATCGCTAAAGCCATAATTGCGCGTCGTGAACCAGGCGAGTGCGGTGTTCGGGATGTGCCCTAGAAAGATCAGCCAGTTTGCCAGACCGCGAAACAAATCCAGGCGGACATCGCGCTGCGGCTTCGGCAACACAGACCTGACGGTAATTGCTTCCCAAATCCGCTGCCGTACAAAAAATGCGACCTGCAGAGTCCGGCCGGGCGTACGGTCAATGGGCTCGTCAGCCGACATCGCCTTCTCTCTTACTTGTTATGTCTCTCGGCCCAGACGATGCAGTTCAACCGGATACGTATCTTACGTCTCATGGCGATTCTGGCAACAATCGGCCGTTTGTGGATGGCGAGAACGAGGGTGCCTTAACGGCGGAGTTTCAGCCGGCGCTAACTGCAAGTTGATTTGCCCGACGTGGCAAGGAGTTTGTTGCGCGATCAGTGTGGCATTCTGACACGACGGGCAAATCAGGAAATTCCTGTCCAACCCTCGCGCGAAAAATATTCCCCCTTCCGTCGTCGGGCAAATCAGAACTAAAACTCCCGCCATCCTGTCCCGCAAAGAGGGGCGTCGGCCGTCGTCACGAGCGTCGGGACAGGTGGCGGTGGACGCGGCAGCGTCGGGCGCGAGCGGTGTTCGCAGGGCGGATGCTTCCGTGAGCGATTACCGGCCGCGCGGACGACCGGCGCTTAAACGCTCCCTCCGGAATGTCGAGCCGTCGCACATGGCGGTTCGGCGGGTTCTGGCGGGGGAAGCTGCGGACGGCAAAAGCGTGTGGTCCTGGCGCCCGTGGCTGGCGTCAAGCCGGCGGAGATCGTGTTGGCCCGACCGGGTTCGCGCGATTGTCAATCCGCAGGCGACGGAGACAAGACGAATTCGTCTCCAAGAGCGCGCCATAAGCCGTTAAAACTATTGCGCAGGGAAGGCCGGGTGTTCCGGCGCACCTGCGGTCCGCGTGTGCATTTTGTGCACACGACTGCGGGTATCGTGGGCACCCGGCCTTCCCTGCTCCCTCTTTTTTTCACGGAGAGACAAACCATCCGCACAGCTCGGGCGCACTCGGCGCGGCGAGCGCGCAAAGCCGCGTCCGGGACAGCGCCTTGCCTTGTCCCTGCCCCATCGCTGACGCCCCCTCCCTGGCAGCCGCCGCCGATGGAACCGAAACCGGCGGTTGGCGTTGCCGAGGTCGAACACTTGCAAGGAGCTGAACATGAGCCGCGGATTTCCTTCGATGACCGCCCTATTGGGATTGCTGGCGGTCGCCGGCTACCAGAACCGCGACAAGCTCGCGGAGATGTTTCGCAATTCGGGCGCGGGCCAGCCCGGGGCGGGCGCGGGTGCGGGTGCGGGCGACCCGATCGGCAAGGTCGTGGGCAACCTCAGCGGGATGCTGGGCGGCGCCGGCGTCGGCGGGCTGTTGAGCGGGGGCATCGGCGAACTCCTGGAAAAGTTCAAGCAGAACGGCGCTGGCGACACGGCTGAATCATGGATCAACCAGGGCCCCAACAAGGAGGTCTCGCCGCCGCAGCTCAAGCAGGCGATCGGCCCGGACGTGCTGGCACAGCTGGAGCAGCAGACCGGGCTGTCGCAGGACGAGCTTCTGGCGAGGCTGTCTCGCGAGCTGCCAACGGCGGTCGATCGCTACACGCCCGAGGGCCGCCTGCCCTCGGCTTAAGAGATGTAGCTGGCGTCAGTCGAGTCACTGGAATTCAACAAAGCAAGGAAGGGCGACATGGGTATCATCTGGACCATCATCATCGGCTTCGTCGCGGGCATCATTGCCAAGTTCATCATGCCCGGCGACAACGAGCCCTCGGGCTTCATCATGACCACCATTCTGGGAATCGTCGGCGCGTTCGTGGCGACCTTCCTGGGCCAGGCGCTGGGCTGGTACCGTGCCGGCGAAGGCGCGGGCCTGATCGGCGCCGTGGTCGGCGCCATCATCGTGCTGTTCATCTACAGCATGGTGGCGGGACGGCGGCGGGCGATCTAGCTCAGTTGCGAAAATCGGCCGACACCGTGCCGAGCCCGTCGAGCTGCATCGTCACGGAATCGCCGGGCTCAAGCCAGATCGTCTTCACCAGGCTTCCGGTGAGCACGATCTGGCCGGCATGCAGGCCCGTGCCCTCCGCGGCCAGATGATTGGCAAGCCACGCCAGCGCGTGGTGCGGATGTCCCAGCACATCGGCGCCGACGCCGCGGCCGGCCTCCTTGCCGTTGACCATGGCGCGGCCCGCGACCTTGAGCAGGTCGGGCGCATCGGCGCGCGCGACCGGCTTGCCGATCACACAGCCGGCGCCGAAGAAGTCGTCGGCGATCAGCGTCGGCGCGCCCAGCGTCTCCCATTTGACATACCGGTCATCGACGATCTCGATCGCAGGATGATAGGCCTCGATCGCCTCGGCCACCCGCGCCGCGGCGAACGGCGCTTCGCCCGGCGCAAGATCGCGCGCCAGCCGCACCGCGATCTCGCATTCGACGCCGACTCGGACGTAGTCGCCAAACCGAAAGCTTGCGCCGCTCTCGTGCACGCCGGTTGCGAACACGCCGCCGCCGCAAGGTTGCGGAATGTCAAGATATTGCTGCATTACCGCGCTGGTGCAGCCGATCTTGTAACCGACCTGGCTACCCATCTGTGGCAGCAGCAGATCGTGCACCGCGCGCTGGACCTGATAGCCTTCCGCCGTGTCGCCAGGCGCCAGCTCAGGCGGAAGGGCGGCCAGCGGGGTGCGGTTGCGTCGGGCGGTGGCGATGATCCGGGCGGCCGCGAGAATCCTGTCCATCGGCGGCGGCTTTCTGTTGGCGGCCGCAGGCCCGGCCGCTGATGGTGCTGACGCGCCAGGAATTGCCCTATTCGTCGCGATAGACCTTCTCGCGCTTCTCGTGGCGCTCCTGCGCTTCCACCGAGAGCGTCGCGATCGGCCGCGCCTCCAGCCGCTTCAGCGAGATCGGCTCGCCGGTCTCCTCGCAATAGCCGTAGGTGTTGTCCTCGATGCGCTGCAGTGCGGCGTCGATCTTGGAGATCAGCTTGCGCTGGCGGTCGCGGGCGCGCAATTCGATGGCGCGGTCGGTTTCGGACGAGGCGCGATCGGCAAGGTCGGGATGGTTGACGTTCTCTTCCTGCAGCGTCTGCAGCGTGATCTTCGACTCCCTGAGGATTTCGTCCTTCCACGCCAGCAGCTTGGCGCGAAAATAATCGCGCTGGCGGTCGTTCATGAAAGGCTCTTTTTCGGTGGGTCGGTAATTCTTCAGTTTTTCCAAGGCCAGCCCAACTTCGCGTGCAAGGCAGGACGAAAAATGGTCCGTCCGCGCCGGCCTTATATAGCGGCGGGTTGTGACAGACAATATAGACCGTCGCCGTTGCGGGGACCGCTGCCAAGGCCTTGCACAGGCAAGATTATCGCGACCGGCCGCCACCTCGGCCGCCGGCGGGAGGCGCGCCTACCGAAGATCGCCCCTGCCCCTGATTCGCGCGCAGGAACCGCGGCGAAAGTTCAACCGGGCGCCGAGCCGCGCGGTCAGCGGCCTCACTGCCGAACCGGATCGAGGACGGTCGAATGGCCGTGATATTTCAAAGCCTTATGTGCAGAAACAGCCCAGCTAGAACTGCCCGGCCTTGGCGAGTTCGACTTCGACGCGCAATTCGATCTCGGACAGCACCGCATCGAGACCGGGATCGCCGGAGGAAGTCTTCAGGTGGGCGGCGGCATCGCGCAGCCGGTGCATCGTGGCGGCATCGAGGTTGCCGGACAGCAGCCCGATCTTGAGATCGTCGAGCACGTCGAGCGCGCCCTTGCCGCGCGCCACCGAACGCTTGCGGCGCTCGGTCGGGTCTTCGACGCCCTGCATGGCGAGCAGCGCATCGATATTGCCGGCGGCCTTGGGCGCGGCGGCGGAGCGCGGTTCGTCGGGCGCCACCGGCGCTTCCGGCAGCGAGAAGCCGCTCGAACTGGCTCGCCGCGTGCTGCCTGCGGGCGATCCAAGCGTGGTGCCGTTCGGTCCGTAGATGCGCATCGTGCTGATCCCGCAGGGTGGGCGTTGCGGGAGCTTCGCCTCCTTATGGTTAACGGCGCGTAAACGACCCGGCAAAATCTGCCGATGGACGGCAATTTCGCCGGGCCCCGCAAACCGCCGGCGGCGCGGACGTTCGATGAATATCCCGCAATATCAGATGGCTACGAGAAAATCGCGAGATGGCACGGCGCTCGCATGGTTAATGCCGGATCATCCGTCATGGGAGTGACGTTGCGATCCGCTCGAAGACCACAAGGGGAGCACAGGATGCCCGGCATCCGTTCGGCACGACTGTTTTGGGTGGCCTGCGCCGTTCTGCTGGCGCTGGCGCTGGCGCTATCGCCGGCGGACGCGACGTCGCGGATCAAGGACCTCGCCAATATCGAAGGCGTGCGGCAGAATCAGTTGATCGGCTATGGCCTCGTCGTCGGTCTCAACGGCACCGGCGACACGCTGAACAACATTCCCTTCACCAAGCAATCGCTGCAGGCGATGCTCGAGCGCATGGGCGTCAACATCCGCGGCGCCACCATCCGCACCGGCAACGTCGCCGCCGTCATGGTCACCGGCAACCTGCCGGCGTTCGGCACCCAGGGCACGCGGATGGACGTCACGGTTTCCGCGCTCGGCGACGCCAAGAATTTGCAGGGCGGCACCCTGCTCGTCACCCCCCTGCTCGGCGCCGACGGCAATGTCTACGCGGTCGCGCAAGGCTCGCTCGCCATCGCCGGCTTCGCGGCCGAAGGCGCCGCCGCCAGCGTCACCCGCGGCGTGCCGACCAACGGGCGGATTCCCAACGGCGCCATCATCGAGCGCGAGATCGAGTTCGCGCTCAACCGCCTGCCCAATGTGCGGCTGGCGCTGCGCAACGCCGATTTCACCACCGCCAAGCGCATCGCGGCCGCGGTCAATGATTTCCTCGGCGTCAAGACCGCCGAGCCGATCGATCCCTCTACCGTGCAGCTGGCGATCCCCGCCGAATTCAAGGGCAACGTCGTCGCCTTCCTGACCGAGATCGAGCAATTGCAGGTCGAACCGGATCTCGCCGCCAAGATCGTGATCGACGAACGCTCGGGCATCATCGTGATGGGCCGCGACGTCCGCGTCGCCACCGTCGCGGTGGCGCAGGGCAACCTCACCGTCTCGATTTCGGAGAGCCCGCAGGTCAGCCAGCCCAATCCGCTGTCGCGCGGCCGAACCGTGGTGACGCCACGCACCGGCGTCAGCGTGACCGAGGACGGCAAGAAATTTGCGGTCGTGAAGGACGGCATCTCGCTGCAGCAGCTCGTCGACGGTCTCAACGGCCTCGGCATCGGTCCGCGCGACCTCATCAGCATCCTGCAGGCGATCAAGGCCGCCGGCGCGATCCAGGCCGACATCGAGGTGATGTGATGGAAGCGAACATGGTTCACGGCATCGGCGGATACGCGAAAGCCAGGTCGTCAATAATCAACGGCCGCAGCGATCCGCAGCTCGCCGAGGCGCTGAGCAAGGTTTCGCCGGAAGCGCAGAAGAAGACGCGCGCCAAGGCCCAGGAGTTCGAGGCGGTGTTCCTCAACTCGATGTTTTCGCAGATGACCACCGGCGTCAAAGGGGACGGACCGTTCGGCGACACCACCGGCACCGGGGTCTGGCGCTCGATGCTGACCGACGAGTACTCGAAATCCTTCGCCAGATCCGGCGGCATCGGCATCTCCAACGACGTCTTCCGCACCCTGATCCTGCAGCAAGCCAACCGCGCCGGCTGACCAGAAGGAAATCCAGTATGAGCGAGCCTCCCCAAGCAAGGCCTGCGGCTGCAAAGGCGATTTCGACGCCGGCGGAGGCGCGCAAGCTCGCCGAAGACCTGATGGAAGTGATGAGCGCGCTGCTCGGAATCATCGAACGTGAGACCGAACTGGTGCGCGCCGGCAAGGTCGCCGAGGCGATGCGGCTGGAGCAGCAGAAGGGCGAGCTATCGCGCCGCTACATGATCACGGTGGAGCACCTCAAAAACGCCCAACAATATCTGGCGAAGGTTTCGCCTGACTTGCTGGCCGCGCTGCGGAGCCATCACGACACCTTCCGCGCCATGCTGCAGATCAATCTCACGGTGCTGGCGACGGCGCACGCGGTGTCAGAAGGCATCGTGCGCGGCGTCAACACCGAGATCCAGCGCAAGAACATTCCCAATACCTATACCGCGTCGGGGCAGCGCGCCGCGCCAGGTCCACGCAACATGACCCCGCTTTCGGTCAGCCGCTCGCTGTAAGGCGATCGCTACATTTTTAGCTAAATTGCAGCACCGGCGTCATCCGGAAATTCAGCGTGTTCCCTTACTCAGCATTGAGGGGTGCCGGGCCATATTGCCATCGACGAGGGGTTGGGATTTGACTCGAAGGAAGCCTGGAGGCTGCCATGAGTACAGATTTCAGCATCAAACCGGTGGGGGCACCGGTTGCCGCGCCGATCGTTCAGCACGCGAGCGAGACGTCTCAACGTGCGGTGCCGACTGAGTTGCCGGCCAGCCAGACCGTCTCGGCGCCGGAGACGACTGCGCGCCTGCGCCTCGATGCCGACCCTGTCCGCGCCTCCCTCTCGAAGCCGGTATCGAACCAGGTGGTGATCGATCAAGACGCGCGCGCCGTCGTCTATCAGGTCGTCGACAACCTGACCGGCCTGGTGGTGAAGCAGTTTCCCGAGGAAGCCGTGCTGCGCCGCCGCGCCTATTTCCTGACCCTCGACCTGACCAAGGAACTGCCGACGCGTCTGCGCGAAACCGACCGGACGGCTTGATCCGGCATCATTTGGCGCGGGCCGCGTAGGCGCTGTCGAGATAGGTCTGGCCGCTCGCCGGATCGGTGACGACGTTCTTGACCTCCGCCTTGCCGAGCGCGGACAGCTTGAACTTGGTGTCGCCGATCCGGAACGAATTGTCCTTGATCAAAACTTCCTGGAACTTGTTGGTGCCGCCGCTCTGATACTGCACCTTGGCGCGAAACCCCGAGACGTTCGTGATCGTGAACTTGAACGTCTTGTTGTCAGGATACTTGCCGGTCCAGTTGCCCTCATAGAGCGCGGGATCGACCGGCACATAGGGGGTCTTCGACGGAACGGTCAATCCCACCGCCTTGTAGTTGGCCGTGATGATGCCCCAGATATCAGCCATGTCGGCGCGCCAGCTCCACCGCGGTCAGCCGCGGCCGGACAGGCCGGCGGCAAGGTTGCAGTTGATGTCGATCAGCGGCTTCAGCTTTGCCGGATCCGGATCCATCTGCATGTCGACCGTCTGCTTCATCACGAACACGCCGATATTGGCGATGTTCTGCCGGACCTCGATCGGTTGCGGATTTTCGTTGGCCTCCACGGCGCTCATGAAGATCGACCAGAGACGGCGATTGAAGATCAGCGCGTTGTGCATCGCCGTGTCGGGACCGCTCCAGTTGGATTGAACATCCTGCAGTTGCCGGGCAGCCTTCAGAAGCGCCTGCGCTTCGATTTCGCGGGCCGATGTGGTCGTGTGCGACGTGCGGGCGTAGGCTTGGGCTGCGTTGGACATTCATGACCTCGATGGGAGCGGTACTTCACCGCGGGACTTCAGGGAAAACGCCCTAACTTCATACAACTAGCGCCTTTAAATATGGTTAATGGCGATTACCCATTGTGGCGCCGGCCCGGCTGGAATGCGTGTTCTTGGCAGCATGATCGGCACTGGTTCCGATGCAATTAAGATCGAAGCTCAAGTTTTCCACTTCGGCACATTCTGTTCGCGCCAGCGGTGCTCAAAAAAAACGGCGGGGTTTCCCCCGCCGCCGGAATCGTTGACGTCATGGAGCTTACCGCAGCAGCTGCAGCACGCTCTGTTGGGCCTGGTTGGCCAGCGCCAGCGCGGACACCGCGATCGACTGGCGGGTCGACAGCGCCTGGCTGTTGGCCGCTTCCTCGTTGGTGTCGGCCAGCGTC
>LNFM01006200.1_pt1 | contig 19870 bp, 16 predicted proteins | sample 596031 | NCBI WGS metagenome assembly LNFM01 (sample SAMN04254537, study PRJNA301005) | activated carbon metagenome | isolation source: dual media filters at the Ann Arbor, Michigan drinking water treatment plant | place: USA: Ann Arbor | reverse complement strand
CTTGGTCTTGCACAGGGTCTGCGAGATAACGCCGATCAGCGATTCGGACAACATCGCGCGCACCATTTCCTTCTCGGCGGCGGGGAAGACGTCGACGATCCGGTCGACCGTCTTGGCGGCGCTGGAGGTGTGCAGCGTGCCGAACACCAGGTGGCCGGTTTCGGCGGCGGTCAGTGCCAGCCGGATGGTTTCCAGGTCGCGCATTTCGCCCACCAGGATCGCGTCCGGGTCTTCGCGCAGCGCCGAGCGCAGCGCGTTGTTGAAGCTCAGCGTGTGTGGGCCGACCTCGCGCTGGTTGATCAGGCACTTCTTCGATTCGTGCACGAACTCGATCGGGTCTTCGACCGTCAGCACGTGGCCGTATTCGTTTTCGTTCAGGTGGTTCACCATGCCGGCGAGCGTGGTCGACTTGCCCGAGCCGGTCGGCCCGGTCACCAGCACCATGCCGCGCGGCTTCAGGGCCAGCTCGGCAAAGATCTTCGGTGCATTGAGTTGTTCCAGCGTCAGGATCTTCGACGGAATGGTCCGGAACACCGCGCCGGCGCCACGGTTGTGGTTGAAGGCGTTGACCCGGAACCGCGCCAGCCCCTGGATCTCGAAGGAAAAGTCGCACTCCAGAACTTCCTCGTACGCCTTGCGCTGCGAGTCGTTCATGATGTCGTAGACCATGGAGTGCACGTCCTTGTGCTCCAACGGGTCTACGTTGATCCGGCGCACGTCGCCGTTGACCCGGATCATCGGGGGCAGGCCGGATGACAGGTGCAGGTCGGATGCCTTGTTCTTGACCGAAAACGCCAGCAGTTGTGTGATGTCCATGGGGCTCGCTAGAAGGCGGTGACGACGGGGCTGGGGGCAGTAGCGACGACAGTTGCGCCGCAATGCCGCTGTTATCGGCAGATACTGTGAAAGATTATGGCGACGATCGCTGAAAACATACAGGAAGTGAGACGGCGCATCGCTGCCGCCTGTTTGCTCGTCCGGCGGCCCGTGGAAAGCGTCACGTTGCTGGCGGTGGCCAAGACGTTCCCGGTCGAGGCCGTGCGGGCCGCCTTCGATGCGGGAGAACGCGGCTTCGGCGAGAACTATGTGCAGGAGGCGCTCGACAAGATCACCGCGCTGGCCGATTTGCGCGACCGTCTCCAGTGGCACCTGATCGGTCCGCTGCAGAGCAACAAGACCCGCGCGGTGGCCGAGTCCTTCGACTGGGTGCACACCGTCGACCGGCTGAAGATCGCCCAGCGCCTGAGCGAGCAGCGCCCCGCCGGCCTGCCGCCGCTGCAGCTGTGCCTGCAGGTCAACATCAGTGGCGAAGCCAGCAAGAGCGGCCTGGCCACGGATGAGGTGCTGGACGTGGCGCGCTCGGTGGCCGCCTTGCCGCGGGTGCGCCTGCGGGGACTGATGGCGGTGCCTGCGCCAGCGAGCGATCCAGCCTCGCAACGCCTCCCGCACGCGCGACTGCGCGAGTTGCTGGTTCGGTTGCAGCGCGACGGCCTCGACGTCGACACCTTGTCGATGGGGATGACGGTCGATCTGGAGGCGGCGATTGCCGAGGGCGCCACGATCGTGCGTGTCGGCACGGCGATCTTCGGCGCTCGCTGACGAGACCGCTGGACTTGGCCATGTCCATTGAGCCGATCGCTTTCACCGCCGCACCCGAACGCGCCCGGCTTGCGCACCCCACACGCAACGAGATCGATGTTCTGACGAGCCTCGCGCCAGCGGTGCAGGCGGCACTGCACTGGCGTCGCGTCATCACCGACGCCCAGCCCTGGGTGCAGGCGGTGCGCGACAGGCCTGCCCCGTTTTGGGCGCTCGAATCTCTGCTGCGCGAGTACCCGATTTCCAGCGCCGAAGGATTGGCTCTGATGCGGTTGGCCGAGGCGCTGCTGCGTGTACCGGACACCGAAACCGCTGTCGCGCTCACCGCCGACCAGCTCGGCCACGCCGATTTCAGCGATCGCCATGACGCACATCACCCGCTGCTGGCCGGCTTGTCGGCGCAGGCGATCGCGCTGTCGAAGAAGTTTTTGCCGAGCGAAGCGGACTCTGATTCCGGCGGGCTGATTCAGCGGCTGGGCGCGCAGGCGGTGGTGGCCGCCACAGTTCGGGCCATTCAGTTACTGGGTCGCCAGTTCGTGCTGGGCCGATCCATTGAAGAGGCTTTGGAAGAGGCCGACGAACAGCGGCGCAGCCAGTCCGCGCTGTGCTTCAGTTACGACATGCTCGGCGAAGGCGCCCGCACCGACGACGACGCAAAGCGTTACCTGGCGTCTTACCAGCACGCGATCGATATGCTGGCGCAGCGCGGCATCGCCCGCGGGCCTGAAGCGTCCGACGGCATCTCGATCAAGCTCAGCGCGCTGTTCAGCCGCTATGAAGCTGCACAGCGCGAGCGCGTCTTCGCCGAGTTGCTGCCACGGGCGTGGCGGCTGGTCGAGCAGGCGGCGCGGGCCGACATCAACCTCACGATCGACGCCGAGGAGAGCGATCGGCTCGAACTCTCGCTGGACGTGTTCGAGGCCCTGGCTGCGCGTGTAGCCTCGCAGTGGCCAGCCTGGCGTGGCTTCGGACTCGCGATCCAGGCCTACCAGACCCGCGCCCTCGACGTCGTGAACGAAGTGGCGCGCATTGCCCGAACCCAGGGCCTGCGGTTCATGGTGCGGCTGGTCAAGGGGGCCTACTGGGACGCCGAGATCAAGCGTGCCCAGGAACTGGGGCTGCAAGGCTATCCGGTCTACACCCACAAGCAGCACACCGACTTGTCGTACCTCACCTGCGCCCGCGCGATGCTGGATCACGCTGATGTGATCTACCCGCAGTTCGCCACCCACAACGCGGGCACGATCGCGGCCATAGCCCAGATGGCGCAGCCGTCAGGCGCTCGCTTCGAGCTGCAGCGCTTGCACGGCATGGGCGCAGGTGTCTACCGCGAAGTGACGCAGGATGCGTCGGTGCGAGTGCGGGTGTATGCGCCGGTGGGGGAGCACCGCGATCTGCTGGCCTATCTGGTGCGGCGGCTGCTGGAGAACGGAGCCAACTCGTCGTTCGTGCACCAGTTGGCCGATGAAGCCATCGCTGTTGACCAGGTGCTGGCCTCGCCTTTGGTGCCGTTCACCGCGCCCGGCTTGCCGTTGCCGGCGTCGATGTTCGGCTGGCGTGCCAGCGAACCAGACCGCGCTCGGCGCAACTCGACGGGTGTCGATATCGCCTGCCAGGTTGATCGGGCGACCCTGCTGCGTGCCCTGGATGACCTGAGGATCGAGACGGTTCCCGAGGCGACGCGGGACGGGGTGAACGCTGCGATGGCCCGATTGCACGCCGCCGGCGGCGTTTGGCGTGCGACGTCGCTGGCAGAGCGCAGTGCCGCACTGCGCCGCGCTGCCGATGCGCTGGAGTCCCGCCGCGCCGAGTTCTGCGCCTTGCTCGTCGGCGAAGCCCGCAAGACCTGGGGCGATGCCGTGGCCGAGGTCCGGGAGGCGATAGATTTCTGCCGCTACTACGCCGAACAGGCCGAAGTAACCTTGAAGCCGCAGTCGCTGCCTGGCCCGACCGGGGAGCGCAACGAACTGCGGCTGCACGGGCGGGGCGTCTTCGTCTGCATCAGTCCCTGGAATTTCCCGCTGGCGATCTTCACGGGTCAGGTGGCGGCAGCACTCGTGACGGGCAACACGGTGGCTGCGAAGCCGGCCGAGCAGACGCCGGCCGTCGCACAGCGCATGGTCGCTGCGTTGCATGAAGCCGGTGTACCCACCGATGCCTTGCTGCTGCTGCACGGCCCTGGCGCCGCAGTCGGCGCCGCACTGGTGGCCGATGTGCGAACAGCGGGTGTGTGCTTCACCGGATCGACGACGGTAGCCCGCACCATCAACCGCGCACTGGCGGCCAAGGACGGGCCGATCGTGCCGCTGATTGCCGAAACCGGGGGCATCAACGCGATGCTCGTCGACAGCAGTGCGCTGCCGGAACAGGTCGTCGACGCAGTGGTGCAAAGCGCTTTCCGCAGTGCCGGTCAGCGCTGCTCAGCGTTGCGCCTTTTGTGTATGCACGAAAGCATCGCCGACGCTGTGATCGCAATGATTCGCGGCGCCATGGCCGAGCTGACTGTCGGTGATCCAGCGCTTTGGAGCACGGATCTCGGCCCGGTGATCGACGACGAGGCCTTCGATCATCTGCAGCGGCAGATCACGCGATTACGAACCGAGGCGAAATGGATCGGCGAGGCGTCGCGCATTGCGGTTCATGTGCCGAGGCTGGTTGCGCCGATCGCCTTCGAGGTGGCGCGCATTGCCGACGTGGCGCAGGAAATCTTTGGCCCGGTTTTGCACGTCGTGCGCTGGCGCGGTGATCCGGCTGCGGTGATCGCGCAGATCAACGCGCTGGGTTATGGCCTGACGCTCGGTTTGCAGACCCGCATCGACAGCAGAGCACTGCACCTGGCCGAAGCGGCTCGGGTTGGCAATGTCTACGTCAATCGCAACATGACCGGTGCGGTGGTCGGAGTCCAGCCCTTCGGCGGTGAGGGCCTCAGCGGCACGGGCCCGAAAGCTGGCGGGCCGCACTATCTGTTGCGGTTCTGTGCGGAGCGAACACTCTCCGTCAATACGGCGGCGGCGGGTGGCAATGCAGAGTTGCTGTCGCGGACGCCGCCCGCGTCCGGGCACTGACCTGAGGGCTGCAGAGCAGCCACCTGTCGTGGCGACGCGGTTACAGTTCCTCTCGACGGTCCGTTCTTCACGCTCCGCTCACGAAAATCCGATGCAAAGCGCACAACGCTTCCAAATCCGTATCCGCCACGACGACCCCTTGATGCAGGCCGTCCGCTCATGACACTGTCGTCGGTGGTGTTCGTGGGCGGAGGCAACATGGCCGGCGCCTTGATCGGTGGTCTGGTGCGCAGTGGCTGGGCGCCAGGCGTGATCACTGTCATCGAACCGGACCAGGCTCGCCGAGCGGCCCTGGAGGCCAGCTTCGGGGTGCGGACGCTCGGCGCAGCAGATCGCACCTTGAACGGCATCGACTGCGTGGTCTGGGCGGTGAAGCCACAGTTGTTTCAGGCGGCAGCATCCCCCTGCGCTGCGCACATCGCCAGCGCCTTGCAGTTGAGCGTGATGGCTGGCATCCGCAGCGATGCCATCGTGCAGGCTACTGGCAGCGAGCGTGTGGTGCGTGCCATGCCCAATACCCCGGCATTGATCGGGCAGGGCATCGCTGGGCTGTATGCGCGGCCGGCCGTTTCGCCCGAAGAGTGCACGGCTGTTGAACATTTGCTAGCGCCCACCGGCCTGACGCTGTGGGTCGAGCGTGAAGAGCAGCTCGATGCCGTCACCGCGTTGTCGGGCTCCGGTCCGGCCTATGTGTTCTATGTGCTGGAGGCCCTGATCGAAGCGGGCGTCCAGTTGGGTCTCAGCGCAGCGCAAGCTCGGCAGCTGGCGCTGGCCACCCTCTCGGGCGCTACCTCGCTGGCGCGAGAAGCCGAGGAACCCCCCGAGATGCTGCGCCAGCGCGTCACCTCGAAGGGTGGCACCACCGATGCTGCGATCGCCGTGCTCGATGCCGATGGCGTCAAGGCCACGTTCCTGCGTGCGCTTAGCTCAGCGAAGCGACGAGCGGCCGAGCTGGGTGACGAGTTCGGCTGCTGAGCCATCGTTCAGTCGTCAGGCGGAGTTGGCCCCGCGGGATAACCACTGCTGGCGGCCTTGTTATTGAGAATAATTCTCGTTTGACTTAGGATCTGGGCTGTACGTTGCGGCACCTCAGAGGGTGTCGCTGCACCTTCTCACCCCAACCTGCCCGGGAGCGTCCATGCCACGCATCGACCTTGAAGACCATCCTGAAGTCGCTGCCTCGTGCGCCTCAGCGTCAGTCGACACCAACGAAGAATACGAACTGCCCAGCGTCGAAGCGGTGCTGGCTGGCACGCTGGCCTTGATGACGGGCTACAGCCAGGCACTGCAGGCCGCACAGCATCCGCAGCAGCGCGTGTTGATGGGAAGCAAGATCGAACGCAACATCGGGCTGTTGGCTGAGCATCCGCAGCTGTCAGCGACCTTCAAGCGCGTGTTGCAAGGACTGCAACAGCGCTGGGTCCTGATGACTGCCTGCACCGTCGAAAGCGACCCGATGCATCACTCGACCGGCACGCGGATTCACTGACTTTGCTGCCGTATCCAGGCCTCGATCAGCAACCCCGCAAACACGGCCAGTCCGACCCAGTGGTTGAGCCTGAAGGCGTGAAAGCAGCCGTCGCGGGATCGGTCGCGAATCAACGTGAAATGCCAGCCCGTCAACGCAGCGGCGGCGGTGATTCCGGCGAAATACGCAGCACCGAGACCGAGATGCAGACCGATGGCTGCCCACACCGACAGGTAGACCGCGTAAAACACCATCACCGCCGCGACATCGAACCGTCCGAGCGTGATCGCCGAGGTGCGGATGCCGATCTTCAGGTCGTCGTCGCGGTCGACCATGGCGTACTCGGTGTCGTAGGCCAGCACCCAGAACAGGTTGCCCAGCAGCAGTGCCCAGGCGCTGGCGGGCACCTCGCCGAGCACGGCCGAGAACGCCATCGGGATGCCGAAGCTGAAGGCCACACCCAGCACGGCCTGGGGCATCGAGAAGAAGCGTTTGGTGTACGGGTAGATCAAGGTCACCGCGAGGGCGGCCACACTCCACAACACGGTCGGCAGGTTGGTCGTTAGTACCAGCAGGAATGCGGCGAACGCGAGCGCCGCGCCGCACAACAGCGCCTCACGCGCGCTGATGGCGCCGCGAGTCACCGGCCTCTCGGCGGTACGCTTCACATGGCGATCGAAATCACGATCGGCGACGTCGTTGACACAGCATCCTGCGCTGCGCATCAGCACCGTGCCCAGCGTGAACACCGCCAACAGGTGCCAGCCTGGAAACCCGCCGGCAGCGAGCCACAGCGCCGACAGCGTCGGCCACAGCAGCAGGTAGCTGCCCGCGGGCCGGTTCCAGCGGATCAGGTCAAGGTAGAGCGAAAGCCGTGAGGGGGCGGGCAGCGAAGACATGCGGGCCATTGTCGCGGCGCACAAACGGCATCGAACCGCGCCGAAGTCTCCGTCGGCTGCTGGTGTTGGGCTCAGGCCGCCTGCAGTGCGCCGAACAGCTTGGCTGCATCGCAACAGCGAGGGCGGTACTGGCCCACCCGCTGCGCGATCTCGGCGATGTGCGCTGGTGTCGTGCCGCAGCAGCCACCGGCGATGTTCAAGAAGCCACTCTTCGCGAATTCCTCGACCAGCCGGCCGGTGATCTCGGGCGTTTCGTCGAAGCCGGTGTCGCTCATCGGATTAGGCAGTCCGGCATTCGGGTAGCAGCTGATGAAGGTGTCGCCGGCGACCTTCGACAGCTCTTCGATGTAAGGCCGCATCAGCGTCGCGCCCAGCGCACAGTTCAGACCTACGGCCAGCGGTCGCGCATGCCGCACGCTGTGCCAGAACGCTGTCACCGTCTGCCCCGAGAGGATGCGTCCTGACGCGTCGGTGACCGTGCCGGAGATGATCACCGGCAGCCGTTCGCCGGTGGTCTCCATCAGCTCGTCCAGCGCGAAGATCGCGGCCTTGGCGTTCAGCGTATCGAAGATGGTTTCCACCAGGAACAGATCGCACCCACCCTCGAGCAGCCCCGCGGCCTGCTCGAGGTACGAGTCCTTCAATTCGTCGAAGCTGACATTGCGCGCGGCCGGGTCGTTGACATCGGGGCTGATGCTCGCGGTGCGAGGCGTCGGGCCCAGTGCGCCTGCGGCGAAGCGCGGCTTGTCGGGTGTGCTGTAGCGCTCGCAGGAAGCCCTCGCCAGCTGCGATGCCACCACATTCATCTCGCGCGCCACCGAGGCCAGGCCGTAATCGTCTTGCGCGACGCGGGTCGCGCCGAAGGTGTTGGTCTCGATGATGTCGGCGCCGGCGGCCAGGTACTGGTCGTGAATCTCCGAGATCACATCGGGCCGGGTGAACAGCAGCAGCTCGTTGTTGCCCTTCAGGTCCTTTGGGTGGTCCTTGAAGCGCTCGCCACGGTAGTCGGCCTCGCCCAGCTTGTAGCGCTGGATCATGGTGCCCATGGCGCCGTCGAGGATCACGATGCGCTGGCGCAGCAATTCGGGCAGCGCCGCGCCGCGGGTGTAAGACAGACTGTTCATCGCCCGATTTTAAGAACGATGCTTGGAGTGGCTGAGCGCAGCAGCTCAAACCAGTTCAGCGGGCCCGGTTTCCTTGAACAGCGAAGAGCGGAAATTCATCGTGCGCGGGCCGACATCGTCCATGGCCCACAGAGCCAGCGCCTTGGCCGACATCGGTTTGGCGAAGAGGAAGCCCTGCAGCTGGTCGCAGCCGAACTCGCGCAGGATCTTGTTCTGGCCCTCGGTCTCGACGCCTTCGGCCACCACCTTCAAGTCGAGCGCCTTGGCCAGGTTGACGATCGCTGAGGCGATCTTGCGCGCATCCTCGCTGGTTTCCAGGTCGAGCACGAAACTGCGGTCGATCTTCAACTCGCTGGTCGGCAGCTTGCGCAGGTAGGCCAAGCTTGAGTGGCCGGTGCCGAAATCATCGATCGAGATGCTCACGCCCAGTTGCGTCAGCCGCTTGAAGATGGCAATCGTGCCCTCGGTGTCTTCCATGGCGGCCGACTCGGTGATCTCGCAGGTCACCAAGCCAGGATTGACATCGTGCTCCTTCAGCGCCCGAGCGATGCGATCGACCAGATCGGCCTGACGCAACTGATGCACCGACAGGTTGATCGCCACCCGCATGCGCAGCCCGCCGTCGCGCCAGACGCGGATCTGCCGGCACGCCTCGTCGATCAGCCAGTTGCCCAGCGCGCCGATCATGCCGTAGCGCTCGGCTATCGGAATGAAGATGCTCGGACCGACCAAGCCCAGCTTTGGATGTTGCCAGCGCATCAATGCCTCCGCGCCGGTGATCTCGCCGGTCGGCGCATGGATCTTGGGCTGGTAGTACAGCTCCAACTCGCCTCTCTCCAGCGCGCGTCGCAGGTCACGCAGCAACTCGGTCTGTTCGCGCAGCCCACTGACCATGCTCGCCTCGAAGAAGCAGTAGGTTGCGCCGCCGCTGGCCTTGGCCACGCGCATGGCCGCGTCGGCGTGCGCGATCAGCGTCGACATGGCCCCATGCTTCGGGTACTTCGCAATGCCGATGGAGCTTGTGACGATGGCCTCGCGGCCGTCGATGCGGCAGGGTAGGCAGGTCGACGCGAGCACGCGGGTGGCCACGCTGGAGGCGTCTTCCGTACTCGGGTCGTCGGGCAGCAACATCAGAAACTCATCGCTACCGAGCCGCGCCACCATGTGTGGCTGAGCCATGCTGCGCAACCTGGCCGCGATCTCGCGCAGCACCCTGTCTCCGGCCCGATGACCGAACAATTCGTTGACTGGCTTGAAGCCGTCCAGGTTGATCAGCAGCAGCGCCAATCCCCCGCCGGTGGCATCCGCCTTCTGGACGCACTGCGCCAGCATGCCCTCGAACATCGATCGATTCGGCAGCTCTGTCAGCGGGTCGCGAAGCGACTGCTTTTCCAGTTCGCCCTTGGCGCGATGCAGCGAGGCCTTCAGGCGCAATTCGATCTGCGACAACAGCAAGAGCATGACCAGCAAGCCGATGGATCCCACGGTCGCCAGCATGGCCATGCTGGCGGAGGGCACTCGAACCGACCAGGCGCCAGAGGTCTGTACGTCAAGCGCGGCTGCGTTGATCACTGCGGCCTGCGAGCCAACGATGCAGGTCGCGAGTAGCAGGGCCGACACTGCCTGCCACGCCAGATGGCCATGTCTGATCCGCGATCTGACCTCGGCATGAAGCCACAGCGCTGCGGCGCAGCCAGCTGCTGCCACGGCGATCGCTGTGGCGAGGGCCTGCGCAGACCAGATCACGCCCGGAAGCAATCCGAGCGCATGAATGAACAGCACTTGGGAGGCCACGATGCCGCACGCGAGCAACCCGGATCCCAACCAGATGCCCAACGCTGCCGACCGGCTTCGGCAGCCCACGGCCAAGCCAAGCGAACAGAGGACGGCGGTGCCCAGCCAGACCCCGAAAGCCAGCAGCGGGTGATAACCCAGATCAAATGGCAGGTTCCGGGAATCCACAGCCAGCACGGCCAAGGACCACAGCCCGGTTGAAAGGGCCACAGACGCCCCGATGAGGAAAGACGCCGTGTCGACAGTGAGTTTGGACTGCAGCCGCTTCGACAGGTCCAACGTGACGAAAACCGCCAGGAAAGCCAAGGCTGACTGCAGCCCGAGCGTTGCCTGTGCGAAGAATTCGGTCATCGGCTGATTATCGGCAGCCCGGGTAAAAAACTGAATCGGGCCGGTGGCGTGTCGCGCAATCCTTCTCAGATCAGCGCTTCAGTGCATGACCACCGGCTGATGCATCAGCGAGGCAAAGCGCTCGAGGTAGTCGTCCATTTCTTCTTGCGTCGGCCCGGCAGGCCGGGCCACGATCAGGGCCTCCACACCGTCCTTGAAGATCTGCGCCATTGCGCCGTCGATGTAGATTTCCTTGCGCGCTAACTTATCGACGATTTCGTAGCCACCGCGTGCAAGCGCAACCTCAGTTTCGGGAAGCGTGGCATCGGCTGGCACCTCGAACTGCACCACGACGAAACTGTCGGAGTTGTAAAGCATCTGCATCTGGGACTCCTCGACGCGTGCAGTCCGCGCACCTCTTCAAGTTGGGTACGCCTGAACCGCTTTCAAGCGGTCTGCTCTCAAGGTCCCGTCCGCAGATCCCGCAACTGCAGATCCAGCGCACTGTCAGACTCTCCCTGGGTCAGGCGCGCCCGAACCGGCAGGTAGTGGCGCTTCGGGTCCAGCCAGACTTCGGCGAGCGTGTCCCGGACGGTGCGTGCCGTGCGGGTGAACTTGATGGTCTGCAGCGCGCCTGAGGGTGTGTCGATGGTTTCAGCGCCGCTGGAGCGCAGATCCCAGATGTCGACGTCGCCCCGCGCTCCAGCGATGTAGAGCACCACCTCGCCTCCGCTCGCAGCGAGTTTGGGCTCGCCCGCAAGCACGGCCGGCAACTGGATCATCCAGCTCAGGCGGTCTTGGGATCCTGCGGCCAAGGCGTATTCGTCGCGCGGTCCAGAAAAGGTGATCTTGCCGGCTTCGCGCTGGAAATTTGCAGCCCGCGCCGCTTTGCGCGTTCGCTGGTCGGTGAAACGCGTCGGCGCCAATCCAGCGGCGTCGAAGCCGCCTTCGCTGACCTGGGTCAACAACGTGAAGCCGGCGATGCTGGCTTCCAGGCGCACTTCGTAGTGACCGCTCGCCGGCCGCCAGCTCAGCTCTCCGGTCCCCGACAGCCCGCCGCGCCGAATTTCGTACTCGATGGTCGTGGTCGGCGGAATCCGTGTCTTGTACACCGGCACCGAACGCTGAGGCTGGCGAAGCTGAGGCGATGGGTGCTCTGCAGCCGAGGCCGATGTCACCTGTGCCGGTGTGGTTTCGACCGGCCTCTCAGAGGGCGGGGCGATCGGCTCGGCAGGTGCTGCACCAGATGTACCAAGCGCCGGCACGGGGGTGTTGCTGGCGATCTGCACCGCTGGTATCACCTTTCTCGGCGCAGACCGCGCGGGCGGTGGGGTCATCGTGGCGTCGACAGGGCTTGGCGGCGCTGGCTCCACCGCGGTGGCCGCTGCAATCTGCCGCACCTGAATGGTCGTCGCGATCGGTAGCGCGGCATAGGCGGGCGTCTGCAATCCGCCAAGCGGCACACCATCGAGCACGCAACCGTGTACGGTTGCCGCCACCAGTGTGAGTGCCAACAGCACACGGGCGGGCGGGCGACCCCGCGGCAGCGTGGTGCAAGTGTCTGGGTGCATGGGTGCGCAGGTGCGTCGAGAATGGAGGAAAGAAGGCATCGCGCTCGTAGTTTTTGGCTGCAGCTTGCGCAGCCTGCCTGCCGTCACGGTCTATCTCACCATACCCATGAAACTCGCCAGCCGCTGGAATGGTTTACACGAAGGGCTGGATTGCCCTTCAACAGTCGTCAAGGCGTCGCTTGATTATCGGACGCTACGGCAATGAGCCAGGAGTTGCCGCGCACCTTCAAGGTGGTCACGCTGTGGCTGTTGCTCGGCCTGGTGGTGTTTCTCGGCGTTCAGTGGTGGCTGCATCAGCAGCAGAGCTCCCGCTTCCACAGCGACGGCGGCGTGATCGAGATCGCACGGGGCCCCGATGGCCATTACCACTGGCCGGGAAGCATCAACGGGCGCCAGGTCGATTTCCTGGTCGACACCGGCGCCACCTCGACCGCGATCTCGGCGGCACTTGCGCGCGAACTGCAGCTCGAAGTGCTCGGCTCGGTGCAATCGAAAACCGCTGGCGGCGTGGTGGCTGGCCAGGTGGTGCGTGCTGATTTGGCATTGGACGGAGGCGTCGCCGCCGAACGCTTGCAGATCATCGCGTTGCCCGCTCTCGGTGAGCGCCCACTGCTCGGCATGGATGTGCTCGGTCGGCTGCGCTGGACGCAGGATGCCGGGGTGCTGCGCATCGAGTTGCAGCGCCCGTGAAGTCTGGCAGCTGTGCCGCACGCCGCTGAGCGCTGGCCGGTACCCGAGGGGCACAATCCGTGGGTCGAGCGTCCAGGAGACCCCATGACAGACACCCCTGCCTTCACGTCATTCGCCCCCGGCTTCGAGTTCCTGCAGGGGCTGGTCAAGAACGCCGGCGGAGCGCTGCCAGCCATGGGTCAGTGGGTCGCGCCGACGCTGAACCCGGAGGAGCTGGACAAGCGTATTCAGGAATTGCGGACGGTCCAGTTCTGGCTCGAACAGAACGCCCGGATGCTGGGCGCGACGATCCAGGCGCTCGAGGTCCAGAAGATGACCCTGACAACGCTGCAGACCATGAATGTGCAGATGGGCGACCTGCGCGACGCTTTGACGATCCGCATGCCGACCGCAGCGACTGAGCGCACCGCATCGGAAGCTGCAAAGCCGCCGGAGCGCGAGGCGCCCGAGGAACATGCCGCCGGTGCGCCGCAGGCCAATGCGAAGCCCGCCGTCGACCCGATGCAATGGTGGGGCGCCCTGACCAAGCAGTTCAGCGAACTGGCTGCTTCTGCGCTGAAGGACAGCGCGGCTGAAGCTGCAGCGCTGGTCGCCTCTGCGGCGACCGTACCGGCGGCAAAAGCGACGAAGTCGTCCGCCGACACACCGTCGCCGAGTCAGCCCCCCGCCAAGAAAGCGCCGCGCCGCAGCGCACGCCCGGGCTCTGCAGCCGCCCCCCGAAAGCCTTCCGGGCGGCCGTCACGATGAAACTGTTCCTGCACGCTCACGCCACGCACCCTGACTGGCGTTTCGCGCTGTCGCTGGCCACGGCGCAGCTGGAGGCGCAACGTGCTCTGCCCGATCACATCGACACCCCGACCCTGGGTTGGGTCTACTTCAGCGATCATTACGGCACCGCCGCCGAGGCCCTGCTGGCCGCGCTGCGCAGCCAGTGGCCCGGGGTGGCCTGGGTCGGCTCTGTCGGCGTCGGCATCGCGGGCAATGGTGTCGAATACTTTGACGAGCCCGCACTGTCGCTGATGCTGGGCGATATCGCTCCGGCAAACTTTCGCGTCTTTTCCGGATTGCAGCCCTTGTCCGGGCAGCCCGGCTTCGCCGCTGCCACGGCCCTGGTGCACGCAGATGCGTCGGCGCACGATGCCGCTGAGCTGGTTGCCGAGCTGGCCGATCAGACCGCCACGGGTTACCTCTTCGGTGGCGTGGCCTCTGCGCGTGGGCCAGCGACGCACATTGCCGAGGGCGTTTACCACGGCGGCCTGTCGGGGGTCGCGTTCGACGCACAGGTGCCCCTGATCTCGCGCGTCACCCAGGGCTGCCAGCCGATCGGCGTGGTCCGCCGCGTTACCGCGGTCGAGCGCAACCTCGTTGTCTCGCTGGACGACGAGCCCGCGCTGGGTTGCCTGCTTCGCGACCTCAAGGTCGATCCACAAGATCCCCGAGAGGCCCTGCCGCGTCTGCGCGGCACGCTCGTCGGCCTGAGCGATCCGGACGGTGCCCAGGCGCGCGGCGGCAACTTCGGCACCGAGACGCGGGTGCGCCATCTGGTGGGCATCGATCCGGGTCGGCATGCGGTCGCCGTGGCCGATGTGGTCGAACGGGGCATGCAGCTTGCCTTCTGCCAGCGCAACACCGACGCTGCGCGGCGCGACCTGGTTCGCATCTGCACCGAGATCCGTGAAGAACTTGAGCCCGAGACGCTGCCGTTTGAAACCGCGATGGCCTTGCACCGTGGGGATGCGGGCGCCGCGCCGCACCTGGCTCGACAGATCGCAGGCGCGGTTTATGTCAGTTGCGCCGGACGGGGCGGCCCGCACTTCGGATCGCCATCGGCTGAGCTCGCCATCGTGCGGCATGCGCTCGGCGACGTGCCACTGGTCGGCTTTTTTGCCAACGGCGAGATCGCGCACCGCCACTTGTATGGCTACACCGGCGTGCTGACAGTGTTTACCGCCGCTGCCGTCTGACACGGGGTTGTGCCATGTGCCGCGCAGGGCGATGGAGCCGGCATGGGCTGAGGACTCAGACGATGACGCTAAAGTGCTCGGCAGCATGCATTGCACTGGACTCGTCAGATGAACGCCCCGATCAGCCCATTGGATCTTGCCGCGATGGCTCAGGGGCCGACCGCGGTTGACCGCGTCGCGCGGCGCGCCGAGGTGGTAGCGGCGCTCACGCCGCTGCTACCCGCGCACGCGCTGCTGTGGCAGGACGAGGACACGGTTCCCTATGAGTGCGATGGCCTGACCGCTTACCGCGAGTTGCCGTTGGCCGTCGCGCTGCCCGAAACCGAGGCGCAGTTGTCAGCGGTGCTTGCCACTTGCCACCGCCTGGGTGTGCCGGTCGTGGCCCGCGGGGCCGGCACAGGGCTGAGCGGTGGCGCGACGCCCCACACGCTGGGCGTGACGCTCAGCCTCGCCAAGTTCAACAAGATCCTGAAGATCGACCCGGTCAGCCGCACAGCGGTTGTGCAGAGCGGCGTGCGCAATGCGGCGATCAGCGAGGCGGCCGCGCGCCATGGCTTGTATTACGCGCCCGACCCCAGCAGCAAGATCGCCTGCACGATCGGCGGCAACGTGGCCGAGAACTCCGGCGGCATGCACTGCCTGAAGTACGGCCTGACGATTCACAACGTGCTGCGCGTGCGCGGCTACACCGTCGAAGGCGAGGCAGTCGAGTTCGGCTCCGAGGCGCTCGATGTGGCGGGCCTCGATCTGCTGGCGGTCGTGATCGGCTCCGAAGGCATGCTGGCCGTCACGGTGGAAGTGACGGTCAAGCTGGTGCCCAAGCCGCAGCTCGCGCGCGCGATCCTTGCCAGCTTCGACGACGTGCGCAAGGCCGGCCATGCGGTGGCGTCGCTGATCGGCGCCGGCATCATCCCGGCCGGCCTGGAAATGATGGACAAGCCGATGACGGCCTGCGTCGAGGACTATGTGCACGCAGGCTACGACCTGGAGGCCGCCGCGATCCTGATCTGCGAAAGCGACGGCACGCCGGAAGAGGTGGAAGAGGAAATCGGCCGCATGGTCGCGGTGCTCGAGTCCGCCGGCGCCACGCGCTTCGACATCAGCCGTGATGAGGCCGAGCGGCTGAAGTTCTGGAGCGGCCGGATGAATGCCTTCCCGGCCAGCGGACGCATCAGCCCCGATTACATGTGCATGGACTCGACGATTCCGCGCAACAAGCTGGCCGAGATCCTGGTGCGAATTGCCGAGATGGAAGTCACCTACGGGCTGCGCTGCTGCAATGTGTTCCACGCCGGCGACGGCAATCTGCACCCGCTGATCATGTACGACGCCAACGACCCAGATCAGTTGCACCGCTGTGAACTGTTTGGCGCCGACATTCTTGAAACCAGCGTGCGCCTTGGTGGCACGGTGACCGGCGAGCACGGCGTCGGTATCGAGAAGCTCAGCTCGATGTGTGTGCAGTTCACGCCGGCCGAGCGCGAGCAGATGCTGGCGCTGAAACGCGCGTTCGATCCCACCGAGTTGCTGAACCCCGGCAAGGTGATCCCGACACTGCACCGCTGCGCCGAGTACGGAAAAATGCACGTGCGCAAGGGCCTGCTGCCATTCCCAGACCTGCCCCGGTTTTGATCCGTTCCTGACGCCGATGATTGATCATGTCCCTGCGCTTGCGCGCCTGATCGACCGCGTCCGCAATGCGCAGCAAGCGGGCTCGCCGCTGTGCATCCGAGGTGGTGGCACGAAGGACTTCTACGGCGAGGCGCCGCAAGGCGAGGTGCTCTCCACCACGGAGCTGGCTGGCATCTCGAGCTACCAGCCCACCGAGCTGGTGGTCACCGCGCGATGCGGCACGCCGCTGGCTGAGCTCGAAGCAGCGTTGGCCGAGAGGGGGCAGTGCCTGCCGTTCGAGCCGCCCCATTTTTCCGCGGGCGGCACGGTCGGCGGCATGGTCGCCGCCGGCCTGTCGGGTCCGGCGCGCGCCACGGTGGGTGCGGTGCGCGACTACATCCTGGGCGCGACGCTGCTCAACGGCCAGGGCGAGGTGCTGAGCTTCGGAGGGCAGGTGATCAAGAACGTCGCCGGGTATGACGTGTCGCGTTTACTGGCCGGATCGCTGGGTACCCTGGGCGTGATCCTGGAGGTGTCGATCAAGGTCCTTCCGGTGGCGCCTGCCAGCGTGACGCTGCGCTTCGACATGGCGCAAGCCGCGGCGCTGGCGCAGCTGCACCAATGGGGCGGCCAGCCGCTGCCGCTGAATGCCAGTGCCATTTGGAACGATCAATTGGTGGTGCGTCTGCGGGGGGCTGTCGCTGCGGTGCAGGCAGCAAGCGCGAAGCTCCAGTCGATCGGTGGCGAGGTGACCGACACCGCGCTGGCCGACACGTTCTGGCAAGGTCTGCGCGATCACCGCGACGAGTTCTTTGCCGCAGCCCACACTGTGGTGGATGCCGGCGGCGCGCTGTGGCGACTGTCGGTGCCACAGACCGCACCGGTGCTGGACCTGCCTGGCGTTCCACTCATCGAATGGGCGGGTGGGCAGCGCTGGTGCGTGATCGCCCGCGCCGAACCCGATATCGCGACCCGCATGCGCGATATCGCCAAGCGCGCGGGTGGCCATGCGACGCTGTTCCGCAGCATCGACAAGCCAGCCGGTGCGTTTGCCCCGCTGGCCGCGCCGCTGGATCGCATCCACCGAGAATTGAAGCGCTCGTTTGATCCGCACGGCATCTTCAACCCCGGTCGGCTCTACCCCGGCGGCTGACGCCCCACCTCCCCATGCAAACGAACCTGTCCCCCGAGTACAAAGGCACACCGGACGGAGATGCCGCCGAAGCCATCCTGCGCAAATGCGTGCACTGCGGCTTCTGCACCGCCACCTGCCCGACCTACCAGCTGCTCGGCGATGAGCTCGACGGCCCGCGCGGCCGCATCTACCTGATCAAGGAGGTGCTCGAAGGCGCCGAGCCCACCCGCAAGACGCAGTCGCACCTCGACCGCTGCCTGACCTGCCGGAACTGCGAGACCACCTGCCCGTCGGGTGTGCAGTACGGAAACCTGGTCGAGATCGGCCGCCGGATCGTCGACAAGAAGGTCGAGCGCCCGCGGGGTGAGAAAGCGGTGCGCTGGCTGCTGAAGGAGGGGCTGACCTCGCCCTTGTTCGACCCGGCCATGAAGCTCGGCCAGCTGGTGCGCCCTCTGCTGCCGGCGTCCCTGAAGAGCAAGGTGGCCCCCAAGCCGAGCGCTTCCGAGCGAGCGACGGCGCACCGCTGGCCGCAGCGTGAGCACCCGCGCAAGGTCCTGCTGCTGATGGGCTGCGTGCAGCCGACGATGCTGCCCAACATCAACAGCGCTACAGCGCGCGTGCTCGATGTGGCTGGCATTCAGACAGTGGTGGCCGAAGAGGCTGGCTGCTGTGGCGCGATCCGCAGCCACCTGGGCGATCACGAAGGCGGCTTGGCCGACATGCGCCGCAACATCGACGCCTGGTGGCCCAGCGTGCTGGCCAACAAGGTCGAAGCGATCGTGATGAATGCGTCAGGCTGCGGTGCCACGGTCAAGGAATACGGGCACGCGCTGGCACACGATGAAGCCTATGCAGACAAGGCCCGACGCATCAGTGAGCTGACGAAGGACCTGAGCGAGCTGCTGCCTGAACTCGTGCCGGCACTGAAATCGCGAATTCATCGCAAGCCCACGGCGCGTTTGGCTTTCCATCCACCCTGCACCCTGCAGCATGGCCAACAGCTTCGCGGCGGCGTTGAGATGCACCTGGGAGCGCTCGGGTTCGATGTGCAGCTCTCGCCGAGCGAAAGCCACCTGTGCTGCGGTTCGGCTGGCACCTACTCGGTCTTGCAGCCCGCATTGGCGTACCAACTGCGCGACCGCAAGCTGGCGAATCTGGCGGAGGTCGGGGCGCAGACCATCGTGTCGGCCAATGTCGGCTGCATCCAGCACCTGCAGTCGGGCACGACCTCACCGGTGCGGCACTGGGTGGAGGTGCTCGACGAGGCGTTGCAGGGAACGGCGCCCGTCTAGCCTGGGCGCAGGCGGCCTGGACCGGAGTCGCTCAGGCGGCCTGACGGCGTCGGGCGAACTGGCCAAGGGCGGCGACGCCCAGAAGCATCAGCAGGCCAGCGGCCGGCTCAGGCACGGGGCTGGCCAGCGGCGTGAAGCTGAACTTGCCGTAGGCCAAGCCGGAACCGGTGCTTTGGTCGGCGAAAACCAGTTTCGTGACACCGCTGAATGCGCTGAAGTCAACGACGACTTCTTCCTGAGGATCAGGCTCTCCATCCTGAGGCGCGGCAACTAGCTGACTGCCGAGAAGCGAACTGCCTGCGTACGCCAAGATCGTGACGCTGTCACCCCCGTCGACGCCGATCGCTCGCAAGCTCAGTTGGTTGACAGCGGTCGTGAAGCTGATCTCCAAGTCGCCGGTGCACGATGTGCTGGACGACGTGGTGAATGCCGAACAGACTGAGCCACCCTGGCCGAGGAAGTACTCGTTCGTGTACAGCACCGTGCCGGTGCCGCTGATCAGCGCTTCCGGCAGGCTTGCCGACGAAGTTCCGAGATTGCCGGAGCTGAGCGATTCGAAATTCAGGGTCGCGGCTGATGCCGACGCGCAGGCCAGCACGGTGGACAGCAGGATCGTGGCAGCGCGGAAATGGGTCATGGGAGGAGTTTCAACCTAGGGTCAACGCGCATGGTCCATCGGGGGTCCCGGCGGGTCAACCCCCCGATTCCGGGGGGTCGCGTGGCAGATTCCACGCCTGCAGCTCAGCGCTGCAGGTGCCTGTACACCGTGGTCTCGAAATCGACGAATCCCGGGTACGAAGACACATCCTGGAACGGCAGGATCTGCGAGCCCCAGTAGCCGCCGATGCCGTTGCGGCGATCGATCCAGTAGAACAGATTGGCGAGACCCGCCCACATCAGTGAGCCGGCCGGACGACCCGAGGGTGTCGGCTCCTCGTTGACCTGGAAGGTGTAGGCCCACGACTTCGTCAGGCCGGGGAAGAATTCGCCGGCGTTCGACAGCGACGGGATCGAGGTGATCCAGCCGCCCGACTTCAGCGCACCCAGGCCGTTGCGCGACATCTGCTCGACGGTTTCCGGCTTCAGTACGCGGCCGTTCGCGCCGGCGCCGTCGTTGAGGATCATGCGGATGAACTTCATGTAATCGGCCACCGTCGAGTACAGCCCGTGGCCGCCCATGTCCATCTCGGGCGGCTGGGGCAGCACCAGGTCGGGCAGCGGCGTCAGCTTGCCGTCCATCGCGCGGTCGTGGATCACCGCGCGGCGGGCCTGCATCGAGGGCGTCATCACGAAGCCGGTGTCGCTCATGCCCAGCGGCGCCAGCACGC
>LNFM01020727.1_pt1 | contig 19872 bp, 16 predicted proteins | sample 596031 | NCBI WGS metagenome assembly LNFM01 (sample SAMN04254537, study PRJNA301005) | activated carbon metagenome | isolation source: dual media filters at the Ann Arbor, Michigan drinking water treatment plant | place: USA: Ann Arbor | reverse complement strand
AGGACGCCGAGCGTTTCCTGCGCGGCGAGACCCAGGCCGTGCTCGACGCGCTGGAACAGCGCATGCTGGTGCACGCCGAAAAACTCGAGTTCGAACAGGCGGCGGAGCTGCGCAACCAGATGACGGCGCTCTCGCGCGTGCTGCACCAACAGACCATGGACAACCTGTCCGACAAGGACGTGGACGTGCTCGCTGTCAAGGTGCACGGTGGACGCGCCTGTGTGAACCTGGCCATGGTACGAGGCGGGCGCCATCTCGGCGACCGGCCTTATTTCCCCGCGCATGTGGACGACGCCACCGCGATCGACAACGCGCTCTCCGAGGAGGGCGAAGCGCCCACCGGCGATCCGGCCGAGCGCGTGGCCGTGCAGGTGCTCGAAGCCTTCATCGCCCAGCACTACCTGGGCATTGCCATGCCGCAAATTCTGGTGACCAGCCATGCGGTGGGCCGGCCGCTGCTGGACGCGCTCTCCGAGCAAACGGGCATCAAGGTCAACGCGGTGCACAACCCACGCGAGCACCGCCGTATCTGGCTGGAGATGGCGCAGAAAAACGCCGATATCGCGCTGGCCCGGCTGCTGGCCGAAGAAGGCAGCCAGCAAGCGCGGACCCGCGCGCTGGCCGATGCGCTGCAGCTGCCCGACGACCAGCTGGACACCCTGCGCATCGAGTGCTTCGACATCTCGCACACGGCCGGTGAATCCACCCAGGCGTCTTGTGTGGTGTTTGAAGGCCACAAGATGCAGAACAGCCAGTACCGCCGCTACAAGATCGAAGGCATCACCGGCGGCGACGACTACGCTGCGATGAAACAGGTGCTGCTGCGACGCTACGGAAAAATCGCCGAAGCGATGCGTGCTGACGACGCGCTTCAGACCGACCCCACGGTTCGGGCTGAGCCCGCCGAAGCCCTCTCCGACGAAGCGGCCGAGCCCACCGCCGAAGCCCTCTCCGACGAAGCGGCCGAGCCCACCGCCGAGGCCATCACCGGCCCGCGCATGCCCGACCTGGTGCTGATCGATGGCGGCAAAGGGCAGGTGAGCATGGCGCGCGAGGTGTTCCAGCAACTGGGTCTGGACCTCTCACTCATTGTGGGCGTGGAAAAAGGCGAGGGCCGCAAGGTCGGCCTGGAAGAACTGGTGTTCGCCGATGGTCGCGAGAAGGTCAACCTCGGCCACGATTCCGCGGCGCTGATGCTGGTAGCCCAGATCCGTGACGAAGCGCACCGCTTTGCCATTACCGGCATGCGTGCCCAGCGCGCCAAGGTGCGCACCGGCGGCAGCAAGCTCGAAGACATCCCCGGTGTGGGGCCGAAGAAGCGGGCGCGCTTGCTGCAGCGCTTCGGTGGTGTTCGAGGTGTGGCTTCAGCCAGCGTGGACGATCTCGGCACCGTGGACGGCATTTCGCCAGAACTGGCCGAGACGATTTACCGCGCGCTGCATTGAACGGGGCGCCTTCTCAGGCGCAGACACGATCATGGTTGTCGGGCACCAGCAGTTCAGCTGGCACGGTGGGCTCCCAGCTCGCGGCACCGGGCCAGGAGGGCGTGCTTTTTGCACTGTTCAGGATCGGACGCTCCTGCCACCACGACTGGGCACCCTGTAGGGTGCAGGTTTCGCCCAGCCAGGTCTGGACCCGGTCTTCCTTCGTGCGGGGATACCGACGCAAACTGCGTGCGGTCTGTCGGGCAAACAATGCCAGCATTCGACGGCGCAACTGCATTGAGTGACCGAAAGGCGAGACCCAGTCGATCAGCCAGAGCCGGTCGCCGCTGCGCCAGTCACCGTGGGCCAATGGGGCGGTGGGGTCCCTGAGATATCGGGTTTCTGTCTGGGCGTTCAGGCAGGCATACAGCAACAGGGCCACCGGGTCACATTGGCCGCTGGTTCCGCGCACGCTGGCCAGAACGTACTGACCCTGTTGCACAGGTTCGAGCAACCGCCTTTGCAGATTCCTGATGGAAATCTCGCGGTGTCGCGGATGCTGCATCCAGAGCCACACGGCTGCGCCAAAGGCTTCACTGACCCGATTGGGTGTGCCGGTGAGTTGTGGGGCCTGAAATTGAAGTGTGTTCTGCACGGCAGCTCCTAGATGGGGATCTTCACCCCGTGGTGGTGGTCTTTGAAGTGAATTCCAAAGAACTCAAAGTAGACGGTAGTTTTAGATATATGAGTTGTTTGTAGTTCATTTCATGGTCTGCGGGGAGCCACGGCGTCGAGGGCTTCGTGAAATAGGTCGCGAGCCTGCAAGTTGCCTTGGATTGGGCTTGTTCAATGCAGGCTGCTCCGGCAGGCGCATGGCTTCGCGCACAGACCCAGCCCGCATAATCGACCGATGTTTTTCAATATCCCCACCCTGCTCACCTGGGCCCGCATCGTGGCCATTCCGCTGATCGTGGGAGTGTTCTACCTGGAGGGCATGAGCGTGGCGCAGCAGAACCTGATCGCCACGGTCATGTTCGTGGTGTTTGCGCTGACCGACTGGGCAGACGGTTACCTCGCCCGCAGACTCAACCAGACCTCGGCCTTTGGCGCCTTTCTGGACCCGGTGGCCGACAAGTTCCTGGTCTGCGCTGCATTGCTGGTTCTGGTGCATCTGGACCGCGCCGATGTCTTCGTGGCCTTGATCATCATCGGCCGCGAAATTGCCATCTCGTCGCTGCGCGAGTGGATGGCCATCATCGGCGCCACCAAGAGCGTGGCGGTGCACATGATTGGCAAGGTCAAAACCACGGTGCAGATGGTGGCTATCCCTTTCCTGCTGTTTGACGGGATCCTGTTCAAGTTGATTGACACCCATCTCTGGGGCACCTGGCTGATCTGGATATCGGCGGTGCTCACCATTTGGTCGATGGTGTATTACCTGCAGAAAGCGATTCCCGAGATTCGCGCCAAGTCGCGCTGAGGCCGTGTCGATGAACGTTTCGACGCAAGACAACGCGTGGCTGCGGGCCATGCCCTGGGTGTTCGTGCTGATCTGGAGCACCGGTTTCATCGTGGCGCGCTACGGTATGCCCTATGCGCCACCCATGAAGTTCCTCGCGGTGCGCTATGCGTTGTCCATCGCCTGCTTCCTGCCCTGGATATTGCTGGCCGGTGTGAGGTGGCCCACGAGCCGCGCGCAGTGGTTGCACCTCGCGGTCACGGGTGTTTTCATGCACGCCGGCTACCTGGGTGGGGTCTGGGTGGCGGTCAAGGCCGGTATGGGGTCGGGTCTGTCCTCGCTCATCGTCGGTTTGCAGCCTGTGCTCACGGCGATCTGGCTGTCGGGCACGGGCTCCAAGGTGAGCAAGCGGCAGTGGCTGGGCCTGGTGCTGGGCTTTGCCGGCCTGGTGCTGGTGGTGTCGCGCAAGTTCGGCGCCGGCGGTCCTGGCGACCAGGCCACCTGGTTCAACTTGTCGCTGGCAGTGATGGCGCTGTTCTCCATCACCATCGGAACGCTGTACCAAAAGCGCTTTGTGGCAGCTTGCGACGTGCGGACTGCCAACGCCGTGCAGCTGCTTGCAGCGCTTCTCGTCACGCTGCCTCTGACCCTGCTGGAGGTCGAGGCCATGCAATGGAACGGTCAGCTTGTGGGCGCCATGGCCTGGTCGGTACTGGGCCTCACACTGGGCGGAAGTTCGCTGCTCTACATGCTGATCCAGCGCGGCGCCGCGGCCAGCGTCACCAGCCTGATGTATCTGGTGCCACCCTGCACCGCACTGATTGCCTGGGTGCTGTTCGCCGAGCCCATCACCGCCGTCACGCTGGCGGGCACCGCGCTCACCGCTTTTGGCGTGAGCCTGGTGGTGCGCGCTTCGCGCTAGCAGCTCGTCGCACGGGCTTCCATGGCTCGTTGCGGAAGCGTTCCGCCAGAAAATCCACCAGCAGACGGATGCGTCGTGGAGTCTGGGGCCGATACGGAGCCAGCCAGTGGATATCTGCGTCCACCATCGCGTGTCCGGGCAGCACTTGCACCAGTTCGCCGCTGGCCAGCTGGGGCGCAATGTCCCACAGGCTGCGCAGCATGATGCCGCGGCCCGCCAGGCACCAGTCGCGCACCATTTCGCCGGAGTTGCTTGAGAGCGGACCTTGCACCGGCACATGCTTCACCAGAGCGTCACCCGCGCTCTGCAGCCGCCAGTGGTCGAAACGCTGGCCGGGCCCACCACCGTTTTCGCGCACCACCAGGCAGCTGTGATGGGTGAGGTCTTGCAGCGTGCGGGGTGTGCCGCGGTGCTGCAAATAGCCAGGTGCCGCCACCAGCACGCGCTGGTTGCTGGCGAGTCGCCGCGACACCCACTCCGCCGCACGTTCGTTCGGTGCATTCCAGAGCCAGATGGCTCCGTCGAAGCCTTCAACCGTCAGGTCGGGCAACTGCTCGGTCAGCTGCAATTGCACCTGCACACCGGGGTGCAGCGCCTGGAAATCGGCCAGTGCAGGTCCGACCCAGAGACGGCCGAATCCGAAGGTGGCCGCCAGTCGCACCGGCCCGGCAGGCTCGGCCTGTCGCTCGCGCAGCTCTGACTCCACCTCGTCAAATGCGCGCAACAGGTGCACCGCGCGCTCGCACAGCGTGTCACCTTCGGCCGTGGGGCTCACGCGCCGGGTGGTGCGCTGGAACAGCCGCAGGCCCAGGCTCGCCTCCAGCGCGGCCAGGCGTTTGGTCACGGCCGAGGGTGCGATGCGCAGCGCACGCGCAGCCATCACCAAGCTGCCATGCTGTCGCACCGCAAGTACGAGTTCCAGATCAGGGCGGTCCAATTGTTTCCTTTGGAGAACGAATCAATTGCCGGATTATTGCCACAAGCCGGGCTATGCTGGGGACCCTTTCCCGACCGAGCTGAAGGAGCATTCATGAGCAAGCACCGCATCGCAGTCATCGCCGGAGACGGCATCGGCACCGAAGTCATGCCCGAGGGCATCCGCGTGCTCGAAGCCGCGGCAACGAAGTTCGACATCGACCTGCATTTCGACCATTTCGATTTCTCCAGCTGCGACTACTTCGAGCGCCACGGCAAGATGCTGCCTGATGACTGGAAGGACCAGATCGGCGGTCACGAGGCCATTTACTTCGGTGCGGTGGGCTGGCCCGACAAAGTTCCGGACCACATTTCCTTGTGGGGTTCGCTGCTGTTGTTCCGGCGCGAGTTCGATCAATACGTCAATGTGCGGCCCGCGCGCCTCATGCCTGGGGTGATCGCACCCGTCGTGCGACGCGATGGCAGCGCGCGTGCGCCTGGTGAGATCGACATGGTGATCGTTCGAGTACTCCAGCATCGGCGGGCGCATGTACCCGGGCACCGAGCGCGAGATCGTGATGCAGGAAACCGTGATGTCGCGCATCGGTGTGGACCGCGTGTTGCGCTACGCGTTCGAGACCGCGCGTTCGCGTCCCAAGAAGCACCTGACCAGTGCCACCAAGAGCAACGGCATCGCCATCACCATGCCGTATTGGGACGAACGAGTGGCCGAGATGGCCAAGGAATATCCGGACGTCAAGGTGGACAAGTTTCATATCGACATCCTCACCGCGCACTTTGTGCAGCGCCCCGACTTTTTCGACGTGGTGGTGGGCAGCAACCTGTTTGGCGACATCCTGTCCGACCTGGGCCCCGCCTGCACTGGCACCATCGGTATTGCCCCCAGCGCCAACCTCAACCCGACGCGCCAGCATCCATCGCTGTTCGAGCCGGTGCACGGTTCGGCACCGGACATAGCGGGCCAGGGCATTGCCAATCCGATCGGGCAGATCTGGTGCGGAGCGCTCATGCTGGATTTCCTGGGTTACCCGGCTGCGCATGACGCGGTGATGCGCGCCATCGAGTCCGTGCTGCAGCCGGGCAGTGGCGCACCTCGCACCCCCGATCTCGGTGGACGTGCGAGTACCTCCGATGTGGGTCGTGCGATTGCGTTGGCGATCAAGGGTTGATCCGGAGCGATCTGCGCAGGGGCACGGGGATTGAAAGCGTCTAGAATCTCGCCTCTTGTGCCGTCGGAAGCGGGCCGGTGACTCTCGTGTATTGACAGGGGTTGCAGCCCATGGGTCTAATCACTTTTCGCTCGCCATGGTCATCACCGTGTCCCGCGATCAACAGAACCAGTCCCACGGCAGCCATTCGCGCCGTTCCAGGACGATTTCGTACCTTCGGAACAACTCATCTCAATCAAGAGGGGCCATTTGTGAACAAAACAGAACTCGTCGAACACATCGCCAAAAACGCCGACATCTCCAAGGCGGCTGCCACGCGCGCACTCGACTCGACCATCACCGCCATTCGCACCACGCTGAAAAAAGGCGGTACCGTCTCTCTCGTCGGCTTCGGATCCTTTGCAGTGACCAAGCGCCCCGCACGCAAGGGCCGCAACCCACGCACCGGCGACGAGATTAAAATCAAGGCCGCCAAGGTTCCCAAGTTCCGCCCAGGCAAAGCACTCAAAGACGCGTTGAACTGAACGTGGGGTGCTTAGCTCAGTTGGCAGAGCGGCTCCTTTACACGGAGTAGGTCGGCGGTTCGACCCCGTCAGCACCCACCACCATCGAAAAGGCGAACCCGGGTTCGCCTTTTTTGTTGTCCGCCCAGGCAACAGTTGTCCCAACCTTATTGATGCAGCAGGGTTCCAGGCATGTTTGATTCCATCCGCAACCACAAGAAGTACCTCATGGGCTTCTTGATGATCCTGATCATTCCCTCGTTCATCTTTGTCGGCATCGAGGGCTACACCAGCTTCGACCGGGGCGGAGAGGCTGTGGCCACGGTCGATGGCAAAGACATCACCCAGGTTGAATGGGATCAGGCGCACCAGATCGAATCACAGCGCCTGAGGGAGGCCATGCCGTCCCTGGACGCGCGCCTGCTGGACAGCGCCGAAGCCCGATACGCCACCCTTGAACGCCTGGTGCGTGACCGTGTACTGGCCACCGCTGCGCAAGAGTTCAATCTTTTCACCAGTGATCAGCGCCTGGCCCGCGAACTGCAGCAGAACGAGGCCATTGCAGCCCTGCGCAAACCCGACGGCTCGCTGGACGTGGAGGCCTACCGCGCCCTTGTGGCCCGACAGGGCATGACTCCCGAGATGTTCGAAGCCCGCGTGCGGGCCGATCTTTCTCAGCGTCAGGTGTCGCAATCCATTGTGGGCTCGGGCTTCGCGCCGGCCGGGTTGGCGAACGTCTCTCTCAATGCATTCTTCGAGCGGCGCGAGGTGCAGGTCGCCCGCTTCAACACCGCCGACTTCGCCTCGCGCGTCAAGCCGACCGACGCCGAGATAGAAAGCTTCTACGCCGCGAACGGTCCGCTGTTTCAGGCACCCGAGCAAGCCGACATCGAATACCTGGTGCTGGACGCGAGCGCCGTGCAGGCATCGCTGGTGCTGAACGAGGCGGACGTGCGCGCCTACTACGACCAGAACGCAGGGCGCCTGGCTGGCACCGAAGAGCGCCGCGCCAGCCACATCTTGCTGACCGTGCCTGCGGGTGCACCTGCGGCCGACAAGGAGGCTGTTCGAGTCAAGGCGGCTGCCTTGTTGGAAGAAGTGCGCAAGAACCCGGCGACTTTTGCTGAAGTAGCCAAGGCGCAGTCGCAAGATCCCGGCTCTGCAGCCAACGGTGGTGATCTGGATTTTTTTGCGCGCGGAGCCATGGTGAAGCCGTTCGAGGATGTGGTCTATGCGCTGCCCAAAGGTGGCATCTCGGATCTGGTGGAGACCGAATTTGGTTTTCACATCATCCAACTCACCGACATCAAGAGCCCTCCACAGCGCAGCTTTGAAGCCATGCGGCCGGAAATCGAGGCCGAACTCAGGCAGCAGCAGGCCCAGCGGCAATTCGCCGAGGCGGCCGAGGCGTTCAGCAATCTGGTCTACGAGCAGGCCGACAGCCTCCAGCCGGCTTCGGAGCGCCTGAAGCTTCAGATCCGCACCGCCCAGGGCGTACTGCGCCAACCACAAGCCAACACCACGGGCGTGCTCGCCAACGAGCGCTTGCTGGCGGCCATTTTTGCGCCCGATGCGATCGATCAGAAACGCAACACCGAAGCCATCGAAACGGGTTCCAGCCAACTGGTCTCTGCCCGTGTGGTGAAGCACTTGCCCGCGCGCACGCGCCCGCTGGACGAAGTGCGCGAATCCGTGCGCACTCGCTTGGTGACCCAACGCGCGGCCGAACTGGCACGCGAAGAGGGCGACAAGCAGCTGCTGGCGTGGAAGGCTGGTGGTTCGGAGGCCGGACTCTCGGGCATCCAGACGGTTTCCCGTGAGAATTCGCAGGGGCTTCCCCAGAGCGTGTTGCTCGCAGCACTCAGCGCCGATCCAAAAAGCCTGCCCGCTTGGGTGGGGGTGCCCGTTGGTGAAGAAGGTTATGCGGTCGTGAAGGTCGAGAAAGTGTTGCCACGCCAAACGCGCGAGGCGCAGGCGCTGCAACAGGAAGTGCAGCAGTACAGCCAATGGTGGGCTGCAGCTGAAGGCTTGGCCTATTACGAGACACTCAAAGAGCGCTTCAAGGCCCGCATCCTGGTCAGCGAGCCCACACAGGCGCCGGTGGCCTCCCGCTGATCTTTTCCGGCATCAGCCACACAGGAGCCGCGACAGTTCGGTTTATAATTTGTGGCTTGCGGTGGCTGTAGCTCAGTTGGTAGAGTCCAGGATTGTGATTCCTGTTGTCGTGGGTTCGAGCCCCATCAGCCACCCCAGTTTCTATTGACCCCTGTATGTCTTGGTCCCCAAGGCTTGCAGGGGTTTCGTTTTTGGGGGCATGGGTACATCGTGGGGTTTCATCCCGCTGTTGTGGGCGTGCCGCGTGTGCCAACCCATTCCTCCATCTGATGGTTCGCAAAAGCCGTGCGCAAATGAAGACGCTACCTGGCTTCGGCCAAGGTGGGGCTCTTGCAGCACGGTGAGGCCAGTCATCAAACAGCAACCTGTCACCTCCTCATCGGATGGCGCGCCTTCGGGGCCGCTCAGCGGTTCTTGAATTTGTCCTGCAGGCGAGGGTGCAGTTCTTCCTGTGACTTGAGTTGATCGCGGGTTTTCGGCTGCGCCTCTTCCTGCAGTCTCAACTGCTCGAGCGATTGCAGATGGAGCTGTTCTTGGGAGTGTGCTCAAAAGTGGAAGTCGAGTGGTCGTGCAAGTTCGGGGTGGTTGATGTACGTCCTGCGCATCGGCACCATGCAGTGTCTGCACCACCGCCCCGCTGACCATTGAATGCAATCAACACAACGCTGGAAGCGGTGCAATCCTCAAGGCAACGATCCTGCGAGCGGTTTGGATGCACTGCGCCTCAACATGCGCGTGGTACTGCGCGGCCGATGCGCTCCATCAACACACAACCCAGCCGGTGATGTTCCCGGTTGGACGGGCGAACGGTCTCGGCCTTGTCGATGGTTTCGCCAAAGGCGGCCGAGGCTTCAATGCCCTGGCATGCCCAGCTCACGCGGTTCCTTCAATTCACGCAGACGTCTCTCGAGCGTTGTTGCGTCGAGACCGGTGAAATCGGCGCCGTGGGTCCACTGCAGCCGGTAGGCCACACCCCGGATGAGGCAAGCCTTGATTTCGCTCAGCAGCGGGTTGGAGGCGATGAGCCAGAAGGTGTCGTACTCCCGGTCGACTGCGCCTTCCTCGAGGCGCTTGGCCAGTTCGCGGGCAGACTCGTGGCTCAACCTGTTGCCCGTGAACGTGTGGTCATCGGTTGACACGGCGGTACTGCCGTTGTCGATGCATTCATGGCCTTGGCGGTCGCCTTGAAAGTCGCAGTCCCCGGCCCCGCCTTCCGGAAGTTGGATGGTCTCCAGCGCAACCAAGGGGTCGAGCACCCCGGAGCGGCTGTGAATGCGTATGAGGGACCCGTTGGCAACCACAATCCATTGCTTTCTCATGACGTGTCCTTGTCAGTGCGAGAGCACCCCATCTTGGACCGGTGAGAGCGCACACCGTTGAGTTCGATCAATGCTTGTGTACCCGGTGACGCCACAAGATGGCGTCTTCGTTGGAGCGCTTCATGAACAATGTGACCTTGGACCCCCATTTGTGGCTGACGCTGGAGGCCGGAGATCAGGCCCGCGTGGAACGCTGGCTGGTGAGCGAGGGCGATGTGGTGGGCGCCGGCGAGTTGCTGGCCCAGGCCCGGCTGGTGCGGCAGACGGTGGACATTGCCGCACCCCACAGCGGCGTGCTCGAGTCCATCCTGGTGCCGGCGGGCGAGCGTTTTGCGCGTGGTGCGGTGCTGGCCCGCGTCATCCCGTTGTGAAGGCTCACCTGCACTGGACAGACAGAGAGGTCTGCTGCACGTAGCGACCTTGCGGGACGCATTGGCCATGAACATATCCGTTCTGAAGCTTTCGTTGTCCGTTGTGCTGTGGAGTGTGATCTGAGCGGTGTCAGCCCGTCACTTTCAATTCGTTGAGGACACTGGTGATACCTGGCGCCGAGAAGGCAGCACCTTGTGCCGCATTGCGCTCAGCCCACGAATGGTCCCTTGATTGACGGCCGCAGTTCGACCGACATCGGGCCATACGGCTCGCGCGAGATGCCAGCCTTGGGCAACACCCGTATCGAGCGCTTCAACCAGGCCGGGGGCAACCCACAACTCGCGCAGGATGCAGCGCGCCGACGCATCCTGGATCTGGTGAACCATCTCGAACGGCTCGCCACCAGTCGATGCCAACGAGAAGTGTCCGATGTGGACATCTGCGAGGCCCCCATTGAGTGAACGCAATCCTTTGCGCCATAAGTCCGCGCCAGGGATGGTCAGCGCTTGTACGGACGTGCAACTTGCTGGCCGCTTGAGCACGCTCAATCGAGCCGGTGCTACTCGCCTTGAGACTGAATCACGGGCTTGTTACAGGCATCAACGTGAGGACGCACATGATTTCAAAAGTCAGACAGGTGAGGCTGATCGGGTTGCTGGGTACCTGCATCGCCGCAGGCGTGGTGGTGGCTGCCACGCAGATCACCATCAACGCTCCCTTTGCACTGAGCGAAGGCGTTTCGGGCGACAAGCCCAAGATCCAGCGCGCCAGTGACGGCACGCTGGTGGTTGTGTATGGCGACAACCCGGTGGGCGCGGCGACGGTGTACGACGTGAAAGCCAGGGCCGAGCGGCTGGCGCGCGATGTGTTCGTGAAGACCTGCAAGCCCGACGCCACGAGATCCTGCGACAGCCTGGCCGACTGGTCGACCCCGGTCAACCTTTCCAGCTCGGCATTGCACACGAGCGCCGGCGTGTTCGACTGGCGCGGCACGCTCGGCGATCCCGGCAGTTACCCGGGTGACATCGACAAGGCCAACATCAAGACCAGCGGCCCGGTGATGGTGGTCACCTGGGTCAGCAAACACTGCCCGGACGGCGATCTGGCCACCCCCGGCCTGCAGCCCCCGGTACAGCGCGGCGTGCGCTACCTGGAACGCGATGGTGGGCGGGTGATCCCGTTTTCCTGCATGTGGACCGCATGGTCCACCAACAGCGGCACGAGTTGGAGGCCCGCCGTGCAACTGAGCACCGGTGTGCGCGATGCCATCCAGGATGCGAGCAACGGCGGCTTCAACAGCGAGACCCGCAGAGGACAGATCAATTTTTCCTGGCAGGAAGACCCGGTGGGCCTGCAGCTGGGCGAGGCCGACGGACCCGGAGACGGTGCCTCGGGAGCCAACGTCTCCATGGGCACCGACATCTGGTACACGTCGGCCACGGTCGACCTGAGCGACAACGCGGCCGTGCCGCCGGTGACGAGCAACGATTTCGTGCTCGCCAGCCCGGTGCGCCTGACCGACAACCACCTGCGCGACGGCATCGACTTGACCACCGACACCAACGCGGTGTTCGATGGCAACGCCACGGAGGTGAGCCCGACCACGATCGAATCGGGTGACGCGGGGGCCTCGCGCGCCAACATCGGCATGGTCGGCAACCAGGCACTGGTGGCGTACGAAGAAAGCAAGGCGTCTGCCGGCGCGGCCAGCGGCAAGTTCATCCGGTATCACAGCTTCGCCTTCAACAAGCCCGTTCCGCTGCCAGGCGATGCCACCTCCAACGACCCCAGGGGTTGCGTGATCTCGGATCCGTTGCGCAACGCAAGGCGCGTTCGCTTCCTCACCCAGAGCCCGGCCGATGCGGGTGCCGGTGGCGTGCAGCTCGCGGTGTTCTGGAAGGAAGGTCTGGCCGACAAGGGCGGTGCCTCCGACATCGTGCTGCGCCGGGCCATCGGCGCCGACGCCACCGCGGTGGCGGTTAAGCCCGAGCACATGCAACCGCAGGTGGACGCGGGCTGTGCGACGTCGAGTTACTCCGCGGCGGTGGCATTGGGCAGTGCGCGCGCCACCAACATCAGCAGCCGCAGCGCGGTGGCCAGCGCCGCCGACCACGGTCTGGCCGACGACACCGAGCGCAATGCCACCGAGAACGCACTGGCTCACCGCGGGGTGTTGCGCGGCCGTGACCTGTGGCTGGGCTATTCATACACCCGTGACCTGGCCCAGCTCGACGCGCAGATGGACAACTACAACTTCTGGATCCGCCGGCACAACGTGGACACCGGTGAGTGGAGCCTGCCGGTGAATGTGACCAGGATCGCGGACACGCGCATCAATGTGCGCGAACCCCGCATCTTCGGCACACCCAAAAGCAACCCTGGCGCCTGCCCGAGCGGCAACCCCGACGACCCGGGCACGACCGACAAGGCGCAGTGCCAGAACACCGACGTGGTGTTCCTGGCGTGGGGTACGCAGGAAAACGTGCCGCTGAGCGACCCTGACGGCGGCGACGACCTCGGTGTTTACATCACGCAGAGCAGCGACGCCGGCCTGAGCTTTGCCGCACCGGTGCGCTACTCCACAGCCCGGGGATCGCTGTTCCAGGACGACGAGTCGGCCTTCGAGGCGCAGATCGTCACCCGGCCCGATGGCACGCGCTTCTACGGTGTGTGGAACCAGGCCGACGCGCTCAGTGGAACGACCGTGGCCGAGTACGCCAGCGGCACGGTGGCCATCGTGGCCGACCCACCTGCACCACCCGCACCCGTGCCGGTGGATGAAGGCGGAGGCTGCACCGCCACCACCGGCCAGGGCCCGATCGATCCTGCCTTGCCCGCGCTCGCCTTGCTGGCCCTCGTCGGCATCGGCATGCGTCGCGTGCGCAGCGGGCGCTACCCACCAGGCCACTGAATTCTTCCGCGTTCGTCTTGTTTCCCGCGATTTCATTTCACTACAGAGGACACGTCACATGACCTTCAGATTCATTCAACCCTTGGTGCGGCGCCCGCTGTGGACCGCCGGCCTGTCGGCTGTTTGCACAGCGGCCCTGGTGGCCGGCGGCTGCGGTGGCAGCGGTACCGACACCCTGCCATCATCGAAGCCAACATCGACACGCTGGCCGCGCAGATCGGTGGTGGCACGCAGGACGTGGAGCTCTACAACGACGGCACCGCCGACTGGACGCTCTACACCATGGCCAACCGCTTCGCGGCCACGCCCATCGGCATGAGCAAGGGCACGGTTTCCGAGCTCACCGTGCCGGGCTACATCCAGCACATCACCGTGGTCAAGGCCTACGGGGGCCAGAACTACGCGCTGCTGTCCATGGGCAGCAAAGGCATCGGTGTGGTGAACATCACCAACCCGGCGGCCATGACCTATGTGCGCACCATGAGCGTGAACCACCTGCCACCTGAGTACACCTATTCGGATGGTGGCGGCACCATCTTCACCGAAGCCGCTGCGGTCGAGCCATCGACCAACGGGCCCGTGGCCGACCTGCTGGTGGACGACCTCGGCACGGTCGACACTGCTGACGACGAACTGTTCGTGGCCAACGGCGCATTCGGCATCCAGAAGACCAGGCTCACCAACCTCTTGAACGCGGCTGCGGACGGCGTGCTGCCCATCGACGGCGCGCAGGTCTGGACCATGAAGTACGCAGGAGAGAACCCGTGGGGTGGGCCGCTGAGTCTCAAGCAACATGGCGGGCGCCTGTATGCCGCGTTGGGCTTCCTCGGCGTGGGCATCTACGACCCAGCCACCCTCGCGCGCCAGGGCGCCTACAACCTCTATGCCGACTGCGCCAACACAGCGCAGGAAGACTGGTTTGGCTTCCCCAACCGCAAGCCCGCCTGCAACACCGCCTTGCTGGCCAACCCCGGGTTCGTTGACGCCGATGGCATGCCCACGTATGAGCAGGCTGCCGCCGAACTCGGCGACAAGAACAGCCTGGGCGCTTACCCCTGGGCCGAGTTCGACCGCTACGGCAAGTACTACTACAACGCCCGCAGTCTGGATCTGGTGGACCTGCCCGGCGGCAAGACCATTGCCTATGTGGCCTATTCGCTGAGTGGCCTGGTGGCGGTGGACGTGACTTCTGCGGCCAACCCGGTCTACGAAGGCTATGTGCCCGCCGCGCCCGCCCACGGACCCGACGAACCGCCAGTGAATGTGGACAAGAAAGGCATCTTGTCGCACTTCGGCTCCGGCATGCTCAAGGAGGCGGGCGTGATGAACGTGCGCGTCGTGGCGGACCCCGACGACGGCACGAAATTCCACGCCTACTACACCGACCATTTCGCCGGACTGGTGGTGGTCAGTGGTGCCGAATCGCCTGGCGCGCAATGGCGCAACGGCAACTACGACAACGACACCGACGCACGCGTCTTCTGGCCCGACTACGAGTTCGTGCAGTCCTACGACATGACGCCCGTGCCCGTGGGCGACGAGTCGATGCCGAAGTTCCTCACAGCCGTCAACGGCAACTACACCGCGCCGGTGATGCTGGTCACGGGTGAGATCAACGGCCACGGCGGTTCGCTGTTCATGGTCGCCGGCAACACCAGGGCCTCGGGGCAGGTGGACGTGGTTGAGTCCTCGGGCGCCGGTGGTGTGAGCTTTGTCGACATCATCGACCTCAAGGGGGCCGGTGTGGCGGTCGCCAATCGCTTTGCCGTACCGGTGAACATGGTCAGCACGAACGAGGTGGGCGCGGCCGAAGATGGCTCTGCCACCCAGCCCATCGCGATCGGCCATGCCGAGGGTGTCACCGTGTCGGGCAACCACCTTTACCTCGGCGACGGCCCGCACGGTGTGAGCGTCTGGCGCATTGCAGACGGCCTCACCCCCATCGACGATCTGCATCTGGTGGCCAACACGCTGCAGAGCGAGTACCCCACCGGCGACGCCGTATTGCCCACGCCCCACGCGTTCAAGGTGGGCTTTGGCGACGACCCCACCAAGGCGTATGTGATGAGCCAGAGCCTGGGCATGCGCCGCGTCGACGTGTCGGCGGTTGTCAACGGCACGGCGCAGGTGGGTTCGCCCGCTCTGCTCAATGCCAAGGGCGGCATCTTCGAGCACAACACCGAAGCGGGCAGCGTGGGCACCGTGTCGGTCACCGGCCAGGACCACGCCTACGGCATGACGTTCCGGGGCAAGTACGCCATCGTGGCCGACGGTGACAACGGCTTGACCGTGTACGACACCACTGCCGACCCCGCCACCGGCGCCCATGTGGTGGCCAACATCGGTGATTCGGAAGGCACCAGCGGCAAGCCGCCGCTGGGACGCGCGGCCACGGTCAAGCTCTGGACAAATGGCGCCACCCAGCGCACCTATGCCGTGGTGGCTGCGGGCTCCTACGGTGTCTCGGTGGTCGACATGACGGACTTCCTCGCCTCCGGCCGGGCGCAGGACCTCACTGTCGGCAGGCACCTGATCAAGACCTTCGAGCCGCTCAAGGCCGACGACGACAACTCTTTCGGCTCGGCCGACGGCAAGAGCGTGGACGTGCATGTGGTGGGCGACATGGCTTACTTCAGCTACGACAGCTTCGGCCTGGTGGCCTACCGCATGGCCGACCTGATCCGCCCCGCCACACTGGAGCGCCCGGCCGTGGTGCCGGTGGGCCAGGCGCCCGATGCCTGTCTGGCGGTGACCGATGTGACCAAGCTCAGCGCCAAGCAGGGCGGCGTGGCCGAATGCCGCCCCACGGCCGCGGGCTACTTCAAGCTGCAGAAGCTGGCCGGCTATGAAAACGTCGACGGCGGTGCGCTCTACATGACACCGCAGTTCTTCCCCGCCAACCAGCTGCTGAGCAACGGCGCCGGCTCGGTGTACACGCTGAGCACGCCGCGGCTCCTGTTCTACGTGGGGTACGGCGACGCCGGTGTCGTCAAGCTGGACTGGAGCAACGTGGCCGCGCCCTCCCTGATGGGCATCAAGGGTGTGGTGGGCGGAGGCGCCGCCACGGCCATCCACAACGGCCGCGTGTATGTGGCCGCAGGAGCGGGCGGACTCAGCGTCTTCAAGTGACCCGTTCATCTTGTTGTCGGGATGTTCCCTGACCCTCGGGGCATCTCTTTGCTGGACACCGCCTGACCTAAGGTGGTGTCCATTTTTTTGCCCGGACCTCCGATGCTTGCGCAGCGACTGAACCGTCCCGACCCCCATCTGGTGCTGGCCCTGTTGGCGGCCGTGCCGGTGTGGCTGGGGCTGCTGATCTGGGCCAGTCCGTGGATGCGTGTGCCACAGGGTGCCTGGGCCTGGTGCTCGCTGTTGCTGGTGCAGCCCTGTCTGGAGGAGTGGGTGTTTCGCGGCCTGCTGCAGGGCGAGGCACTGCGCCTGACCACACGGCGCGGCGAGCCTGCGCGGCTCGGGCCCGTGACCTGGGCGAACGCGCTGGTCACCTTGCTCTTCGTCGCGCTGCACCTGCTGGCGCAGCCGCTCTCGTGGGCGCTGGCGGTCGCGGCGCCGTCACTGGTGCTGGGACACCTGCGCGAGCGCTTGAACAGCGTGTGGGCTGCTGTGCTGGTGCACGCGGTCTACAACGCGGGTTTCGGTCTGGCAGCCTGGGCCCACAGTTCGGCTTGAGAGGCCCGCCCGCGTCACTCCAGCGCCAGCGGGAGGTAGAGACGCTCCCCGTCGCGGTCCACCAGCAGCGCGGCGTTGAGCGGGCGTTCGTGCAGGAGGCGGCGCACCTCGTCCAGGGAATGCACCGGGGTCTGGTTGATGGCCAGCAAGGCATCGCCCGCGAGCAGACCGGCCTGGGCGGTGAGGGCGCTCACCGCGTCGACCCAGAGTCCCCCCGGCACACCGAGCCGGGTGCGCTCCAGCAACGTCAGCGGCCGAAGGGTCCAGCCCAGTTCCTGCCGACCCTGGGGCAAGGGCGCGGTGTCGGGCACCTGTGCATCTTCCAGTGGCAGGGCCTCGTCCAGGGACACCACCAGTTCCCGTGTTTTCCCCGCCCGCCACACCGCGAGGCGAACCCGTTCGCCGGCCAGCGCCGTGCCCAGATGACTGGTGAGCTCGCCCGCGCGTGCGAGCGTTCTTTCGTTGAAGGCGGTGATGATGTCGCCCGCGCGCAGGCCGCCTTTTTCGGCGGCGCTGCCCACCTCGACATCGGCCACCAGCGCACCGCGCGGCTGCCCCAGGCCGAAGGCGCGGGCCAGGGTCATGTCCAGGTTCTGCACCGCCACGCCCAGGTAGCCGTGCCGCATGCTGCCATGGGCCACGATCTGGTCTTTGACCCGCAACGCCAGGTCGATCGGCACTGCAAACGACAGGCCCTGGTAGCCACCGGAGAAGGTGTAGATCTGCGAATTCACGCCAACCACCAGAGCGCTCGCATCCAGCAGCGGCCCACCCGAATGGCCCGGGTTGACCGGCACATCGGTCTGGATGTGCGGCACCGCGGCAAAGCCCGGCAACGCGCGCCCCTTGGCGCTGACGATACCGTGCGAAACACTCTGCTCCAGCCCGAAGGGCGAGCCGATGGTCAGCACCGGGTCGCCCACCTGCAACAGGTCCACCCGGCCCGGGCGCAGCACCGGCAGATCGGTGGCGTCCAGGCGCAACACGGCCACATCGGTGGTCGGGTCGGTGCCCAGCAGCGTGGCCAGAAACTGTCTCTGGTCGCTCAGGCGCACCGTGATGCGGCGCGCACCTTGAACCACGTGTGCGCTGGTGAGCACCAGGCCGTCGCGGCTGATGATGAAGCCCGTGCCCTGACCGTGAAAGGGCAGCTTGCCCTTGAACGGGAGCTCGGGTGTTTCATCGTCCGGCGTCTGCGCCAGGGAGGAGGGCGAGCGCATGCCCAGCACCTCGATGGCCACCACAGCCGGGCTGGCCAGGGCGAAGATGGCGCGGTGGTTGGGCGTGAATCCACCCGCCAGCGGGGTGGCCTGGGGCTCGGCGGCCAGAGCCACCGCCAACGTGCTGCCCAGCAGGGTCAGCGCCGGCCACCGCCAGCGCAGTGCCTTCACTTTGCTTGTATGCGGTTGATGTACTCCAGCAGGCCCAGGATGCGCGCGCGCACATGGGCCTCGGCGTTGTAGGGCGCTTCCATGAAGTATTCGGCGTCCTTGATGCGGTAGTCGCGGCCCCACACCGGCATGTCGCGCGAGCCGTGAGCCGGCACCTCCGCACCGTCGATCACGTCGTACAGCCGGCTCATGGGCAGCACGCCGCCGTTGTTTTTCGCCAGCAGGGTCAGGTCGGGGGGGCTGCGGGTCAGAAAGGGCACGAGCGGGCCGCCGCCCTTGCCAGTGCTGCCGTGGCAACTGGCGCAGCTGTTGTCGAACTCGCGCTTGCCCGGGTCGAACGCCGTGGGCCGCGCCTGTGCCAGCGCCTGGCCCGCCAGCACGCTCAGGCCCAGCACGAGGCCGAGGGAACGGTGGGTGATTTTCATGGTGGACTCCAGAGGGTTGAGGGAGTTGTCATGTTCGCGGCGCTGCACGCGCTGCCCATTGACTTTCCTCAAGCGCCTTGCAGGTAAGCCACCAGCGCATCCAGCGAATCCACCCGGCCGTAGTCCGCTTCCGGGATGTCCACCCCCACGGTTTCCTGCAGCGTGACGAGCAGCTTGAGAAAGTCGAACGAATCGAGATCGAGCTGCTCGCGCAGCGAGGCCGCAGGGTCGATCTGGTCAAGGTCGGCCTCCGGCGCGATGCCGCGCAAGGCACCCGCCACCGCTTCGCGCATCGCTCGGGGTGATTTCATGAGGTGGGCTCCAGGGTGCCCAGACGGGCCGTCAGCGCCGCCAGAAAACGCGAACCCACCAACCCGTCGCTGACCCGGTGGTCGCCCGCCAGCGAAGCGTGCAGCGTGCGCGCGGCCACCACCTGGCCGTCCAGCACAGCCGGGCGTAGCGCCACGCGGCCCAGCCCCACCAGCGCCACCTGCGGCGGGTAGATCACGCCCTGCACCGACTCGGCGCCCAGGTCGCCCAGGTGGCTCACGCTGAGCGTGGAGTCGGCCAGGTCGGAGCTGCGCAGCTGGCCGGTGCGCGCGCGCTCCATCACCGCACGCAGCGCCGCCATCAGCTCGCTCAGCGAGAGGCGGTGGGCGTCATGCACCGTGGGCACCACCAGGCCACCGCCGCGCAGGGATGTGACCACGCCCAGGTGCACCGCATCGGCCGGCTGGAACACGCCGTTCTCGAAGCGGCCGTTGAGCGTGGGCGTGTCTTCCACCGCCAGCGCTACAGCGCGCAGCAGCACCGCCGCGAACAGCACCCGCTCGGCCACCGGGCGCTCCTGGTTGAAGGCTTCCAGCGCGCGCAGCGGTGCCTCCACCACGATCTCGCAGCCCACGTGGTAGTGCGGAATCTCTCGCCACGAACGCGTCATGGCCGCGCCGATGGCTGCGCGCATGGCGGTGCCGCGCGCGGGAGTTGTGGTTGTGGCGGTGGTGGCGGCGTGCTCCACGTCGGCCAGCGTCACGGCCCGCCCGCCCGTCTGGGTGGCCAGTGCCTCAATGTCCACCCCCAGCGCCCGCGCACGTTGGCGCGCCGCTGGCGACACGCGTGCACGGTCCGAGGCCGGCGGTGGCGGTGCGGTGGGCGTTGGGGGCGAAGCCACGGGTTCGGCGGCGAGTGTCTTCCAGTCCTCGCCTTCACCCGCGAGCACGGCCAGCAGCTCTCCCACCG
>LNFM01006199.1_pt1 | contig 19879 bp, 17 predicted proteins | sample 596031 | NCBI WGS metagenome assembly LNFM01 (sample SAMN04254537, study PRJNA301005) | activated carbon metagenome | isolation source: dual media filters at the Ann Arbor, Michigan drinking water treatment plant | place: USA: Ann Arbor | reverse complement strand
CGTGCCCCGGTCGGCCAGTTCGAAGCGGCCGATCCGCTTGGCGACGGCGCCGGTGAAGGCGCCCTTTTCGTGGCCGAACAGCTCGGCTTCGAGCAGTCCGGTCGGAATGGCGGCGCAGTTCAGCCGGACGAAGGCATGCTGACTTCGATGGCTCAGGCGGTGGATCGCGCGTGCGATCAGTTCCTTGCCCGTGCCGGTCTCGCCCTGGATGAGAACGCACGCGTTGGTGGGCGCGACCTGCTCGACGAGCTTCAGTGCCTTGGCGAGCGACGTGCTGCTGCCGACAAAATCGCCCCAATGCTGTTCGCTCTCCTCCTGCAGGTAGGTGTTGTGCGCCTCCGCGGACTCTGCGCGCCGGGTCGCCACCGACGCCTGCGCCCGCTTCAGCTCGACCACGATCTGGTTGACGGCGACCTGCAGCAGCAGCAGGTCGGTATCGGCAGGAAACCCGGGGCGGCTGGAGCCGGCAAGCACGAGCCCGCGACCCTCCCTCAAGCCCAGCCAGAGGTAGGTGACCGTGAGTGTCCCCGCCCCGAAAGGATTCGGCACGGCATGGCGCTCGCCGGCCTGCTGCGTGCGCAGACAAGGTTCGATGGCAACGCCGAGCTCATGGGCGCGGTGGGCTGCGTCCGGGTAACGTTCGCTGCGCGCCAGCTCCCGGATCGCGCCGCCCGATCCATCGTCCAGGCGCGCGTAGGCCAGGTCCAGGTCCAGCAGACGGACGAGCATTTCCAGCACCGTGTCCACCACTACATCCGGCCCTTTTCCGGACCACAGGGCAGGCGCAGCGATGAGGCTGAGCAGCCCATTGAGGCAGTCCTGAAGTGGGCGGATTTCGAGGGCAGGCGCGGACATGGTGCAGCGGGTCGAGCACCCGTGGGACGCGCGGGAACGTGCTTTCGCGCGCTGGCGCGAAGAAACCGAGGCCGACAGGACATTGGACGCGAGAATCTGCGGGCCTCTTCTCAAGAGTACACCCAACTGCACGCGAAGACTACAAGACGTTGTGGTTTGCACCGGCGATCTGTCAAGGTTCAGGGCCAGCGCCGAGGTGGACATCGTCGGACGCTGCCGTTTCCCGGGCGTGGAGCCTGAAGGCCCGCGGCGTGAAGCCGGCGTAGCGGTGGAACACGCCGGTGAAGTGGCCCTGGGTGCGAAAGCCGACGTCGGCCGCGACATCGATGAGCGCGGTGTCGGTCCCGGCCAGGAGCTCCTTCGCCCGCTCGATGCGCTGCATCAGGATGTACAGGTGGGGCGATTGGCCGGTCGATTGCTTGAACATGCGCGCGAAGTGGAACGGACTCAGATGCACCGCCTCGGCCAGTTGTTCGACCCGGATCGTCTCGCCGAGATGCTCGCCAATGTGGTTGCGGACACAGCGCAACTTGTGGGCTGCAAGTCCGCCGCAGGATGCGGCATTGGCGCTCTTCGCGATCGCGTACGTCCTGGCGACGTGCGCCGCCAGGACCATGGCCAGCGACTCCATGTGGCGCGCATCCGGCGCACGCCGGATGCGGACATCGCGTTCGACGGCGTTGCCGACTTCGCGGATCAACGGGTCGGGGGTCGCGTGCGGCTCGACGAGTGCCGCATCCTCACCCCCCATTGCACGCGCCACCTGGTTGAAGAACGGCGCGGCGATGCTGAGGATGAGCGTGTTCGCCCCCGGTCGGTCGGCCAGCGAATGCGGCAGCGCGGGCGGAATGATCGAGACCAGCGGCGCGCACACGAGCGTGGTCCGGTCACGCCCCTGTCCGACCCGGTAGGTGGCGAACAGCCTGGCGGTGTCCGTCGGCAGGAGGATGTCGACCGAGTCGCGCAGGCGCACACCGCCGACGTCCGCTGCGTCGAAGTAGGCGATGCTCATGGACGGACCTGGCGGTCGCGCCGCCGCAGGGGCCGTCGATGAGCCGTCGCTTGCCGTGCGGACTTCTTCGAGCATCACGATCACCTTGGTGTTTCCGGTCTGCGCCGGCCATCGAAGCGACGGACGGGCCCGCATCGAACAGCGCAAACCCCGTGCCGGCGCGGAAAGGCGGTGAAGCGCGCATCGCGCGCCGGACGATTCGCCTTTGGGGACGCGGACTTGCAGCGAACACGTGCAGCGGCACGCGAGCCCGCGGGCGTCGCTGCACTGCCGGAGGGCCGTCATGGGCGCCGGTCCGCCGGCAGTCACGCCCCGGATGTCACGGGTCGCTGCCGCCCGCGACCGACCGACGGCGGCCGCAACCTCCTGAAGGTGGCCTGCAACAGCCGCGCATCGGCGCAGGCACGGTGGCGCGGCAGGGCCAGCTCGCTGGCAACCCGCTGCTTCGTGACGGACCATCGATCGATGTCGTCCTGCGTCAGCAGGGCGCCCAGGCTCTCCAGGCGGAAGGTGGGCACACGGCGCGCCGCCTCGTACAGCACCGCGAGCCAGGAGTAGTCGTGCCCCCAGCCGTCGCAGAACAGCGTGCGGCCGCACAGGCTGTCGTTCAGCACTTCGACGACATCGCGGATCGGGTATCCCTGCCGCTGCAGGTCTTCGCGCGTGATGCGGTGCAGCTGCGCGGCCGCCGGGTCCCAGTGGGTCCAGTGCGCGGCCGGCTGGATCAGCATGCAGCGGGCCTCACCGTCTTCGAGGACGAAGCCGACTTCGATGGGATAGCTGCCGCGCCCGAAGCCCGAGGCCTCGATGTCGAGCACCGCGGGCACCTCCTGCGGCGATGGCGCAGGCTGCGGGTCGTCCGAACAGGGTGAGGAGTTCATGCGCCAGGCGTGGAAGCGGATGCGCGCAGCGGCTGATGGGTGCGGCGCGGGCCATGCGCGACCGGAAGACGGGTTGTCCGCAGCTTAGGAAACGCATGGGATCGCTTCTTCCCAAGGCTTGCGCTTCATGTCTCGCTTTGGCGGTTACCGCATCGGCGGCGCGGCAACAGGCGGCGCGGACGCGCAGAATCGTCGGCACTTGACCGGAGGTCACCATGCCATCGCAGACCAAATCCTGGCTGATGAGGGACACGCGCCGCTACTGGCCGCTGATGACGCTCCACGAGCGATTCGAGCATGTCGTCGCCTTCGTGCTCTCCTTGCTCATCGCGATGGTGGTCGCGCTGGCGCTGGTCCAGTTGCTCGCGCGCGTCGTCCCGCTGCTGGCGGTCGGCGCGCTCGATCCGCTTGACCACGAGGTGTTCCAGAGCCTGTTCGGCATGGTGATGACCGTGCTGATCGCGCTCGAGTTCAAGCACTCCATCGTGCGCGTGGCGATGCGGCGCGAGAGCATCGTGCAGGTGAAGACGGTGGTGCTTATCGCCCTGCTGGCGCTCAGCCGCAAGTTCGTCATCCTCGACACGTCGACCACCGGGCCGGCGCACGTCGCAGCGCTGGCCTTCGCGACACTCGTGCTGGGTGCCGTGTACTGGCTGCTGCGCGAGCGCGATGACCGGATGCCGCCCGAGGAGCGTGCGCAGCTCGAGGAGGAATGAGCGCACGGTCCCTGGAGGGCTCAGCACTCGTTCAGCACCCGGTGCACGAAGGCCACCGCCATGGCGCCTTCGCCCACTGCCGATGCGCAGCGGCGTACCGCACCGTGGCGGACGTCGCCCGCGGCGAACACGCCGGGGATGTTGGTCTCGAGGAAGTAGGGTTCGCGGTCCAGCGGCCAGCCCGGCGGACGCGCGCCGTCGCGCAGCAGGTCGCGGCCGGTGACGAGGTAGCCGGCCTCGTCGCGCACCATGCCGATGGCGCTGGCCCACTGGGTCTGCGGCTCGCCGCCGATGCAGACGAACAGCCAGCGCGTCGGCACGCGGCGCTCCTCGCCGGTGGCGGCATTGCGCAGCATGATCTCGCGCAGCGTCTTCTCCCCGCGCAGCGCCGCGACTTCCGTGTGCGTGAGCACCTCGATGTTGCGGGTCGTCGCGATGCGCCGGATGAGGTAGTGCGACAGGGTGCTCTTGAGCGAATCGCCGCGAACGACCATGCTGACGCGCTCTGCGTGCGGCGCGAAATGCATCGCGGCCTGCCCCGCCGAGTTGCCGCCGCCGACGATGACCACATGCTCGCCCTCGGTCAGCGGCGCCTCGCTCGCACCGGCGCCGTAGTAGAGGCCCGCGCCCAGCAACTGCGCCTCGTTGGGCAGGCCCAGGCACCGGTACGTCACGCCGGTCGCGCAGATCGATGCCCGCGCGATGATCTTGGTGCCGTCTTCGAGCACGCCCACGCCCCGGCCCGGCTGCAGTTGCGCGCTCACGCCTTCGCGGGCGAGCAGGATCTCGACGCCGAACTTGCCCGCTTGCAGTCGCGCGCGTTCCGCCAGTTCGGTGCCGCCGATGCCCTCGGGAAAGCCCAGGTAGTTCTCGATCCTCGAGCTGCTGCCGGCCTGCCCGCCGATGGCCCAGCGCTCGACCAGCACGGTGGACAGGCCATCGGCGCCAGCGTAGAGGGCCGCGCTGAGGCCGGCCGGCCCGGCGCCATAGATCGCCAGGTCGTACTCGGTGCGCGAGGGATTCCTGAACCAGCCGAGCCGCTCGATGAGTTGGCGGATCGTCGGTGTTTCCATCCGTGCGCCGTCGGGGAACACGCACACCGGCAGTCGTTCGTCGTGCAGGTGCTCGACATCGGCCTGCTCGCGCGCATCCTGGTCGCTGCCCAGCGGCACCCACTCGAACGGCACGTCGCAGCGGTGCAGGAAGTCGCGGATCGCATAGGCCGAGGCATTGCCGAGCCGGCCGTAGACCTTCACCAGCGGGGGCCGGCTCTCTGACAGCATGTCGTCGCGCCCTGGGGTCTCAGCCATGTCAGCCTCGGTCCTGTGGGGCCGGCCTCAGCGCGGCGGCGCCAGCGCGTCGTCGACGTCGGCATCGCTCGGTTCCAGCTCACCGCCGGCGGGCTTGTCACCCTGCAGGCTGGCCAGCGGAGGCAGCACCTCGGTGCCGATCTCCTCGAGCACCTCGGACGCCGGCCGCGTGCCGTACTTGAGGTTGAGGATGACGTGGTTGACGCCGACGACACGCAGCGAGTCGAGAAAGCGCAGCAGGAAGTGCGACCCCGCCCTGAAGCCGAGGTGGATGGGCGTGGGCGGCTGGTGTGGATCGTCGGCGAGGTCCACGTAGAGCGATTGCACGAAAGGCTTGAAGGCGCCCGGCCTGGCGGCATGGACCTCGCCGCGCCAGCGCGCCACCGCCTCGGCCTGGTGCTCCACGCCGCGGGGATAGGTGATCCAGCCGTCGGCCTGCCCGGCGATCCACGGCAGCGGCTGCCCGCTGTGTCCGGTGACGAGCATCGGCAGGCGCCCGAGCGGCTTGGGCACGAGGTCGGCGTGGGCGGTGAGCACGCCGGCCGTCGACTTCAACGTCGGGTACTCGTGTTCCAGCACGCGGCGGATCACCTCGAAGTGCTCGCGGAACAGCACGGCGCGCCGTTCGATGTCGACGCCGAAGGCCGGGAACTCCACCGGCCGATCGCCCGACGCCACGCCCAGCACCAGCCGTCCGCCCGACAGCTGGTCCACCGAGGCCGCCGCCTTGGCCACATGCAGCGGGTGGCGCAGCGGCAGCACGATGGAGCCGGTGGCCAGCGCGATCGTCTGCGTGTGGGCCGCGATCCAGCCGAGGTACACCCAGGGATCGTGGATCTGGCCGAGGTCGCCGAAGCTTGGATCGCGCAGCGGCACGTCACGCACCCACAGCGCCGCATAGCCGAGTGCCTGGGCGCGTTGCGCCAGCCGCTCCTGGCCCTGCATCGACGGCTCGTCGCCCTTGAAGGCCTCGATGGGGAAGAAGACGCCGAGCGTGAGGCGGCCCGCGCGGAACATGCGACGAAAGCCGGGCGCTTCGTCCACGGTGGCCAGCGGATTGACTTTCAGCATGCGATCTCCTGTTCCATGTCGGCTACCGTACCCAGCACGCCGGCTCCGGTATTCCCGATTGCTGCGAAAGCTGCTCAATAACGGCGAATGCGCGCCCCGCCCAGGGCCAGCGCGAGCAGAACCGTCTGCCCGCAATCCTGTGGCACAGGTGCGCAGGTCTTTGCAAGACCGGCTTGGCCCGCGGCCCTAGTCTTCGGGCAATGACCTTCGCACCTTCCGCACGCGCCCGCCGCGGTCGGCTGCGAATCCATCCGTCGCGGGCTCTGAGAGAGGGACCATCATGACCATCGCCACCACACTGCGCTCCGATGCCGAGATCCAGGCCGAAGTGCTGACCGAGCTGAAGTGGGAGCCGCGTGTGCAGGCCACGGAGATCGGCGTGGCCGTGAAGGACGGCGTCGTCACGCTGACCGGATTCGTCGACTCGTACACCAAGCGGTGGGCCGCCGAAGATGCCGCCCACCGCGTGCGCGGCGTCAAGGCGGTCGCCAACGACATCGAGATCCGGTTGGGTGCGGCCGGCGAGCGCACCGACCCCGAGGTCGCCGCGGCCGCTGCCCGCGCCCTGCAATGGGATGCGCTGCTGGTGCCGGAGAAAATCGATGTCACCGTCTCCAAGGGCTGGATCACGCTCAGGGGCACGGTCGACTGGCAATACAAGAAGCACGAAGCCGAGCGTGTCGTGCGCAACCTGAGCGGCGTGAAGGGCGTCAGCAACCTGATCGACGTCAAGCCCAAGGTGCAGCCGGCCGAGATCAGGAAGCAGGTCGAACAGGCGCTGGTGCGCAGCGCGCAGACCGACGCCGGGCGCATCTCCGTCGAAGTGGACGGCAACAAGGTCACGCTCAAGGGCACGGTGCGGGCCTGGGTCGAGCGCCAGGAGGCCGAGCGCGCCGCCTGGCGGGCGCCCGGGGTGATGACCGTGGACAACCGCATCATCGTCGCCCCGTGAGCCACGGATGAAGGAGCACGAACATGAGCGACTTGATCGTGGCGAGTTTCAAGAGCGAAGACACGCCGGCCTGACAAAGGCGGCCATTCAAGGAGTTCAGACCATGGATCGAGTGCTTGCGCGCCTGCTTCTGATGGTCACGGCCGCGCTGGCGGCGTGCGCCGAGCCACCCCCTGAGACGCTGCCGGTGGCCGCAGGCGCCGCGGGAAGCGCACCGCCCCCCCTGACGGCGGCGGCGCCTGCGTTGACGGCACCGCCCGACTTCACCGCTCTGGTCGAGCGCGTCGGGCCCGCGGTGGTCAACGTGACGACCACCGGCACGCGCCACGCGCCGGACGAGGGGGTGGCGCTGGCGCCGGACGATCCGCTGTTCGACTACTTCCGTCGCTTCATGGCGCCGCATGGCGTGGGCGAAGCGCAGCGCGAATTCCGCAGCGGGGGCGTGGGCTCGGGGTTTTTCATCGACACGCAGGGCCACGTGCTCACGAACGCGCACGTCGTGGCCGGGGCCGACAACGTCACCGTGCGGCTGCCGGGCAGCAAGCGCGAGCACCAGGCCCGGGTGGTCGGCAGCGACCCGCAGACCGACGTGGCGCTGCTGAAGGTGGAGGCGACCGGCCTGCCGGTGGCGACCATCGGCGACTCCAGCACGTTGAGGGCCGGCGAATGGGTGGCCGCGATCGGCTCGCCGTTCGGCTTTGCCAACACGGTCACCGCCGGGGTCGTGAGCGCCACGGAGCGCACGTTGCCCGACGAGACCTACGTGCCCTTCATCCAGACCGACGTCGCGGTGAACCCCGGCAACTCCGGCGGACCGCTCCTCAACACCCGCGGCGAGGTGGTGGGCATCAACTCGCAGATCTACAGCCGCACCGGCGGCTACATGGGCGTGTCCTTCGCGATCCCCATCGCGGTGGCGATGGACGTCGCGCAGCAGCTGCGCACCGAAGGCCGGGTGACGCGCGGCCGACTCGGCGTGGGCATCCAGGATGTGAGCGGCGGGCTGGCGGAGTCCTTCAAGCTGAAGGAGCCGCGCGGCGCGCTGGTCACGACGGTGGAGCCCGGCGGCCCGGCGGACAAGGCGGGCCTGGCCCCCGGCGACGTGATCCTGCGCTTCGGCGACAAGGACCTCGAGGAGGCGACCGACCTGCCGCGCCTCGTGGCGCAGGCCAAGCCCGGCACGGAGGTCGAGGTCCAGGTCTGGCGCGACGGCGCGCAGCGCTCCGTCAAGACCACCGTGGGCGCGGCGCCGGCGCATCGGGAAGCCGAGCGTGCAACGCCCAAGGGCGGGCCGGGCCAGCAGAAAAGCGGCCAACTGGGCCTGCTGGTGCGGGAGCTGCCGCCACCGGCCCGGCGTGCGCTCGGCGTCGACTACGGCCTCGTGGTCGAAGGCGTCCAGGCCCACAACGCCGACGCACCGTTGCAACCCGGCGACGTGATCGTGGGCATCAACCACCAGCGCTTCAAGAGCCTGGAAGACTTCCACCGCCACGTCGAGAAAGCCGCCCCCGGCGACACCGTCGCGCTGCTCGTGCGGCGCGGCGACGCGAGCCTGTACGTGCCCGTGAGGGTCGCCAAGGGCTGACCGCGCCACACCCCAGAGAGACTTTTCACAGGAGCATCACATGGCCCAATGCAGAATCTGCGGCCGCCAGGCGACCGCCCAAGTCACGATGCGGCAGGACAGCCGCACCGAGCAGATCGCGCTGTGCGACGAGCATTACGCCGAGGCGATGGGGCAGGACCGCCTGTCCGCCTCGCCGCTGGAGTCGCTGTTCGGTGGCAGCCTGTTCAACCAGTTCTTCGGCGACGCCTGGCCGGGCATGTTCGACCAGCCTGGCAGCACGGTGCGGCGCCTGCCGCAACGCCGGCAGCGCTCGCGCGAAGCCGTGGACCTGCAGTCGTTCCTGAACCAGGCTGCGATGGACCGCCTGCAGGCCGCGGCCGAGAAGGCACTGAACTCCGGTCGGGACGAGGTGGACACCGAGCACCTGTTGCACGCGCTCGCCGACCACGAGGTGGTGCAGGAGGTCCTGCGCGACTTCAAGCTGGACGCGGCGGACCTGAAGCAGCAGATCGACGAGAACGCGCCGCGCGGCGACTACAAGCCCGCGGAGGGTGAGACCCCGCGCATCGGCGTCTCACCGCGTGCGAAGAGCGCGCTCGAGAATGCGCTGGTCGCGTCCCGCGAGCTGGGCCACAGCTACGTCGGGCCCGAGCACCTGCTGATCGGCCTGGTCGAGGAAGAGGACGGCTTCGCCGGAGAAGCACTGCGCAAGCTCGGCCTCACGCGCGAGGCCTTGCGCCAGAAGACGGTGAAGGTGGTCGGCAAGGGCGCCGAGGAGGGCAAGGTGCAAAAGCGCAGCGGCACGCCCAGCCTCGACAAGCATGCGCGCGACCTGACCGAGCTTGCGCGCCAGGGCAAGCTCGACCCCGTCATCGGCCGCGCCAAGGAGATCGAGACGACGATCGAGGTGCTGGCGCGGCGCAAGAAGAACAACCCGGTGCTGATCGGCGAACCCGGCGTCGGCAAGACCGCCATCGTCGAGGGCCTGGCGCAGCGCATCGTCAACGAGCAGGTGCCCGAGGTGCTGCGCGGCAAGCGGTTGGTGGAGCTGAACATCAACAGCATGGTCGCCGGCGCCAAGTACCGCGGCGAGTTCGAGGAGCGCGTCAAGCAGATGCTCGACGAGGTGATCGCCCACCAGGACGACCTGATCCTCTTCATCGACGAGCTGCACACCATCGTCGGCGCCGGCCAGGGCGGCGGCGAGGGCGGGCTCGACATCGCCAACACCTTCAAGCCGGCGCTGGCGCGCGGCGAGCTGCACCTGATCGGCGCCACCACGCTGAGCGAGTACCAGAAGCACATCGAGAAGGACGCCGCGCTCGAGCGCCGTTTCCAGCCCGTGAACGTGCCCGAGCCCAGCGTGGACGAGACGGTGGAGATCCTGCGCGGCCTGCGCGACCGCTTCGAGGCCCACCACAAGGTCAAGATCGCCGAGGAGGCGATCTCGGCGGCGGCGAAGCTGGCCGACCGCTACATCACGCAGCGCTTCATGCCCGACAAGGCGATCGACCTCATCGACCAGGCCGCGGCGCGCGTGCGCATCCGCGCCAGCTCGCGGCCGAAGGCCATGCACGACATCGAAGAGGGGATCCGCCGCATGCGCCAGGAGCAGGACGCGGCCGGTGCGGCGCGCCAGTACGACAAGGCCAAGGAGCTCGAGGGCCGGGCCAAGGCGGAGCAGAAGAAGCTCGACGACGAGACTGCGAAGTGGAAGAAGCAGCGCGGCACCAGCTCCGAGGTCGTGACGGCGCAGGCCGTGGCCGAGATCGTGGCCTCGCTGAGCGGCATCCCGGTGTCCGAGCTGACCTCCGAGGACCGCGAGAAACTGCTGCGCCTGGAAGACCGGCTGCGCGAGCGCGTGGTGGGCCAGGAGGAAGCGGTGCACGCGGTCTCCGAGGCCGTGCGCCTGGCCCGCGCCGGGTTGAAGGAGCCCGGCAAGCCGACCGCCACCTTCCTGTTCCTGGGGCCCACCGGCGTGGGCAAGACCGAGCTAGCGAAGGCGCTGGCGGCCACCGTGTTCGGCAGCGAGGAGGCGCTGGTGCGCATCGACATGAGCGAATACGCCGAGCGCCACACGGTGGCGCGGCTGGTGGGCGCGCCCCCCGGGTATGTGGGCTATGAAGAGGGCGGGCAGCTCACCGAACGCGTGCGCCGGCGCCCTTACAGCGTGGTGCTGCTCGACGAGATCGAAAAGGCGCACAGCGAGGTGCACAACATCCTGCTGCAGCTGTTCGACGAAGGCCGGCTCACCGACGGCAAGGGCCGCGTGGTCGACTTCACGAACACCATCATCATCGCCACCAGCAACCTGGGCTCCGAGGTGATCCAGCGCAACCTCGCGGCCAAGGACCGCGACATGCTCGACTACCCCGAGTTGCGCGACCGCCTGATGGAGCTGCTGCGCCACCACTTCCGCCCCGAGTTCCTGAACCGGGTGGATGAGGTCGTCGTGTTCCATGCGCTGGGCCGCGAGCAGATCCGTTCCATCGTGGAACTGCAGCTGCAGCGGGTGGCCCGCACGGCAGAGCAGCAGGACCTGCGCCTGACGTTCGACAAGACCCTGGTCGACCACCTGGCCGAGATCGGCTACGACCCGGAGTTCGGCGCGCGCATGCTCAAGCGCAAGCTGCGCAGCGAGGTCGAGTCCCGGCTGGCCACCGCCCTCCTCAAGGGCGACCTGCAGCCGGGTTCCGAGGCCATGCTGTCGTACGACGCCGCCATCAAGGAGGTGCGGATCGTGCAGGAGGCCGAGCACAAGGCCGCGGCATGAGGACCCCGGGCCGCCCCGGCTTCGGATGATGGGCTGGCTGGCGGCGCTGGTCCAGCTGCTCGGCCTGCTGGCCGCGATCAAGGCGGTGATGGAGGCGCGCACGGCGCAAGGCGCGGCCGCGTGGGCGGTCGCGCTGGTCGCGTTCCCGCTCGTCTCGCTGCCGCTGTTCCTGGTGTTCGGGCAGTCGCGCGTGCGCGACTACGTGCAGGCGAGGCGGCGCCTGCTCGCCGCCTCGCCCTCCCGGACGGCCCGAACGGCGCGTGCACACGCAGCGCTGGCGCGGCGCGAGTTCGGCGTGCGCACGCGCTACACCCAGGACCTGCCCTTCGAGCGCCTCGCCAAGCTGCCGTTCACCGACGGCAACCGGGCCACGCTGCTGATCGACGGCGAGGCCACGTTCGCATCGATCTTCGCCGGCATCGATGCCGCGGCGCAGTACGTGCTGGTGCAGTACTACATCGTGCGCGACGACGGCGTCGGCCGGGCGCTGGCCGAGCGGCTGCTGGGCCGCGCTGCGGCCGGCGTGCGCGTGCACCTGCTGTACGACGAGCTCGGCAGCATCGGGCTGCCGCGCGCCTACCTCGACCGGCTGCGCGCCGGCGGCGTCACGGTCCAGGCCATCCATGCGCTCGGCCCCGGCGTGAACCGACTGCACGTCAACTTCCGCAACCACCGCAAGGTGGTCGTCGTCGACGGCCTGCGCGCCTGGGTCGGCGGGCTGAACGTTGGCGACGAATACCTCGGGCGCGACCCGCGCCTGGGCCACTGGCGCGACACGCACCTTTGCGTCGAAGGGCCGGTCGTGCCCTGCGTGCAGGCCGCGTTCGTCGAGGACTGGCTGTGGGCCGGCGGGCGACTGCCGCCGCTGCGCTGGCGGCCCGGGCGGGCGCAGGCGGGCGGCTACCCGGTGCTGTGCCTGCCCAGCGGCCCGGCCGACGAGCTGGAGACCTGCACGCTCTTCTTCATTGCCGCAATCCACCACGCGCGCCGCCGGCTCTGGATCGCCAGCCCGTACTTCGTGCCCGACGAGCAGTTCGTCACCGCGCTGCAACTGGCTGCGCTGCGAGGCGTGGACGTGCGCGTGCTGATCCCACGGCGCAGCGACAACGCACTGGTCAATCTGTCCGCGTGGTCCTACGTCGAGGCGCTGGAGCAGGCCGGCGTGGCGATGTACCATTACGACGGCGGCTTCCTGCACCAGAAGGTCACGCTGATCGACGACGACTGGTGCACGGTGGGCACGGCGAATTTCGACAACCGGTCGTTCCGGCTGAACTTCGAGATCACGATGGCCGTGCTCGACCGGGCGCTGGCGCAGCAGGTGCGCACGATGCTGGACCACGACTTCGCGCAGTCCAACCGCATGCACGCTGCCGACCTGCAGGCCCGATCCTTCGCGTTCCGCCTTGCGGTGCGCGTGGCCAGGTTGTCGGCCCCGGTGCAGTGATCTCGCCGCCGCGCGCTCCCTTCACCGGGGCAGTTTCGACGCCAGCACGCCGATCTTCTCGATGGCCGGCGATTGCGAGAACAGCTCGGGCGCCTCGAGGGGGCGATGCGCAGGCCGAACCAGGCCATCGTCGGCGGGTTTTCCTGCACGATCGGCAGACCGCTGCGCAGGAAGTCCACGACTTCCTGCGCCTTGTCGGGCTTGGCTTCCATGCGCACGAACAGGGCAGCGCTGACCGTGGGGTTTCCTTTCGGTTGCGGTGAATGCGAGATTCCGGTGTGTGTCGATCCCGCGACGGCTACGCGGTCGAACGCCGATGCGCGAGTGGCGCCTTACCCCGTTCCCATCTCGCATCGACACTCCAGGGGCCTGCCCCGGCGGCCGCCAGGTACAGGAACACGAAGCAGAACAGCACGGCCGGCTCGCCCTGGTTCAGGATCGGCAGAAAGCCTTGCGGCGCGTGCCCCATGAAGTAGGCGAAAGCCATCTGGCCTGAGAGGATGAAGGACGCTGGTCGCGTGAACCACCCGATCAACACCAGGAATCCGCCCACGACCTCCAGGACGCCTGCGATTCCCATCAGCGAAAACAGCTGGAGGTTGTCGAAGTACGCGATATGCGGGATGCCGAACAGCTTCGCGGTGCCGTGCTGGATGAAGAGAAACGCCGTGACGATGCGAAGGGCGCTGAGCAGACGAGGCGCCCAATCGGCGAACGGGGGTTGATTCTGAGACATGGGGTCCTTCTCCGTTGAAGGTGTTCTGACGCCGGGGAAGCATCGGTATCGAAACCTTAGCCAGAACGCGCGGGCCTGTCTTTCGTGTTCCGGCGGCGCGTTGTCGAGTTCCTGCGCTTTGTGCGGTGCATCGGGAGCCCCTCAATCACCGAGGCTTGCCGCAGCCGGCGCGCCTGCAGTTTCCGGGGGGCCCTTGTGGGTCGTTTGCGAACTCGCCACGCTGCGCCGCTCGAGGAAGCGCCGCAGATAGGGCGCCGTGCGGCTCTGTGGCGACGCACTCAGCTCAGCGGGGGTTCCGCTCGCGACGATGCGTCCGCCGGCTTCGCCCGCGCCGGGGCCCATGTCGATGACCCAGTCGCTCGCCGCGACCACCCGCATGTCGTGCTCGACCACGATGACCGTGTTGCCCGCATGCACCAGCCCCTCGAGCTGCGTCAACAGCTTCTCCACGTCGGCCGCGTGCAGCCCGCTCGTCGGCTCGTCGAGCACATAGAGCGTGTCGCCGCGTTGCACGCGTTGCAGCTCGGTGGCGAGCTTGATGCGCTGTGCCTCGCCGCCCGAGAGTTCGGTGGCCGGCTGGCCGAGCCGCAGGTAGCCCAGGCCCACGTCGCGCAGCACGGCCAGGGCACGCATCACGGGCGGCTCGTCGGCGAAGAAGTCGCAGGCCGCATCGACCGTCATCGCCAGCACCTCGGCGATGTTCTTGTCGCGGTAGCGGATCTCCAGCGTGCGCTCGTCGTAGCGCGCGCCGTGGCAGGTCGGGCAGGGTGCGTAGACGCTGGGCAGGAACAGCAGCTCGACCATCACGAAGCCTTCGCCCTCGCAGGTCGGGCAGCGGCCCTTGGCGACGTTGAACGAGAAACGTCCGGCGTCGTAGCGGCGCGCGCGCGCCGCTTTCGTCGCGGCGAACAGGCGGCGCACGTGGTCGAAGAGGCCGGTGTAGGTCGCGAGGTTGGAGCGTGGCGTGCGCCCGATCGGCTTCTGGTCCACGCGCACCAGCCGCCGCAGACCCTGCAGGCCATCGACGATTCGCCCGCCGGTCGCGGTGCGTTCGGCGGGCACGGGCGCCTCGGATTCGTCGTCTGCTGCAGGCAGCTCGTGGCCGAGCTGCTCGGCGACGAGTTCGACCAGCGCCTGGCTGACGAGGCTCGACTTGCCCGAGCCGGACACGCCGGTGACGGCCGTGAATGTGCCGAGCGGCAGATCGACAGCCAGCCCGTGCAGGTTGTTGCGCTCGATGCCTGCGAGGCGCAGCCAGCCCTTTGCCGGGCGCGGCGTGCGGCCGGGCCGGCCATCGCCTTCGCCGTCCTCGAAGAGGTAGCGCCGCGTCTGCGAGGCCTCGACCGCCGCCAGGCCGCGCGGCGGGCCGCTGTAGAGCACGCAGCCTCCTTGCTCGCCGGCCGCCGGGCCCACGTCGACGATCCAGTCCGCGTGACAGATCACGTCAAGATGGTGTTCAACCACGAACAGCGAGTTGCCCGACCCCTTCAGCCGGTCGAGCGCCGTCAGCAGCGCCTCGGTATCGGCCGGGTGCAGCCCCGCGGAAGGTTCGTCGAGCACGTACACCACGCCGAACAGATGCGAATGGATCTGCGTGGCCAGGCGCAGGCGCTGCAGCTCGCCGGGCGACAGCGTCGGCGTGCTGCGCTCCAGCGACAGATAGCCGAGCCCAAGGGTGTCGAGCAGCCCGATGCGCGCCAGCAGATCCCCGGCGATGCGCCGCGCCACCTTGGCCTTTTCTTCCGAGAGCGCCGCGTCAGCCGCTCCTGCCTCGATGGGCCGCAACACCTCGGCCACACGGGCGAGCGGCATCGCGGACAGCTCGGCGATGTCGAAGCCGGCGACCTTCACGGCCAGCGCTTCGCGCTTGAGCCGCTTGCCGTGGCACAGCGGGCAGTCGCTGCTGACGAGGTAGCGCGAGACGCGCTTCTTGATCGTCGCGCTCTGCGTGTGGGCGAAGGTGTGCAGCACGTAGCGCCGCGCGCTGGTGAAGGTGCCCTGGTACGCGGGCGGTTCCTTGTGCCGCAGGGCCGCACGCACCTCGTCGGCATCGAAGCCCGGATAGACCGGCACGACCGGCTGTTCGTCGGTGAAGAGGATCCAGTCGCGCAGCTTCTTCGGCAGCTTGTACCACGGGCGGTCGATGTCGACGCCGCGCGAGACCAGGATGTCACGCAGGTTCTGTCCATGCCAGGCCGGCGGCCAGGCGGCGATGGCGCGATCGCGGATGGACAGGGAGTCGTCGGGCACGAGCGAGCGCTCGGTCACGTCGTAGATGCGGCCCAGGCCATGGCACTTCGGGCAGGCGCCGGCCGGCGTGTTGGCCGAGAACGACTCGGCGTCGAGCGCCGGCTGGTGCCTGGGATACGAACCTGCTCGCGAATACAGCATGCGCAGCACGTTCGACAAGGTGGTGACGGTACCGACCGACGAGCGCGACGTGGCCGCGCCGCGCTGCTGCTGCAGTGCGACGGCGGGCGGCAGTCCTTCGATGGAATCGACCTCGGGCGCGCCGACCTGCTCGATCAGGCGCCGTGCATAAGGAGCGACCGACTCGAAGTAGCGCCGCTGCGCCTCGGCATACAGCGTGCCGAAGGCGAGAGACGATTTGCCTGATCCCGACACGCCGGTGAACGCGACCAGCGCGTCGCGCGGGATGTCGACGTCGACGTTCTTCAGGTTGTGCTCGCGGGCGCCGCGCACGCGCACGAAGCCGGCGGCAGCGTTGTGATCGAAGGTTGGCATCGGGTTGTCGGTCTGCTCGTGAGGCTTCTCCAGAGGATGGTCGAGTAGCCGCCTGCGCCACCCTCGCAGCCGATCTCCGCTCAGGCGACCCCCCGCTCGCGCAGCAGATCGAGCAGCGCCTGCGCGGCGGGTTGCGACGATGCGGGGTTCTGGCCGGTGATGAGGTTCCCGTCGCTGACTGAGAACGGCTGCCAGTCATCGACTTTCGAGTACAGGCCGCCGCGCTCCTTCAGCATGTCCTCGACGAGGAAGGGCACGACCTTCGTCAGCCCCACCGCCTCCTCTTCGCTGTCGGCGAATCCGGTGACCCGCTTGCCCTTGACGAGCGGCGAGCCGTCGCGCGCCTTCACATGGCGCAGCACTCCGGGGGCGTGGCAGACCAGTGCGACCGGCCTGCCGGCGGCGTGCGTGGTCTCGATCAACGCGATCGAGTCCCGGTCTTCGGCGAGATCCCACAGCGGGCCGTGGCCCCCCGGGTAGAACACCGCGTCGTAATCGTCGGCGCGCACCGATGCGAGCGCGACGGTGTTCGCGAGCGCGTCCCGCGCCGCGCGATCGTCTCGAAAGCGTGCCGTCGCCTCGGTCTGCGCATCCGGCGCGTCGCTCTTCGGATCGAGTGGCGGCTGGCCGCCCTTGGGCGAAGCCAAGGTCAGCTGAGCACCTGCGTCCTTGAACACGTAGTACGGCGACGCGAACTCCTCCAGCCAGAAGCCGGTCTTCTGGCCGGTGTCGCCGAGTTGCTCGTGCGAAGTGAGAATCATCAGGATCTTCATGGGATGCCTTTCATGCCAGTTGCGCTGCCGCGCCGAGCAGCGCGAAGACGACGACGGCGGCCAAGAGACAGCCGCCGTCCGGGCCGCGCGAGCCACGCATGTTCATCTCTGTGTCCATCGTACGTGACCCTCCATGATGTCGGGTGATCGCAACGCGCGGTTGAACGCCGGGATGTCGGCGGGCATGCGGCTGGGCCCCAGGTTGTCGGCGCCCGTGCAGTGAAGCCCGCGCGTCAGATCATGGCCAGGGGGCTCGGGCCCCTGGGCGGCGGGAACAACGCGTCGAGCTCGCGCAGATGTGCGGCGGTGAGGCGATGCTCCAGCGCCGCGGCGTTCTCGCGCACACGTTCGCGATGGCCCGACTTGGGAATCGCGATCACGCCGTCCTGGGCCAGCAGCCAGGCGAGCGCCACCTGCGACGGCGTCATGGCATGCTGCTTCGCGAACGCGACGAGGCCGCGGTGGCGCAGCAGCCGGCCCTCGTCGAACGGCGAGTAGGCCATCACCGGCAGGCCATGCTGGCGCAGCCACGGCAGCAGGTCCCACTCCGTGCCGCGGGTGCCGAGGTTGTAGAGCACCTGGTCGGTCTGCGCGGCCGCGCCGCCGGGCAGCTGCCACAGGGCCTTCATCAGCTTCAGGTCGAGGTTGCTGACGCCCCAGTGGCGGATCTTGCCGTCGCGTTGCAGCGCCTCGAAGGCGCGCACGGTTTCGTCGATCGGTACCGCGCCGGGCCAGTGCAGCAGGTACAGGTCGATGGTCTCGACCTGCAGCCGTTGCAGGCTGTTGTTGCAGGCGCGGTGCATCTCGGCCCGCGAGGCGTGGTGCGGGTAGACCTTGGTGACGATGAAGACCTTGTCGCGCTGGCCCTTGATCGCTTCGCCGACCAGCATTTCCGCGCGTCCTTCGCCGTACATCTCGGCGGTATCGATCAGCGTGAGGCCGAGGTCGATGCCGAGGCGGATGGCCGCGACTTCCTCGTCGTGCCGGTCCTTGTGTTCGCCCATGTGCCAGGTGCCCTGGCCGAGCGCGGGTACACGCAGCCCGCTGGGGAAGGTGACTTGCTTCATGGCTTCAGTATCGACTGCGGGGTGGGTCCGTTCAAGCCCGCGGCCATGGCCGGCCGCAGCTTGCTGTCAACCCCAGCAGGCTCCGGGAAGATGGCGCAGGCTCGACGCACGAGGATGGGTGCATGCGCTGGCCGACGGGCAGCGATGCTGTTTCCCAACCCAAGGAGAGTGCCATGGTCAAGGTAGCGCTGTTTGTGCGCCTGGAAGCAAAGGCCGGAAAAGAGCAGGCGGTCGAGCAGTTTTTGCTGGGCGGGCTTCCGCTGGTCCAGGCGGAGCCTGCCACGACGGCATGGTTTGGTCTGCGTCTGGGGCCATCCACGTTCGGCATCTTTGACGCCTTTCCCGATGAGGCGGGGCGCCAGGCGCACCTGGCCGGCAAGGTCGCTGCCGCCCTCATGGCGCAGGCGGGCGACCTGTTTTCTGCACCGCCATCCATCGAGAAGGTGGACGTTCTGGCGGCCAAGCTGCCTGGCGGGTGAAGCCCCATCAGTCCGCCAGCTCGCCCGGCATGACCTGGTCGGCGTAGCACCAGATCCAGCGCTCGCCGGGTTCGATGGAGCGCACAAGCGGGTGTCTGGTGCGCAGGAAGTGCCGCGAGGCGTGGCGGTTCTTCGACGAGTCGCAGCAGCCGACGTGGCCGCAGCTCATGCACAGGCGCAGGTGCACCCAGTCGTCGCCGAGCTTCACGCAGTCCTCGCAGACCCGCGTGTCGGTGGTCGTCACGACGATCTGGTCGAGGTGTCTGCACATGGTGGCCATGGGTGTGTCTCCGTGCGAGTGCCTTCAAGAAGGTGTTTGAAACAGAGTCAAAGCTTGTTGTCGTTCTCTACCGACCTGAGTGGGGATCGACCCCATGGACAAGGATGGAGGAGACTGGAATCCGCGACCGCGCATACAAGTTGGGGTACGGGTTCACCACGTTCGTTGGGCTGACGGACATCCCGCAAATGCCTGATTGGTTTCCGAAGCAACGGCTGTATGTCGGATACGAGAGGTTCGGGATCGACACCGTCGTCGCTGTGATCGATGCGCGTGCTCAGGAAGCCGAGATTCCGAGTCGCGAGCTGACGTTGCTTGAGAAAGCGCGTGAACTTGAGAAGTCGAGGAACTTTGAAGCCGAAAGGGAGCGCTACCTAAACACACACGAAGCAGTGGAGTCTGCCAAGCAACTCGAACGTGAGCTCCGAGTTTTGCTCAAGCATCGTTTTGCAGAGCTGGCTGAAGCATTGCCGAGCATGCATATCCAAGACGTCAGCAATGGGAGCCAGTTTGCTGTCACAGGCACCGGACCTGCACTGCTGGTTGACTATGACCAAGGCTATAGCAACCATGTCAGGGATGCAGAACTTCGTGCCGTTCTCTACAGGGGATCGCCACCCCTTCAGGGGACGATGTACTTTGGAGAACCCGACAGGTTGGCAAGGGTCAACCTGACTATTGACCGAACAGACACGCTCCCGCTTTGTTGGCGTTGCGACGGCAGGCACTACAGCAACGAGCAAGCTGTGGACCTGATCGCGGAGTTCTGGCTCAAGCGGCAGTCGGAAGGCCGCAAGACCTCTCACTCGCCCTTCTCACGCACCCGGCGCTAGCCTTAATAGCAGCTCTTGGCCGGCGCACGAACCTCTGAAGCACGTGGGTGATGCGCAGCGTTGCGGCCTGACGTTGTTCGTGTCTGACGACAGAGTAGGCAGATACCACTGCACAACCCGCCGCACCTAACCCTACGCCGAGCACTGCGGGGATATGGCGCCGTTCAGCGAAACTGAATAGAACGAAGGGGTGCCAATTCCTGAGGAGCAGGACTGACCGTCTTTGTTTTTGCCTGACAGTTCTTGTTTATACGATCATAGTCAGTTGCCAACTCCACCCGTCACTCCACAGTGACCGACTTCGCCAAATTGCGAGGCTTGTCCACATCGGTCCCCTTCGCCAGCGCTGTGTGGTACGCCAGCATCTGCAGCGGCACCACGT
>LNFM01006198.1_pt1 | contig 19881 bp, 17 predicted proteins | sample 596031 | NCBI WGS metagenome assembly LNFM01 (sample SAMN04254537, study PRJNA301005) | activated carbon metagenome | isolation source: dual media filters at the Ann Arbor, Michigan drinking water treatment plant | place: USA: Ann Arbor | reverse complement strand
CGGCCCTGGCATTGCGGGCAGGTGCGCTCGATGGAAAAGAAGCCCTGCGCCGCGCGCACCCGGCCGGAGCCGGAGCACATGGAGCAGGTTACCGGTTGCGTACCGGGCTTGGCGCCCGATCCGGAGCACTCCGTGCAGGAGATCGAGGTCGGCACGCGAATCTGCGCGGTCTTGCCGGTATAGGCCTCCTCGAGCAGGATCTCCATGTTGTAGCGCAGGTCGGCGCCGCGCTCGCGCCCGTTCGCCGAGCGGCGCTGGCGACCGCCCATCATCTCGCCAAAGATGTCCTCGAAAATGTCCGAGAAGCCGCCGGCACCGAAACCGCCCTGGCCGGCATTGCCCATGCCGCCCTGTTCGAAGGCCGCGTGGCCGAAGCGATCATAGGCCGCACGCTTCTGCGGATCCTTCAGCGCCTCATAGGCCTCGCCGATTTCCTTGAACTTGCGCTCGGCGCTCTCGTCGCCCGGGTTCTTGTCGGGATGGAACTGCATGGCCAGCCTGCGAAACGCTGCCTTCAGTTCCTTTTCGTCCGCCGATTTCCCGACGCCGAGGGTTTCGTAGTAGTCGGCCTTCATGCTGCCCCATCATCGCCAGTCGCCGCGCGAGGCGGCCGGTCTCGTTTGGCCCCATTTAAGGAGCCAAGGGCGCAGATGCCATAGCACCTGCGGCAAAGCACGCGTTATTTGGGCAGACCGACGCGCCGATGCAACGACCGCGGGCCCGCAGCGCGCGATTTGCGTCGCTCCTGGTGGTGGCTGGGTAGCGTCGACCCCGCCAGGCGTGCTCCGGCGGTGCCTTGAAAATCAAGCACGCGCGGCGCGCGGTGCCTTGCGCGGATCGAAGATCCCGTTGAGCCAGGCGGCCGTCGGTCCCTCGAAATAGCGGTCCGAGGCGAGAGCCACGGCAATCGACACGGTGATGGGTATCAGCCAGAAGACATAGAACCCCATCGCCTGCACGGCTGGAAACGTCTTCCAGATGACCGAGAAGAAGATGGTCTCGACGACCGGGTGGATCAGGTAGATGCCGAAAGACACCTTGCCCAGCGGCGCGAGTGGCTTCAGCCAGCTCGAGCCCAGCGGGCGGGCTGCTTCCGCAAGCGCCGCGAGGTAGATCGAAAAGGCCAGCAGCAGAAGGATCAGGTAGCTGTTCTGGTCGCTCTGCATCGCCACCACCGCCAGCCCCATGACGAACCAGGACTGGCCGTGCCGGGCGGGAACGGCCGGGCTCGCCCGCACCGCAAGCGCCACCAGCGCACCGATGCAGAAATCGGCGAACGCCCGATAGGCCCCCCAGGTGTCGGCAAGCAGCCAGGAGTCGAAAGGGATGATCCCGCGCGCCGTCGCCAGCTCCAGCAGAATGATGGTGGCCACCGTCAGGGCAGCGAGCCCGCCCATTCCCCACCGCATGGCGACGAACACGATCAGCGGGAATGCGAGATAGCAGAACCATTCGGCCGACAGCGTCCAGGCGACATAGTTGAAGGTCAGATTGTCCGTCAGTCCCCAGGCCTGAACCAGCAGGAGGTTTTGCGGCAAGGTCGCGAAATCATAGCGCCCCGGCCAATGCGATTCGCCAAAACCGGCGTTCAGGGCCAATCCGATCAGGACGAAGAACAGCAAGGTCGCGAGATAGAGCGGATAGAGCCTGGTAATGCGCCGCAGGATGAAGCGCCGCCAGGCGCCGCGCTCCGTCAGAAGCGTGTCGGCATAGCGCATCATGATGAGAAAGCCGGAGATCATCAAAAACATCTCCATAAGCGGCAGAAGCTTGTAGAGGATGTTCGACGCGGCCTCGGCCTCGGCGGGTGCGTAGCGCAGATAATGCCACACCATCACCAGCAACGCGGCAGTAAGCCTCCAGCACTCCAGGATTCTGTAATGGATCATCGAGACTCTGCCCCCGCACTCGGTCAAAGTCTTATAAGGGTCACCAGATCATTGCGGCGAAAAACCTTGCCTCAGGGTAAACGTCCGGCCGCAGCGCAAGACGCAAGAAGGGCCCGGCGTTGCCGCCGGACCCCCCTGTTCAGATACCGCGCCGTGCTGGCTGGATCAGGCGGACTTCTTCTTGTCGTCATTGTCGTCGATCTCTTCGAAATCGGCGTCCACCACATCGCTGTCCTTGGCGGCATCGGCCCGGGCGTCGCCCTCGGCCTCAGACTTCTGTGCCGCCTCGTACATCGCCTGGCCGAGCTTCATCGACACTTCCGAAAGCGTCTGGCTCCTGGCCTGGATCGCATCGACGTCGTCGCCTTCCGCGGCTTCCTTCAGCGACGCGATCGCGTCGGAAATCGCGGTGCGGTCGGCCTCCGAGACCTTGTCGCCATATTCCTTGAGCGACTTTTCGGACGAATGCACCAGCGCCTCGGCCTGGTTCCTGGCCTCGACCAGCGCGCGCCGCTTCTTGTCGGACTCGGCGTTTGCCTCGGCGTCCTTCACCATCTTCTCGATGTCGGCGTCCGAAAGTCCGCCCGACGCCTGGATGCGGATCTGGTGCTCCTTGCCGGTGCCCTTGTCCTTGGCCGTGACGTTGACGATACCGTTGGCGTCGATGTCGAAGGCGACCTCGATCTGCGGCACGCCGCGCGGTGCCGGCGGAATGCCGACCAGGTCGAACTGGCCGAGCGCCTTGTTGTCGGCAGCCATCTCGCGCTCGCCCTGGAAGACGCGGATGGTCACCGCGCCCTGATTGTCCTCGGCGGTCGAGAAGACCTGGCTCTTCTTGGTCGGGATCGTCGTGTTGCGCTCGATGAGGCGCGTGAACACGCCGCCCAGCGTCTCGATGCCGAGCGACAGCGGGGTCACGTCGAGCAGCAGCACGTCCTTGACGTCGCCCTGCAGCACGCCGGCCTGGATCGCCGCGCCGAGTGCGACCACCTCATCGGGGTTGACGCCCTTGTGCGGCTCCTTGCCGAAGAACTGCTTCACGATCTCCTGGATCTTTGGCATGCGGGTCATGCCGCCGACCAGGACGACCTCGTCGATCTCGCCAGCCTTGAGGCCGGCATCCTTGAGCGCCGCCTTGCAGGGCTCGATCGTGCGCTGCACCAGGTCGTCGACCAGGCTCTCGAACTTGGCGCGCGTCAGCTTCATGGTCAGGTGCTTTGGGCCCGACGCATCGGCGGTGATGAAGGGCAGGTTGATTTCGGTCTGCGCCGAAGCCGAAAGCTCGATCTTGGCCTTCTCGGCGGCTTCCTTCAGCCGCTGCAGTGCCAGCTTGTCGTTCTTCAGGTCGATGCCCTGTTCCTTCTTGAACTCGGCCGCGAGATACTCGACCAGGCGCATGTCGAAATCCTCGCCGCCGAGGAAGGTGTCGCCATTGGTCGACTTCACCTCGAACACGCCGTCGCCGATCTCGAGAACCGAGATATCGAAGGTGCCGCCGCCAAGGTCATAGACGGCAATCGTCTTGCCTTCCTTCTTGTCGAGGCCGTAGGCGAGCGCGGCTGCCGTCGGCTCGTTGATGATGCGCAGCACTTCGAGGCCGGCGATCTTGCCGGCATCCTTGGTGGCCTGGCGCTGGGCGTCGTTGAAGTAGGCGGGAACGGTGATGACGGCCTTGTCGACCTTCTCGCCGAGATAGGCTTCCGCCGTTTCCTTCATCTTCTGCAGGATCATCGCGGAGATCTGGCTCGGCGACTGCTTCTTGCCGGATGCGTCGACCCAGGCGTCGCCATTGTCGCCCTTGACGATCTTGTAGGGGACGAGCTTCTTGTCCTTCTCGGTGACCGGATCGTCATAGCGGCGGCCGATCAGGCGCTTGACCGCGAAAATGGTGTTTTCAGGATTGGTGACCGCCTGGCGCTTTGCAGGCTGACCGACGAGACGCTCGCCGTCGCCGGTGAAGGCGACAATGGAAGGCGTCGTGCGTGCGCCTTCGGCGTTCTCGATGACTTTGGGCTCCTTGCCATCCATGATGGCGATGCAGGAATTGGTCGTTCCGAGGTCGATACCGATAACTTTAGCCATGATTCTCAATTCTCCACGTAGCAGGCTTTCTGGACCCAATAAGGCGTTCCGGTGAAAGCCCCTGTTTTCCCAGGAATACCATGGCGACAGCGCTTCCACGCTGCCGTCCAGGCTTGGCGGGTATATAAGAACAGGCCCCTGCGCGTGCAAGCGGGCAGACAAGAAGCGGCCCGACATTTGCCACCCCAGGCGGATGTAGGCAAAAGCCGCCTCTCATCCCATATTCGGCTGATGGCACCGCGCATCGATCTGCTCACCCACAGCCGCAACCGGGCGATGAACCGGCTGCACACCATCCTGCTGGCGACCGGCAGCCTCGTGCTGCTCGGCGTCACCGCCTAGGCCTTCGGCGGCAGGACCGGCATCGTCTATGCCGTGGTGTTCGGCGCGGTCTCGCTGTGGATGGTCCAGCGCGTCAGCCCGCAGATGGTTCTGGCCATGTACAAGGCGCGGGTCGTCAGCGTCGCCGAGTTTCCGGTCGGCGTGCGGCTGCTAGCCGAGATCGCGCAACGCGCCGGGCTTGCCCGGACGCCCTCGCTGCACATCATCCCGTCGAAAATGATGAACGCCTTTGCGGTCGGCCGCAGCGCCAACTCGGCGATTGCCATCACCGATGCGCTGGCGCGGCAGCTTTCGGCGCGCGAACTGGCCGGCGTCCTGGCGCATGAGGTGAGCCATATCGCCCATGACGACCTCAAGGTCATGGCCTTCGCCGACATGGTGGCGCGCTTCACCTCCTTCATGTCGACGGTCGGCCTGTTCTCGCTTGCGCTCAACCTGCTCGGCTTTGCCGGTGGCTATGCAACGCAGGTGCCGTGGCTCGGCGTCCTCGTGCTTCTCGCCGCGCCGACGGTTGGCGGCCTCCTGCAACTGGCGCTCTCGCGCACCCGGGAGTTCGACGCCGATCTCGGCGCGGCCCTTCTGACCGGCGATCCCGACGGGCTCGCCTCGGCGCTGACCAAGCTCGAAAAGGCGCAGGGCAAGCTCTGGGAGGGGCTCATGCTGCCGGGCAGCCGGCTTCCCGATCCGTCGGTGCTGCGTTCGCATCCCGTGACGGCGGAGCGCGTCGCGCGTCTGCAGTCACTCAAGCTCGACGGCGCGGCAAGCCTGGCGACGGACACCGGCCTGCCCGGCGATGGACTTGCGCCGCCGCGTTCGCGCCCGTCTCTGGTGCCGCGCATCGCCCGCCACCCAGGCCCGTCCCTGCCGCGGCTTCACGCGCTTGCGGGCGATGCGGGCGACGAGGCTGAGATGGATGACAGCGCGCCTGCCGCGGACACGGCGCTCAACCCGCCCGCCGGCCCGCCGCGAATTCGCGTGACGCGCGGTGGCGTCTGGTGGTGAAGGCGCGGGGCATCAGCATCGCCGGCTGGCTCGCGGGATCGAATGTCTTCGCTCACCAGCGCGCCACATGCGGCGCCGCCAGCGCGCCAAGGCACGCCAGCCCGGCAATCGCCAGCGAGTACCAGGTGGCCACGAAGAGCGGTGAATCGTCAAAGCAGTGGGCCGCGTAGAAACTGGCCGCGACACCGCCCGCCAGAAGCCCGGCCACCGCGCCCGCCAGACGAGGCCGCGTCGGCGCGCCATGGCGCAGGGCGGCGAGAAAGATCGCCAGCGGCCCGATGCCGATCAGCGGAATGAAGGTGAGGCACAGGCCGACGTTGGATCCGACCATCCGCGTGGCCCAGAGCGACGGCGGTACCACGGCCAGCTCGACGAGAAGCGCGCCGAACATGAGGGCGGGTGCGGCAAGCAGCCAGGCCATCCGCGAAGCCGGTGCGCCGGGGCGCGACAGAGGCCCGATCGCGGCGAGCGCGGTCACAGCCAGCGCGATGGTGAACACGAACTTGAACAGGAAGCGCCCGGTCTGTGCCGCCGCGACGATATCGTGCCGAGGTCCGAGCGACGCGAAGAAGACGGCGGCGGCGACCACGAGCGACACGGCAAGCGCGATCTGCCAGCCGGTCTGCATCGGGGGTGACGCGTTTCTGGCATCGGCGGATATCGCCTTGATCAGCTCTTCGGTCTTCATGTCGTTTGTCCGAACCGCCGTCCAATTGCGGCCAGTCCCCGGTGCAGTGCGACACGAACCGCCGTCTCGGTCATCGCCAGCCTCTGTGCCGTCTCGCCGATCGAGCAGCCCTCTACCGAAATGGCGGCCACGACCGACCTCTGCCCCGGCGCGAGCGTCTCCAGGATCCGGCCGATATCGCGGGGGCTGACCGAGTCCGTCTCCTGCTCGACAGCCAGATCCGGCACATCGGCGAGATCGATTTCCATGCGGCTGCCGCGGCGGCGAAACGCGTCGACCAGCTTGAAACGCGCGATCGCATAGACCCACGGCATCACGGGAGCATCGGTCCGCCAGGTATGGCGTTTCAGGTGAATGGCGAGCAACGTCTCCTGCACGATATCCTCGGGGTCTACCCCGCCCTTGACGATTTTGGCGCGGGCGAAGGCCCGGACCGCGCCGGCCACGCGTTTCAGGAATGCCGCATAGGCCTTCTCGTCGCCGGCGACAGCGGCCCGCAACAGAACGGCGAGTTCGTCGTCCTCCTTGCCTGCCACGCCCGTATCCCCCTGTACGCATTCACGCGCCGTCTTGTTACGCGCAGCGCGAATTATTGTCCAAGTGGTGCCGACGGCAGATCACGGATTCGTGTTGGCCGATGCGCGTAACAGATCGATGCAGCGCCGCGAAACACCATCACGCAGCCAATGAAGGCATGCGGACACTTCAAACAGGAGACGATCCCATGAACCGTTCGACACTCTCCCTGGCGCTCGCCGGCTCGCTTGCCACTGCTCTCGCTTCCGTGACCCTCACCGTGCCGCTGCACGCCGCGGATACCGAGAAGTGCTACGGCATCTCGCTGAAGGGTCAGAACGACTGCGCCGCCGGCGCCGGCACCACCTGCGCGGGCACCTCGACGGTCGACTACGATCCGCAGGCCTGGAAGGCCGTGCCGGCCGGCACCTGCACCACCATGGACGTCGATGGCCACAAGGGCATGCTGGAGCCGATGAAGGGCTGAGCTGTCCATCGGGGGCCGCCCCTGGCGGCCCCCACTTTCCGTTCCGACCGGAGCCTTGCGATGACCGCCCGTCTCGACTGCCTGCCAAACCGCGCCGGTCTCGGCCTCAAGCCGGAGCACTATGCCGAGATCCTCGGCACGGCCCCCGATATCGGCTTCTTCGAGGTTCACGCTGAAAACTACATGGGTGCTGGCGGCCCGCCGCACCGCTATCTCGAACAGATCGCGGCTCGCTATCCGCTGTCCCTGCATGGCGTCGGCCTGTCGATCGGCGGGGCGAAACCCCTCGACAAGGCACACCTGGCGCGGCTGCGCAGCCTGGTCGACCGCTACCGGCCGCAGAGCTTTTCGGAACATCTCGCCTGGTCGACCCATGATACCGGCTTCCTCAACGATCTCCTGCCGCTGCCCTATACCGACGAGACGCTCGAGCGGGTGGTCGCCCATGTCGACGAGGCGCAGCAGGCCATAGGCCGCCGTCTCCTCCTCGAGAATCCCTCCACCTATGTGCTGTTTGCCGAAACCACGATCGACGAGATCGATTTCCTGTCGCAGATCAGCACGCGCACGGGCTGCGGCCTGCTGCTCGACGTGAACAACGTGATGGTGTCGGCGGTCAATCACCGGCTCGATCCTGTTGCCTATATCGACCGTTTCCCGATGGAGCATGTCGGCGAGATTCATCTCGCGGGTTACGACGAGACGGCCGATGGCGCCGGCGACCGGCTGTTGATCGACGCGCATGGATCGCCCGTCCGCCCCGACGTGATCGACCTGTACCGTTACACGCTGTCGCGCAGCGGCCCGTTGCCGACGCTGATCGAGTGGGACAATGACGTGCCCGATTTCACCACGCTGCATCGCGAAGCGATGCGCGCCGAAGGGCTGATGGCAGAGGCCTTGGCGCAACGGGCCGCCGGCCGGGCGCGGGCGGCATAGCGATGTGCTCCGCCACCACCCAGGACGCCTTCGCCGACGCGCTGCTGCACCGCAGCCGCCCCGTGCCGCCCGGCGTCACGACATCGCGCGGCGAGGTCGATCCGCTGCGCTTCGCCGTCTACCGCAACAATGTCTTCGTCAGCCTCACCAAGGCGCTGGCGCAGCGCTTTCCGGTGACCGAGCGGATCGTCGGCGCCGACTTCTTCGCCGGCATGGCGCGCGCTTTCGCGCAGGATCACAAGCCGTCGACACCGCTCATCATGAACTACGGCGACGCGTTCCCCGGGTTTATCCGTGGCTTCGACCCGGCCGCCGGATTGAAATACCTGCCCGACCTGGCGCGTCTCGAGGCTGCGTGGACACAGGCCTATCACGCCGCCGACGCCGTGCCGCTCGATCCTGCCGCGCTCGCCAGCGCCACGGGAGACCTTGCCGCGCTGAAGCTGGTCGCGCACCCCTCTGCCTTTCTGATCCGCTCCGCCCATCCGATCGGCTCGATCTGGGCGGCACATCAAGAGGAAAACGTGACGCCGCTCGATCACCGGCGGCCGGAAACCGTGCTGGTGGTTCGGCCGGCTATGGCGGTCGGCGTCCACATTCTCCCAGTGCCGGACGGCCCGTTCGCGGAAGCGCTTTTTGCTGGCGCACCGCTGGGAGCGGCGGCCACGATGGCCATGCACGAGGACGAAAGATTCGATTTCGGCGCGGCCCTGGTCGGCCTGGTGGGCCTCGGCGCATTTGCCGCGCTCTCGCTTGATGAAGGGACCCGATCATGAGCACTGCGATGAACAACCCGCCCGCCCGCCGGCCTTCTCCCTTGCTCGCCGCGGTCACCCGCGGCCAGGGCATGCTTGCCGCCATTCCCGCGTCGATCCCGCTGCTGGCGCTGCGCGTTGCGCTTGCGGTGCCGTTCTTCAAGTCGGGGCTGACCAAGTGGGACGGCTTCCTGACGCTCTCGGCGGGCGCCAACTACCTCTTCCAGGAAGAGTTCAAGCTGCACATCTTCGGCAGCCAGTTTCCCTATCCGTTCCCAATTGCGATGGCGACCCTTGCAGGTATCGGCGAGATCCTGCTGCCGATCCTCCTGGTTCTCGGCCTCGGCACGCGCTTTGCGGCGCTCGGCATTCTGGCGATGACAGCCGTCATCCAGCTCACCATTCCCGAGGGATGGGCGAATTTCCATCTGCCCTGGGCGGCCATGGCTCTGGCCCTCGTCGTCTATGGCGGCGGCCGGCTCAGCCTCGATGCCATCCTGCTGCCCGACCGGCGCTGAAAGCTCCGGACGCTGCATCGCCCCATCGGCCTCGCCGGGGCGAGCGCGGCGCAGCTTGACGAGAAGATGATCCCCCTGCGCAGGCGAGGCGCCGGCTAATCTCCCGCTTGCCCGAAGCGTGCGGCAACCGCGCCCGCCAACCCAATTGCCGTATGCCTGTCCGGGCGTGAATGCCGGCCCGGGTCAAGTCGATTTCGCCGTGAGCAACGGTCGGGTATCGCAATGCGGCGCTTCGACCTGTATGCATTCGATCGACACGGATCCTGAGCGTAATTCGGCTTGGCGGCGCGACGGACGCCAGTCAGGGTAGCGCCAGCCGCGCGTTTCGATCATCCTCTGCTTCACGGGCAACACAGGGAACCATCACATGGAATTTCGGCGAATGGGCCATTCTGGCCTGCGCGTGCCGGCGCTGAGCTTCGGCACGGCCACGTTTGGCGGCGGTACGGATTTCTTCAAGGCATGGGGCGCCACCGATGCCGGCGGCGCGTCGCGTCTTATCGACGTCTGCCTTGATCACGGCGTGTCGATGTTCGACAGCGCGGATGTCTATTCCAAGGGGCTCGCCGAGGAAATCCTCGGCGTGGCGATCAAGGGAAAGCGTGATCGCCTGCTGATCTCGACCAAGGTCACCTTCCGCTCGGGCGAGGGCGCCAACGACTACGGGTCGTCGCGCCAGCACATCGTCGAGGCCGTCGAAAAGGGGCTGAAGCGCCTCGGCACGGACCGCATCGACCTGCTGCAGCTGCACGGGCAGGATTACAACACGCCCGTCGAGGAGACGCTCTCGACGCTTGACCAACTCGTGCGCGATGGCAAGATCCGCTACATCGGCGGGTCGAATTTCGCCGGCTGGCACATGATGAAGTCGCTGGCCGCCTCGGACCGCTACGGCTATCCGCGCCATGTCGCGCACCAGGCCTACTACTCGCTGCTCAACCGCGACTATGAGTGGGAACTCATGCAGCTCGGCAAGGACCAGGGCGTCGGCGCCGTCGTCTGGAGCCCGCTCGGCTGGGGCAAGCTGACCGGCAAGATCCGGCGCGGCCAGCCCGCAAAGCCGGGCACCCGCGCCCACGACATCGCCGGCACAGGGCCGCATTTCAGCGAAGAGCGGCTGTTTGCCGTCATCGACGCGCTGGATATCGCCGCGCAAGAGACCGGCAAGACCATTCCGCAGGTGGCGTTGAACTGGCTTCTGCAGCGCGAAACGGTGTCCAGCATCATCGTCGGCGCCCGCAACGAGGAACAGCTCGTCGAGAACATCGGCGCGACCGGCTGGAGCCTGTCGGGCGAGCAGGTGGCGGCGCTCGACGCGGCCAGCGACGTGCCGCGGCCCTATCCGTTCTGGCATCAGGCCGGTTTCCCCGAACTCAACGAGAATCGGTAGCGGCCGGGATCCCCGCAGCGCACGCGAGTATGGGAACAGGATGATGGGCAGCAGGATCGTCGTGGTGACCGGCGCGGCCGGCGGCATGGGCCGGGCGATCGTGTCGCGCCTGGCAGCCGACGGCATGCGCGTCGCCGGTGTCGACATCGACGCGCAGGGGCTCGACGAACTGCGCTCCCGGCATGGGAGCGCGTTCCTTGCCTGCCCCTGCGATCTCATGCATCCGGATGCGATCAGGGCTGCGTTCGAAGCGGTGGAGGCTCACTGGGGCGGGGTGGATGGCCTCGTCAACAATGCCGGCACATGCTTCATGTCGGCATTTCCCGAGATCCCGGCCGACGAGCTCGAGGCGCAGATGCGCCTGAATTTCTCCGCGGCGTTCCACTGCTGCCAGGCCGCGGTGCCGCTGATGCTGCTGCGTGACGGCGTCAAGAAGATCGTCAACATCTCGTCCAACGGCGCCTACAATTTCGACGTCTTCGATCCGCCGCACTATCGCGCATCCAAGGCCGCGCTCGATACGCTGACCAAGGACCTTGCCCGCCGCTACGCCGCGTCCCGGATCGCGGTCAATTCCATAGCGCCCGCGATGACCGAAACCCCCCTGTTCAACGTCGTCAGCCCCGACGTGCTGCGGGAGGCGATTGCCCGCATGCCGCACGGCCGCGCCATGCGCCCGGAGGAGGTTGCCGCCTGGGTCGCGTTCCTGATCTCGCCGGCCGGCGACATTTCCAGCGGCAACGTGATCATCCTGAATCAGGGTCGCGACGTACGCTAGTCGTAGAAGGCCGGCGCCTTGCGGAGCGTCGGCCACTGTTCCGGACAGTGGCCGTAGATGACCAGCGCGTCGCGCTCCGCGGCAAGCGTCATCAGCCTCGTTGCGCTTTGCAATGCCGTCTGCGGATCGGAGGCGGTCGCGAATCCTTCGGCGATCTCCCCGGGTCTGGAAATCGCGTCGCCGGTGAGCAGGACCGCGCCGGTCTTCGGCAGGTCGAGCATGACGGACAGTTGACCCGGCGCGTGGCCCGGCGTCTGCAGCACGTCGAAGCCCGCACCGAGCGCCGTGTCACCGGCAAGGGTGCGGGTGGCTCGTTCCGGCCAGTCCCACGGTTGCGCACCTGACCAGTAGAGCGGCCTGGGCAGCGCGCGCTCCCGCTCGGCCAGCACCAGCAGCGCCCGGGGCATGTCGAAGAGGCCGCCAATGTGGTCGATATGGCTGTGGGTCAGAAGGAAGAGATCGACGTCATCCGGGCCGGCGCCCGCCGCGGTAAGCTGTGCCCCGAGCGAATTCCCGGCGGTGAGGGACAGGACCTGGCCGAACCCTCCGAGGTCGTCTTCGGCAGTCGCGGCAAGCGGGTCGGCGATGTACTTGGCGGGAAATCCACTGTCGATCAGGATGCGTTCGTTGGCCTCCGTCACCACGAGGTAGCCGCAGATCCCGATGTCGCGCGGCCCGGAATGGACGCGGAAAGTGCCGAAATCGAGGACGTAGAGGCGCTTGGGGCGGCCTGCCAGCATGTTTTGTCCTCCAGGCGCATCCGACTGCCGCACGAGCCTTGCCCCGCGCCGCTAACGGCGCTGCGCAGCGGCGCCCCCGGCTTCATCCAGGACCTGCTGGCGCATATCCTTGCGCGTTCCGATGCTCGTTGCATAGGCCCGCGTCACCTCCGCGCCGAACAGGAAAATCGCCGAGGAATAGAACACCCACAACAGGAGTACGATCAGGCTGCCCGCCGCCCCGTAGGAGGATGCCACGGCACTCGTGCCGAGGTAGAGACCGATAAGCGTCTTTCCGACGGTAAACAGGATCGCCGTCGTGACCGCGCCGAACCGGACGTCGCGCCACGCCAGCGAACGGTCGGGCAGGATCTTGTAGATCGCACCGAACAGCAGCGCGATCAGGGTCAGCGAGATGACCAGGTCGATGGCAGACAGGATGACGGTCCCGAAGGGCAGATGGGCGTTGATGTACGCCATCAGCCCTGACAGCGCCGCGCTGACCAGAAGCGATGCAAGCAGGAGGAAGCCCAGGGCGGCAACCAGGCCGAGGCTCGCCGCCCGCGCCCGGACCAGGGCGGACAGGCTGGTGGAGACGGGTTCCACCTTCCAGATCTGGTTCAGCGAGGACTGCATCTCGCCAAAGACGCCGGAGGCCGTGACGAGCAGCGTGACGGTCGCCAGGATCGCGGCCAGCAGCCCGCTGCTCCTGTCCGACGCACCTTGCACGATGGCCTGCAACAGATCCGCGCCCTGGGGCCCGAGTACACCGGCAAGCTGCGCGGAGACGGCGAGTTCCGCCGCGTTGCGACCGACGACGAGTCCCGCGATGGACAACACGATGAGAAGGATCGGCGCGAGCGACGTTGCGGCGTAGAAGGCCATGGCGGCCGACCGGCTGAGCGCGTTGTCGTCGATGAAGCCCAGCACTGCGGTGCGCAGGATCGTCCAGAGGCGGCCGAGCGAGAATTTTGGAAGCGCCATGCGGTGACCGGCTGTACGAGTCAATCTTGAGAGACCGAAGTAGAAGCCGGGTGGCAGCGCGAAGGTTCCGCTGCTCACGCAAGCACGTTGGCGCCATTGCCGCCAGTCTGGACAAATCGCCCCGGTATGGCGATGATGCCCTCGCGGCATCCGACGGGACGCAGCCCGTCTTGCGATGAGCGCCGCAGGAGCCAGCCGCATGCCGCCCGCCGCCCGCCTGACCGACATGCATGTCTGCCCGATGCAGTCGCCCGCCGTGGTGCCGATCCCGCATGTCGGGGGCCCGATCATCTCCCCCGGCGCGCCGACGGTGCTCATAGGCAACCTCCCCGCCGCCCGCGTCACCGACATGTGCATCTGCGTGGGGCCGCCTGACGTGATCGTGAAGGGATCGGCCGGCGTGATGATCGTCGGGCTGCCGGCGGCGCGCATCGGCGACAACACCGCCCATGGCGGCGTCATCGTCCAGGGCTGGCCGACCGTCATCATCGGCGAGGTCGGCGTGGTCACGCCGTCGGGGCCGACCATGCCATCCCTTCCCGAACTGCCCGCGCTGCCGGAAATCCCCGGCCTGCCAAAAATGCCGGAGATGCCTGACATGCCCGCCGTGCCCGGCGATCTCATGGCAAGCCTCGCCAAGGCCACCACGAGCCTGATGCCCCCGCCCGGCATCCCCGCCACGCCCCAGGCTGCCGCTGCGGCGCTGGCCGCCCACCTGCCTTCCGCGGCGCAGGCCGCCCAGCAGATCGCCGCCTTGGTGGCTGCCGTGCCGGCTGCTGCCTTCGTTGCTCCGGCAGTGGCAGCGCTTGGCGCGCTGGGCAATGTTCTCAAGCAGCAGCCACCCGAACTGCCGCCCAATCTGCTGGGGGCTGTCCAGAACGTGGCTTCCAAGATCGAGGAGGCGAAGGAGAAGTTCGAGGAGGCCAAGGCCTTCGTCGAGGAGAAGCGCGCCGAGGTCAAGGCGAGGGTCGACGAGGCCAAGGCGCTGTATCAGGACGCGATGGCGGAAAAGAAGAAGATCGAGGACAAGATCAACGAGGGCCGCGACAAGATCGACGAAGGCCGCGAGAAATTCAACGAGGCGGTGGACCGCTACGAGAAGACACGAGACGAGGTGAAGAAGCAGGTCGCCGAGGCGCGCAAGATGGGCGACGACGTCTCCAAGGAGGCGAAGAAGATCATGAACACCAAGCCGCCGTCGCTTCCCAAAGCGCCAAAGCTGTTTTAGCCCTCGTCCGCCGGACGATTGCGCCCTCTCCCATGGCCGTGCGGCTGCCCCATACCCATGTGCCCCAAATCACGTTATAGACGCGGCCCAAAAGGCGGGACCACCACGCGCGCATGGCCAAAATTCCCCTCAAGCTCGAAAGCCTGATCGATGGCGCAGCCTTGCGCGAGGAACTGTCGGCGCTTGGCGCATCGGGCGACGCGTCGGATGCGAAACTGCGCCCCCGCATACTCGCGGTTCTGAAGGAACGTCTCGCCGCCGGGCGTGCTGTTGCCGAGACGATGCTGATGGAGGACGGCAGCGGCTCGGCCTGCGCGGCGCGTCTCTCGCATCTGATGGACGAGATCATCCGCGCGCTGCATGATTTCGCCGTCGGACAGCTGTGCCGCCAGAAGAAGCAGCTTGTCGCCGCGGACCGCATGGCGGTCGTTGCGGTCGGCGGCTACGGCCGCGGCACACTGGCGCCGGGCTCCGACATCGATCTCCTGTTCCTGCTTCCGGCCAGGCCGGTGCCGGCGGGCGAGCAGATCGCGGAATACATGCTCTACATGCTCTGGGACATGGGGCTGAAGGTCGGCCACGCGACCCGCAACATCGAGGAATGCCTGCGCCTGTCGCGCGCCGACGTCACCATCCGCACCTCCATCCTCGAGGCTCGGCTCCTGCAGGGCGAACTGGCCCTGTTCGAAGACCTCCTGGCGCGCTTCGACCACGATGTGGTCAGGCACACCGGCGCGGAGTATGTCCAGGCCAAGCTTGCCGAGCGCGACGACCGTCACGCCAAGGCTGGTGAAAGCCGCTATCTCGTCGAACCCAACGTCAAGGACGGCAAGGGCGGCCTGCGCGATCTGCAGACCCTGTTCTGGATCGGGAAATATTTCTACCGCGTGCGCACGGGCGACGAGCTTGTCGCGGCCGGCGTCTTCACCCGCGCCGAATACAACCAGTTCCTCAAGGCCGAGGATTTTCTCTGGGCCGTGCGCTGCCACATGCATTTCTCCACCGGCAAGGCCGAGGAGAGGCTGCATTTCGACATCCAGCGCGAGATTGCCCGGCGCCTCGGCTACACCAGCCATCCCGGCCTGTCTGCCGTCGAGCGGTTCATGAAGCACTATTTCCTCGTCGCCAAGGGCGTCGGCGACCTGACCCGCATCTTCTGCGCGGCGCTTGAAGAAGAGCAGGCCAAGCATGTGCCGGGCTTCAACCGGATCTTCCTGACCTTCTCACGGCGCCGGCGAAAGCTGGCAGGGACGACCGACTTCATCGTCGACAATCATCGCATCAACATTGCCGACGACGGCGTCTTCGAGCGTGATCCGGTCAATCTGATCCGGCTGTTCTGGTTCGCCGACCGACAGGGGCTGGAGTTCCATCCGGACGCGTTGAAGCTCCTGACCCGCTCGCTCGGGCTGGTCGACAAGGGGCTTCGCCGCGACGAGGAGGCCAACCGCCTCTTCCTCGACGTGCTGACATCGGACCGCAATCCCGAACTCAATCTCCGCCGCATGAACGAAGCCGGACTGCTCGGCAGGCTGATCCCCGATTTCGGCAAGATCGTCGCCATGATGCAGTTCAACATGTATCACCACTACACGGTGGACGAGCATCTCATCCGCTGCATCGGCGTCCTGTCGGAAATCGAGCACGGCGACGGCGAGACGCTGCATCCCCTGTCGCACAAGCTGATGCCCGGCCTGAAGAGCCAGCGCGAAGTGCTCTTCATCGCCGTCCTGCTGCACGACATCGCCAAGGGCAGGCCGGAGGACCACTCCGAGGCCGGCGCCAGGATCGCGCGGCGCCTCTGCCCGCATATGGGCCTGTCGCCCGCCGACACCGAGACCGTTGCCTGGCTGGTCGAGTATCACCTGCTGATGTCGATGACGGCCCAGACCCGCGACCTGAACGACCGCAAGACGATCGACGACTTCGCCGCCGCCGTGCAGTCCGTCGAGCGGCTGAAGCTGCTCCTGATCCTGACCGTCTGCGACATCCGCGGCGTCGGGCCGGGCGTCTGGAACGGCTGGAAGGGCCAGCTCCTGCGCACCCTCTATTACGAGACAGAGCTGCTGCTGACCGGCGGCTTCTCGGAAGTCTCGCGCGCCAAGCGCGCGGAGCAGGCCCGCCAGGACCTGCTCGAGGCGCTGGCCGACTGGCCGGCCGAGGCGCGGGCCAAATATGCCGGGCTTCCTTATGACAACTACCTGCTGGCGGTCGACCTCAAGGACCAGGTCCGTCACGCGGAATTCATCCGCGACACCGACGCCAAGGGCTGGCAGTTCGCCACCACGGTCAAGACGCATGAATTCGAGGCGGTGACCGAGATCACCGTCCTGGCGCAGGACCATCCGAGGCTCCTGTCGGTCATCGCGGGCGCCTGCGCGGCGGCCGGCGGCAACATCGTCGACGCGCAGATCTTCACGACATCGGACGGCCGCGCGCTCGACACCATCCTCATCAGCCGCGAGTTTGCGCTCGACGAGGACGAGCGGCGCCGCGCCGAGCGTGTCGGCCGCCTCATCGAGGATGTGCTGTCGGGCCGGAGCTGGCTGCCGGAAATGATCGCCAGGCGCACCAAGCTGAAGCGCGGTTCGCGGGCCTTCCGTATCGAACCGCGCGTCGACATCCGCAACACGCTGTCGAACCGCCTGACCGTGATCGACGTGTCTGGCCTCGACCGCCCTGGCCTGCTGTCGGAGATCACCGGCACGCTGTCCGACCTGTCCCTCGACATCGCGTCCGCCCACATCACGACCTTTGGCGAGAAGGTCATCGATACCTTCTATGTCAGCGACCTGACCGGCCAGAAGATCGAGAACCCGACGCGGCTGGAAACCGTCCGCACCCGGCTGATCGCCACGCTGGAGGGCGAGCCCGCGAAGGCCGCCAGGACGAAGGCGGCGGCCGAGTAGTCATGGCATCGGTGAAGAGAGCCCTATGAGCCTCGTCAGGAAATTCGCCACTGTCGGGTCCGGCACCATGGCGAGCCGGCTGCTTGGATTCGTGCGCGAGATGCTGATGGCGGCCGCTGTCGGCGTCGGGCCGGTGGCCGACGCCTTCTACGCGGCGTTCCAGTTTCCCAATACGTTTCGCCGGCTGTTCGCGGAGGGCGCGTTCAACGCGGCCTTCGTGCCGCTGTTCGCGCGCGAGATCGAGGCGGGCGGCATCGAGGGGGCGAAGAAATTTGCCGAGGAGGTGTTCGGCGTCCTGTTCGGCATCCTGATCGTGCTGACCATCGCCATGGAACTGGCGATGCCCTTCGTCATCCGCTACGCGATCGCGCCCGGCTTCGCCGACGACCCCGTCAAGCTGGACATGACCGTGCTGCTGGCAATGATCATGTTCCCCTATCTGATCTGCATGTCGCTCGGCGCCATGATGGCGGGCATGCTGAACTCGCTGCGGCAGTACTTCGTGGCGGCGATCGCGCCGGTGTTCCTGAACGTCATTCTCGTCGGCATCCTGTCGGTCGTCTGGTACATGGGCGCCGAGGGCCAGGTGGTCGGCGAGGCGCTCGCCTGGGGCGTGCTTTCGGCCGGCGTCGTGCAACTCGCGATCGTCTGGGGCGCCTTGCGCCGCAATCGTGTCAACATCGGACTGCGCCGCCCGCGCCTGACGCCCAACGTCAAGCGGCTGCTCTGGCTGGCGCTGCCCGCGGCGATCACCGGCGGCATCACCCAGATCAACACGCTGATCGGCACCGCCATCGCCTCGGGGCTGGACGGCGCGGTCTCCTCGCTCAACCTCGCCGACCGTGTCTATCAGCTGCCGCTCGGCGTCGTGGGCGTGGCGGTGGGCGTGGTACTGCTGCCGGAACTGGCGCGGGCGCTCAGGGCCGGCCACATGCGGGATGCGGCGAACCTGCAGAACCGTTCGGTCGAGTTCTCGCTGTTTCTGACCCTGCCCGCCGGCGCGGCGCTGATGGTCATCTCCGAACCGATCGTGCGCGTGCTCTACGAGCGCGGCGCATTCGGCCCGGAGAACACGGCGGTGGTGGCCTCGATCCTCGCCATCTTCGGGCTCGGCCTGCCCGCCTTCGTGCTGATCAAGGCGTTCACGCCCGGCTATTTCGCGCGCGAGGACACCCGCACGCCGATGATCTTCGCCGGCGTGTCGGTCGCGCTGAACATTTCGGTTGCGCTGACGCTCTTCCCCGTCATGGGGGCGCCCGGCATCGCGGCGGCGGCGGTGGTTTCGGGCTGGACGAATGCGGCGCTGCTGTTCGGCACCCTCGCCTGGCGCGGCCACTGGGGCGCCGACATGGCGCTTCTGTCGCGCATCCCGAGGCTGGTTCTTGCCGCCGCAATCATGGCGGGGGCCCTCTATGGAGCGATCACGCAGTTCGCCGACAACCTCGCTCCCTCGGCGCGTTTCGTGACGCAGGCAACGACACTCGGCGCAATGGTCATCGCGGCCATGGTGCTCTACTTCGGGATCGCTTTCCTCACCGGCGGCGCCGATTTCGGCATGATCCGCCGCAATGTCAGGCGCGGCGCCGACAAGAGCCCGGAAAACGATATCGAATAGCATTCGATTCGCATCGAATTTTAGCGGTGTGCCGTCCCAAATTCTTAACGGGCGACTGCCATCTTGGCCGCTGAGAAGGTGCGGCTTGCCGCTCCTTGCCTACTGCGGGTACCGGGCGGATGAACGGCAGGCTTCACTACATCGACTGGCTGCGGGTTTCGGCCTTCGCGATCCTGATCGTCTATCACTGTTCGGTCGCGTTCTTCCCCGGCATGTCCTGGCTGATCAAGAGCGCAGACACGAGCGAATACCTGTCGCTGGTCATGGATTTCCCGCGCGCCTGGCGCCTGGCGCTGTTGTTCTTCATTTCCGGCATGGGCACGTGGTTCGCCTTCCGCTCCAGCGGCGGAGCGGGCTTCCTGAAGGACCGCATCGTGCGGCTCGGCGTGCCGCTGCTGTTTGCCATGTGCGTGATCATCGTCCCGCAGGTCTGGTATGAGCGCATGTATGAGCAGGGGTACCAGGGGTCCTTCCTGACCTTCTGGACCGAGCGCTATTTCACCGAGGGCAAGTATCCCACCGGCAACTTCACCTGGGCGCATATGTGGTTTGTCGCCTACCTTCTGGTCATGGCGGTGGTCTGCTACCCCATCTTCCGGCTTCTTGTGCAGCCGCGTATGCGCCCGCTCACCGACTGGTTCGAGCGGACCGCGCAGTCAAGGGCTGTGTATCTGTTCTTCCTGCTTCCCCTTGTCCTCAATCTCGCTTTGTCGCCGTTCTTCCCGCGCGAGACCAATGCGCTCTACAATGACGGCGCATGGTTCGCGTCCTGGGCGAGCTGGTTCGGTCTCGGCTTCCTCTTCGCCCGCCACCACCGCGCCCTGATCGAGGGGCTGATCGCCCGGCGCTGGGCAAGTGCCGCGATCGCCTCGGCCCTCACGCTCGTGCTCTACCGCTATTCATGGACGCAGGGGCACGAGAGCGCGATCGGCTCCTACGAGAACATGACGGCGCTCTACAAGCTGCTGATCTTCTCGCTCGCCTGGTCGATGATCCTGACCCTCGTCGGCTTCGCGGCGCTCCATCTCAACCGCAAGAGC
>LNFM01006197.1_pt1 | contig 19882 bp, 22 predicted proteins | sample 596031 | NCBI WGS metagenome assembly LNFM01 (sample SAMN04254537, study PRJNA301005) | activated carbon metagenome | isolation source: dual media filters at the Ann Arbor, Michigan drinking water treatment plant | place: USA: Ann Arbor | reverse complement strand
TAGTTCCGGATGGCTGGATACAAAGGTTTTAGATTAAGCGGGAGCCAAGCGGCGCATCGCTCCCGACGATCAAGAGCGCCATTCAATTGGTGGACCTCTCAGGAGAAAAGTCGAACCAGATTTTCGACGAACTTGCCAATTGGGAGGGGGTTCTGAAGGGCTCCTCGCTGGCAAACCCGATGCCGCCAGCGCCATGAAGGGCTTCCCGACGTCAGCCCCCTCCAGATCAGAAGCTGCTGTTGTTAGGAGAGGATCGCCCAGAACCTGAACGATCGATGGTCGAAGGAGTTCCTCGATGCCGGCAAGGAACGTCTCGCCGCCAACACCGCCCGTGAGACGATCTCCGATTAGGTGAAGATGCTGCGCGCTGAAGCCCGGCAGACGTATACTTTCTTGGGTCATGCGCTCAACTGCCCCGAAAATCGTGACCATGGGCAGAGGCTTCTTTGAAGGCAAGAGACAAGCGCCGAGAGATGGTCGCAGCCTCCACTTCAACCAAGGCGCGAACGCTTGGCTGGTCGCATGATCTTCGCGAGGAGGAACACTACAAGCGTATAGATCGCGGCCTGCGCAGATATGGTTCAGCATTGGAAGCTGATACGTGGCCCACCTAAGCCAAGTGACACCGTCAGGCCGCCCAGTGGCCAGCGTACGAAAACAAACATAAGCCATCGACGAATGTTGCTCCCGCGCCGGCATCGGGATAGCATCGTGCAATTCTGCATAGTCTGTCAGGGGTGTATTCTTATGCCCGCTAATGTTTTTGAACTCAAAGCTAAGACGCGAGAGATGTTCGACACCAGCCTCGCCCAGCAAGTCGAGGCCGCCATCGAAGCAGATGTCGCGAGGAAGGAAGCAGAGCGCTCGGTGTCCGGCGAGCCTACGGCTGGTCCCTCCTCGGCATTGACACTTTGGTTCGGTGACGAGCTTTACAAAACGCTGGGCGAAGGTCGCTTTACTGGGCGTCCGATTGTGCAGTGGAATGGCATGGATTCCTTCATGCTGCTCGTGAACGACCAGAAGCCATTCGGCTACGAGACCGCCGATGGTCGCCCGATCGAACCGCGATCTATCCCGACGGACGGTGGCAGCACGCCCCGCATTCTGCATGGCCTGCGCAAGTTCTCCCCTTGGAGCTACGGTCCGGCCTTCATCATTCATGACTGGTTGTTTGCTGCTCATCGCCAGAAGATCTCTCCCGACGATATGTGGACTTTCGAGGAGTCCGCACACCTTCTGGCCGAAGGCATCAAGAGCCTGATGGCCATCGGCTATGACAACGCCGACGGAAAGCGCGTGAAGCTCGATAAGGACGAGGACACGATCTATCTCATTTATAAGGCGGTTTTGACGCCTTTCGCGCGCGGTATATGGGATCAGCCGCTCTGAACGAGATCTTCGCTCTCGGAGCGCAGATTCACCCCCCGATGCTGCTTCATAACTTGGAGGCTGGCATGGAAGTCATCATTCTCAAATAACGGGACAAGCGGGAATTCGGGGACTGCGGTTTCATGCCAGCCGCGCTGGGGTGGAGCGTGGGGCAGTCTCTGACAAGGCGACCTCGGAATAGAGGGGTCCCGCGCTACGCGTTGGACTAAGCCCTTCTCTTTATGCTGCCAATGTTTTGCGTCTTTCATTGAAGGATAATTCTAGATGTCGCAGGACCTTTCTCCAGAAGATATCGGTGCGCAGCCTGCGTCGGTTGAAGCCCTCACGATTGAGCAGGCGGCCGAGCTTCAAGATAAGGGCGCGCAGCCAGGCCCCGAGGATTTTGCCATCCTCGAGGCGGCGCCCGCGGCACCATCCAGCGCGTTGAACCAGGTGAAGTGGCCATCATCGGATCTGGAAGCTCCGGACTATAGGTACGTGGCCAGCGAGCCCGATCACCGAGAGTTCACGCTCACCCCCAATGTTCTCGATGCCCTCATTTCCTGCAATCGCTACGTGCCCTATCGCGACAAGGGGATCATGGCCTTTGCCCTGCGGGGGGCGCAGCTCGTGCAAGGCAACGAGCTCGAGAAGGCCAGCCAGGTCAACCTCAGGCAGGTAAAGCCCGATCACACGGAATTCCGTTGTGTCATCGGTTTCTACTATCTTGAGGAACGCCGCATAACGGCTTTCACAGCGTCGACCGTTCCCTGCCGCAGGGCGATCTATAGCTACAAGAACGGCGGCGATCCCTCCAACATGCTCCCGAGCGGGCTCCACACATACTACGTTTGGCGTCACAAGGCGATCAAGCCGGCGCTGCGGCTTGCCTACTCGAGCTCTGACCCTGAGACCGGCGCAGAGGCCACGGTTCTGCGCACCACCAACGACTACACGCTCGAGACGAGAGACCGCTTCGACAAATCAGTCCCGCTCGATAACGTTCATTGCTCTTACTTCACGGAGCAAGACGACTTCCTCGGCGCCTCGTTCTCCTCCTGGGGATGTCTGACGGTCCGGGGTACGTCAGAGCCGTCCCACCAGTGGAAGAAGTTCCAGAATGTGTTGCAGAGCCTTGGGTCCCGCGCGCGGATCGATCTCATGCTCGCCACGGGCAAGGACGCAGCAATCGCGGCATCGAACCTCGGCGATCTATCCGGGCTCGAAGCCAAGCTCGCGGCACTAAGGCCCGGTTCTCGCGGCCCGGAAGTGAGCCGTCTACAAGAGAAGCTCGGCATCCAGCAGACTGGATTCTTTGGGGCCTCGACCGCCGACAAATACACCGGGTTCCAGCGAACGCTGAATGGGAACGCCAGGCTGGCCGATGGTCTCTACACCAGTACGACGGACGCTGCGACAGGCTGGGGCATTCTCACCCAGCCCCGACCAACTTCTTAAGCTGCGACGCAGGTACGGATACAGAAGAGGACAGTTCGATGGCTGAGAGCTTGGAAGTGGTGATTTTGAGATCGCCCAAACTTCGCGGCGCGACGCTGTCGCGAAACATCTTCGACGAAGCGATGCATCCAACGGCGAGTTCCCGCAGTGCCACAAGAAGTGGCACTGCAAGAGCCGCAAGAGAAGTAGTGGAGAGCCTCTCCGTCACCGTCGATGAGGTTACGCCAGAACAAGCATCCACGCTGCAAGAGGAGGATGGCGTTGAACTCGTGCCGAGAATGCCGTTCGTATTGCCTGCGTCCGTTCAGGCGATAGGTCCTCCTGGTGACCCGCCATCTGTAAGCTGGGGCATTGAAGCGATTGGCGCATCGCTCACATCAGCCTCTGCCGGCAAGGACATCGTTGTGGCCGTCCTGGACACCGGAATAGTCCCAAGTCACCCTGCGTTCAGAGGGATGAATATGGTCTTGGAGAACTTCACTACGGCCGGGCCCATGGACACGGATGGTCACGGCACACACACGGCCGGCACGATCTTCGGTCAAGACGTCGACGGCAGGCGGATCGGAGTCGCGCGGGGAGTGAAGAAAGCTCTGATCGGCAAGGTCCTGGGGCCTGGCGGAGGATCTACCGATGCAATTTTGAAGGCCATGCGGTGGGCTCTATCGAACGGCGCCAACGTCATAAACATGTCGCTGGGGATAGATTTCGCGGGCTATCAAAGCAAGTTGGTTGCGAAGGGTATGTCTTCCAAGCAGGCAACCTCGATCGCATTGGCGGGATACCGCTCGAACATCCGGGTATTCGATGCTCTATCAAGGCTGCTGACATTGGAAGAGCAGGATGTGCGCGGAGCCGTCGTTGTCTCTGCTGCAGGCAATGAGAGTTCCCGCCCGAGGTTCACGATTACCGTGTCTCCTCCAGCAGCGGGCGAGGATTTCATTTCCGTGGCTGCGGTCGACAGGTTCAACAATGTTGCCGAGTTCTCAAACGACGAAGTCGATCTTGCCGCACCGGGCGTCGACATTTGGTCGGCGGCGCACGAGGGAGGGCTACGTCCGGACAGCGGCACCAGCATGGCTGCTCCTCATGTAGCAGGCGCAGCGGTGCTCTGGTGCCAGCACCTGCTCGAGAACGACCGCACAACGAGCGCCAACGTCATCCAGCGGGAGCTATTCGCCCGAGTGAAGCCCATCCCCGGCCAGAAGCGGCGCGATGTCGGCTCTGGCCTCGTTCAGGTTCCGCCGGTCCCCGGAAGCTGATCCGCTTGAATACGCGTGCGCGGACTGCGTGACGCATCCAATTTTTTAGGGGGCTGCAGACATGGAGACCAATCATGTCGGCCAGAGAGATTTCAGACACTGTTGCCGAATACGAGCTGCGTGGCATCCCCATCGAAGAGCTGCTGGCCCAGGAACCCCCGGAGTCCACCCGCGAAGCAACGTTCGATCCCACGACGCAGCCTCGCAGCGCCGGACCTGTGCGCTATGCGGTCGATCCTCTAGGCGAGCCTCAGGGCAACGGCACCAGATTCCACGTGACTGACCTCGATACGTCCGAGCGGATCTATGTGGGGCGCACTACAAACTATGGCTCCCGGCGCGGTCTCTCTCGATACAGCGACACCATTCCCTATGACCGCTTCAAGGCGGAAGCGACAATCGGAGCCTGGGCGCATTTCATCTACCCGTCGGTCATGGCGGAAAGCGGCGGCAGACATCTCGTCATAAACGCCTGGGACCGCGCCCACTTTACTTGGGGCTTTTATCAACTCGCCGCTCATACAGCGGGCGACAACCTCATTCTGCTGATGCGGGAACTCGTGCAGTTGCCGTCGGCGAAGCGCTATTTCCCCGACTTGGTCCTGGTCGATGGAAAGCTCGCACAGATGACCGGCGATGGCCCCGTAACGCTCGAGCGCCAAGCCGAAGTGAACGTGGGAGGATGGACGGAAACGCAGCTCCCGGATTTCATGGCTTATCTCAATCCGTCTTCGCGCCGACTAGACAATCAGGAGGTCATTGCGTCGGCAAAGTTCATCGCCTGGGCCGAGGAAGACCCAGCGATGCTGGAAACGACCATTCGGGTGTCTACCGGCATCATGAAGCGGAAGATCAGACATTGGGCTGGCCGACTAGACCTCCTCGGAAAGCGGCCTGAGCTCGCCATCTGGGTCTCGGACATGTTCCATCAAGGCCGCGGCTCGCTCAACAAGGCTCGGGAGGCGCTGAACCAGTCCACATTCCCGCGTCAGCTCCAGGCACTTTCAGAAATCGACACCACCGGCCACCACGCGCAGCGGCGAGCAACGGTGCGCCAGCACATAGAAGTGCTTCTCAATGAGGGCCGCTTTGATGGTGCTGCTTTCGGGGAGGGCGCATTGGCCCTATCGATGGTCTGATCTGGGAAATGCCATCATAGAACCTTGTGCGAAGTAGATCAGATTGGGGCCAGCCTGCACCCCGCGGTCCGGGCGGCAAGTTAGTTTAGGAGATCTTGGACCTCAGCCCGAGTTTGGTCCGCGCGTCATGCGATCTTCTTCGCCCGCAGCCCAAAGCAGCTGTCCCGGCACATATCTTCTCGACCCACGTTCCATCTCATTGGCCAGGACCGGCGCGGTAAGGTCGTCATGCGCGCACGGATATCCCGCTCCCAACTCATGGAGAGTCTCGCCAACGTGCCGCGCGGAGCAGGTCAACCGGCAGACTGCGCGCGGGCCATCAGGGTCGAGGTGTCAATCGGCGTCGAACTTTGACCCCGGATCGGCGTGGAATGTTGTCCCCCACAATGCGTGCACTGTCCGGCTCTGACGCCGGAGCTGTGGAGCGAAGCGGAACAGCGGAGGGGTCGTTGCCGGACGGCGGCCTCAGGCGCGGTTCTTGAGCGCCAGCTGTCGTTGCCAGTCTCGATGATGTCGCAATGGTGCGTGAGCCGGTCGAGCAGCGCCGTCGTCATCTTGGGGTCGGTGAACACGCTCGCCCACTCGGCGAAGGCGAGATTGGTCGTCACGATGATCGAAGTGCGCTCGTAGAGGCGACTGATGAGGTGGAACAGGAGCTGGCCGCCCGATTGGGCGAAGGGCAGATAGCGGAGTTCGTCCATGATGACGAGATCGGTGCGGATCAGACTGTCGGCGAGACGGCCCTGGCGGCCGAGCTGGATTTCGCCTTCGAGCCGGTTGACCAGATCGACGACATTGAAGAAGCGGGCCTTGCGGCCCCGCCGGATGCAGCTCCGCGCGATGCCGACGGCGATGTGGCTCTTGCCGGTGCATGTCCCGCCGATCAGCACGATGTTCCTTTGCGTATCGAGGAAGGCGCCCGAGCTCAAGCTCTCAACCAGCTCGGCATTGACCGGCGAGCCTTCGAAGGAGAGCTCGGCGAGCTCTTTGGCCAGTGGGAACTTGGCGAGCCCCATCTAGTAGTTGATCGAGCGCGCGTGCTTGGCTGCGATCTCGGCCTGAAGCAACGCGCCGATCACGCGCTCGATGCCCTGACTGCGCTTGACGCCGGTAGTGACGATTTCGTCATAGGCGGCGCGCATGCCAGCGAGCTGGAGCTGGCTCATCAGATCGAGGATCTCAGAGCGTTCCATGTGGCGCCTCCGCATGAGGGGCGCGCAGGCGATCGTAGCGGGCGCAGTCGGCGATCGGTGCGATGCTGAGGGCAAGACGTTCCGGCGTCAGGACCGGGGCCGATGGCTCGGATTGCTGACGCCGGGCGAGCGCATTCACTGTGACGTCGGCGCTGGCGACGCTGGCTTCGAGCGATTCCGCGCAGGCAGCCTCGACGGCAGCCAACCGTCGGTCAGAACGGCCGCGAGGATCTTGACCATCTGCCGGTCGCCGTCGTCGCTGCCCTTCAGCCTGCGTCGGACGCGCTCAAGTGAACTTGGCAGCACCCAGTCCTTGAACGGCGCGCCGTTCCTCAGCGCTCCGGGCTTCCGCGCCTGCACCGGAACATAATGCCAGGGATCGTAGACGACCTGCCCCGTGCCGAACCGGCGCTTGTGCTCAGCCACGATTACGCCGTCCTGCTTGATGACGATGCGGTCGGCGTGGGCCTGCACGTCCACGGGCCGCCCCACGGCCTTGGCCATTACCGAGTACTTGTTGGTGTCGAACCTGACGAGGCAGGTCTTGGACACCGCCACCGTCGTGTCGTGGAAGCCGTCGAACGGACCGCGATAGGTGATCAGCGTCGGCCGCTCGGCCTCGAACACCTCGAAGACGGTCTGTCCTTGATCTCCGGATGCGGCTGCGACTTGGCATAGGCCACGCACCGGTCGAGGAGCCAGGCGTTCAACTCCTCGTAGCTCTTGAACTTGAGCCGAGGCGTGAAGAACCGCTCGCGGATGTTGCCGACCTGGTTCTCGACCTGTCCCTTCTCCCAGCCTGCCGCCGGCGTGCAGGCCGTCAGTTCCATCAGGTGATGGCTCATCAGCTGCAGGAAGCGGCGATTGAACGCCCGCTCCTTGTCGACGAACACGGCATCGACCGCCGTTGGCAGGCGCCCTTGAAGAACTGGAATGCCTTCTCGTGGGCGTCAAACACCATCTCCTGCGCCTCGCGCGGATAAGCGCGGAGGAACGGCATGCGGCTGTGGCAGAGCCGCATGTGCGCCACCTTGGCCATCGTCGTCACGCCGTCGATGTCCACGCACTCGTGGCTCCAGTCGAACTCGTAGGCCTCACCGGCCGCGACAGAACCGTGGCGAGCTTGTAGCATTCTGCTGAGGGTCTAGGCGGACTGGGTCGATCTGGCCATCTGCGCGGCACGCTCTCGGAAGACTCCTCGGGAAGCGGGAGGTCACCCCTTCGGTCCAGCCCTTGATTGAACGCGGAACTCGATCTAACAAGGTTGACGCAGGCGACGTTGTCTTATGTTACGATCTTTGCTTCATTTAATTCTATTCTTGCTGCTCTTTGTTGGAGGTTGATATGGAATTGCTTCGATTCTCGATTTCCGCACTCGTTCTTGCAGCACTTGGCCATTCTTCGATCGCCAGTTCAGCCTCTGCTGCGTGCACGGGCCCGCGTCGAGGCGAGGGAAAAATTGTCGGTGGAACCGTGGCCCAGCTGGCCAATTGGCCGGGTCAAGCAGTCCTTCGGGCGCGAGATCCAGCGGGGCCGGAGACCTATTATTTCTGCGGCGGCTCGCTGATCACGCAGCAGTCCGTGCTCACGGCCGCCCACTGCATTGACAACGTCAAGCGGGGCCAGGATGGCGTCCATCGGCGACCGGACGGCTGGATCGTTGAGATCGTCATGGGGCGCGACGATCTGCGAAAGACGGGCACCAGCAACGTCCGCCAAGTGCAAGCGATCGTTCCGCACGAGAGCTATCAATCTGCAGGCGCCGGAGACGACGTTGCCGTCATTCAGCTCGCCCAACCGTGGAATGGCGAATTGGCAAGGCTTTCGCTGCAGGCAAATACCGATCCGGGTGCCGGACATCTCGTCATGGTGGCTGGCTTCGGCGTGCAAAAGAACCGTGGCAATCTGCAGCGCTTCCAGCACGAGACCGGCACCGCGTTTTACGCGGGTTCGGAGCGGTTGCTGGAAGTCTCAGTGCCGGTTGTGGGTGGACTAGCCTGCCGCCAGGTCTATTCAGGAAGTAAAATCGGTTCGGGACAGATCTGCGCGGGCTATGAGCAGGGCGAAAGGGATTCTTGCCAGGCCGACAGCGGTGGTCCGCTCGTCGCATTCGACAAAGAGGGTTGCCCCTATCAAGTTGGCGTTGTCAGCTGGGGCGATGGTTGCGCACAGCAGAAGGCATACGGCGTCTACACCCGCATCTCGGCCTATGCCAACTGGCTCAGGCCTAAGGTGCGCGACGCGATGAACGTCCTCAAAGAGGAAAAAATATCGTCACCGGAGACAAGTCCGCTTGTTGGCGAAGCCATGGCTCAGTTGACAAAGCTTCTCGGTGCCGCGGATGGTCGCGCTAACCTATCCGTCAAAGGCGGGTCTCGTATCCGTCTTGGCGACCACGGCGAATTTCACATCACAAGCAAGGTCGCCGGCCGACTCATTCTGATCGATATCAATGCAAAGGGAGAGGTAATCCAGCTCTTCCCGAACAAGCACACAAGCGCGCGCGAGCTATCCGCCGACAAATTGTTCAAGGTGCCCGACAATGGTTTGTACCGGTTTCCAGCCCAGGAGCCGATTGGGAAGGGTCTCCTCGTTGCGATTGTGGCACCAGCATCGTTCAAGGCCAGTGTGGTAGAGGTGGATGCAGATGGCCGGCCCAAGGGCTTCCGCATCGAGACAGTCTCCTACTGGATGAACCTTCTGCAGCGCATACGCAGTGCTCTCGGCCAGCGAGGCTTCACCGTCGCGGCCATTGGACAACCCGTAACGCCAGAGGCCGAACTGGGAGAATGGGCGCTGGGCAGCATCGAATATGAGATCATACGATAGAGAGCGTATTTTGGTGTTGGTACGACCACAGTGTCTTTCATGGGGGCAATTCCATGCGCATCATTCTTGCGCTCCTTCTTTTGATCGCTTTCTCCTGCCCATCGGCCGCCCAGGCACGACTTGCATTGGTCGTTGGTAATGCGGCATACCCACACGCGATTGGAGAGTTGACTAACCCGTCGAACGATATTGACTTGGTCAAGGATGCTTTGGAGACCTTGGGGTTCACGATCACCCGTGTGTCCGATACGAAACGGCTCGACCTCTATCGTGCGATCGATGTGCACGTGAAATCCCTCGGGGTTGCTGGCAAGGACGCCATCGGCTTCTTCTATTACTCTGGGCATGGTGCTGCTGATGCTGAGCGGAAAGAGGACTTCCTGATTCCCGTGGATGCGGGCGATTTCGATGCCGTGTTTCATCAGTCGGTACCACTGCATTATATTCTGAAAGAGCTCAGCTCCAGGGCGCCACAATCCCGCAATTTTGTCGCTTTCGATGCGTGCCGAAACGAGCTGAAGCTCAAGAGCAAGACGGTTACGAAGGGCTTTACGGTTCAGTCCCTTAGCGGGGACGGAGATATGGTGATCGCGTTTGCCAGTTCTCCCGGACTACCGGCCTCCGATGCTGGTGCTCGCGGAGGCCCGTATTCCAATGCACTGTCGCGCGAAATCGTCAAACCGCTCTATCATACCGACATCTTCCAAAACATCCGTGAGGCTGTGCTCAAAGCAACAAGTGACCGACAGAAACCTTGGGAGCACAATGGAATGGGGCAGCGCATATGCCTTCATCCCACTTGCCAGACGGTCACTCCGGTCACCGGCAGGCCTGGAGGTCCGACATCGTCGGGTGCAGCTCCTACGAGTCCAGTGTCGGCTAGCGAGGAAGTAGAACGGAAGGCGGCGCAGATTCGCGAGGAACGAGCGAGGCTCGCAGCGGTAAAGTGGATGGCACAGAGCAACTTTCCGAAATATCCCTCAGCAGACAAGCTGGCGGGTGGTCTGGGAGATATCCCCGAGATCGCCGCCGAGGCGATCCGAAGTCAATCCTCCGAAAAGTTGGACGTGCGCGTCCTTCCACCAGGGGCACTCGTATCGCCCGCTGATGCACCAGCGGCAGTGTCGAAAGGCACTATCGATGCCGCTTTCACTTGGCCGGGATCTCTCAGCAGGACCAATACGGCCTTCGAGTTGCTGAGCGGGTTCGCGCTGGATAGCATTCCACCTAAGCGATACGTCACTTGGCTAAGGGCAGACGGCGCCGATCTAATGAACCAATTGTATCGCAATGCCGGGTTTGAGGTCATTTCCCTCCCTTGCGGCCTGGAGCAGGCAGGAGGATATGCGCTTATCAAGCCTCTCACCGATCCAGGGGACTTCAAGGGACTCAAGGTTCGGAGTCCAGGCATTTTGAGCACCCAAGTGCAGGCGCGATTGGGCGCCGCACCGGTACAGGTGAGCGGTGCGGAAATCTTGCCTGCGCTTGAGCGAGGCAAGATCGACGCAACAGAGACCTTCAGCTTCGACCAAGAACTGGGTCTTGGCTTTCACAAGGTGATGAAGTTCAGTACGAACCTCGACGAGAACGCAGTTCGAGTGATGGACCTACTGATCAATGCAGGAAAGTGGAATGCTCTGGACCCGTTGCTGCGTGTTGTTGCGCGTAACGTCTGCAGCCAGCAGCTAGACTTTTCGCTGAACCGCATTTTGTCACGCGCAGCCGGGCATAGAGAACTGCTCGCCAAGCATGGCGTCGTGGTCAAGCGTCCTCCGGTGGCGCTTCTCGCCAGCTACAGCGAGGTGTCGCGCTCGGTCCTGTCGGGCGAAAGTGAGAAGAATCCGGATTTTATGCGCGTGCTTGCGAGCTATAATTTGTTTCGGGAATAGCACGCCAGCGTGCTACCGAAACTCACCCGAACCGGTCGAGCAGCGTGGCGGGCTTCCCGTGGCTTGCCAGAGCCCAAGGGCTCGGACCGCATTGCCGAACAGGATGTTGTCGAACTGCTCCGGGCCGAGCCCGATCGAGGTCAGCATGGCGACCATGCTCTTCAGGTAGCTTTCGCTCCGGCTCTGCTGTGCAGCTCCAGTCCGAACCGTAGACGAGCCGGCGGCAGTTGGGGTCGAACACCTCGATCCATTTTGCTAACGAGCGTTTTGCCTTGGCGAGCGCTGCCGTGTCTTCTTGCCCGAGAATATGTGAGAAATAGGAAAGGTCCGTAAAGAGGTTCGTCGCCTGCCCTGATGCGACGAGGCGACCGATCGTCCACTCCCAGGTGTCGCCGAGATCGCTGGGCTCGTAGGGTCCGTTTCCGAATGAGCCAAAATGGGCGAGGCAAACGCGCAGGTCTGCAAACTGCTCAATCGGCCGGCGCCAATGGGCGGGATTGGCCCGCGCCGCGAAATTCCGGTTCGCGCCCTGGCTCTTCATAGGCATCGAGGTAGCGTGCGATGATTTCGGCTCGGTACTGCATGAGGAGCCGACCCCAAGCCAGCGTCGGCCCGTACTCGATCGCCTGATCCGCGAGCGCCCTGGCCATTGTGCCTCGCTCGGTCGGATTCGAAAGATCGTGCTTATCCAGGGATAATGGTAAGCGATGCGCCGAGCCCACGTTGACGTGTCAGTTCGCGGTGCCTTTGTCGTAGGCCCAAGGCATTAGTTCGTCGATGCGGGAGGCCGGCCAGCGGTTGACGAGCTTGGTCAGCGTATCAGCGAGCCAGGCGTGGGGATTGACGGCGTTGAGCTTGCAGGTCTCGATGAGCGAGGCGATGATCGCCCAGTTGGCGCCGCCTTCGTCGCTGCCGGCGAAGAGTGCGTTCTTCCGGTTCAAGGCGATAGGGCGGATCGTGCGCTCGACTACGTTGGTGTCGATCTCGACGCGGCCATCTTCGAGGAAGCGGCAGAGGCCCTGCCAGTGGCTCATGCCGTAGCGCATGGCTTCAGCGAGTGGTGAGCGACTGGGAATGCGTTCGAGTTGCCGGTCGAGCCAGATGCGAAGGGCCTCGACGAGAGATCGATAACGCGCCGACGTGCTGCGGCTGGCTGTGCCCGCAGCTCGGTTCCGGATGCGACGGCGAAAATGCACGCCGCAAGTAGTTCACCAAGGAGGCGTCGCCGCGTCTTCATGAACTCACCTAGTATGGCAGAGCCGGCAACCAGCAACGGCTGACTTATGTGGGTCTCTATCTGCGAAGCGAGCGCGCCAAGATTGTTGGCGCTTCCGCTATCCGAACATATCGACGGTCACTTTCGTATCAATCATGGCGTGCCTTGAGGCTATTTTACCAATGGTATGGTCAGCGATACCCCCTTGAGGATTTCGGAAGGCAAGCTCAGGAAGCCGACAAGTTCACTTGGATCCTTGGCGGTGAACTCAGACACCATTCCGTTCGTGAACGAAATGCTCGTGGAGTTGGCCACAAACCGCCGCCGATTGAAGCGCACGAACCCAAGACGATTGCGATGCGGGGCGATGAGATCGACCGTCGCGACAACCGGGTCACTTAGAGCGCCCGCTGTATTGTGCACAAGTCGGGCAGTTGCCTCCACGCGATAGCTGCCGGTAAGTCTAAAGCAAACAGCTTGATCGCAAGATTGAAGCCTTGGAACATCGCTGACGTGTTTTGGATAGGCCGCGAAAGCCAGGGTGCCGCTAGGATAGACCTTTACACTTAGCTTGATCTTGCAAAGAGGATCGGAACTAAGGACGGTAGCATCCTTCTGGCCATCTTCGTGGTAGGTAATATCCGCCACGAGTTGGACCTTGATGTCTTCCGAGCACTTCGCGGCTGCAACCGCCCTAGCTTTCGGGGTGGTCGACTTTGCAATGGCGGTCTGCACGGAACCGACTTGCGTTAGAATTGCGTTGATCGCTTGGACGGCCTGGATGGTCTGGTCAGCCGTTGTGGACGATACTTTCTTCAGCAGTCCTCCATCGAACTGTACAGATATTTCGTCCGTCGAGAGTTCCCCGTGCGTGTATGCGAGCGTGAGCTTGTGGCGAAAGTCGGGAGCCGCGGATACTTGTGGGTTCATGCTCACGACAAGCAGATCCGACTTCAGCGTGTACGTTGCTGTAACCACCAGTTCGCCGCGCGCGAGGTAGTAGTTCAGCAAAGCCCCGTCGAATGGTTCGGGGAGTCTATCCGTGGGGCTCAGTGTCTGCAGAACCGGACCGGAGCATCCCATCAAATTGGGTGCGAGTATCAAGAACAGCAGAAGGGCTACTTTACGCATGGCACTTCCTCGCATTCAGGCACAGAAAATCGGTTTCAAAACCGGAAGAGGATAGCTCAAGCAGGTTGATCGCGGGCGGAGCAGCCTGCCCGCCACGGACAATTTTCCTAGTTGGCGTGGCGCAATCATCACTCACAGTCGCCCGCGCCGCCGACGCGACCTGAAGTACGAGCACAGCGCGGCTACGACAGCGCGAACAACGAGGGGGTGACTAGGAGAGCTCTAGGGCGCCGATCGCGCGTCGGCGCCCCGCTTCTCATACGCCGTCTGCACGATCCGCATCTTCTCTGGCGGATAGGCAGTGTGCGAATGCTTCTTCTTCCGAGCCGTTCATCCATCGATCCTGCATTTCGGGGGCGCCAGCAGGACCGGCATTCGCTCGGGGTTGGCCGTCTCGACCAGGGCGTTCGGCGTCGTCGTCATGAACGAGTAGACGCGCGAAAGCTGTCGTGCCAGAAGTCTGAGTGCACCTTGTCGCTACGGGTATTCGTGACTCGGCGCGGCGCCTTATGCTGCTGTGGCAGCACGAAGCCCCGTGACAGCTCGATGAGTTCGCGCTCGCCATGCTCTGCACGGCGCACAACGGGTGCCGTGTGACCGGGGCATGACGCAAGCCTCATGCATCCCCGGGCGACGATATGCGACGGCCGCCGCCCAGACTGGGAGCGATCGATCGATGGACAGAACGATTGAGCGTGAATGTGGAAAGCCAGAGGTAGGTTGCGGTTACGGGCTGGCAAAGGGCAATCGCGGGCGCATCAAGCGCTAATGTCAACGACGAATCGGCACTTCCGGCGCGATTGCAGAGCTTGCGGCCGCCTTTATGGAGGAAGCCGAGGAACGCGCTCTCTCCACTATTTCAATAACCGTTGGATTGTTCGAAGCAGATCGGCCGCTGGAGCCTCCCGGGCAATTGTTGTGAATGGTCGGCGCCACTTTACTCAGCTCGCCGACAATCGCGTCAGACTGCTTCACAATCTGCTCAAAAGACTTCCGAGTAAAATTGATTGCGTCGGTCACATCAATGATCGCCGTCGCTTGGGATTTGACCAAGTATGCCTGCTTCAGCTCGATTGGGGTGTTGTTGATCGTTATGATCGGCAAAGGAAGCCTACCACTCTGAATCGGTTCTACTCTAAAGTACAGATCGTATGAGCCCCTTACAGAGAAGAAATTTGCTGCGAGTGCTGCTGTAAAGCAGAAGGCTCCGACATACATAAACCTCGTTAGAATTCGCTCTCTCGCCGGCGGCATTTTTGGCTCTCGCAGCGCGATGATCACGAGCACGAGCATCAAACCAGCAAGTCCGGTGGGGCCGTACTTCAAAAATGCAGAAAGTGACACAATATCGTCCATTAATTTGCTCCCCTAGTCTTCGCCTCTAATGTCTCAGTTCATCTTCATCTGCTCAGAATAGGACGCCATCACCCACGCCCGCAATACTCGGCTGCTGTTCCACCTCTTCGATCTCATCCACCTCGACGGCTTCGATCTCCGCGCCGCGCCGCTCATCGAGCGCAGGCGCGCACTAGCCGAGCTCATCCGCGATGTCGGCCAGCCGATCCTCTAATGTGATCACCTCGCGGAGAAAGGCCAGGTCATGTTCGAGCACGCCTGCAAGATCGAGCTCGAGGGCGTGATCTCCAAGCGGATGGACGCGCCCTACCGTTCCGGCCCGCGGCGAGAGCTGGATCAAAGTGAAATGCGTGACGCGGGGCACGTTCACAGTCTTACAGTCCTTGTCGCGAAAGGTGATCGGGTAGCGGAGTGCACGGCCTTCACCTTCGAACACGCCGCCCGGTCTCGCTTGCCAAACTTAACTTCACCTTGAGCCAACCGAGGACTATCGGAGCGACACTTACGCAAACGCTATACTTATGGCCTCTTTGATGGTCTGTGGCAGGTTCAGTTGAGAGAGGAGCGCCGGCTTGTAGCTTGCGTCTCCGGCAATCGTCAGGGGATCGAGCGGGAGCGGGATTAGCGGCAGCCGCCTAGCGTCCGCCCTAGCAATAACCGGAGTCAAATCCATATCCCTCAGGATCGGTGGCCCAAGCCCAGGCGCGGCAATACCGTGAGCGAGGGTCCGCAGCTCCTGCTCTGGGGCCTCATGCTCCTCTTCTTCCTCGAGCGCAAGAAACCAAACACGCGCGGGCGAAGTATGGAAGTTGAATGCACCTGCAATGGCGCGATGCGTCAGGTCGACCTCGATCTCGGGCAGGCGTGCAAGACCATCTTTGAGACGTGCGACGGAAGCCGCCAATGACAGACCGTCCACCAGTGGGTCTGCATCCGCGTCGCGGACATCAACGTATTTCTCGACAGCACCAACCTGTACCGGTTCAGCGTCCGCTGCTGCAATAAGACCGAGCGCGGGATCTGCGAGCCGTACGCGTCCAGCTATAACAACCGCACGCAACTTGGTCTCATCAGCGTCGATCAACTGATCGTAGACGGCGTCGGACAGGCCCTCGATCACCACAAGATCTGCATACTTGCCGGCTTCGATCGATCCAAGCAGCTTGTCCCATCCGAGGATCTGCGCCGGGTTAGAGGTCACCATGGCGACTATCTCCGCACTGTCGAACTCCGCTTGCTCGATCGCGGCTTGTGCTCGAGCAATCTTCAGCTCACCAAGCAGGTTGCGACTCCCCGTGGGGGACCAGTCTGAGCCCAGTGCGATGCGAATGCCGAGCTCGGCTGCGCGCTTGATGTTCGTGGTTTTGCCGTACAGCAGAAGATTGCTGAGCGGCGACCACACGATAGCGGCCCCATGCTGCTGCATGACCTCCAGATCCTCATCGAGCAGCCCATTGGCGTGAATGCCGCAAAACGAGGGGGCCAGCGCCCATTTCCCGGGCTCGTACTGGAGCATGAGAAACTTCTTGCGCGCCGTTTCGTCGATACCCTCGGAGAGATGGCGGAGAGTACACGAGATGGCCCCGAGTTGAGTTGCCAGCCGCCTGACTTCGTCCGCATTTTGCGGATCGCCAATCTTCGTGAGGGCGTTTGGAAGGCACCGGTCCAGGGATTGATCCACGTTCCGGACCAAGCCCTTGAAGTAGCGCTTCGTGGAGAAGCTCTGCAGCGTGATGCCTTGAGAAGCTGTAACGCCGCCCATCAAGCACTTTGCTTCGACATAGCGTGCGATCGCCGCCACATATTCTGGCTCGCTGCCGAGAACCTTCAGGGGTCGACTCACCAACTGCTTGTAGTCCGGACGACGGCCCCACTGATCCCGATTCGTAAACGCATCCGGGACCTTCCACAAGGCGAGTGCGTTGTACGCAAGATGGTTGTGAAGCTCGATGAGACCGGGAAAAATTGTGCCGCCCGTTTCTTTGACCTCGGCAGTTTCAAAATCGGGTGGGCGGTCCGCCGAGGAGGCCGTGACCCGGATAATGGTCTTCTCGTCGATCCATACGACACCGCTCGGGATGACGGTGCGTTCCTTGTCCATTGTCACGATGCGGCCCTTCAGAGCGTACTTGCTTGTGGCCATGTCATGCACTCCTTGGTGCTCTCCAGATGAGTGTGCGCAGATCACCCGGTGGGCGTATGACGCTCGAAAATTCGTCCGACGCCCGGAGCCAAGCGTCATCGCCTAGAAAGGACGGCGCGCCGAATGGCAGGTCGCGATGCGGTATCGGCGTATAATCTGCTTCGACGAGCTTGTTTCCGTAGTTGGGTAGGTTCGTGGGTGCATCGTCATCAGGCGTCACGATCCCACGAAGACGCGTAACGGCGGCGTGCCATTGCGTAACAAGCGCGGCTGCATCGCGACTCGACGGATGCGGGATCTTGATGACGGGGACGTCGGCCGCGCTGGGCCAGAGATCTACAGCGACCTGGGCCTGCTTTCCGAAGGCGATGATGGCTTGAAGAGAGGAGCCTTTGACAAGGTCATAGAGTGTGTTGCGCCAGGCAAGATGGGTAGGCTCCGAGAGCATCGGGCGCGCCTGATCGGCACGGCTTGGAAACACAGCATGGGCATATGCATTGAGGCAGACATAGGAGCGGCTCAGCCCGATCTTGGAGAGGAAGCCCTGAACCCGCTGCCCCGCGTCACCCACGAGCGTTCGTGCCGCGATCCGCTCGGTAGGTCCAGGGTCGGAGGCAATGCATATGACCTTGGCTGTCCGATCAAGCCTGCCACGATAAAATATCGGGCCCCAGTCGTACCAGAAGAACTGCTTGAACGAACCGTAGCCTGGTAAGGCCGCCAGGTGCGTCGCGATGGCGGCAGGGGGGCCGGGGTCGTACTCGAGCTGATTCATATCGAACCCTTCTCAATATCGGAATAAAATCATGATCTCGATTGGCACCACGCTTACAGCGCCAGATAGCCGCTTGGCTGTGGGCCATCTCTACTGCCCATTGGACAATACGAACTTGCAAAGCACATTTATTAGAATGACAAACTGACGCTGCGTGGACGCGATCCCCAACAATCTGCTCTTGCTTGGTCGCTTCCAAGTCTAATCTTCCTCCTTAAGGGGGTGGCATGCAATAGCACAGCGGGCCCGCTTTCCTCGATGGGCCATGAACTAGGCCCGCTAGAAGTCCATCACTCGCAAACTCGCTTTCTCCAACTAAGATCGCAATATTGGTCTGACGGTGACTCAGCCGCAACGCCGCAACTTGCCCCTTTAACGCTCGCCCGATTAAGACTATCGTTAGTTCCAGACCGCTGAAAGTGAAAGCAAGCAGGGGTGTAGCGCAGTCCGCCGATGGCGGTTTCCCATCTCCAGACTGATACGGAGACCGGAGGATGATAAGGACGGTGTCGGTCAAGGCGGAATTCTATTGTCGCAATCAAAGCTGTCTGAAGCACAATGTTCAATGGAAGGAAATAGAGGTCGACGACGCTACCACACTAAATACTCGGACGAGTCGTGTCATTGAAGTGGAATGCGACAACCCCAACTGTAGGATGAAGAATCAGGTCAGGGTCAATGGTTGACGATGGGACTGGCGTCGGTGGGTCCAGCAAGAATATCCAAGTCGGGGAAGCGCCACCTAGCGACCCCGAATTTTATCTAAATTGGGGACGGGAAAATGAAAAGGAAGCGATAAAACGAGCGGATGCTGCTCTTGGTCAGCTGCTGACTTTGAGCGCGTCTATTTTCGGCGGCGCCATTGCTTTCTGGGAGCGCATCCCGATTGTGGCGCAGTTCAAATTCGGTATTCTTTTCATTCTACTGGCGACAGTTTTTATATCGCTTTACTCCGCGATGCCGATGGAGGGCAGATTCGATCGCAAATCCGCCGCCGACATTCGAGACCATATGAGGCATACTCTGGAAGCCAAGACACGCCGCCTAATTTATGCGAAATGCTCACTGCTAGCAGCGTTGGCTCTAATGATGCTGGGCTTAGCTGCTGGTACGTTTCGGTGACAAGTACCAAAGCACCCTGCCATTGCTTCACCGCTGGAGTGTCACCGACCCACGTGACGGACAGTGATGCGCATGTAGCCCTCGGCTCCACCAATAAAATGGCATTACGATTTTGATTTTCCTAGCATTTTCGGCGCCATCCAAAATGCCTACCCCACATTTTACCCCACAAAAATTCTGCGCAAGCATGAGCCTGCGAGAGCACGCATGAGCACGTTGCGAGGACGTCTCGCGCCTCTAGTCGAAGTTCAGGAATATCCGCGCACATTTGCTGAACTTGTCGCGTAAGCGCAATGAGCCGTTCCAGCCAATGCTCACGCGATACGTGCTCGAGCGCTTCCTGTAGCCGTCCCAATCCGGGGGCAGATCCCCGTGTCGAGGTTTATGGACTGGAGGAGGTACTGCTCACGCCTTCGCGCAACACAGATGGTTCTGGCTCGGGTTGGCTTAGGGTGCGGTGACGTCGGCGCCTCCAAGCTTCTGGAACTTCCGTGTGTCGGCTAGACGCGTATTGTGGCCACGGATGCGCTCCAGGGCTTCGTTGATGGCGTAGAAGCTACGTCCTGGCACGTCGCCAACGACCGCCGACAGGAGATCCAGCATTTTCTCGGGTGAGGACGAGTATAGGATATCTGGCGCTTTCGAAATCGAGTAGACACTCATGTGTCTCCGCGGATCCTCCGGGCGAATGAATGGCACAATCGCGTCAGCAGCTTCGGGGAAGGCCACTCCCGTCGCGCGAAGGATTTGCACAAGCTTGAAGGTCAAAGAAGGGGACTGCAGTTCGACATCGAGCGGCCAGATGCTTTGGAACACCGGTCCCACCGTATGCCGCCACTTTTCGATCTTCTGATCGGCTTCGGCCTTCTCCATCTTCCTCGCGAGGCGATGGGCGACGATGCGCATGTGTCCGTCGTCGAATGCTTTGAGACAGTTTGCGGTGTGATCGAGCGGAGGCTCTCGGCTCATCTGGTTTGAAGTTTAAGCGGCTTTCATTTGGT
>LNFM01006196.1_pt1 | contig 19882 bp, 15 predicted proteins | sample 596031 | NCBI WGS metagenome assembly LNFM01 (sample SAMN04254537, study PRJNA301005) | activated carbon metagenome | isolation source: dual media filters at the Ann Arbor, Michigan drinking water treatment plant | place: USA: Ann Arbor | reverse complement strand
CCGAGCGCCATTCCGGCGGAGGCGCCGGGGACGGAAATGCTCAGCAACACCGAACAGATCGGGCGCGTGCTCTATACGAAGTACGTCTACTTTTTCCAGGCGGCGGGGCTCGTGCTTCTCGTCGCCATGGTGGGGGCGATCGTACTGACCCTGCGGCATCGCGAGGGCGTGAAGCGGCAGTCGATTGCGGCGCAGAACGCGCGCACGCCGGCGACGGGGCTTGAGATGGTCAAGGTCGCATCCGGTGGGGCAGTGGTGCCGTCGAGCGAGGCGAAGCGATGACGGGGTTTCTGCTCAAGGGGCTGGGGTTCTTTTTGGCGGCGGCGGTGGTGAGCGCGGCTCTGACGTGGCTCGTGCCGGGCAAGCTCGTGCCGGTGGTGAAGCTTCTGGTCTGGCTGCTGCCGCTCGTGTTCCTCGGAATAGAGTTCTGGGCGATGTCGGCGGCGCATGACACGAGTTGGAATGCGATCTGGCGCGGCACCGTTTCGGCGGGCGCGCAGACGGTACTGTTCTGGCCCGGCGCGCTGGCCGGGCACTATGGCGTGCGGGCGATGCGCGGCGAGTTCGGCCGCCCGCGGGGGATGACCTGATGACGATTGGACTAGCCCATTACCTGACCGTGGCGGCGTGCCTTTTCACGCTTGGCATTCTCGGCATCTTCCTCAACCGGAAGAACGTGATCGTCATCCTGATGTCGGTTGAGCTCATGCTGCTGGCGGTGAACATTAATCTCGTCGCGTTCTCGGCCTATCTCGGCGACATCACGGGGCAGATTTTCGCGCTGTTCATTCTGACGGTGGCGGCGGCGGAGGCGGCCATCGGGCTTGCGATCATCGTCGTCTATTACCGCAACCGTGGGTCGATCGCGGTTGAAGACATCAACATGATGAAGGGCTGAGGCGGCGATGATCTACTCCGCAATCGTCTTCCTGCCGCTTCTGGGCGCGCTGATCGCCGGGCTCTTCGGCCGTCTGATCGGCGACCGGCCTTCGGAAGTCATCACCACGGCGCTGATGATGATCGCTGCGGCGTTGTCGTGGTTCGTGTTCATCGAGACCGGGTTCGCGCACGACGCAGCCAAGACGGCCGTCAAGGTGCCGGTGATGCGCTGGATCACGTCGGGCGATCTAGAGGCGGCTTGGGTGTTGCGGATCGATACGTTGACGGCGGTGATGCTCATCGTGGTGACCACTGTGTCTTCGCTCGTGCATCTCTATTCGATCGGCTACATGCATGAGGACGATAGCCGGCCGCGCTTTTTCTCGTACCTGTCGCTGTTCACGTTTGCCATGCTCATGCTGGTGACGAGCGACAACCTGCTGCAGATGTTCTTCGGCTGGGAAGGTGTGGGGCTGGCTAGCTACCTGCTGATCGGGTTCTGGTATCACAAGCCGGAGGCGAATGCGGCGGCGATCAAGGCGTTCGTCGTCAACCGGGTCGGTGACTTCGGGTTCGCGCTCGGCATCTTCGGCGTGTTCTTCATCTTCAATACGATCAGCTTGGACGAGGTGTTCCGTCAGGCCCCTTCGATGACGGGCAAGACGATGAACTTCCTTGGATACGACGTCGATATCCTGACGACGCTCTGTTTGCTTTTGTTCATGGGGGCGATGGGCAAGTCGGCGCAGTTCTTGCTGCATACGTGGCTGCCCGATGCCATGGAGGGCCCGACGCCCGTGTCGGCGCTCATTCATGCCGCGACCATGGTGACGGCGGGCGTGTTCATGGTGGCGCGGTTGTCGCCGCTGTTCGAGCAGGCCCCCGTGGCGCTCAATGTCGTGGTTTTCGTGGGGGCGATCACGGCGTTTTTTGCAGCGACCGTCGGCCTCGTGCAAAACGACATTAAGCGGGTGATCGCGTATTCGACCTGTTCGCAGCTGGGGTACATGTTCGTGGCCTGCGGCGTCGGGGCATACACGGTGGGCGTGTTCCATCTCTTCACGCACGCTTTCTTCAAGGCGCTGTTGTTCCTCGGCGCCGGCTCGGTGATCCACGCGATGCATCACGAGCAGGATATGCGCAACATGGGCGGGCTTCGGGGTAAAATCCCGATCACGTGGGCCATGATGCTGATCGGTACGCTGGCACTGACCGGCGTCGGTATTCCGCATGTGGGTGGGTTTGCGGGTTTCCATTCGAAGGATGCGATCGTCGAGGCGGCCTATGCCGCGCACACCCCGGGCAACTATGCCTTCTGGCTCCTGGTGATCGCGGCCTTTATGACGTCGTTCTATTCCTGGCGGCTCATGTTCCTGACCTTCTACGGCAAGACGCGGGCGGAGCCGGATACCTACAAGCACGCTCACGAGAGCCCTCCGGTGATGTTGATCCCGTTGTTCGTGCTGGCGGTGGGGGCGATCCTGGCCGGCATCGTGTTCACCAAGCCGTTCATCGGATACGGGCTGGCGGAGTTCTGGGGGACGTCGGTGACGCCGGACAAGGACATCATGCATCACATGCATGAGGTGCCGGAGTGGGTTTACTGGTCGCCGTTTATGGCGATGGTGTCGGGGTTTGGGCTCGCCTATCTCTACTATATCGCCAGCCCGGATTTGCCCGAGAAGACGGCGACCGCGTTCCGGCCGCTGTACCTCTTCTTCCTCAATAAGTGGTACTTCGACGAACTCTACGACGCGATCTTCGTGCGCCCGGCAAAGGCGCTGGGGCGGCTCTTCTGGAAGGGCGGCGACGGGGCGATCATCGACGGGACCATTGACGGGACGGCCGCGAGCGTCGGGTGGGCGACGGGCAAGATCATCCGGTTGCAGACGGGGTATGTCTATCACTACGCCTTCGCCATGCTGATCGGCGTTGCGCTCTTGGTGACATGGTTTGCATGGCCTTCAGGAATGGGGCCAGCAACCCTCGGGCCGGCGGGGGTTCGCTAAATGATCATCACGACACAACCGATTCTTTCGATCATCACGTTCCTGCCACTGGTGGGGGCACTTTTCATCGCGACGCTGCCGAAGGCGGCGGCCAATAACGCCCGCTGGGTGGCCTTGTGGACCACCATCGTCACGTTCTTCGTGTCGCTTCTGATTTGGGTGAACTTCGATACCTCGACGCCGGCGTTCCAGTTCGTGGAAGAGTACGCGTGGCTGGGGCCGATCAAATACAAGATGGGCGTCGATGGAATCTCCATGCTGTTCGTCATCCTGACGACGTTCCTGATGCCGCTGTGCGTGCTCGCTAGCTGGCAATCGATCGAAGAGCGCGTGAAGGAGTACATGATCGCGTTTCTGGTGCTGGAAACGCTGATGATCGGCGTCTTCTGCGCGCTCGATCTGGTGCTCTTCTACCTGTTCTTCGAAGGCGGCCTGATCCCGATGTTCCTCATCATCGGCGTGTGGGGCGGGCCGCGGCGCGTTTATGCGAGCTTCAAGTTCTTCCTCTACACGCTGCTCGGCTCGCTTTTGATGCTGATCGCGATCCTGGCGATTTACGGCTACGCGGGGACGACGGATATCCCGGCCCTGCTGGCGACGACGCGGTTGCCGCCGGAGATGCAGTTCTGGCTATGGCTGGCGTTCTTCGCCTCGTTTGCGGTGAAGATGCCGATGTGGCCGGTGCATACGTGGCTGCCGGATGCGCACGTGGAGGCGCCGACGGCCGGGTCCGTGATCCTGGCGGCGATCCTTCTGAAGATGGGCGGTTACGGCTTCCTGCGCTTCTCGGTGCCGATGTTCCCGCTGGCGACGGAGCAACTGGCGCCGCTGGTGTTTGCGATGTCGGTGATCGCGATCATCTACACGTCGCTCGTCGCCTTCGTGCAGGAGGATATGAAGAAGCTCATCGCCTACTCGTCGGTGGCGCACATGGGCTTTGTCACCATGGGTATTTTCACGGTGACGACGCAGGGCGTGGATGGCGCGATCTTCCAGATGCTGTCGCACGGGATCGTGTCGGCGGCGCTCTTCCTGTGCGTGGGCGTGGTTTATGACCGGATGCATACGCGCGAGATCGCAGCCTATGGCGGGTTGGCGGACCGGATGCCGCTTTATGCGGCGTGCTTCATGGTGTTTACGATGGCCAACGTGGGGCTGCCGGGCACGAGCGGGTTCGTCGGCGAGTTCCTGACGCTGCTAGGCGCGTTTAAGGTCAACACCTGGGTCGCGTTCTTCGCGACGTTCGGCGTGATTCTGTCGGCGTGCTATGCGCTCTATCTCTACCGGGCGGTGATCTTCGGGAAGTTGGATAAGCCGGCGTTGAAGATGCTTCCCGATTTGTCGGCCCGCGAAATCGCGGTGCTGGCGCCGCTCGTCATTCTGACCATTCTCCTCGGGTTCTACCCCGCACCGATCCTCGATGTGACGGCGGTGTCGGTGAAGAACCTCGTTGCGCAGTACGAGTCTGCGATTGCCGGGGCCTCGCAGGCCGCCACGTTGCCCTGATCCGGAGCCCTTGATGGACACGCTCGTCTCATACGCCCCAGCCCTGCCGGAGATCGCGCTCGCGGCCGGCGCGATGTTTTTGTTGACGCTCGGGGTGTTTCGCGAGGACACGGCGCGGACAGGGCATTCGATCGGCTGGCTGTCGATCGGGCTGATGGCGATCGTTGCACTTCTGGTCGGATGGGGTGGGGCCGATCGCGTCGAGCTTTTCGATGGGGCTTATGTCTCGGATGCGTTTTCGCGCTTTTCGAAAATCCTGATTCTGGCTGCCGCGGCGGCGTCGCTAATCTTGAGTTTTGGGTATTTCGAACGCGCGAAGATCATGAAGTTCGAGATCCCGGTGATCGTGCTGCTGTCGACCATCGGCATGTTCATGATGGTGTCGGCGAACGATCTGATTTCTCTGTATCTCGGCTTGGAACTGATGAGCCTCGCGCTCTACGTGCTGGCGGCGGTGCGGCGGGATTCGCTGCGCTCTTCGGAATCGGGGCTCAAGTATTTTGTTCTGGGTGCGCTGTCGTCGGGGATGCTGCTTTACGGCGCGTCGCTGATTTATGGGTTCACGGGGACGACGTCGTTCACGGCGCTGGCCGCGGCACTGAAGGATGGGGCCGGGGCGCAGAATGTAGGGCTCATCGTTGGTCTTGTGTTCCTACTTGTGGGCCTCGCGTTCAAGATTTCGGCGGTGCCGTTCCATATGTGGACACCGGATGTGTACGAGGGTGCGCCGACGCCGGTGACGGCGTTCTTTGCGGGCGCGCCGAAGGTGGCCGCGGTCGCGTTGCTTTTGCGCGTCCTGCATGACGCTTTCCCCGGCATGCTGTTCCAGTGGCAGCAGATCATCGTGTTCTTGTCCGTGGCGTCGATGCTGCTGGGGTCGTTCGCGGCCATCGGGCAGACGAGCATCAAGCGGCTGTTGGCGTTCTCGTCGATTGCCAACGTCGGGTTCATTCTCATCGGGTTGGCGGCGGGGACGGAGTACGGCGTCACGTCGGTTCTGATCTATCTGGCAATCTATGTGGTGATGACGCTCGGCAGCTTCGCGGTGGTGCTTGCCATGCGGCGCAAGGACGAGATGGACGAGACCATCCAATCGCTCGCCGGGCTGTCGCAGACGAACCTGCCGATGGCCTTGGCGTTTGCAGCCCTTCTGTTCTCGATGGCCGGTATTCCGCCGCTGGCGGGCTTCTTTGCGAAGCTCTATGTCTTCGACGCGGCGATCAAGGCGGGGCTGATGCCGCTGGTCGTGGTCGGGGCGCTCTCCAGCGTCGTTGGCGCGTTCTACTATCTGCGCGTCGTCAAGATCATGTTCTTCGACGAGCCGGCCGACAAGTTCTCACCGGCTGATGCGGGCGTGCGGTGGGTGCTCGGCCTCTCGGCGGCGTTGGTCATTTTTTACGTCGTCTATCCGGCGCCTCTCATCGATGCTGCCAACGCGGCGGCGCGCGCACTTGTGCCCTGAGGCATGGCTGGTCTTCACGCGTGGCCGCCACTCGATCAGCGTTGCCTGCATCTGGCGGAGGCCGGATCAACCAACAGCGAGGCGATGCGGCTGGCGGCCGAAGGGGTGCCCAGCGGCACCTGGGTCATCGCCGACCGGCAGACGGCGGGGCGAGGGCGCTCGGGGCGGGCGTGGGAGTCGCCTGCAGGGAACCTGCACGCCAGTCTCGTTCTCCGGGACGTATTCCCGCTGGAGAAGGCAGCGCAACTGGCGCTCGTCAGCGGGGTGGCCGTGCATGCGGCAGTGAGCGGTGCGGTTGGGGCGGCGCTGGATGGGCAGCTCACTCTCAAATGGCCCAATGATATTCTGCTCGGACGGAGCAAACTGGGCGGTATCCTGGTCGAAAGCAGCGTGATGCGGCGGGATCAGGGGGCGCTGGCGGTGATCGGAGTGGGGCTCAATCTGGCCCATCACCCGGAACTTGAGGACCGGCCCGCGACCGGTCTTTCTGCGCACGGTGCGTCGATTGCTCCGTTGAATTTCCTTCCCCTTTTGGACGGGAGCATGCAGGAATGGATTTCGAATTGGGCGTCGGGTGAGGGTTTTGCCGCCGTGCGCAACGCATGGCTCGCGCGATCCCTGCCACTGGGCGCAGGTCTTATGGTCCATTCCGGTCAGGGGATCGTGAGGGGGGTGTTCGCGGGGCTCGACCCCGAGGGAGCGCTTTTGCTTACGCTTCCGTCCGGAGCCTTGCAGACGGTGACGTTTGGCGACGTGGCGCTCGCGCGTTGAGCGACCGCGGCGTTGCTCGCGTTGTCAGGATGCCGGGGGATAGCAACGGCGAGGGCTGACGCGCGGATGGCGAAGAACGGCAAAGGCGAGGGCAAGGGCCCCGAACTCGTGTTCGCGGCCTTGGGCGGCCTCGGCGAGGTGGGCATGAATGCCTACCTCTATGGCATTGGACCACCGGACAACCGCGAGTGGCTTATTGTCGATTTGGGCATCACTTTCCCCGAAGGCGAGGACGATCCCGGCGTGGATGTGATCCTTCCGGATGTGCGCTTTCTGGAGACGCAGAAGTCGCAGATCGCGGGACTGGTGATCACACATGCGCACGAAGATCACATCGGTGCAGTGCTGGAATTATGGCCGCGGCTGCAGTGCCCGGTTTATGTGACGCCGTTTACGGCGGGCATGCTCAAGTCGAAGATGGCCGACTACGGGCGCGGGCGCGACATGCCGATGAAGGTCGTGCCACTCGATAGCCGCTTCAAGGCCGGGTCGTTCGACATCGAGTTGGTGAGCGTTGCGCATTCGGTGCCAGAAACCAGCGGGGTCGTGCTGCGCACGCCGCTGGGCACGGTGTATCACACCGCCGACTGGAAGATCGACGCGACGCCGTACATCGGGCAACCGGCGGAGCCGGCACGGTTGGCGGCGCTGGGCGATGAGGGTGTGCTGGCGCTGGTGTGTGATTCCACAAATGCCATGCGGGAAGGAGAGAGCCCGAGCGAAACCGAGGTTGCCGCGAGCTTGGCGCAGATCGTCGCCAAGGCGCCATTCCGTGTGGTGGTGACGACGTTCTCGTCGAATGTCGCGCGCATCAAGGCCTGTTACGAGGCGGCGCGGGCGTCGGGGCGCAAGCTCGTTGTGGCGGGCCGCGCGCTGCACCGGGTTATTCAGGTGGCGATTGAGACGGGCTATTTGCCGAAGGACTTCACGTGGTCCGATCAGCAGCAGTTCAAATACATGAAGCGCGAAGAGGTCGTGCTGCTGTGTACGGGCAGCCAGGGCGAGCCGCGGGCCGCGATGGCGAAGATCGCGGAGTTCGAGCATCCGGAAGTGTCGCTCGATAAGGGTGATCTGGTGCTGTTCTCATCGCGGGCCATTCCGGGCAATGAGAAGGGCATCGGGCACATTCAGAATGCGCTGGTGCGCATGGGGTGCCACATCCTCACCGACAGCGATGCACTCATCCATGTGACGGGCCATCCGCGGCGGGGCGAGTTGAAGCAGATGTATGGCTGGATCCGGCCGAAGATCGTCGTGCCCATGCACGGCGAGGCGCGGCATCTGATGGCGAACGCGGACTTGGCGCGATCGCTGGGCGTCGGCGAAGTCGTGCCGGCGTTCAACGGCGAGATGGTGCGGCTGGCGCCGGGGCCGGCGCGCAAGATCGACGATGTGCCTGTGGGTCGTCTTTTCCGCGACGGCAACTTGTTGGTGCCGGAAGGCGAGGGGCCGGTGCGCGAGCGGCGCAAGCTGGCGTTCGTTGGCATTGTGGTGGCGAGCGTGGTGCTGTCGCGCAAGGGCGAACTGGTCGCCGATCCGATCGTGGAACTGGACGGCGTGCCGATCGAGGATGCGGAGGGTGAGAGCATGCTCGATCTCGCCTATGACGCCTTGGAGGGGACGTTGAAGTCGATCCCGCCGGCGCGGCGGCGCGATCCCGATCTCGTCGAGGAGGCGTTGCGCAAGTCGTTGCGGGCGGTCATCAACCAGGCCTGGGGCAAAAAGCCGATCTGCAAGGTGATGGTGTCGGTGGTGGATACGCGCTGAGGCGGCGCGGACACTCATGCCCGGGGGGTGGAAACCTCAGGGTCCACACGCTAGATAGCGGCAGGAAACAGACTTCGGAAAGGGCAAGGGACATGATCGGACGGCTCAATCATGTGGCGATCGCGGTGCGCGACCTGAACGCGGCGGTGGCGACCTACAAAAATGCGCTGGGCGCCAAGGTGACCGATCCCACGCCGCAGCCTGAGCATGGCGTGACGGTCGTGTTCGTGGAATTGCCCAATACGAAGATCGAGTTTCTGGAGCCGCTGGGAGAGAATTCGCCGATTGCGAAATTCCTGGAGCGGAACCCGGACGGCGGTATTCACCACGTCTGCTACGAGGTGGACGATATCCTGGCGGCGCGGGATCAGTTGAAGGCGCAGGGCGCGCGGGTTTTGGGCGACGGTAACCCGAAGATCGGGGCGCATGGCAAGCCGGTGCTGTTCCTGCATCCGAAGGACTTTCTGGGCACGCTGACCGAACTCGAGCAGGTCTAGTTCATGACCATTGCGCTCGGCCTTGCCCTATTTTTCATGATCTGGTGGCTGGTGCTGTTCGCGGTGCTGCCCTTCGGAGTCGTGACGCAGGACGAAACCGCGGATGTTGTACCGGGGACACCCGGCAGCGCGCCTTCGCGGTTCAACCTGCGAAAGGTCTTCCTGATCAATACCGTTGTGGCTACCGTTGTTTTTGCGGTCGTGTGGACGGCGTTGGAGAACAACTGGCTCGGCACCAAGCCGCCGGTTGAGGATGCTCCGCCCGTTCTGCGGATGGCACCACCGCCGCCTGGTTAGGGGGCGAGCGTGCCTGCCGCACACCTATCGCGTGTCCCCGGGGGGTGTGACGCGCGGTAGGATGGCGCGTTGGTGTTGGGCGTGGGGCGGAACGGTATGCGTTGGGGCATGGGGGGATTGGCGCGGATCGCTGCGGCGATGATCGCTATTGTGGCGGCGGGGCCGGCACAGGCCGCCGAATTGCGGATTGAATTCAAAGAATTGGCGGCCATCGCGCAGCAGGCGCTGGGCGGGGCGACGCTCCGGCTGCACAATGCGCCGGCGAGTGGTGTTCTAGATTTCTCGCAAGGCTCATTCGTGGCGATCGGCTCGACGCAGGTGCCGGTTAGCGTGCCGGTGCGAACGTTCCCGATCGCGGGCGGGACCTACGCCTACTATGTGAACGACATCAATTCGACGGGCGTGGCGTTCGAGGCTGTGCCGGGCGCGGTACGGCTGACGCTCAGGTTCGAGAGCGACGCTCCGGAATTGTTTGGGCGGTGCAGGTCGGGGATTTGCGCGCCTGTCAACGCATTGCCGCGCATCGAGTGGAGCGATGCCTCGGTCTCGATCGATCTGGCACCTGTGGGTGTGGGGGATAGTCTGTCTCTCGAAGCCAAGGCGGTGAAGATCGGGGGCGCGTTTTCGCCGTCGTGCTCGCCGAGTGCGGCATTGATCTCGGGCGGGATTTGCAAGTCCGTGCTGTCGAAGGCGCGGCAAGCGATTGCCAAACTTCGCGGGGATCTGGACGGCATGTTGCGCACGCAGATGAATAAGCTGGAGATCCAGGCCAAGATTGCGGGCGAGTTGAAAAAGCGGCTGGTTCTGGGGCCGGCGGGCGAATTGAAGATCCGGTCGGTTAGTGTGAACGACGCCGCGGTTACGATTTCGTTCTGTCTGGCGTGCGCGGGGTGACGCACCGCGGCTGCGCGCTTGTCCTCCATGTAGGCCGCCGGAGGCGCCTTCGTGGAACAGCCCCCTCACTCTTATCCTTTTCCTTGAGGGGAGAGGGAACACGTCTGCCTAACGTTCCCGCTGACCGAGCAAACCCGAACGTCATCCTCGGCGGAGCGCGCTTGGGCGCGTGTGCGCCGGGGATCCAGCGGGATGTGCGCGCGTGAGCGCACTGCTGATGAGGTGTCTTCGACGGGGCTTGCGCTGGTTCCCCGTCCACCATCACTGCGCTCAGGTTCGAGGATGACGAGGGGGTTGGTGCTGGCCGGTTAGGCGGCGGCGCGGGCGGGCTCAGCGTCGGCGGCATTGTGGAGCCAGCGGACGATGCGCTCCATGTCCGGGGGCGGAGCCGAGCGGAGCACGCTTTGGCCATCGCGCGTGGTGGCGAATTTTAGAATCGCTGCGCAAAGGATGCTGGGTTCGGCGGCGACGATGCGGTCGAGGTCGGCGTAGCCAGCGCCGACGAGAAGCTGGGCGTGGGTGCCGCGCAGGAAGGGCACCGTACAGACAAGGCGGGCTTGCGCCTGCCAATCGCGGACGCGCTGGGCGGTGATGAATTTGGCGCGAACGGCGCCAGATATGGCCTCCGCGTCTGCGGCGAGTAGATCGCGGACGGTGGCAATGCCAGTGTCGATCAAGCGTCCGGCTGTCTTCGGGCCGATAGAAGGCGCGCGTTCGATGTGGTCGTCGAGGGCGAGGAAGAAGCGCTTGGCGGTGTCGCCCGTGGTGATTTCGTCGTCACGTTCCATTTCAGGAAGTTTGATTGCGCTTTCCCGCGTTTGGCTGGTGCTGGTCCGGCGCTCCGACCAAGAACGGGATGCACCGTTGCGTTCGCGATTGCTGGCGGAGAGACGCTCGCTCTGACGGTTGCGGCGGCGGCGGGCCTTTTCCTGGCGCTGACGCAGATGGCGGCGCATGTGGACGCGATCAGCAGTCGACTGGGTCGAGAGAACGTGGATAACGGGGTCATAGCTCTGGCCGCGCGTACTGGCGCGTGTGGACGAGGATTGGTTCGATCGGGACCGGGCTGACGCGTTGGCGTTGACATCGGCGCGCAAGGCGGCAAGTTCCGCTTCCTGGCGTTCGAGGCGGGCAAGGAGGGCTGCGAGTGTGGCTTGCTCGATGGATGCGTTGCTGTGCGCGGTGGTCGGGCTGGTGGAGACGCGCGGCGGCGTGGTGGTGAGGAGGCCGTTCAACAGGACGGTCGAATGTGATGGTGTTTGTGCGGCCGGGATCGTGTTGTTCGTCTCGCGGGTGCTGATGTTAGCGCCGGTTGCCGAGAGTTCGGCGAGGAGGCCGATGAGGTCGGTGAGGCTGGCGTGGGTGCGGCCGTCGCGGATGGCGCGGGCTTCGGCGCGGGTCAGGAGCGCTTTCAGTTCGGCCGAGGCGGTGACGGGGGCTGAGCCGTGGCGGCGATTCAATCGCATGAGCCAGCGGTTCGCGGCTGCGGCCATGGAAGCGGGGTCCAGGTTCAGCTGCCAGAAGATGCCCTGCGCTTCAGGCGCGCGGGCCAGCACCGTAATGAGATGGGCGACGTCGACATGGGCGTGGCCGATGGCATCGGCTTCGGCGAACGCCTGATTGCAGACGTTCAGCACAGTCTCCTCAACCTGCAGCGTCAGGCTGCGGGTCGCTTGGAGGGCTTGGCCGCAGCAGGCGCAGGTGTGGGCCGGGTCGCGGCCGTCGCTAAACATTGGCATATCCATGGATTAATGCCGGGCGACGATACGCCGAGTCTCCGTGGGCTGTTTTTCGGTCATCCACAGGCGTTTGCGGTCGTCGACAGGATTTCGGAGCCGGTGCCGTCGCGGGACGGCCGGGGCTCAAGTTGCCGGGGGGCGGGAAGCCCGGTATGGACGGCGGGACCATCGCTCCGTCGAGTCGTGCGCCGGGGCTATCATGCCCAGCAACATTCAGAGTCTTTGTGATGCAACTTATGTCCTGTGCGGTGCCCCGATCGACCGAACCCACTGCGCCTTCGCTATGCTCCTTGTCGGGTGCGCACCATGAGTAAGCGCGCGCTCAGTGTGACCCGGGAGCAGAGCTTTCCGGAGTGGTACCAGGAAGCGGTGCGCGACGGCGACATGGCCGAGCAGAGCCCCGTGCGCGGCTGCATGATCATCAAGCCGTGGGGCTGGGGCGTGTGGGAGCGCGTACAGGCTGAGCTTGATCAGCGGATCAAGGATACGGGGCACGAGAACTGCTACTTCCCGCTGTTCATCCCAATGAGCTTTATCGCCAAGGAGGCTGAGCACGTCGAAGGCTTCGCCAAGGAGATGGCGGTCGTTACGCATCACCGGCTGAAGAACGAGGGCGGCAAGCTGGTGCTGGATCCCGACGCCAAGCTGGAAGAGCCGCTGATCGTGCGGCCGACATCGGAGACGATCATCGGGGATGCGTTCCAGCGGTGGGTGAAGAGCTATCGCGATCTGCCGTTGTTGATCAACCAGTGGGCGAACGTGGTGCGCTGGGAGATGCGCACGCGGTTGTTTTTGCGCACGGCGGAGTTTCTCTGGCAGGAGGGGCATACGGCGCACGCCGATCGCGAGGATGCGATGGCGGAGACGCGAAAGATGCTCGAGGTCTATCGCGAGTTTTCCGAAACCGTGCTGGCTATGCCTGTGATTGCTGGCGAAAAGCCTGCAAATGAGCGGTTTCCGGGCGCCGACAACACCTATTCGATCGAAGCGATGATGCAGGACGGTAAGGCCTTGCAGGCCGGGACGTCGCATTATCTGGGCACGCATTTCGCGGAGGCGCAGAACATCCAGTTCCAGGCCGCCGATGGCAAGCTGACCTTCTGCCATACGACGAGCTGGGGCGTTTCCACGCGGCTCATCGGTGGCGTGATCATGAGCCATGGCGACGATGACGGGCTGCGGATGCCGCCGAAGATCGCGCCGCGGCAGATCGTGATCGTGCCGATGCTGCGCGACAAGCCGGAGGATGCGGAGCTCAAGGCATACTGCGCGGAGCTGGAAGCGGAGTTGAAGGCGCAGGGCATTCGCGTGCTCGTCGATTTGAAGCCGATCAAGTCGGCGGAGAAGCGGTGGAACTGGGTGCGCCGTGGTGCTCCCGTCATCATCGAGATCGGCGGGCGCGATGCGGCGGGCGGTAACGTGACCTTCATGCGGCGCGACAAGCTGCGCGACGGCGACAAGGTGATCTCGCATACGCAGGCGCGGGCGGAGTTCGTGGCCGGTGCGCGGACACTGTTGGACGCTATTCAGGCCGGGCTTTTCGCGGAAGCGAAGGCGCGGCTTGATGGAAACGTCGTGACCACGATGACGACGTTTGCCGATCTGGAAGCCTACTACGGGGCAACGGCCGGCGACGAAGAGGGCGGCGAGTTCAAGGGCTGGGCCGGTGTGATGTGGGCGAAGCCCGAAGGGCCGGCGCTCGAGGCGGTGGCGGAGCGGCTGAAAGCCTTGAAGCTGACGATCCGCAACGCGCCGTTGGACCAGCCACCGGTTGAGGGCAAGACCTGTCTGTTCACCGGCGAACCGGCGAAAGAGTACGTGTTGATCGGGCGGTCGTACTAGCGTGGGTGTCGCATTCGGGCCAGATGGCGCATTGTTTCAATGCGTTGCGTGCTGAGGGTGATGTAACGCAATCTGGCCCGATTGCAGGGATAGCGGTACGTGCGTGTGGCCGGGGACGTCAGCAATTGGCGAGCCGGGGGGATTTGAGGGAGCTTGCCGCGGATGGCCGAGACGCCGGACACAAAACCCTTTTCGCCATTCGAGTGGCTGCTCGCGGGACGCTACCTGCGGGCGCGGCGCAAGGAAGGGTTTATCTCGGTCATCGCCGGGTTCTCCTTTCTTGGCATCATGCTCGGCGTGGCGACGCTGATCATCGTCATGGCCGTGATGAACGGTTTCCGGAAAGATCTGTTCGCCAAGATCCTCGGGCTTAATGGGCACATCATCGTCTATAAGATCGGTGAGCCGTTCGCCGATTATAAGGACAAGGCTGCGAAGATTGCGGCCGTGCCGGGCGTGACGCATGCGCTGCCGATTGTCGAAGGCCAGGTGATGGTGTCGTCGAGTGCGCAGGCGCTGGGCGCGCTGGTGCGCGGTATGGCGGAGAAGGACATCAAGTCACTCAAGCTGGTCGCGGAGAACATTCGCGCCGGCTCGCTCGACGGGTTCGACGGAACGCAAACGATCGCGATCGGGCAGCGTCTGGCAAATGCGCTTTATGTGAACGTAGGGGATACGCTGACGCTGGTGTCGCCGCGCGGGGCCTCGACGCCGTTCGGGACGGCGCCGCGATCGAAGCCCTACATGATCTCGGCGATCTTCGAATTGGGCATGTCGGAATACGACAAGACCATGATTTTCATGCCGCTTGCCGAAAGCCAGCGGTACTTCAATAAGGCCGATGAGGCGGACGTGCTGGAGGTCGTCGTGGACGATCCGGAGCGGGTGGATCAGTTCTCGGCGGAAATCCGCGCGGCCGGCGGGCCGACGATCAATGTCACCGACTGGCGGCAGAAGAACGAGACGTTCTTTACGGTGCTCGAGGTGGAGCGGAATGTGATGTTCATCATCCTGTCGCTCATCATTCTGGTGGCGGCACTGAATATCATTTCGGGCATGATGATGCTGGTGAAGGACAAGGGCCGCGATATCGCCGTGTTGCGCACCATGGGGGCGTCGAAGGGCTCGGTGATGCGGGTTTTTCTGATTACCGGCGCGTCGATCGGTGTGGTGGGAACGCTTGCCGGGCTCATCCTCGGTATCGTGTTCTGCTGGAATATCGAGGGCATCCGGCAATTCGTTTCGTCGCTGACCGGCACGCCGATGTTTGATCCCAACGTCTATTATCTGACGAAGCTGCCGGCGGAGATCAATCCGAGGGAGACGGCTTGGATCGTGGTGATGGCTTTGTCGCTGTCTGTCCTGGCCACGCTCTATCCGTCGTGGCGGGCTTCCAAGCTCGATCCCGTCGAAGCGCTCCGGTACGAGTGAGGGGACAGGGATGCTCGATACACCGACTGGGACCGCGATCCTGAAACTCGACGGATTGATGCGCACCTTCAAGCAGGGCGAGCGCGAGATCGCGGTTTTGAATGGGGCGAGTGCGGCGATCTATCCGGGCGAGGCGGTGGCGCTGGTTGGGCCTTCGGGGGCGGGCAAGTCGACGCTGTTGCACATCGCTGGGCTTTTGGAGACGCCGACGGCGGGCTCCGTGATCATGGGCGGGCGGGATTGCTCTAAGCTCGGCGATGATGAGCGCACGCGCATCCGGCGCTCGGACGTGGGCTTCATCTATCAGTTCCACCAGTTGCTGCCGGAGTTTTCGGCGCTGGAAAACGTGGTGCTGCCGCAAATGATTTTAGGCACGCCGAGGAAAGCTGCCAACGCGCGGGCGACGGAACTTCTGACTACGCTGGGGCTGGGGCACCGACTCGATCACCGGCCGGCGCAGTTGTCGGGCGGCGAGCAGCAGCGGACCGCGATTTGCCGGGCGCTGGCGAATAAGCCGAAGCTGATCTTAGCGGATGAGCCGACAGGCAACCTCGATCCCAAGACGTCGGAACTCGTGTTTCACGAGTTGATCGGGCTGTTCAAGAGCGAGGGCGTCGCGGCGCTGATCGCGACGCATAACCTGGAGCTTGCGTCGCGCATGGACCGTGTGCTGCGGATGGAGAACGGGCAGTTGGTTGAGGTCGCGCCCGGAGCCGTGCGCTAAGCCCGCGCTATTCGAGGCGGGGGTCGCCGTCGCGCAGGGGGGCGCCCGGAAAGTCGTCGTTTTGGGTCATCAGGTCGAACAGGGCGTCCATGGGGCTCTCCGTGGGTTGATCGTGATGGTGCGACCATACGGGCGGGTGTGGCGCCTTTCTGTTCCTCGCGAGACATGTGTGTGGAGCTGTGGAAAACGCGGGCGCGGGTGCGTTTGCGTGCGGTAGCGCCTAAAGTCGGGGCATGAGCCAGACGATTCCGCCGCCGCCCAGATTCATTCACCTCAAGGTCCATTCGGCTTATTCGCTGCTCGAAGGCGCGTTGCCGATCGGGAGGCTTGCGAAGCTTGCGGAAGCTTATGGCTTTCCGGCGTTAGGCATGACCGACACGAACAATATGTTCGGGGGGCTGGAGTTTTCCGACAAGCTGGCGGGGGCGGGCATTCAGCCGATCGTCGGCGTGTCGCTGTCATGTCTGTTGACTGAGAAGAAGGTCAAGCCCGGTCAGTTGCCGGGCCCGGTCGTGCGGCAGCATGCGTGGCGCGATGGGCTGCTGGCGCTCTATGCGATGAATGATGCCGGTTACGCGAACCTGATGAAGCTCGTCTCGGCGGCGCATTTGGGGACGGAGGGTGAAGATGCGCCGTTCGTGCGGGCGGATCAGATTGCGAAGCATGCGGGCGGCGTCATTGCGCTGACGGGTGGGCCGGATGGGCCGATCGACAGGGCGTTGCTCGATGGGCAGCCGGGTTTGGCGGAGGAGCGGCTTCAGTTTTTGAAGCGGGCGTTTGGCGACCGGCTCTACGTGGAGGTGCAGCGGCACGGGACGCGGGCGGAGCAGGAGGTGGAGCCGCAGCTTCTGGACTTGGCGTACCGGCTCGGTGTGCCCATCGTCGCGACGAATGAAGTTTACTTCGCGACGCCCGACGACTTCGAGGCGCACGATGCGCTGCTGTGCATCGCGGACGGGCGGTATGTGTCAGAGGACGACCGGCGGCGGGTGACGCGCGAGCATCATTTGAAGTCGGGCGAGGCGATGGCGGAGTTGTTCGCCGATCTGCCGGAGGCGGTAGCGAATACGGTGGAGATCGCCAAGCGGTGTGCGTTCCGGCCGAAGGGTAAGAAGCCGATCCTGCCGCGGTTCGTCCAGACGAGTACGGGGACGGATGCCGATCAGCTGGCGGCGGAAGCGGCGGAATTGAAGCGGCAGGCGGAGGAGGGGTTGCGGGAGCGGCTCCGGATCGTGCCGCTCGCGGCGGGCTTCACGGAAGACGATTACTGGTCGCGGCTCGCGTTCGAAGTTGACGTGATTACGAAGATGAAGTTTCCCGGTTACTTCCTCATCGTGGCCGACTTCATCAAGTGGTCGAAGGCCAACGGCATTCCGGTGGGACCGGGGCGCGGCTCGGGTGCGGGGTCGCTGGTTGCGTATTCACTGACGATCACTGATCTCGATCCGCTGCGGTTTGGCCTGCTATTCGAGCGGTTTCTCAATCCGGAACGCGTCTCGATGCCGGACTTCGATATCGACTTTTGCCAAGACAAGCGCGATCAGGTGATCCGCTACGTGCAGCAGAAGTACGGTTCGGACCGCGTGGCGCAGATCATCACGCATGGCAAATTGCAGGCGCGCGCGGTGCTGCGCGACGTGGGCCGCGTTTTGCAGATGCCATATGGGCAGGTGGACCGGTTGTGCAAGCTGGTGCCGAACAATCCGGCGAACCCCGTGACGCTCGATCAGGCGATTGAGGGCGAGCCGAAGCTACAGGAAGCGCGCGATACGGATGAGGTCGTGCGGCGGCTGTTGCAGGTGGCGCAGAAGCTGGAGGGGCTTTACCGGCATGCTTCGACGCATGCGGCTGGTATCGTGATCGGCGACCGGCCGTTGGATGAGTTGGTGCCGCTCTACCGCGATCCGAAGTCGAACATGCCGGTGACGCAGTTCAACTGGAAGATGGTGGAAGCGGCGGGGCTCGTGAAGTTCGACTTCCTCGGCCTCAAGACGCTCACCGTTCTGGAGAAGGCGGTGGAGTTGATCCGGCGCGGGCGGGGGATTTCGGTCGATCTGGCGACGCTGCCGCTCGATGACGTGCCGGCGTATCAGCTGCTCGCTAAGGCCGATACCGTGGGCGTGTTCCAGCTTGAAAGCACGGGCATGCGGGAGAGCTTGAAGCGGCTGAAGCCCGACCGCTTCGAGGACATCATCGCCATGGTGGCGCTGTATCGACCCGGCCCGATGGACAACATCCCGACCTACATCAACCGCAAGCATGGCGAAGAGCCGGTCGACTTCTTGCATCCGATGTTGGAAGGGATTTTGAAGGAGACGTACGGCGTCATCATCTACCAGGAACAGGTGATGCAGATCGCGCAGGTGCTGGCCGGCTATTCGCTCGGACAAGCCGACCTGCTGCGCCGCGCGATGGGTAAGAAAGACAAGGCCGAGATGGCCAAGCAGCAGGCTCTCTTCGTTGAAGGGGCGACGAAGAACGGCGTGAAGAAGGACGACGCGGTCTACATCTTCGAACTCGTCGACAAGTTCGCCGGCTACGGTTTCAACAAATCGCACGCGGCGGCGTATGCGCTGGTCAGCTATCACACGGCGTATTTGAAGGCGAACTTCCGCGAGGAGTTCCTGGCCGCGTCGATGACGCTCGACATGGGGAACACCGACAAGCTGTCGATGTTTGCAGCGGAGGCCAAGAAGAGCGGTATTCCGGTGCTGCCGCCGTGCGTGAATGCGTCGGAGGTGGATTTTTTGGTGGAGCGCCCGAAGGGCGACGAGGCACATGGCGCCATTCGGTATTCGCTGGCGGCGTTGAAGAACATTGGCGCGTCGGCGGTGGAGACAATCGTGGCGGCGCGGACGGCGGAGGGGCCGTACCGGTCGCTATCGGATTTCGCGTCGCGGCTTAATCCCAAGGCGCTGAACAAGCGCGGGCTCGAGACGCTGTCGATGGCGGGGGCGTTCGACGGGCTGGAGCCGAACCGGGCGCTGGTGCGCGGCAACGTGGAAGGCATGATCGCGCTCGCCAACCGGCAGGCGGATAACGCGGCGCAGGGGACGAGCGATCTGTTTGGTGGCGGGGGCGGAGGCGCGCCGTCGCTCGATCTGAAGCCGGCGAAGGCGTGGACGCCGATGGAGAAGCTCCAGGAGGAGTTCGATGCGATCGGGTTCTTCCTGTCGGGGCATCCGCTGGATGCTTACGAGACGGTGTTGAAGAAACTGGGCGTCAGGCGGTTTGTGGACTTCGAGGCGGCGACTGCGCGGGGGGTGTCCAGCGGGCGGCTGGCGGGCATCGTGATTTCGGCGCGCGAGCGGCGGTCGCAGAAGGGCAACAAGTTCGCGTTTGCAATGTTCTCGGATGCGAGCGGGCAGTTCGAGGCGGTGATTTTTTCCGACACGCTGACGGCGTCGCGCGATTTGTTGGAGGGAGGCACGCCGGTCGTCCTCAACGTGGAGGCTGAGCGCGAGGGCGACACGGTCAAGATGCGGGTGCAGAGCATGGAGGCGCTCGACAAGGCAGCGGCCGAGATCGAGCGCGGGTTGAAGATCGTGTTCGACACAGGCGTGCTGGCCGCGCGCCGGGGCGTCCTGGACGAATTCAAGGCGCAGTTGAAGCCGGGTCAGGCGGGTGTGCGCCGGGGCGGCGAGGTTCGCCTCGTGCTGCCCGTCGGCGCACGGGAGTTGGAGATCGTGCTCCCCGGCCGCTACGACGTCTCGCCGGCGCAAGCGGGCCAGCTTTCGACCGTGCCGGGGGTGGTTGAGGTCCTCGAAATCTAGGCTGCGGCGCTCGAAATGGCCGCGTACCCTTGCCATTCAGGCCATCTTCCGTCATAAGCCGCTCCATCTCGCACGTGGTTCGCGCGCTGGGCGGATTGAAAGCCCCGTCTGGCGCTCCGGTGGACGATATGCAACTCGGGAAACCGATTTGCGCGTCTTCACAACGAATCGCGGAGGATTAAACCGGAAAAAGGATACCGCTGATGACGCTTCCCGCGTTCAACATGCGTCAGCTTTTGGAAGCTGGCGTTCACTTTGGTCACCAGTCGCACCGCTGGAACCCCAAGATGC
>LNFM01010219.1_pt1 | contig 19886 bp, 20 predicted proteins | sample 596031 | NCBI WGS metagenome assembly LNFM01 (sample SAMN04254537, study PRJNA301005) | activated carbon metagenome | isolation source: dual media filters at the Ann Arbor, Michigan drinking water treatment plant | place: USA: Ann Arbor | reverse complement strand
ACGTAGTCGTGGGGGAAGGTTGGGATGGGGGCAGAAGTCTAGACACGATCAATATGCTTCTCCCCGAACAACCCTTCGGGCCGCACCAGCAGGAACAACAACGCCAGCATGTAAGCGAACCAGCCTTCGATCCCGCCGCCGATGTGCGGCCCGAGATACACCTCGGCGAGCTTCTCCGCCGCGCCGATGATGAGACCGCCGACGATAGCGCCGAGGATCGACTCGAAACCACCGAGGATGAGGACCGGCAGCGCTTTCAACGCCACGAATGTCAATGCGAATTGCACGCCGTTGCGGGCGCCCCACAGCAATCCGGCGACTAGCGCGACGAACCCGGCGACCGACCACACGATCGCCCAGATCTGTTTCAAGGGAATGCCCACGGCAAGCGCGGCCTGATGGTCGTCGGCAACCGCACGCAATGCCCGCCCGATGCGCGTCTTGTTGAAGAACACTGCCAGCACCGCCACAAGCACGCCCGCCACCAGGGCGGCGATCAGGTCGAACTTGCTCACCAGGATGCCGAACCGATCCATCAGTGTCCCGATCGGTTCGTCCTGCAGGCCCAGATCGAGGCGACGGACTTCCGTACCCCAGATGATCTGGGCCAATCCTTCGATGAAGAACGCGAGCCCGATGGTGGCCATGAACAGCGTGATCTGCGGCTGGTTCACCAGCGGGCGCAGCACCACGCGCTCGATCGCGATGCCGAGCACCACCATCACCGCGAGGGTGAGCGCGAGCACCACCCAGAACGGCATGCCGGTCTTCTCCTGCAGCCCCACGAACGTGAGCGCGGCGAAGAACACCATGCCGCCCTGGGCGAAGTTGAACACCCCCGACGCCTTGTAGATCAGCACGAAGCCCAGCGCGACCAGGGAATACATCACGCCCGCGAGCAGACCGCCGATCAGGACTTCGAAGAAGAACTGCATGCTAGTGGGAGACTCCGAGGTAGGCGTCGATGACGGCCTTGTTGCTGCGCACGTCATCGGGCGTGCCGTCGCCGATCTTCTTGCCGTAGTCGAGCACCACGACGCGATCGGAAATGTCCATCACCACTCCCATGTCGTGCTCGATCAGCACGATGGTGGTGCCGAACTCGTCGTTGACGTCGAGGACGAACCGGCACATGTCCTGTTTCTCCTCGATGTTCATGCCGGCCATCGGTTCGTCCAGCAGCAGCAGGCGCGGTTCGGCCGCGAGGGCGCGGCCCAGCTCCACCCGCTTCTGCACGCCGTAGGGCAGGCGGCCCACGGGCGTCTTCCGCACCGACTCGATCTGCAGGAAATCGATGATGTGCTCCACCTTCTCGCGCTGCTCCAGTTCTTCGCGGCGGTTGGGGCCGACGTAGAGCGCCTGCGCGAGCAGGTTCGAGCGCATCTTGAGGTTGCGCCCCGTCATGAGGTTGTCGAGCACGCTCATGCCTTTGAACAGCGCGATGTTCTGGAAGGTGCGCGCGATGCCCATGGTCGCCGCCTTGTGCGGGGCCATGGATGTGAATGTCTGCCCGTCGAAGCGGATGCGACCCTGCTGCGGGGTGTACACGCCGTTGATGCAGTTCAGCATCGAGCTCTTGCCCGCTCCGTTCGGCCCGATGATCGCGCGGATCTCGTGCTCGCGGACGTCGAAACTGATGTCGGTCAACGCCTTCACGCCGCCGAAAGCGAGCGAGATGTTCTCGACCGACAGCATGACCTCGCCGATACGGCGTGAGCCGCTCTGCGCTCCCTCCCCCATCGCAGATGGGGGAGGGTTGGGGTGGGGGCTGGCGCTCACGCGGTCATCTCCACTGCTGCGCCACGAGCGAACGCCGGGCCCCCATCCCAACCTTCCCCCACCAGAGGTGGGGGAAGGAGTGCCTGTCGTGGGGGAAGGAGTGCCGGCATTTGCCATCCGGGTTGGATGTACGTCCCCTCCCCCAGCTTTGCTGGGGGAGGGCTAGGGTGGGGGCAACAGACCGTCGCGCTCACGCCGCCTTCCTCTCCTGCACCACCGGAAACGTCTTCGCATCCCGGATCTTCACGTCCGCCCGGATGTGGCCCGTGCGGCCATCTTCGAACTTGATCTGGCCTTCGATCTCGCAGTGGGTCGCACCGCCGAACAGCGCATTGACCAGCTGCGCATAGCGCTCGGCGATGAAGCCACGGCGCACCTTGCGCGTACGCGTCAGCTCGCCGTCGTCGGCATCGAGTTCCTTGTGCAGCACCAGGAAGCGCCGGATCTGCGAATTGCCGAGCTGCGCGTCGGTGGCCAGATCCCGGTTCACCTTCTCGACGCATTCCTGCACCAGATCGTAGACCGCGTCGCGCTGCGCGAGATCGGTGTAGCCCGAATACGCGATACCACGGCGCTCCGCCCAGTTGCCCACCGATCCGAGGTCGATGTTGATGAACGCGGTGCACATTTCCCGATCGTGGCCGAAGGCCACGACTTCCTTGATGTGCGGAAAGAACTTGAGCTTGTTCTCGATGTACTGCGGCGCGAACAGCGTCCCGTCCAGCAACTTGCCCACGTCCTTGGCACGATCGATGATCTTGAGATCACCGTCGCGATCGAAGAAGCCGGCATCGCCGGTCATGAACCAGCCATCCGGCGTGATCGACTCGGCTGTCGCGTCGGGCCGCTTGTAGTACTCCTTCAGCATGCCGGGCGATTTCACCTGCACTTCGCCGTTGTCGGCGATGCGGATCTCGACGCCCGGCAGCGGCGGCCCGACGGTGTCGAGCTTGACCTTGCCGGTGGGTTGCTTGCAGACATACACGCCGGTCTCGGTCTGCCCGTAGAGCTGTTTGAGGTTCACGCCGATGGACCGGTAGAAATCGAACAGGTCCGGCCCGATCGCAGCCCCTCCCGTGTAGGCAACACGAATGCGCGACATGCCGAGCACGTTGCGCAGTGGGCCGTAGACCAGCAGATCGCCGATGAAGTACTGCAGCCGATCGCCGAGGCTCACCTCCATCGTGCGCCCATCCATGATCTTCGCACCGCAACGCTTCGCCACCGCCATGAAGTAGTGGAAGATGCGTTGCTTGAAACGCGCTGCGTCCTCCATGCGGATCATCACCGTCGTGAGCAGGTTCTCGAACACGCGCGGTGGTGCGAAGTAGTAGGTGGGACCGATCTCGCGCAGGTCGATGGGTACGGTCTCGCTCGATTCCGGGCAGTTCACACAGAACCCCGCCACCAGCGCCTGCGCGTAGGAGAACAGGTGGTCGCCAACCCACGCCATCGGCAGATACGACAGCACCTCGTCCTGAGCCGTGAAGCCGTCGAATGCGATGTCGCCGCGCGCCGCGGCGATCAACGAAGAGTGCGTGTGACAGACACCCTTCGGATTGCCGGTGGTGCCGGAGGTGTAGAGCATGACCGCCGTGTCGTCGTGCTGGCCGCGGTCGATCTCGCCTTGGTAGAAGCCGGGATGGACGCGGTCGTACTCGCGCCCCATCTCCTGCAGCCGATCGAACGACAGCAACTCCGGATTCGGATAGTTGCGCAGCCCGCGCGCATCGTCAAAGATGATGTGCTTCAACCGCGGATACTTCGCGCGGATCTCGAGCAGCTTGTCGACCTGTTCCTGGTCCTCCACCACCGCGAACTCCACCTCGGCGTTCTCGAGGACGAACAGCATCTCCTGCGCGATCGCGTCCTGGTAGAGCGGCACCGGGATGCCCCCCAACGCCTGGGTGGCCGCCATGGACCAGTACAGACGCGGCCGGTTGTCGCCGACGACCGCGAGCGTCATGCCGCGCTCGAAGCCGAGTGCCGCCAGGCCACAGGCGGCGGCGCGGACTTCATCCGCGACCTCACGCCAGGTCCATGACAACCAGATGCCGAGATCTTTCTCGCGAATGGCGGTCCGGGCCCCACGCACAGCCGCGTGGTGCAGCAGGAGGCGCGGAAAGGTATCCGCGCCCGCATCGGTGCCGGGCAGGCTCAACTCCACTCCTCCATCTCGTTGTCGCCGCACCTTAAGGTCTCGAAAGGCGGCTCTTCCCTTGCAGGCAGGGCTCGGCAAGCGTAGCAGGTTCGGGCACGATTGCACTGTCACCGGGACGACAATTGAGACGCCGTGAACCTCGCCGAGACCCTGCATCTGCATGCCCGCTGGACTGCGGACCTGACGGAAGAGCAGCGGGCCCGGGTGCTCGCCGATCTTGCGGTGCAGCAAGTCGCCGCCGGCGACTCGATCTGCATCAAGGGCGAATCCGTGGATGCGTGGCTCGGCATCCTCCACGGGTTGGCCAAGATCTCCAGTTCCGCGCCGGACGGACGCACGCTGAGCTTCACCGGCGTGCCGCCCGGGGGCTGGTTCGGCGAAGGCTCGTTGCTCAAGCAGGAACCGCGGCGCTACGACGCTTCGGCCCTGCGCGACTGCACCGTGGCCCGGCTGCCGCGAGCGACGTTCGAGTGGCTGCTCGACTCGAGCATATCGTTCAACCGTTTTCTTCTGATCCAGTTGAACGAGCGCCTCGCCCAGTTCATCGCTCGCATCGAGTACGAATACTTGCTCGAACCCGAAGCCAAGCTGGCGCGCTGCATCGCCGACCTCTTCAACCCCATCCTCTACCCCGGCAGCGGGCCGCGCCTGGAGATCTCCCAGGCGGAGATCGCGTTGCTGGTGGGCACGTCGCGCCAGCGCACGAACCAGTCGTTGCAGACCCTGGAGAAAGCCGGCCTGCTCGCGATCGAGTACGGCGCGATTCGCGTGCTGGACCTTGAAGGGCTCAGGAACCTCGGTCCCTGAGCCCCGGCGAGGTCAACCGTAGTGGTAGAAGCCGCGGCCGGTCTTGCGGCCGAGGTAGCCGGCCTCGACCATCTCGACCAGCAAGGGTGCGGGGCGGTACTTCGAGTCCTTGAAGCCTTCGAACAGCACCTGCATCACGGCAAGTTCGACGTCGACGCCGATCAGGTCGCACAGCGCGAGCGGTCCGATCGGGTGGTTGCAGCCAAGCCGCATGGCGTCATCGATCTGCTGGGGGGTAGCCAGGCCCTCGCCCAGCGCGAACACCGCCTCGTTGATCATCGGGCACAACAGGCGATTTACCACGAAGCCCGGCGAGTTCTTGACCTGCACCGGCGCTTTGCCCACCGCCTTGGAAATCGCCTCGGTCGCGGCATAGGTCTCGTCCGAGGTCTGCAGGCCGCGGATCAGTTCCACGAGTTGCATCACGGGCACGGGGTTGAAGAAATGCATGCCGATCACCTGGGCGGGGCGCTTCGTCGCCGCGGCGAGCCTGGTGATCGAGATCGACGACGTGTTGGAGGCGATGATCGCGCCGGGCTTTGCCGCGGCGTCGAGCTTGGCGAAGATGTCGAGCTTGAGGGTGAGGTTCTCGGTGGCGGCCTCGACGATCAGGTCGACGTCGCCCAGCGCATCCAGCTTCGTGGAAGTGGTGATGCGCGCGAGGGCGGTCGCCTTGTCGGCCGCCGTCATCTTCTCTTTCTTCACCAGACGCTCGAGGCTGCCGTCCACGTTCTTCAAGCCCTTGTCGAGGGCTGCCTGGGCCACGTCGGTCATCACGACGGCATGGCCGGCCACGGCGAAGGCCTGGGCGATGCCGTTGCCCATGGTGCCGGCGCCGACGACGCCGATGGTCTTGATCTGCATAGGTCTCTTCTTTCGGATAGGGGAGCGCGGGGGTGGGATTTTAATCGAGACCGCGGCGTTAACCCCGTTCTCGGCGCCGGCCCGTTTCAGTGGCTGCAACGTCCCACAGGAGCCACACATGAACCTTCGCCCCCTCGTTCTCGCCGCAAGCCTGATGTCCGCTGCCGTTCCCGCCTTCGCCGTCGGCAGTCTTGCCGACGTCACCATCTACGATCGTGCCTCCGGCCGCGTTCTCCCAACGTACTACAGCGACGGCCGCTGGTACGTGGCGGGCAGGCCCGGCAACGAATACGAGATCCGCATCCGCAATCAGTCGGGCGCCGATCTGCTCGCCGTGACGTCGGTCGATGGCGTCAACGTCGTCACCGGCGAGACCGCCGCACCGAGCCAGAGCGGCTACGTGCTGACACCGGGCGATCGGCTCCCGATCAAGGGCTGGCGCAAGGACATGTCGAAGGTGGCGGCGTTCTACTTCACGCGCCTGGACGATTCCTACGCCGCGCGCACCGGTCGGCCGGACAACGTCGGCGTGATCGGTGTCGCGGTGTTCAAGCGCAAGGTGGAGCCGCCGATGGTGCTCGAGGAGGAACGCCAGCGTCGCGAAGCGCCGATGTCGGGCGCCGCAAAGGATTCCTCGGCCGGCAACAGCGCCGATGCGGCGCCCTCGTCGGCTCCGGCGCAGCCTAGCGCCCGTGCGCAGAGCGCACCCATGGAAAAGGCGGAGAAGAGCCTCGGCACCGGCCATGGCCGTATCCAGACTTCGCAGGTGCGTTACACGAGCTTCGAACGGGAGTCCGAGTCACCCAATGAATTGATCGCGATCTGGTACGACAGTCATCCGAACCTTGTTGCGCGCGGCGTGATTCCTGCTCCAGTGCCGGTGCCTCGCGATCCGCAGCCGTTCCCGGCGAGTTTCGTCCCCGATCCGCCGGCGCGCTAGGAATCGGTGACTTCTGCGCCGGCAAAGCCGGGGGGAGGGGGTGTACACCCCTTCCCCCACCATCGGTGGGGGAAGGCTGGGATGGGGGCAAGCGATGCCTAAACCCGCACCCCCATCCGCCGTTCCTTCGCCCGCACCAACGCAGTGATCGTCGCATTGGCCGGCGTCGCCACACCGAGTTCAAGACCGACCCGCACGATCGCCCCGTTGATCGCGTCGATCTCGGAAACGCGCCCAGCCATGTGATCCAGCAGCACCGACGGGCGCGCATTGGGAATCTTCGAACCGAAATCGCGTACGTAAGCCTCGGCATCGACGATGTCCAGGTTCACCCCCTTGGCCTTGCCCACCGCGAATGCTTCCATCGCGCAGGCGGCGGCAACAGTCCACGCGTCGGGATCGTTCATCACTTCACCGATGGTGCGATCCATGATCGAGCACGGACCGGAGTAGGTGACATTGCAGATCAGCTTCTCCCATACGAGCTGGTCGATGTCGTCGAAGCACTTGACCTTGAAGCCGCCGGAACGCCACACGTCCGCCACCGCCTCGAGCCGTGGCGTGATCGGGCCCGCGAACTCGCCCAGGCGCACCAGTTCCATGCCGTTGTGATGTGCATGGCCCGGCCCCTTCATCGAAGCGCCGAAGCCGCCGACCACGCCGACCAGCACGCGCTCGCGGCCGAGGATGCGCGCACTGATGTCCGGCCCGCCCAGTCCGTTCTGGATCGACAGCACGACCGTCTCGGGCCCGATCAGCGACCGTGCCGCCGTCGCGGCCGGTTCCACGTGCATGATCTTGGTGGCGATGATGACGAGGTCGCTGGCACCGACTTCTGCCGCGTCGGTCGTCGCATGGATGCGGACCGTCCGGTCACCGGAAATGCCCTCGAGCCGCAGGCCCTTGCTGCGGATCGCATCGACATGGTCGCGCCATGCATCGATCGCCCACACGTCATGGCCGGCACTCGCCAGCAGGCCAGCGTACACACAGCCCATGGCACCGCAGCCGACGATCGCGATCTTCACGGGAACCCGACTGGCGCGGTGCGCTTCAGAAGCGGTTCGGATTGCCCTTGAGGATCGTGCCCGACCCCTGGACCTTGCCGTCCTTCACCCATTTGATGTTCGCGCCCTTGATTGCCGCGTTCCAGCAGTCCTTCGGCTGGCCCGTGTACACCCAGCACATCGTATTGCCTTCGATCGACCAGCGCGCCTGATAGTCCGCACCTTTCACCCGGCCGTCCTTCCTGTAGTACTCGGTGTAGCGGCCGGAGCCATCCATCGATCCCTCGATGGTGTTGCCGGCCACGGCCCGCTTCAACTGGGCGCTGGTCGCGAGCGGCGGTAATTCGTCGGCGACGACGGGACCGCAGAACACCAGCAGGCAGAGGGCGGCGGAAGGGCGCATTCAGGATTCGGATCGGTGGAGGGCAGCGGTGCGTCTGCGCCGATCTCGACCGAGACGCGAACTACCCGGGGTGATGCTACCAGACCATTGGGAAACGGCGTCACCCGTGACTTCCAGCCGCTGCACCGCGTGCGGATCTACCGCATCTTTACCAACCGGAAATCATACTGGGCGGTGTGGAACGGTACGGTTGAATTTCCACCGTCCGGCGTCGGCCCCGCCGAGTGCGCGACGAATTCCACCACCAGCGAGTCCTTCACCCCGAACACCGCGTCCGATCCCAGATACGGGTCACCCTGCACGAACAGGTGCGTGATGATGGGCTCGTAGCCTGGGGCCGAGACCTTCGTGTGGACGTGCGCGGGCCGGTAGGGATGCCGCCCCATGCCGAGGAGCATTTTTCCGACCGGACCATCGGTTGGAATCGGATAGCTCACCGGCCGGATGGTACGGAACCCGAAGCGCCCTTCGGCATCGGTGGTGAACTTGCCGCGTGCGTACGAAGCACCGGGGCGCTGGACGTCGTAGAAGCCTTCGGCATCGTTCTGCCAGACGTCGAGCTCGGCGCCGACGATCGGTTTGCCGTCGACATCGAGCACGCGTCCATGCACGTAGGCCGGGACGCCGGGCAGGCCGGCGGCGATGTCGGCCCACATCGGCAGGTGCTTCGAGCCCGGCACGTAGAAGGGCCCGAGCACGGTGGTCTCGGTGGCGCTGCCTGGCTTGCGATGGTTGATGGCGTCCACCAGCATCGAAACGCCGAGCGTATCCGACAGGAGGATGTATTCCTGGCGCTTGTCGTCGCACTTCTGCCCGGTCGCGGTGAGGAACTGGATGCCCGCGAACCATTCGGCCTCGGTCAGTTCGGTCTCGCGCACGAACGCGTGCAGATGGCGGATGAGGCTCGTCATGATCTGCCTGAAGCGAGGGTCGGCGTTGCCCTCGATGCGTGCGAGGACGGCGTCGGTCAACGTGTGTTCCAGCGGGCTGCCCATGGCCGGTTCTCCGGAGAAAGATTGCGGGACGAAACTACTTCAGCGATTCAAGATAGCGGATCAGCTTGGCACGAACCCGGGCTTCATCCTGGAAGTACACCATCTGCGCCTTCGGCGCGACGGCGAGCGTGTCGGTGAGCCACTGGTCGAGCAGTTCCACGGTCCAGGTCTTGCCCTGGAGGGCCTCCTTGATGCCGTCGGAGAACACGAACCCGTCCACGGCGGCGGCCGGTCGGCCGATCAGACCGAAGAGGTTCGGCCCTTGCCCGTGCTTCTCGCCTTTCTCGAACGTGTGGCATTGACTGCACTGGCGCACGGTCAACTCCTTCGCTGCAGCCAGATCATCGGCGGCGAGCGCCGGTGTCGTACAGAGCGCGGCAGCGACCAGGCTGCCCGCGATGAGGTTCGACTTCATGACGTTTCTCTCCACATCCAGCGTTGGGTGAAAGGGGCCGGTGCGCCACGGCGCGCCGGCCCCGATGCGAGCGTCAACCGCGAACCGGCTCCTTGTGTGCCGCATTCGCCGCGCGATACGCGAAGCCGATGATCGGTCCGAGAGTGCCGCCGCCGGCCCAGTACGCGCGACCGGACGCCGACGCCACGCAGTTGCCCACACCGTACAACCCGGGGATGGGCTGGTCGGCGATGTCGAGCACCTGGCCTTCGGGATTGGTCTTCGGGCCGCCCTTGGTATCGAGCGTGCCGCCGGTCACGAAGGCTGCGTAGTACGGCCCCTTGTCGCTCAAGGGCCACATGGTCGGGTTCTTGCGCCCCGGTTCCTCCTTGACGTTGCCGTTGAAGAGCAGATCGACACCGCGCTCGCCGCGATGGAAATCGAGGTCCTTGCCGCTCGCCGCGAACTCGTTGTAGCGCTTGATGGTGGCCTTCAGGTTCTGGACGTAGTCGGCCGAGATGCGCATGCCGCCGTTGTGGCTGGCGTACTTCTGCAGGCGCGCGTCGATGTTCGCGGCGAGCTCCTCCAGAGTCGCGCCCTTGATGACGTGACGATCGTCCGACCCGGGCGGCACGATCAGGCGACCGTACTCATGACTGGCCGAATGGTCCTGGGCGCGCTGATCCCAGATGGAGGTCAGGATGAGATAGGGGAACTGGGCGTTGGCGCCGTCCCATTCGAAGAACTTCTGCGCGAGTTCGTTGTAGTGCAGCTTCTCGTTCACCACGCGCTTGCCGTTCTTGTCCACGAAGATCATCGAATCGCCGGCCACGGAGAAGCAGCCGATCATCGACGGGTCCTTCGCGATCGCCTTCTCGAAAGAGATCGGGCACATCCAGGCGTAGTTCATGTTGCGCAACTGCACGCCGAGGGTGCTGGAGATGCGGATGAAGTCGCCCTCGTTCGTCATGGCTGCGCAACCGCCGTAGGCCGGGATCGAGAGAAAATTCTTGCGCAGTTCCGGATCATGGGTGAAGCCGCCGGTGGCGAAGATCACGGCCTTGCGGGCCTTGACCCGGAGCGTGCCTTCGTCGTTCTGGACTTCGACGCCGATCACCTCGCGCTTGTCGTTGAGAATCACCTTCTGCACGCGGTGGCTGGTGCGCACCGTCACGCCGTCGCGGCGGCAGGCGGTCGAAAGTGTCCGTGTGGCCACCTGCCCGCCGTCGGACATGGAAGCCGCGCCATCCTTCGGAAACAGCACGCGCCCGGAGGCACCGATGGTCTCCATTTCGGCGAAGTAGTCGGGCACCGGCGCCACGTGGCGATAGGGCAGGGCGCCCTTCTCGGCGAGGAGCTCGGTGCCCACCGACGAGCTGTCGTAGATCGCCTCGCACATGCTGTACTCCCAATCCGACAGGCCAAGCTTGGGTGCCTTCGGATCGAAGCTCTGCGGCTGGCTCAAGCGCGCGACATAGCGCAGGAAGTGTTCCTTCGAATCCGGAATGCCGGCCTTCTGCATCGCCGCGTTGTTCGGCACCCAGTACCAATAGGCGGCCTTGAACGAGGTGCCGCCGAGAGTCGCCGCCTTTTCGTACACCACCACCTTGTCGCCGAGCCAGCGCGAGAACAGCGCCACCGGGAGGCCGGCGCCGCCACCGCCGCAGACGACGACGTCATATTCCGCATCGAAGCTCGCGGCTTGTGCCTCCTTCGGCCCCAGCGTGACGGCTCCGAACGTCGCTGCGGCGGTACCTGCCGTGGCCGCCTTGAGGAATCCGCGGCGTGTCTTGTCTGCCTGCTGCTTGATCTGCTTGCCGGACATGTCTTATCTCCCCACGTGATCGAGCGTTGAACGACTCAGGTTGGATGAGACGGTCTGGTACGACGCACCTGTCGGTGCTGCCGTTCGCCGCCTTCGGACTTCAGACTCTTTCCAGAACAGCCGAAATGCCCTGACCGACGCCGATGCACATGGTCGTCAAGGCGAACTTGCCGCTGCGGTGCTGCAGTTCGTGCGTGGCGGTGGCGACGAGCCGCGCGCCACTCATGCCGAGCGGGTGACCCAGGGCGATGGCGCCGCCGTTCGGATTCACGCGCGGGTCGTCGTCCGCGATACCCAGTTGCCGCAGCACTGCCAGACCCTGGGCTGCGAAGGCTTCGTTCAGTTCGATGACGTCCATCTGCCCCTGCGCCATGCCGAGACGCGCGAACAGCTTCTGGGACGAAGGTACGGGGCCGATGCCCATGATTCGCGGCGCACATCCCGCCGTGGCCACGCCCACGACGCGGGCGAGCGGTGTCAGTCCGTGCCTTCGCGCCGCCGCTTCGCTTGCCAGGATCAGGGCGCACGCGCCATCGTTGACGCCGGAGGCGTTGCCCGCCGTTACGGTGCCGTCGGGCTTCACGATGGGCTTCAACTTCGCGAGCGCCTCCAGGGTGGTCTCGCGCGGATGTTCGTCCTGACTCACGACCACCGGATCGCCCTTCTTCGCGGGGATGGTGACCGGGACGATCTCCTTGGCGAGACGTCCGCTCTTCTGCGCTGCCGCCGCGCGCGCTTGCGAGCGCAGCCCGAACGCGTCCTGATCGGCACGCGAGACACCGAAGTCCGCCGCGACGTTCTCCGCTGTTTCGGGCATCGCGTCGACGCCGTACATCTGCTTCATGACCGGGTTGATGAAACGCCAGCCGATGGTCGTGTCGTACACCGCGTTGGTGCGCGAGAACGCGCTGTCCGCCTTCGGCATGACGAACGGTGCGCGCGACATGCTCTCGACGCCGCCGGCGATGATGAGCTCCGCCTCGCCGGACTTGATGGCGCGCGCGGCGATGCCGACCGCGTCCATTCCGGAACCGCACAGCCGGTTGATGGTGCTGGCCGGAATCTCCTTCGGTAGCCCGGCGAGCAGCAGCGCCATGCGCGCGACGTTGCGATTGTCTTCGCCCGCCTGATTGGCGCAACCGAACACGACGTCGTCCACCGCACTCCAGTCCACGCTCGCGTGGCGCTCCATGAGTGCCTTGAGCGGTATCGCGCCGAGATCGTCGGGGCGAACTGACGACAGGGCGCCGCCGTAACGGCCGATGGGAGTGCGCAGTGCTGCGCAGATGAAGGCTTCTGCCATGGTTCAGTCCTTGGGTGGTTCGTGCAGCACCAGGCGGCGCTGCACCGGGAAGAAATGAAGATCGAAACGGTGGGCGAAGTAGCCCCACAGTCCGCGCGGAAACTTGATGGTGACGACGATCGCCAGCAGGCCGAGACCGACCAGGTACCACGTGCCGTACTCGGAGAAGTACTTGTTGAGCAGCCAGAACAGCACCACGCCCACGATGGGCCCTTCGATGGTGCCGATGCCGCCGATCATCACGATGAAGATCGTGAACGCGGTCCAGTTCACCGTGAAGGCCGCGTCGGGCGAGATGCGCAGGTTCCCGAGGAAGTAGAGCGCGCCTGCGAGTCCGGCACCGAATGCGGCGACCAGATACACGCCGAGTTTGGTGGCGCGTACGTTCACGCCCTGGCTTTCCGAGGCGATCTCGCTGTCGCGGATGGCGAGCAGTGCGAGCCCCTGGCGCGAGCGCAGGAACCAGTAGACCAGCGCCACCGATGCCACCGCGGAGACGAGGCAGAGCCAGAACGTGACGGATACTCGCGTGGACTTCTCGATGCCGCGCAGTGCCGTGAGACTGGTGCCCGAACCTCCGCCCACCGCCGACACGTTGGCGATCGAGAGCCGGAACACCTCGGCGATCACCCAGGTGCCGATGGCGAAGTAGCCGCCCTGCAGGCGGAATGCGATCTTCGACACCGGCAAGGCCACGAGCATGGTGAGCACCGCGGCGATGGGCACGGCGACGAACGGATTCACGCCACCGAAGTTGCCCATCACCAGCAGGGCATACCCGCCGAGACCCAGGTAGGCCTGCTGACCGATGGAAACCATGCCGCCATACCCAGCGAGCAGGTTCCACATCATCGCGAAGATGAGGTAGCACGCCATCTCGTTGAACTCGCGCATCCAGCCGTGATCGGCCCACCAGGGAAAGCTCGCCAGGACCGCGACGAACACGACGGCAACCGCGCCACCTGCCCGGCTCGCGCGGGTGGCCCGCGACACTTCGAAGGGGATCGCCGTCGTGTTCATCGCGTTTTCGGAAAGAGTCCCGAGGGCCGGAACAGCAGCATGGCGAGAAATACGACGTGGCCCGCCCAGATGCCCCAGCCCGGATCGATGCGAAATCCGATCGCCTGGGTGACGCCGAGGATGATTCCGCCGGCGAGCGTGCCGTAGAACGATCCCATGCCGCCGATGATCACGGCTTCGAAGGCGTACAGCAGCAATGCCGGGCCGTCGGCGGGCGACACCGTCGTCTTCATGCCGTGAAGAGTCCCCGCGATCGCCACCAGCACGAAGGCGATCCCGGTTGCCAGGGCATAGATGTGCCGGTGATCGAGCCCCATCAGTTCGGCAGCATCGCGGTCGTCGCTCACGGCGCGGAACGCCCGGCCGATCGCGGTGCGATCGAACAGCCATTGCATGGCCACCGCCATCGCGACCGCGATGCCGAAGATGATGAGCGGCAGCGTACCCACTGCCAGGTCTGCGCCGATCGGGACACTGGCGATGTTGAGGCCCCCCGATTCGATGGACCGCGGGTCGGCGCTGTAGACCTCCTGCAGCACGTTCTGGATGACGATCGCCAGCCCGAAGGTCACGACCAGGGAGGGCAGCGGATCCTTGCCGAGAGTCCCGTTCAGCACGAAGCGTTGCAGCCCGTAGCCGGCGCCGAAGGCAATGGGCAGCAGCGCACCCATGGCGACCCACGGGGCAGCGGCGGGCGGCAGGCCGATGGCAAGGACCAGCGAGAACGCGCCGAATGCCGCGAGGATGATGAAATCGCCGTGCGCCGTGTTGGTGAGGCGCATCACGCCGAAGATGAGCGACTGCCCCATGGCGAACAGGGCGTAGAGCCCGCCGAGGAGCACGCCCTGCACGATGGTGTCGATCCAGCCGATCATCGGTACACCTGTACTGAAGCGCCCTCAACACGAAGGGCACGAAGGACACGAAGGAACACGAAGGAATGGCGGTGTTGGACTCCGACACTCCGCTTCGCGTCAGTCGTCTTCGTGTACTTCGTGTCCTTCGTGTTCATGCTTTGCTTTGGCTACACGCCGAAGTACGCCTGCGAGATCTGCTCGCGCGCGAGGTCCTTCGACGGCCCCGTCAACGTCACGCGCCCTTCCTGCAGGCAGTAGAGCCGGTTCGACACGCGCTGGGCCACGCTCACGTCCTGCTCGACGATGATCACGGTGAGGCCGCCGGCGCAGACGTTCGGCAGTGCGTCGTAGATTTCCTTCACGACGATCGGGGCGAGTCCGAGCGAGATCTCGTCGCAGATGAGCAGTTTCGGATTGCTCATGAGTGCTCGCCCGATCGCGACCATCTGCTGTTGCCCGCCGGAAAGGGCAGTGCCGGGATTGCGGCGCTTCTCCGCGAGGATCGGAAACAGGGCGTACACCGACTCGAGATTCCAGGGGCCGGGGCGCCGGGTGTATGCGCCCATGAGCAGGTTCTCCTCGACCGACAGACTCGGAAACAGGCGCCGGCCTTCCGGGACGAGTGCGACGCCGCGCTGCACGATCTTGCCGGCGGGCATGCCGCCGATGGGTTCGCCTTCGAATGCGACCGCATCGCGCTTCGCCTTGAGCAACCCGGCGACTGTCTTGAGGAACGTGGACTTGCCCGCGCCGTTGGCGCCGATGATCGCGACGATCTCGCCTTGCGCGATCTCGAAATCGACGCCGAAGAGCGCCTGAAAGTCGCCGTAGAAGCTCTCCAGGTTTCGGGTTGCGAGCAAGGCGGTCACTACCTCACGCCTCCAGACCCATGTAAACGCGCCGCACTTCGGCATCGTTCATGACCGCTCCCGGCTCACCCTCGGCCAGCTTCTGCCCGAAATTGATGACGAAGAGCCGATCGGCCACTGCGAGCAGCGCGTGCACCACGTGCTCGATCCAGATCATGGTGATGCCCTGCATCTTGATGCGCTGGATCTCCTCCACCAGTTCCCTGGCTTCGTGCTCGGTCAGTCCGCCGGCGATCTCGTCGAGCAGCAGCACCTTTGGATCGGTTGAAAGGGCGCGCGCGAGCTCCAGTCGCTTGCGATCGAGCAGCGTGAGGCTGCCTGCGAGCCGGTTCGCCTTGGCCAGCAACCCGGTAGCGCGCAGGACATCGACCGACCGCTCGTACGTCTCCTTCTCCGGACGTTGTGAGCCGAATGACGCGGCGGCGACGAGATTCTCGAATACCGTCATGGCCCCGAAGGGTTGCGGGATCTGGTACGAGCGACCGATGCCGAGCCGGCAACGCCGGTGCGGCGGTTCGCGGCTCACGTCGCGGCCGTCGAAGGTCACGCGGCCGGCGTCGGTGCGCACGTCGCCGCTGATGAGATTGAACAGCGTCGTCTTGCCGGCGCCGTTGGGTCCGAGGATGCCGAGCGTCTCGCCGCGGGTGACCGCCAACGAGATGTTGTCGGTGACCTTGAGCGCGCCATAGCTCTTGCTCACGCTTTCCAGCGCGAGTATCGCGGACATGCGGGTCTCCTCGGACGTGGTCCTGCGCAACGGTTCTTGTGAATCGGCGGCGTTGCCGCCGCGGGTCTGCGCGCGGCTCCTGCAGCGCGCAGACCGGACTGCCGTTACATCAACTTCATCTTCCCGCCCGCCGGAATCGCGGGGGCCTGCGAGTTGTTCACGATGACGAGGTCGTACTTGTTCTTCGTGCCCTTCACCCACTGGCCCAGGACGAGCGGCGTCTTGCTGACGTTCTTGAATGGGCCACCGCCACCCCACTTGACGTCGCCCACCACCGTCTTGAGATTGGTGGCGGCGATCGCATCGCGGAGCGACGCTGAGTCACCGGGATCCTTGGCGCGCTTCAACGCATCCACGGCGACCTCGAACAGCGCGTGCGCGAAGCCGATCGGCTGCGTCCACTGCTTCTTCGCCGTGGTTTCGTAGGAGTCTGCCAGCGCCTTCGCCGACTGCTTGGTGAGCGACGATGTGAACGGATGCGACGGCGACCACCACACTTCGGTCGTCAGTCCATCGCCCAGATCGCCGAGCGCTTCGATCGCGGCCGGGAACAGCAGCGCCTTGCCCAGGGTCACCACCTTCGGCTTGAAGCCCTGCTGCTTCGCCTGCGTGAGGAAGGTCTTCGCATCGGGCGGGATCACCACGCCGGTGACGATCTCGATGTTGTCCTTCTTGAAGGCCGCGATCTGTGCCGAGAAGTCGTTGTTCATGTTCTGGAAGCGGCCCGGGTCGAGCAGGCTGAAGCCTTCCTTCGCGAGCGGTCCGGGGAAGCCGCGCTCCTTGTCGCCCCAGGCGTTACCGTCGCCGTCGTTCGGGAACAGGCCACCCACCTTCTTGTTGGTCTGCACCGAATTCCATCCCGCAAGGAAGTTCGCGATCACGTCCTCGAGGCCCCAGAAGATGTGATAGGTCCAGTCGAAGCCCTTGGCAGGGTCGCCCTTGCGGCCGAAGAACCACGGCTGCCAGGGGACCACCGTCGAGATGCACGGCACTTCGTTCAGTTCGCACGCGTCCGAGACCGGATTCGCGGTCTCGGGTGTGGACGAGACCAGCATCAGGGTGACCTTGTCCTTGAGGATGAGGTCGTTGGCGACTTCGCCGGCCCGATTGGGGTTCGACTGGCTGTCCTTCTGGATGATCTTGACCGGCACCTTCTTGCCGCCCAGGTCGATGCCGCCCGCGAACAGCTTGTTCATCTGTTCGATGGTGAACTTGTCGGCTTCGCCGAACGGAGCGAGCGGACCGGTCTGCGGCGACACGAAGCCGATCTTGATCTCCTTCACTTCCGCCAGCACCAGCGACGGCATGCCGAGCACGGCGGCGCCGGCGGCGACACCGCCGGCCTGGATCAGCGCGCGACGGCGCTGGAAACTTGGGTTGCTCATGTCTGCTGCTCCTCCTTGTTGTGACTGCTTCGTTGTCTGGCGTGGTGAATCTTCCGCGCGGATGTCAGGCGGGGCGCTTGCCCTCCCAGGCGTCCTGCAGGAGTTGCCGGATGGCACCGCGATCGAGCGGACGCGGATTGCCGTAGGCATTGGTGGTGGCGAGTTCGGCCGCGCGATCGAGCCCGTCCGAGGGCATGCCGATGTCCTTCAGCGCGGTGGGTGCGCCGAGGCGGCTCGCCAGATCGAACACACCCTGCGCCGCATTCGACACACCGAGCGCGGCGGCGATGCGCGCCATCGCCGTCGTGGCCGCCGGAGCGTTGTAGGCGAGCGCGTGCGGCAGCACGATCGTGTGGGTCTCGGCGTGCGGCAGGTTGAACGTTCCGCCCAGGGTGTGACACAGCTTGTGATGCAGCGACATGCCGACCGATCCCAGCACGGCGCCGCACAGCCACGCGCCGTACAGGCACTGGCTGCGCGCATCCGCGTCGCCCGGTGATGCCACCACTTTCGGGAGGCCGGCCGCCAGGGCGCCGATGCCCTCTTCCGCCAGCAGCGAGTGGATCGGGTTCGCATCCTGCGCGTAGAGCCCTTCGGCGGCATGCGCGATGGCGTTGATGCCGCTGGTGACCGACAGTCCTACCGGCAGGCCCAGCGTGAGGTTCGCGTCGTACATCACCGATTGCGGCAGCACGCGCGGATCGCGGCCGGTCTTCTTCACGCCCGCTTCGGTGATGCCCCAGATCGGCGTCATCTCCGAGCCGGCATAGGTGGTCGGTATCGCGAGGATCGGCAGGGTCGATTCGAGCGCGATCGCCTTGCCAAGCCCGGTGGTGGAACCGCCGCCGATGGCGACGGCACAATCCGCGCCGACCCTGGCAGCTTCCTCGCGCGCGGCGCGCGCGGTTTCGATCGGAACGTGCATGACCGCGCGATCGAAGATCCCGGCGCACCGGGTGCCGAGACGGTCCGCGATCATCTGCGCCGAGATGCGCTGCTCGGGAGTCGACAGCACGAGGGCGCGCCTGGCACCCAGCAGATCGACTTCGCGTTCCAGCTGCTGCAGACAGCCGGCGCCGAACACGACGCGCGGAATACGCGCCTGGAAGACGAACGGATTCACGCGGGCAACACTTCGGCCGCGCGCAGCAATGGTACGCCCGTGAGCCGTTGGAGCTCGTCGAACGTGAGGCCGGTCACGAACTCGACGACCTTCAATCCGTGCGCCGTCACATCGATCACCGCGAGGTCGGTGTAGATGCGATTGACGCAGCCGATGCCGGTCAGTGGATAGCTGCACCGCTCGACGATCTTGCTCTCACCCGACTTGGTCTGGTGCTCCATCATCACGTAGACCTGCTTCGCGCCGATCGCGAGGTCCATGGCGCCGCCCACGGCGGGAATCGCGTCGGGGCCGCCGGTGTGCCAGTTCGCGAGATCTCCGGTGACCGAAACCTGGAACGCGCCGAGCACGCAGACATCGAGATGGCCGCCGCGCATCATGGCGAAGGAGTCGGCGTGGTGAAAGAAGCAGCCACCGGTCAGGATCGTGACCGGTTGCTTGCCGGCGTTGATGAGATCCTCGTCCTCCTCGCCCGCTGCAGGCGCGGGGCCCATGCCGAGCAACCCGTTCTCGCTGTGGAGGAAGATCTCGCGATCCTTCGGCAGATGGTTCGCCACCAGCGTGGGCAGGCCGATGCCGAGATTGACGTACGCGCCTTCCTGGATGTCGCGCGCCACTCGGGCGGCGATCTGGTCACGGGTGAGTCGCTTCATGTTCGTCCTCCCTCTACGCGACCGCTCGCGCGCCCGACGACGCGCCGATCGCAACGATCCGCTGCACGAAGATGCCCGGGGTCACGACGGTTTCCGGATCGAGTGCCCCGAGCGGCACGACTTCGGAGACCTGCGCGATCGCACACTTCGCGGCGCTCGCCATGATCGGACCGAAATTGCGAGCAGTCTTGCGATAGACGAGGTTGCCCCAGCGATCGCCCTTCAGCGCCTTGATCAGCGCGAAGTCCGCGCGGATCGGGTACTCGAGCACGTAGTGTCGGCCGTCGATCACGCGCGTCTCCTTGCCCTCGGCGAGCAAAGTGCCGTAGCCGGTGGGCGTGAAGAACGCGCCGATGCCCGCACCTGCGGCGCGGATGCGTTCGGCGAGATTGCCCTGCGGGACCAGTTCGAGCTCGATCTCGCCGGCGCGATACAGGCCGTCGAACACCTGCGAGTCCACCTGCCGCGGGAACGAGCAGATGATCTTGCGTACGCGCCGCGCCTTGAGCAGCGCAGCGAGCCCCACTTCGCCATTTCCCGCGTTGTTGTTGACGATGGTGAGGTCCTTGGCGCCCTGCGCGATCAGAGCATCGATCAGTTCGGCCGGCTGACCTGCAGCGCCGAAACCGCCGATCATTACCGTGGCACCGTCGAAAACATCGGCGACGGCGGCTGCAAGGGATTGGACGGTCTTGTCGATCATGGGCGCGCGAGGCCTTTCCGTAGCTGTCGGTCGCGCAAGTCTTGCCCCCATCCCAACCTTCCACGACCAAA
>LNFM01007753.1_pt1 | contig 19886 bp, 19 predicted proteins | sample 596031 | NCBI WGS metagenome assembly LNFM01 (sample SAMN04254537, study PRJNA301005) | activated carbon metagenome | isolation source: dual media filters at the Ann Arbor, Michigan drinking water treatment plant | place: USA: Ann Arbor | reverse complement strand
TCGTCGGGAGACCCCTGCGCGAGGACCCGGCCGGCATTGAGGATATACGCCCGGTCGCAAATGCCCAAGGTCTCGCGCACGTTGTGGTCGGTGATGAGCACGCCGATGCCGCGCTGCTTGAGGTGGCGGACGATGCGCTGGATCTCGCCGACCGAAATGGGGTCGACGCCGGCGAAGGGTTCGTCGAGCAGCATGAACCGGGGCGCGGCCGCCAGTGCGCGCGCGATCTCGACGCGGCGGCGCTCGCCGCCCGACAGGCTGGCGCCGGCCTGGCCGGCGACGTGGGCGACCTGCAGTTCCTCGAGCAGGGCGGCCAGCTCGCGTTCGCGCGCGGCGGCATTGAGTTCGGTGCGCAGCTCGAGCACGGCGCTGATGTTGTCGGCCACCGAGAGCTTGCGGAATACGGAAGCTTCCTGCGGCAGGTAGCCGAGGCCGCGGCGCGCGCGCTCGTGCATCGGCAGCGCGGTGATGTCGTTGCCGTCGAGCAGGATCTGGCCGGTGTCGGTCGCGACCAGGCCGACGATCATGTAGAAGCAGGTGGTCTTGCCGGCGCCGTTCGGGCCCAGCAGGCCGACCACTTCGCCCGGGCGAAGCGACAGCCCGAAGTCGTGCACGACCTGGCGCGACTTGTAGCTCTTGGCCAGTCCCGCCGCGGTCAGCATCAGTTGGCCGGGGCGGTCTTGGGCAGGATGCGGAGGGACACGCGCTGGCCGTCGCCGCCGCCGTCGAGGCGGCCGGTGTCGACGTTGTACTTGATGGTCTCGCCGCGCAGGTTGCCGCGCGGCTGCTCGATCACCACGCCGCCCGTGAGCACCATCACTTCGCTGGCGAGGGTGTAGGTGACCTGGCGGGCGCGCGCATCCATCGGCTCGCCGGTGTCGGAGACCTGGCGCAACCGCGCCGGGGCGCCGGTAAGGACGATGCGGTCGATGTCGCCGGCGCGGCGGTGCACTTCGGCGCGGTCGGCGTCCACCTCCAGGCTGCCCTGGCGGATCTTCACGTTGCCCTCGAGCACGGACACGGCGTCGTCGCCGAGCAGGGCGTCGGTGCGGTCGGCATCGATGTCCATGGGCTGGCTGCGGTCGGTGGACTTGGCCAGGACCTGGCCGGAGGCGGCCAGGCAGAGGATCAGCAGGCTAGTTGCGGCGGGGCGCATAGTGTCCTTTGACATCGTTCAGCAGCTGGAAACGCTTGGCCGTCATGTCCACGTCGAGGCCGGTGCCCACGAGTATAGAGTCGCCGTGGGTGACGGTCACTTGCCCGGCGGTGTCGGCCCGGTCCACGTCCGGCAGCACCCGCAGGCGCTCGGTGGCGAAGCGCACGCGCAGGCCGGCCTCGGAGGGCGGGCCGACCATCTCGACCTGGCGCAGCAGGTGCACCTGGTCGGCGCCCGGGCTGACCCAGGCGGCCTCGGAGCTCGCCTGCCAGCGCCCGCCCTGCGAGGCGGGGAAGGAGAAGCGCGGCTCGACCAGGCTCAGGCTCTTGCCGCCGACGTCGCGCTGCAGGTAGGGCCCGCGCACGGTGAAGGACTCGCGGCCTTCCTTGTCCAGCGTGGTCAGCTCGTAGTCGCGCAGCACGTAGTCGGAGCGCTGGGGCACCTGCACCGGCGGCACCTGGCGCTGGCTCCACTGCCACACGGCCAGGCTCACCAGCACCAGCGCCAGCAGGCCAAGCACGGCGTTGATCCAGGCCCGGCTCATTCGATGCCGAAGCGCGCGAGCACGGCGGCGCGCAGGCCGCGGGCCTCGAGCAGCAGGTCGCAGAGTTCGCGCACGGCGCCCTCGCCGCCGCGGGCGCGCGACTGCCAGTGCACGCGTTCGGCGACCCAGGGATGGGCGTTCGCCGGGGCGGTGGCCAGGCCGGCCAGCGCCAGCGCCGGCAGGTCGGGCAGGTCGTCGCCCATGTGCGCGGTTTCCGCGGCGCCGACGCCCAGCTGCGCGCACAGCATGCGCAGGGTGGCGGCCTTGTCCTTCACGCCGGTGTGCACGTGCGCGATGCGCAGGTCGCGGGCGCGCGCCAGCACCGCGGCGCTTTCGCGGGCGGTGACCAGGGCGACGGTGATGCCATGGTCTTCGAGCAGGCGCAGGCCCTGGCCGTCGAGCACGTGGAAGGCCTTCGATTCCTTGCCGTCGGCGTCGTAGTGCAGGCGGCCGTCGGTGAGCGTGCCGTCCACGTCGAAACAGGCCAGGCGAATGCCGGCGGCGCGGGCGCGGAGGTCGCTGTCAGGAAGGATCATCGCCGGATCAGACCACGCGGGCGCGCAACAGGTCATGAATGTTCAGGGCGCCGACGACCCTGCGATCGGCGTCCACGACGACCAGCGAACTGATCTTGAACTCCTCCATCAGGTGCGCGGCCTCGACCGCCAGTGCGTCGGCGCCGATGGTCTTGGGCGTGCGGCCCATCAGCTTCGACACCGGCGTGGCGTGCAGGTCGGTCTGCTCATCATCGAGCGCGCGGCGCAGGTCGCCGTCGGTGAACACGCCCTGCAGCACGCCGGCGGCATCGACCACCGCGGTCATGCCCAGGCGCTTGCGGGTCATCTCGAGCAGGGCGGCGGTGGTGCTGGCGTCGGCGTGCACCGAGGGCACCGCGGCGCCGGTGTGCATGATGTCGCGGATGTGCAGCAGCAGCTTGCGGCCCAGGCTGCCCGCCGGGTGCGAACGGGCGAAGTCCTCGGCGGTGAAGCCGCGGGCCTCGAGCAGGGCCACCGCGAGCGCGTCGCCCAGCACCAGCGCCGCGGTGGTGCTGGAGGTCGGGGCCAGGCCCAGCGGGCAGGCCTCGGCCGGCACGCTGGCGTCCAGGTGCACGTCGGCCAGGCGGGCCAGGCTGGAGGCGGGGCGGCCGGTCATGGCGATCATCAGGTTGCCCTGGCGCTTGAGCGCCGGGACGATGGTCAGGATCTCGTCGGATTCGCCGGAGTTGGACAGGGCCAGCACCAGGTCGGCGTCGGTCACCATGCCCAGGTCGCCATGGCTGGCCTCGCCAGGGTGCATGAAGAAGGCCGGGGTACCGGTGGAGGCCAGGGTGGCGGCGATCTTCTTGGCGATGTGCCCGGACTTGCCCATGCCGGTGCAGACCACGCGGCCGCGGCAGGCCAGCATCAGCCGGCAGGCCGCCGCGAATTCGGCGCCGATTCGGGCGTGCAGGGCGGCCAGGGCTTGGGCCTCGACGTCGATGACGGCGCGGCCGCTGGCCACCAGGGCGGCGTCGGTGACCTTCGGGGCCTGGGCGGGATCGTTCATGCAGGGGGCGTTGGGGGTATGATGCGGGGCCTCATTGTACCCCGTCCGCCATGACCCCCGACATCATCCAGAACCTGATCGAAACCGGCCTGCCCGGCGCCCGCGCCCGCGTGTTGGGCGACGACGGCGTGCATTTCGAGGCCACCGTGGTCTCGGAAGCCTTCCGCGGCAAACTGCCGCTGGCCCGCCACCGCCTGGTCTACGCCACCCTTGGCGACCGCATGGGTGGCGAGATCCACGCCCTCGCGCTGCGCACCCTGACTCCCGAAGAAGAAGAAAAATAAGACATGGCCAAGATCGTGATCACGGGCGGCGAGCCGCTCAACGGCGAGGTGCAGATTTCCGGCGCAAAGAACGCCGTGCTGCCGATCCTCGCGGCCACGTTGCTGGCCGACGGCCCGATCTCCATCGGGAACGTCCCTCACTTGCACGACGTCACCACCACCATGGAGCTGCTGGGCGCCATGGGCGTGCAGCTGATGGTGGACGAGAAGCTCACCATCACCGCCGACCCGCGCTTCATCACCTCCACCGTGGCGCCGTACGAGCTGGTCAAGACCATGCGCGCCTCGATCCTGGTGCTGGGCCCGCTGCTGGCCCGCTTCGGCCACGCCGAAGTGTCGCTGCCCGGCGGCTGCGCCATCGGTTCGCGCCCGGTCGAGCAGCACATCCGCGGCCTGCAGGCGCTGGGCGCCGAGGTCACGGTGGAGAACGGCTTCATCAAGGCCCGCGCCGAGCGCCTGCGCGGCGGCCGCTACGTGTTCGACATGATCACCGTCACCGGCACCGAGAACGTGCTGATGGCCGCGGCGCTGGCCAAGGGCACCACCGTGCTCGAGAACTGCGCGCAGGAGCCCGAGGTGGTCGACCTGGCCAACTGCCTCATCGCGATGGGCGCGCAGATCGAGGGCGCCGGCAGCAACCGCATCGTGGTGCACGGCGTGGACCGCCTGGCCGGCATCCACTACGACGTGCTGCCCGACCGCATCGAGGCCGGCACCTTCCTGGTCGCCGGCGCGATGACCGGCGGCAAGGTGTCGATCCGCCGCGCCCGCGCCGACACCATGGACGCGATCCTGGTGAAGCTGGAGGAGGCCGGCGCGCACATCAACACCCGCGACGACATGATCGAAGTGGACATGCGCGGCCGCCGCCCGAAGGCGGTGAACCTGACCACGGCGCCGTACCCGGCGTTCCCCACCGACATGCAGGCGCAGTTCGCGGCGCTCAACACCGTGGCCGAGGGCGTGGGCGTGATCACCGAGACGATCTTCGAGAACCGCTTCATGCACCTCAACGAGCTGCAGCGCCTGGGCGCCGACATCCGGGTCGAGGGCAACACTGCCATCATCCGCGGCGTCGAGCGCATGACCGGCGCGCCGATCATGGCCACCGACCTGCGCGCTTCGGCTTCACTGGTGCTGGCGGGCCTGGTCGCGCACGGCGAGACCGTGGTGGACCGCATCTACCACATCGACCGCGGCTACGAGAACATCGAAGAGAAGCTCGGCACCCTCGGCGCCAAGATCCGGCGCTTGCCTGGCTGATTTTTCTTGGCCGCGGTTTCCGTGTTCATCCGTGGCGAACAGAATGCTTCAACGGACCGCGGTGATGCGCAGGTCCAGGGTGCTGCCGTCGGACTCGTATTGCTTGATGCGCAGGGGCAGCCAGCCGCGCTCGCGGGCGAACCAGATCTTGGTGACGCGGCCGCTGTCGTCGTCGCGCAGGCGCTCGACGCGGATCGCCCGCTCGGTGCCCAGCGCCGTCTGCAGGCGGACGTTGGCCGCGGTGCGGTAGCGCTGGGTTTCGACGCCGCGGCGGTCGGCGACCGCGAATGCCATCTCCCCCCGGCGGCCGGCGGCCAGTTCGGCCATCAGGGCGGCCGTGACGGCGTGGCGGTCCAGCAGGTCGGCGCGCCAGGGCAGGTCCCGGCTTTCGTTCTTGTAGGTGGCGGTGGCGGTCCGGCGCGCCGGGTCCACGCGCAGGGTTTCCCGGCGCTCGTTCCAGGCGGCCTTCTGGCGCATGTCGTAGGAACGTGACTGCGGCGTGCCGTCGGTCCAGCGGATCACCGAGGTTTCTTCGCGGCGCACGCCGGCCACCGCGGCCACGCCCTGCGTGGCCTCGCTGCGGGTCACCATTTCCCAGTTCCCATCGGGCAGGCGGCGCAGGCTGATGCGGCCCGTGCCCAGCGGCTTGTTGTCCTGGAACACCGCGTAGTCGGCGGTGAACGGGGCCGGCGGCGGCGCGGCGAACGAGGCGCCGGGCAGCAGGCAGGCGAGGGCAATCAACAAGGTGCGCATGGCTCAGCCCTCCCTGAAGGTGTCGTCGTCGTTGAGCACCAGGGGTGCACGCAGCGGCTGGCCGTCGAAAACGACGGGATCGCGCGAGATGTCCATCCAGCCCGTGGCCAGCAACGCGCAGGTGCCGCTCAGCAGCGCGTGCTCGCGCGGCAGCAGGCGCGCGGCGAGGGCTGCGGCGTCGTCGCCGGCAAGCACCGGGATGCGCACTTGCGACAGCAGCGGGCCGGCATCGAGTTCGGGTACCACCACGTGCACGCTGGCGCCGTGCTCGGCGTCGCCGGCGGCGAGCGCGCGGGCGTGGGTGTCCAGCCCGGGGTACTTCGGCAGCAGCGATGGATGGATGTTGATCATGCGGCCCTCGAATCGTCGCACCGAAGCGGCGCTGATGATGCGCAGGTATCCCGCACACACGATGAGGTCGGGCTGAACGGCCGCCACGGCGCTGAACAGCGCTTCATCGTGGGCATCGCGATCGGCGAAGTCGCGCGGCCGCAGCGCGACGTTGGCGATGCCCGCCTCCCGCGCCAGTGCAATGGCCCCGCTGGCCGGCTTGTCCGAGAAAACACCCACGACCCGCGCCGGCAAGGGGCCGGCCGCGATGGCCCCGAGCAGGGCCTGCAGGTTGCTGCCGCGCCCCGAGGCCAGCACGGCGATCCTGTATTCCTCGGTTGGCTTACCGTCTGGGCGCAACTTCATTCCCTCGGCGGTGAATCAGGTGGAGGGCTTTTCTGCCACGGATGAACACAGATGAACACGGATAGGGCAAAGGAGCTGTATCGCCCCGCGGCTCGCCCCGGTCATTCCGCCCGCAAGTCCGGCAGTGACGCCATTCCCGCAGGTCAGCCGATGTGGACACGCTCTTCGCCGCGGGCCTTCACGACCTGGCCGATGGCGCGGTGGGCCAGGCCCAGGCGCTGCAGGTCGGCCGAGACCGCCGCCACGTCGCCCGGCGCCAGCACCAGCACGAAGCCGACGCCGCAGTTGAAGGTGCGCCACATCTCGGGGTTCGGCACCGCGCCTTCGCGCTGCAGCCACTCGAACACGGGCGGCAGCACGATGGCCGAGGCCTCGATGTCCAGGCCCAGGCCGTCGGGGATGACGCGGATGATGTTCTCGGTCAGGCCGCCGCCGGTGATGTGGGCCATGGCGTGCAGGTCGTGCTTGCCCAGCAGCTCGAGGATGGGCTTCACGTAGAGGGTGGTCGGTGCCATCAGCGCGTCCACCAGCTTCACGCCGCCGAGGTCGAGGTCGGCCGGGCGGCCGGCGCGGTCGTAGATGCGGCGCACCAGCGAATAGCCGTTCGAGTGCGGGCCCGAGGAGGCGATGCCCAGCAGCATGTCGCCCTCGCGCACCTTGGCGCCGTCGAGCAGGTTCGCCTTCTCCACCGCGCCGACGGTGAAGCCGGCCAGGTCGTACTCGCCGGGCGGGTACATGTCGGGCATTTCGGCGGTTTCGCCGCCGATCAGGGCGCAGCCGGCCAGCTCGCAGCCCCTGGCGATGCCGCCGACGACCGAGACCGTGGTGTCCACGTGCAGCTTGCCGGTGGCGAAATAGTCGAGGAAGAACAGCGGCTCGGCGCCCTGCACCAGCACGTCGTTCACGCACATGCCGACCAGGTCGATGCCGATGGTGTCGTGGCGGTTGAGCTGCTGGGCCAGCTTGAGCTTGGTGCCCACGCCGTCGGTGCCGCTCACCAGCACCGGCTCGCGGTACTTGCCCGAGAGGTTGAACAGGGCGCCGAACCCGCCCAGGCCGCCCATCACCTCGGGCCGGAAGGTGCGCTTGACCAGGGGCTTGATGCGCTCGACGACTTCGTTGCCGGCATCGATGTCGACGCCCGCATCGCGGTAGGTGAGGGGGGTGGGGGTGGTCACGGGCGGCATCCGGGGCGCGGGGAAGGGCGGCATTCTAGCAAGAGCGTTCGGGACTGAAGTCCCTCCTGCGGGCCACGCAACTTGTAGGAGGGACTTCAGTCCCGAAGCTCTCCTCCCGGAAGTTGGACGCCCCCGCCCGCCTTGCGGCACCATGCAGGCTGTGTTTTCAGCGAATCCCCCCATGCGCCCCAGCTTCCTGAATCCCTGCCTGCTTGTCCTGTTCGCGGCGCTTGTGCCGGCTGCGGCGATCGGGACTGAAGTCCCTCCCACGGAAGCGGCTGCGGCCGAGCCCGTGGCAGGTCCGCTGGCCGACGCCCCGGCGGGCGGGCTGCCGGCCGAACGTGACCTGAGCCTTTACCAGGGCCAGGTGACCCTGATCTCGCAGGGCGCCGGCGAGCGCCGCGCGGCGACCGCGCGTGCCCTGGCCCAGGTGGTGGTGAAGCTGACCGGCGACCCGAAGGCCGCCAGCCACCCGCTGGTGCGCCGCGCCCTGGCCAGCGCCGAAACCTACGTCACCACCAGCGACACCCGCGAATCGAGCGACCAGCAGGGCAATACCGCCATCGGCGGCGTGCCGGTCTACAAGACCACCATGAGCTTCGCCTTCGACCCCAACGGGGTGGATGCGCTGGTGGCCGCGTCCGGCCTGAAGTATTGGGGCGGCGGCCGGCCGCGGCCGATCCTGTGGCTGGCGATCGACGATGGCCGCGGCGCACGCCTGGTCAACGCCCAGCAGCTGGCGGTGGTGAAGCCGCTGGCCGAGCGCGGCCTCGAGCGCGGCCTGCGCTTCGGCATGCCGGCCGGCAGCGCGGTCGAGCAGGCCGCGGTGCAGACCGTCTGGAGCCAGACGCCGGCGCCGATGCTGCCCCTGACCGCACGCTACGGTGGCCAGGTGCAGCTGCTGGGCCGCGTTTACCGCGCCGGCGCCGGCTGGACCGCCGACTGGGTGCTGAGCGACGGCGCCACCGAGCTCTCGCGCTGGTCCTTCAGCGACCCCAGCCCGCAGCGCGCGATCGCCTCGGGTGCTGATGGCGCCGCCGACGCCATCGCCCGTCGCGACGCCGTGCCGATGCAGGCCGGTGAACCGACCCGGTTGGCCATCGCCGTCACCGGCCTGCGCGACGGCACCGATTTCACGCGTGCGATGGGCTACCTGCAAACGTTGGCGGTGGTGACCGGCCTGCGCGTGGTGCGCGCCGAGGCCGACGCGCTGTCGCTGCAGCTCGACCTGGCGGTGGGCGCGGAAGGCTTCGACCGCTTCGTGGCCGCCGGCAGCGTGCTGGCCCGGGATCCCGTCGCCGGCGGCGGCGTGCCCACCTACCGGCTGCTGCCGTGACCGCCCCCGCCGCGCGCTTGCCCGACCCGTTCAGCGACCGCCGCCGCTGGCAGTGGCTGGCCCTGGCCGCGGCCGTGGGCGTGCTGGTTTGGCTGCTGGCGCCGATCCTCACCCCGTTCGTGGTTTCGGCCCTGCTGGCCTGGCTGGGCGAGCCGCTGGTGCGCCGCCTCGAGCGCGGCGGCCGGTCGCGCTCGATCGCGGTGCTGCTGGTGTTTTCGCTGATGACGCTGGTGATCGTACTGGCGGTGCTGCTGCTGATCCCGCTGATCGAGAACCAAGTGTCGAAGTTCATCGACTGGCTGCCGCGCTTCGGTGCCTGGCTCACCGGCACCGCGGTGCCCTGGGCCGAGCAGCGCTTCAATCTCGAGCTGGCCAGCTACATCGACCCGAGCGCGATCATCGAGCTGCTCAAGAAGCACTGGCAGGAAGCCGGCGGCATCGCCGCGACGGTGTTCGGCGGCGTGTCCAAGTCGGGCATCGCCATCCTGGGCTGGATCGCCAACCTGGCGTTGATCCCGGTGGTGACCTTCTACTTCATGCGCGACGGCGCCGGCATGCTGGCCAGGGTGCGCGACCTGCTGCCGCGCCCGGTCGAGCCGGTGGTGAGCCAGCTCACCCACGAATCGGACCAGGTGCTGGGTGGCTTCATCCGCGGCCAGCTGAGCGTGATGATCGCGCTGGGCGCGATCTACGCAATCGGGCTCACGGCGGTGGGCGTCGACCTGGGCATCCTGATCGGCATCGTCGCCGGCCTGGTCAGCTTCGTGCCTTACCTGGGCGCCATCGTTGGCCTGGGCGCGGCGGTCATCGCCACGCTGGTGCAGCACGGCGACCTGATGCACCTGGCGCTGGTGCTGGGCGTGTTCGGCCTCGGCCAGCTGCTCGAGAGTTTCTGGCTGACGCCGTGGCTGGTGGGCGACAAGATCGGCCTGCATCCGGTGGCGGTGATCTTCGCGATCATGGCCGGCGGCCAGCTGTTCGGCTTCCTTGGCGTGCTGCTCGCGCTGCCGCTGGCGGCGGTGCTGGTGGTGGTGATGCGCTATGCCCATGCGCGCTACACCGCGAGCCAGCTCTACGGCGCCGATGACGCGGCGTCCCTCCCAAATAAAGACGCGTGAACACACCGCAGCTGCCGCTGTCGCTGCGCACGCCGCCCGACCAGCAGTTCGACGCCTTCCACGGCCAGCCGGCCGTGCGTGATGCCGTGCGCGCGGGTGCGCGCAGCGAGGCGAGCGACTGGTTGTTCCTGGCGGGGCCGGCCGGCAGCGGCAAGACCCATCTGCTGCTGGCCGCCTGCGCCGAGGCCACCGCCGCCGGCCGGCGCGCCGCCTACCTGCCGCTGGCCGCATTCGCCGGACGGCTCGCCGAAGCATTGGCGGCGCAGGAAGGCAGCGCGTTGCTCTGCCTCGATGGCCTGGACGCCATCGCCGGAAGCCGCGGGGACGAGGAGGCGCTGTTCCACTTCCACAACCGCGCGCGCGCCAGCGGCGCCATCGTGATGTACGCCGCACGGGGCAACCCGGCGGCGCTGGGCCTGCAGCTGCCGGACCTGGTGACGCGCCTGGGCCAGTGCGTGCGTTTCGCGCTGGAGCCGCTCGATGACGCGGGCCGGCGCGAGGTGCTGCGCCAGCGCGGCGCGCGCCGGGGCCTCGAGCTCGACGACGCCGTGCTGGACTACCTGCTGCGTCGCGTCGACCGCGACCTGGCCAGCCTGACCCGGCTGCTCGAGCGCATCGACCGCGCCAGCCTCGCCGCGCAGCGGCGCATCACCATTCCCTTCCTGCGCACGCTGCTGCAGGACGGCCCGGCCTAGTCGCCGTCGGCGTAGACGATGCGGTCGCGGCCGGCGCGCTTGGCCTGGTACAGCGCGGCGTCGGCCCGCGCCAGCATGTCGTTGAGCAGGTCGCCGTCGCGGTGGGTGGCGATGCCGATGCTCAGCGTCGAGCCGAAGCGTTCGGCCCGTTCGCGGTAGTCGTTGGCCAGGCGCATGGCGAAGCGTTCGGCCTGGTCGTCGGTGGCGGCCGGCAGCAGGCAGGCGAATTCCTCGCCGCCCAGGCGCGCGCACAGCTCGCCGGGGCCGACGCGCGCATCGATCAGGTGGCCCAGCTCGCGCAGGATCTCGTCGCCCACCAGGTGGCCGTGGGCATCGTTGACGCGCTTGAAGTGGTCCACGTCGATGAACAGCACCACCGGGCGCCGGCCCGCCGCGACCGCGTCGTCCATCGCCGTGCCAGCCAGGCTGATCCAGCCCTGGCGGTTGAGCAGGCCGGTAAGCGGGTCGCTGACGGCGCGCTGCCAAAGCGTTTCCACCTTCTGGTCCAGCCGGATGGCGAGGTTGGCGCGCGCACGCCTCAGGGTCAGCCCGGCCGTGGCGCTCATCGCGTAATAAAAGCCGAACAGCAGGCGCTCCTCGACCGTGATCGACGCCAGCGCCAGCAGCAGCGCACCGGCCACGAGGGTGCTGGCCGCCAGCACCGCCAGCGCCACCCGCGGCCGCACCAGCAGCGGAATCACGCCCACCGGGATCAACAGGAAGCCGGCCAGCGACAGCGCCGGCATCTGGCGCCAGTCGCCGTCCAGTCCCGCCAGGCTCAGCAGCAGCACGGCGAAGAAGGCCGAGCCCAGCAGCACCCGGCGCCGGAGCGACGCCATCTGCCGGTACACGGTGGCCAGGGCCAGCATGCAGGCCGCGGCCGCGACTTCCCAGCCCAGCGCCGCGGCCTGCGCCCAATCGGCGAAGGCTTGCGCGGCCACCCGGAGCGTCTCCAGCAGGGCGAGGGCCAGCAGCAGGTTCGACAGTGGCCCGTGCAGCATGCGGATCTGGCGGCGGTACTGCTCGCGGCGGTCGTGCGGCGGCATGCCCGCCAGGTCGCCTTCGAGCGTTCGGGACAGGCCTGTGCGCAGGTTCTGGAACAGGGAATCGGTCATGAGCGGGCCATTAATGCACGCGCGCGCGTGAGTCGCCACTTAATCCGGACCGGAGAATGTCGTGAACTGCGACTTCCTGCACAGGATTTGCCGGCCGATGCGGCGGCGCACCGGGGGCGCGGCTAGCCCAGGGCAGCCAGGCGCTCCGGCGTGCCCACGTCGGTCCATTCGCCGCGGTGGTGGCGGCCGTCCACGTCGCCGCGGGCCATGGCGGCGCGCAGCAGGGGCGCGAGCTTGAAGCGCGGCGGCGATTCATCGGCGCCCGGGGCGGGGCCGATGACCTCGCGCCAGTTCGAAAGCAGGGCCGGGCGGTAGACGCCGATGCCGGCGAAGGTGAGGCGCGTGGCGCCTTCGGGGTGCAGTGCGCCGCCCGGGTCGAGGGCGAAATCGCCGCGCGGGTTGTGGTCGGGATTGTCGACCATCACCAGGTGCGCGAGGCCGCGCGGCTCGCGCGGCAGGGCGGCGAAATCGACGTCGCACCAGATGTCGCCGTTCACCGCAAGGAATGGCGCGTCGCCCAGCAGCGGCAGCGCGTGCAGCATGCCGCCGCCGGTTTCCAGCGGCTCGGCGCCCTCGCGCGAGTAGTGCAGGCGCAGGCCCCAGCGCGAGCCGTCGCCCAGCGCCGGCTCGAAGCACTCGGCCAGCCAGGCGATGTTCACCACGACGTCGGTGACGCCAGCCCCGGCCAGCCGCTCCAGGTGCCAGGCGATCAGCGGCTTGCCGCGCACGGGCAGCAAGGGCTTCGGCGTGTGGTCGGTCAGCGGTCGCATCCGCTCGCCCTTGCCCGCAGCGAATACCAAGGCCTTCATTCGCGCGGCAGGGTCAGGTCGGTGGTGCCGATGACGCGCTCGAGCAGCGCGACCAGCTCCGCGGTTTCCGGATAGCGCGCACCCACCTCGCGGGTGTAGCGCCACACCAGCGGCAGGTCCTGCAGGTAGCCGGCCTTGCCGTCGCGGTACCAGAGCCGGCAGAAGATGCCGAGCACCTTCAGGTGCCGCTGCAGGCCCATCAGGTCGAAGGCGCGCAGGAAGGCGGCGGCGTCCACCGTGGTCAGGCCCTCGGCCACCAGCCGCTGGCGGTAGTCCTCGACCCAGGCGTTCACCCGCGCCTCGGGCCAGGCGATGTAGCAGTCGCGCAGCAGCGACACCAGGTCGTAGGTGACCGGGCCGCGCACGGCGTCCTGGAAATCGATCACGCCCGGGCTGTCGCGGGCGGTGACCAGCAGGTTGCGCGAATGGTAGTCGCGGTGCACGAAGACCTGCGGCTGCAGGCGCGCGTTGTTCACCAGCGCGCGGAAGGCCGACTCGATGACGTCCCATTCCTCGCATGCGGGCGTGTAGCCGAGATGGCGCTTGAGCAGCCACTCCGGCATCAGCTCCATCTCGGTGACCAGGCGGCCTTCGTCGTAGGCGGGCAGGTCGCTGGCGTCGGCGTGCCGCTGCATCGCCAGCAGCGCGTCGAGCGCGGCACCGTAGAGACGGTCGGCGGTGGATTCGCCGAGCTCGGGCAGGTACAGGCGGTCGCCCAGGTCCTCCATCACCACGAAGCCGCGGTCGGCATCGGCGGCCTGGATCTCGGGAACGTGCACGCCGGCGCGGGCCAGGCGCGAAGCGACGTCCAGCCACGGGCGGATGTCCTCGCGGTCCGGCGGCGCGTCCATCACGATCCAGCTCCGGCCGGCGGAGTGGCTGCGCCAGTAGCTGCGGAAGGACGCGTCGTTGGAGGCGCGCTCGAGGCTCGCGTCGGGGTCGGCAAGGGCCTGGCGGGTCCACTCCAGGCGCAGGTCATCGCGGGTAGGCAGGGTCATGCCGCGATTATCACCCGCGCCGCCCGCCGTGGGAGGGACTGTAGGCGGGCCTTCAGGCCCGAAGCCCTTCGCGAAGAGCTTCGGGCCTGAAGGCCCTCCTACAATCGGGCGCGGAAGGGCATCATGGAGGCCTGTTTTCACAGGTAAGGCCCCATGCCCCAGATCCTTCCCGTCCTGCTCTCCGGCGGCTCCGGCACGCGGCTCTGGCCGCTGTCGCGCGAGACCCACCCCAAGCAGTTCCAGCCGCTGGTGGGCGAGCAGTCCCTGCTGCAGGCGACCTGGCAGCGCCTGGCCGGGCTGGAAGGCGCGGCCGCGCCGATCGTGGTGGCGAACGAAGAACACCGCTTCATGGTGGCCGAACAGCTGCGCCAGGTCGGCGTCATGCCGTCGGCGCTGCTGCTCGAGCCCGTGGGCCGCAACACCGCCCCGGCCATCGCCGCGGCCGCGCTGCAGGCCCAGGCCGGCGGCGCCGACCCGCTGCTGCTCGTGCTGCCCTCGGACCACGTGATCCGCGACGAGGCCGGCTTCTGCGCCGCCGTGCAGGCCGCCGTGCCGGCCGCCGAAGCCGGGAAGCTGGTCACCTTCGGCATCGTGCCCACCGGCCCCGAGACCGGCTACGGCTACATCAAGTCCGCCGCGTCCCTGCCACAGGACAGCGTGCGGGGGGTCGAGAAGTTCGTGGAGAAGCCGGACCTGGCCACGGCCCAGGCCTACGTCGCCAGCGGCGATTATTTCTGGAACTCGGGCATGTTCCTGTTCCGCGCCTCGCGCTACCTCGACGAGCTCGCGGCGTTCGCGCCCGCCATCCTCACCGCCGCGAAGGCCGCGCTGGCAGGCGCCAAGCGCGACGTGGACTTCCTGCGACTCGACCGCGCGGCGTTCGAAGCTTGCCCGTCGGACTCCATCGATTACGCGGTGATGGAAAAAACTTCACACGCCGCCGTGCTGCCCATCGACGTGGGCTGGAGCGACGTAGGCTCGTGGTCGGCGCTGTGGGAAATCGCCGACCAGGATCCGGACGGCAACGCCCACCACGGCGACGTGCTGGCGATCGACTGCCGCAACACCCTGGCTTGGGGCGGCCGCCGCCTGGTCAGCCTGCTGGGCCTGCGGGACGTGATCGTGGTGGACACCGATGACGCCCTGCTGGTGGCGGCGAAGGACCAGGTCCAGAAAGTCAAGGAGATTGTTTCAACCCTCAAATTGCGGGGTCGGTCGCAGGCGAGCGTGCATCGCAAGGTGTATCGTCCCTGGGGAAGCTACGACGGCATCGACAGCGGCGACCGCTTCCAGGTCAAGCGCATCGTGGTCAACCCGGGCGCGGCGCTGAGCCTGCAGATGCACCACCACCGGGCCGAGCACTGGATCGTGGTCAGCGGCAGTGCCCGGGTTACCTGCGATGACAAGGTGTTCCTGCTGGCCGAGAACCAGAGCACCTACATCCCGCTGGGCAGCAAGCACCGGCTGGAAAACCCGGGCAAGGTGCCGCTGGAGCTGATCGAGGTGCAGTCGGGCAGTTATCTCGGCGAGGACGACATCGTGCGGTTCGAGGACGTGTATGGCCGCAATGCATGATGCGCTGCGGGGCTGAGGCCAAGCCCCCGCACGCTGGCGGCAAGACGGGATCCTGAAAGCGGCCACATGGCCTGTTACCCCAAGGATTACGTTTCAAACCGCATGGACTACCTCAATCTCATCCACCAGCTCGACGGCCAGGCCTGGCAGCGCATCGCCCTGAGCTTCGCGCTGTGCGCCCTGGCGCTGCCGCTGGCACTGCCGCTGGCGCGCCGCTTCGGCTTGGTGGACCACCCCGGGGGGCGCAAGGACCACGGCTGCGCCATGCCGGTGGTCGGCGGCCTGGTCATCTACATCGTGGTGGTGGCCGGCTTCCTTTGGTTCGAGGAAAGCAACGGCCTGCGCACCTGGGCCTTCATCGGTGGCGCCGGCCTGTTGGTGCTGGTGGGCCAGCTGGACGATTACTTCGACCTGCGCTGGACCTGGCGCATCGGCGCGCAGGCGCTGGCCGCGCTGCTGATGGCGCTGTTGGCCGGCGTGATGGCCACCAACCTGCACGATGTATTCGGCTTCACGGGCGCCAACATCGGGCTGCTGGCGGTGCCGTTCACGGTGTTCATCGTGGTGGGCGTCATCAACGCGCTGAACATGGCCGATGGCGTGGATGGCCTGGCCGGCAGCCTGTCGGTAGTGGCGCTGGGGCTGTACGCCTGCTTCGGGCTGTACTCGGGCAACGTGCTGATGGTCGAGCGCATCCTCGCCGTGGCGGCCGCCGTGGTGGGCTTCCTGGTCTGGAACGCGCGCTTCCCGTGGCAGCCGCGGGCCCGCGTGTTCCTGGGCAACGGCGGCAGCATGCTGCTGGGTTTCACCATCGCCTATGCCTCGGTGCGCCTGTCGCAGAGCCCGGACCACCCCATCTCGCCGGTGCTGGGCCCCTGGGCCCTGGCGCTGCCGCTCATCGACTGCGTGGCGCTGATGATCCGCCGCTGGCGCCAGGGTCGCTCGCCGTTCGCTGCCGACCGCCACCATATGCACCACATGCTGCTAGACGCCGGCTTCCGGGCGAGCGCGGTGGTGGCCATCATCGCCGGCGGTTCACTGCTGCTGGGCGTGGGCGCGGCGGTGGCGGTGAAGCTGGGCGTGTACCGCCCGCTGGTGGTGCTGGCCTTCTTCGCGCTGCTTGGCGCCTGGTATGCGTTCAGCGTCGACTACGACCGCGCGGTCGCCCGGCTGTCACGCTGGCGCGGCCGCGCCGCCCGCGCGGCCGCGGTGCCCGGCCCGGATGCGGCCGAGTCGAAAGCACATTGAGAACGCCGGCATGATCGACCTGCACTGCCATCTGCTGCCCGGCGTCGACGACGGCCCGGCCACGCTCGAGGTCTCGCTGGCCATGGCGCGCTGCGCGGTGGCCGACGGCATCACCTTCACCGCCTGCACCCCGCACATCTACCCCGGCCTGTACGAGAACAACCGCGCCGGCATCGAGGCCGCGGTGGCCGCCCTGCGCACCGCGCTGGCCGAAGCCGGCATCCCGCTGCAGCTGGGCACCGGCGCCGACACCCACCTCGCCCCCGACCTGGTGGGCGGCATCCGCGACGGCCGCGTGCCCACGATCAATGGCAGCCGCTACTTGCTGCTGGAGCCGCCGCACCACGTGGCGCCGCCGCGCTTCGACGAATCGGTGTTCACCCTGATGGCCGCCGGCATCGTGCCCGTGATCACGCATCCCGAGCGCCTGAGCTGGATCGAGACCCACTATTCGGTGTTCACCGACCTGGTGAGGCAGGGCGCGTGGATGCAGCTCACCGCCGGCAGCCTCACCGGCCGCTTCGGCCGCCGCCCGAAGTACTGGGCCGAGCGCATGCTCGACGAAGGCCTGGTGCACATCATCGCCACCGACTCGCACCACATCGACAAGCGCCCGCCGCTGCTGGCCGAGGGCCGCGAGGCCGCCGCCGCGCGCGTGGGCGCCGACGAGGCAACGCACATGGTGCTGACCCGCCCGCAGGGCATCCTCGACGACCTGCCGCCCGGCCAGCTTCCCCCGCTGCCCGCGCGCCCTCTGGTTCCTGAACGCCGCGCCGGTTTTTGGCAGCGCCTGTTCGGGACCGCATAATGCGTCGCCCGGGCCCCCAGGAGATTCCATGACCCTTTCCATCCTCCGGACCCTCGCCGTCCTGATGCTTTCCGTGGCGCTGGTGGCCTGCGGCACGTCCACCAGCCAGTCCGTGCGTTCGGGCACCAGCAAGGCCGTCACCGCCACCGACGAACTGGGCGAACCCGACACCCGCGCCGACTCCGGCGCCTACACCGGCACCAGCGAGTACCGGGTGGGCCCGCAGGACCTGCTCGAGATCAGCGTGTTCCAGGTCAACGACCTCAACCGCACCGTGCGCGTGAACAGCAACGGCCAGATCTCCCTGCCCCTGATCGGCGTGGTGCAGGCGGGCGGCAACACCGTGCCCGAGCTCGAGGCCCTGATCGCCGAGAAGCTCTCGGCCGACTACCTGCAGGCCCCGCAGGTCAGCGTGTTCGTGAAGGAATTCACCAGCCAGCGCGTCACGCTGGAGGGCGCCATCGCCAAGCCCGGCATCTACCCGATCACCGGCAGGACCTCGCTGCTGCAGGCCCTGGCCATGGGCGGCGGGCCGTCCGAGCTGGCCAACCTGCAGGGCGTGGTGGTGTTCCGCGTGGTGGACGGCAAGAAGATGGCGGCCGTGTTCGACCTCAAGCAGATCCGCGCCGGCGACGCCGTGGATCCACAGATCTACGGCGACGACATCGTGGTCATCGACCAGTCGGGGGCCAAGACTGGTCTTCGCCGCGTCCTCGAGACGATCCCGGTCTTCAACCTGTTCCGCGTCTACTGACCGGCGAATCCGAAAGGAAAGCACTAGATGGCGAACGAGATGGAACCCGGCCGGTCCGGCGACTCGAAGCTGCCGGCGCCGCAGGACGAAGAGCGCCGCCAGGCGCTGGCCGCCGCGCGCAGCCAGGCCCTGAGCCTGGACCTGCGCGCGCAGGACAACGCCGCCGAAAGCGACGAGATCGACCTGCTCAGTTACTGGCGCATCCTGGTCAAGCGCCGCTGGACGGTGCTGGGCGCGCTGGGCATCGTGCTGGTGGCGACGCTGGTGGGCACCCTGCTGATGACGCCGATCTACCGCGCCACCACCTCGCTGCAGATCGAGCGCGACACCATCAAGGTGGTGGACGTGGAGGGCGTGTCGCCCGTGGAAGGCGGCGCTGGCGCCGACTTCTACCAGACCCAGTACGAACTGCTGAAGAGCCGGGCCCTGGCCCAGCGCGTGGCCTCGCAGCTGGCGCTGGCCGAGGGCGAGACGCTGGAACGGCTGTCGCCGCCGTCGCCGTGGACGGCACTGCGCGGGCTGTTCTCCGGCGGTGGCGATGAAGCCGACGAGCAGACCGAGGCCGAGCTGGCCTCGCGTGATACCGCCGCCACCAATTTCATCATGCGCGGCCTGACCATCGAGCCGGTGCGCAACTCGCGCCTGGTGCGCGTGCACTTCGACAGCCCGGACGCCGCGTTCTCGCAGCGCGCTGCGAATTCCCTGGCCGAGGCCTTCATCGCCTCGAACCTCGAGCGCCGTTTCGATTCCTCGGCCTACGCCAAGACCTACCTGGAGGACCGCCTGCAGGAGCTGCGGCTCAAGCTCGAGGACTCCGAGCGCGAGCTGGTGGCGTTCGCGCAGAAGGAACAGATCGTCGGCAGCGGCGACAGCAACGGCAACCTGAGCGAACAGGACCTGGGCTCGCTGAACGCGGCGCTGTCGCAGGCGCGCCAGGACCGCATCAAGGCCGAGGCGCGCTGGCGCCAGGCCCAGGCCTCGCGCGGCACCGTGCTGCTGGGTGAGATCGGCGAGGCGTCGATCATCAAGAGCCTGCAGGAAACCCGCGGCAAGCTGATGGCCGACTACCAGGACAAGCTGCGGCTGTACAAGCCGGGCTTCCCGCTGATGCAGCAGCTCAAGGGCCAGATCGACGAGGTCGAGCGCCAGATCGCGGCCGAGGTAGGCAACATCAAGGCCGCCATCCAGGCCGAGTTCCTGGCCGCGCAGGAGCAGGAAAAACTGCTGGCCGAGCAGATGACGCTGGTGAAGACCGACGTGCTGGACCTGCAGAGCCGCTCGATCCAGTACAACATCCTCAAGCGCGAAGTCGACACCAACCGCGAGCTCTACGACGGCCTGCTGCAGCGCTACAAGGAAATCGGCGTGGCCGCCGGCGTCAGCAACAACAACATCAGCGTCGTCGACCTGGCCCAGAATGGCTACAAGTTCAAGCCCAGCCTCACCCGCAACCTCGCGCTGGGCCTGCTGGCCGGCCTGATGCTGGGCGTGCTGCTGGCGCTGGCCTTCGAGTACCTGGACGACACGCTGAAGGCGCCGGAAGACGTCGAGAAGCAGCTGGGCCTGTCGGTGCTGGGCGTGATCCCGCTGCTGAAGCTGCCGATGACCCCGGCCAAGGCGCTGGAAGACCCGCGCTCGGCCTTCGCCGAGAGCTACCGCTCGGTGCGCACCGCGCTGCAGTTCGCCACCGACACCGGCGTTCCGCGCAGCCTGCTGATCACCAGCTCCACGCCGTCGGAAGGCAAGTCCACCACGGCGCTGACCCTGGCCCGCAACTTCGCCCAGCTGGGCAAGCGCGTGCTGATCATCGATGCCGACCTGCGCAATCCCTCGCTGCACCGCACGCTGGGCGTGGACAACAGCGCGGGCCTGAGCAACTACCTGGCCGGCGCGGTGAAGGCGACCGAGGTGATCCACGCCACCGACACCCCGGGCCTGATGTACATGAGCACCGGCCCGCTGCCGCCGAACCCGGCCGAGCTGCTGATGGGCCCGAAGATGCTGAGCCTGA
>LNFM01006191.1_pt1 | contig 19891 bp, 20 predicted proteins | sample 596031 | NCBI WGS metagenome assembly LNFM01 (sample SAMN04254537, study PRJNA301005) | activated carbon metagenome | isolation source: dual media filters at the Ann Arbor, Michigan drinking water treatment plant | place: USA: Ann Arbor | reverse complement strand
TTCAGACCGGCGTTGATCTCCATCAGCCGTTCTGTCGTTGGGCGCTCGGTTGTGCCCGCGCCGGCTGTCGCGTTCAGATCCGAGACGTCGATCGTCTCGGTTGTGAAGAAGCGCGGCAGACGGAAGTCGCGCTGCGCATTCAGCGGCGAACGCGCCAGCAGCGCATCGCGATTTTCGCTCGCCAGACGATCGTAACGCTGTCGAAGCGCTTCGACATTGAGCGGACGCCATTGGCCATAGTGCGTGATCGGGCGTCGAACGTCGTAGTCCCAATAATACTCGCCGCTGCCGGAATTCGATCCGCGGCGATGATTGATACGCGCGCGATTGCTGCCGACCTCGATGAATGTCGGATAGTGGCGGCCCTGCACTTGGACCTGATCGTCGCGCAAGCGCACAGAATCGAGCCACGCCAGCGCTTCGGGAATACGCGCGATGAAACGGCGGTCGCCGGTCCATTCATAGAAATCGAGCATCTGCGCGATGTTGCCGGCCGTCGTGTGCGTGGCGAGGCTGAGCGGCTCATATGTGCGCGCACCCATCGGTGCGAGCGTTTCGTGATGATGCTGCAAGCTCCAACCCGCTTGCGGCGCGGGCTGTTGCGTTGCGGGGAAAATCTCCATCGCACGGCGGATCGCGGCGAGCGCGCGTTCATCGCCGAGCGTGTGATAAACCATCAGCAAGAACTTGATATTCTCGTCGGCGACTGCGTCGTTGAACGTGATGTACGGCGCGTACTCCACTTCGCCTGCAACGCGCGGAAAACGCTGCGGCCAGCCGCCATTTTCGTATTGGCTATCCAGCACAAAGCGCACGGCGCGTTCGAGCGGCTCGCGTAAGCGGGAGGAGCGGCGCTCCAAATAGAGACGCAGCAGGAATTGCGATGCTTCGGACGTGCCCGCGTCATCGAACGTCGCGTTACCGTAGTAATGATGGAATTCTTCGAGCCGCCAGCCGCATTTGCCGATCGTGTCGTACCAGCGGCGCGTGCTCTCTTCGCCCGCGAAATCGTGCAAGTAGTTCCAGCCGCCCGCCGGATGCTGCGCAGCGATCAAACCTTCCGCCACTTCCATCGCGGCCTGGTAGTAGAACTCGTCGCGCGTCGCGTGGAAGCAATCGAGATAGAGATGGCCGACAGTCGCCGTGCCCGGCGGCTGCATCCAGATCATCGTCGGATACGCTTCCATCTCGCCCCAGCGGCGCGAGAAGTCCGGCAGATAGCTCCACACATAACCGCCGCGATACGCCACGCGCTCGCGCATGAAGCGCGCTGCGCGCTTCATTGTGCGCAGCGTTTCGCGGCGCAGCTCACTGTTACCGGTGTCATCTGCGTGCTGAAAAAAAGGCGCGGCGGACGACGCGCAAGCGCTCGTGAAAACAGAAGCCGAGACGCCCGCGAGCAATGCGCGGCGCGACGTGTTGCACACGTTGGACATGATCTCTCGCGTCTCCCTGGCTTGTCAGCGCGACGGTGCGTTCGGCTCCGGCGCGAGCAAGTGCTTCTTGATTTTGCCTGCGGGCGTACGCGGAAACTCATCCACGAACGTCACGTGCTTGGGCGCTTTATAGCCAGCGAGATTGGCGCGGCAAAACTGAATCACCTCGGCAGCGGCCAGCGGCGCTGCATCCGGGCGCAACAGAATGAAAGCGTGACCCACCTCGCCCCATTTTTCGTCCGGAACGCCCACGATCGCCGCTTCCAGCACGCTCGGGTGACGCGCGAGCACGTTCTCGATCTCGGCCGGATAGACGTTCTCGGCCCCGGAAATATACATCTCCTTGATACGCCCAGCGACGTAGTAGCAGCCGTCCGCATCGACGCGGCCGATATCGCCGCTCTTCAGCCAGCCATCCTTGGTGATCGCCTTCGCGGTTTCGTCGGGTCGCTTCCAATAGCCCGGTGTCAGCCCCGGCCCGCGCATCCAGATCTCACCGGTCTCGCCAGTGGCGACTTCAACGTCACTCGCATCGACGATGCGCACTTCGAGCAGCATTTGTGGTTTGCCGACTGAGCCGATCTTCAAGAGCGCGTCTTCGGGCGCTGCGATGAACGCTGTCGGCCCGGTCTCCGTCATGCCGTAGCCATTGCAAACGCGCACGCCCTTCGCAGCATAGCGCTCGACCAGCACATCCGCCAACGGCGCGCCGCCACAACCCCATGCACGCACGCGCGCGAGATCGGCGCCATTGAATGCGGGATGCAGCGCGAGCTGCTGGTAGACAGCCGGCACGCCAAAGAAGACATCGAGGCGCGGCATCAACTCGAGCGCGCGCGCTTCGTCGAACGCAGGCATCAAGATCACAGTGCCGCCGGCGATCAAAGTCGGCAGCGTGACGAGCTGAATGCCAGCAGTGTGGAAGAGCGGCAGGAAGTTGAGCGTTGTATCGCCGCCAACGAGGCCAAACGCGTGCGCGACGTGGAAGGCGTTCACCGCCGACATCTGCATCGTCTGGATCACGCCCTTCGGCGTGCCGGTCGTGCCTGATGTATAGATCAGCGTCCAAATCGCATCGTCGCGCCATTGTGCGTCCGTAACCAGGGGCGCATGCGCCGCGAGCAGCGTCTCGTACTCGCCATCAAGCGCAATGCTGCGAACACCGTCGCCAATCGTCAGCGCGGGCTCCGCGTCCTCGGCCCCGTAAATCAGCACTTTCGGCGTACAATCGGCCATGACCGGCTGAAGCTCGCCGGCAGGCGCGCGCCAGTTCAGCGGCACATAGATCGCGCCAATCTTGGCGCACGCGAACATCAGTTCGAAGAACTCGACACGGTTACGGCAGAGGATCGCGACGCGATCTTCGCGCTCGACGCCGCGCGCCGCGAGCACTGCGGCGCCGCGCGCTGCACGATCTTCAAGTTGGGCATAGGTCAAAGTCGCGCCGGTCAGCGCGTGTTCGAAGGCGATGCGGTTCGGCGTTAGCGCCGCCCGCTTCGCAGTGATGTCGACCAGGCCGACACCCATAACCACTCCTCCCAATCGCGCGCGCTCTTAAGACGCGTCGCCGTTCTTCTTCGGCCTTGGCGCAAGGCCATTGATCATCAAATCCGAAGCCGCGGCGGCGATGGTCGCGGAATCCGTCTCCACGTCCCACACGCCGTAGCGAATGCCCAAGAAGCTCGATGCGCCCATGAGCGCCCAGACGCGGACTTCATCATCTTGCCCGGGGCTGATCTCGCCACGGTCAGCGGCGTGTGCAAGCTGCTGACGATAAGCGGCGGCGAAGGTGCGGTAGTAATCGCGATAAGCCTCCGGCGCCACGAACTGCGCCTCCATGACGACGCGATAGAGCGCTTGGTGTGTGCGCACGAAATCGAGATAAGCCTGAATGCCAAGACGCTCGGCTTCGAGCCGGTCCTGCGCACCCTTAGTGCTCTCGCTCAGCGCATGCCGGGTGCGCGCGCCCATGTCGGCGACCAGCGCCCGGAACACTTCCTCTTTGCTTTTGAAGTAGACGTAGAAGGTGCCCAAGCCGACGCCGGCGCGGCCAGTAATGTTTGAGATCGCGGTCTCGTGGTAGCCGCGCGCGCCGAACTCCTCGCCCGCCGCATCCAGCAGCTTCCGTAACGTCCGCCTGCCCCGTTCCGTCTTCGGACCGGTCGCCTTGTCTGCCTCGGCCTCGGAACCTGAATGTTGACTCATGTTTCAAGTCTCCGATATAAGGCCGGGCAAGACAACGAAAAAATCGGCCCGAGAACGGGTCCGAATAGGGGGATGCCGGTTTGCCGGTGTGCGTTTTGCCAGATGGGGCCGCTATGGCCTACGCCGATGACGGCGTGGGAGCGCCCATACTTCTGGTGCACGGCTGGGCCGCCCACGGCGGTTTTTTCGACGATCTGAAGTCCCGCCTTTCCCAGAAGCATCGTGTCCTCACTCCTACGCTGCGCGGCCATCCTGGCACCGGAAACGGCAAAGCGCCGCTGACCATCGAAACGCTCGCCGACGATATCGTGCATTTCGTTCAGATGCTTGGACTTAAGGATGTTGTGGCGCTCGGTTGGTCGATGGGCGCGATGGCGCTTTGGGGCGCGGCTGATCGCGTGAAGTTCGCCGGCCTCGTAATCGAGGATATGGGTGCGCGCATCACCAATGATGCAGATTGGCAGAGCGGTCTGGCCGCCGGTTACACCGAAGCCGACATCCCAGCCACTCTGAACGAAATCAACGCCGATTGGCCGGCTTATGTCGCACGCTTTGCGCCGCGCATGTTCGCCCCCGCCGCGCGCGAAAAAAATCCCGCGCTCATCGCCTGGGCGTCGAGCGAGATGTCGAAAGCAAATCCCGAAGCGATGGCGCCATTTTGGGCGTCGATGGCGCGCCAAGATTTTCGCGCCCGCCTCGCGCGCATTGATGCGCCGACGCTCGTGATCCATGGCGGCGACAGCCAAATCTATCCCGATGACGCGACGGTTTTCGTCGCCAACACGATGCCGCGTGGGGAACGCGCGGTCATTTCCGGCACGGGCCACGTGCCTCATCTCGAAGCGCCGGAAGAGTTCTTGAACTTGGTCGAGGGTTTCGCACGCAAACAACAGCGGCAGCCCGAATTGAAGAGCGGAGGAGTAGTCACATGAAGCGGTTTGGGGATACAGCGCGACAAGCGCTTTTGTTCGCAACAGTCTGCGCAGCGCCATTTGCGTTGTGCACGCCAGCAATGGCGCAAGACGGCGAAGAGGAAATCATCGTTACGGCGCGTCGCACGGCCGAAAGCCTGCAGGACGTCCCTGCCTCGGTTTCGGCGTTTTCGGAAGCAGCGCTTGAGCGCTTGAACGCCACGGACTCCACCGGTCTGCAAGGCGCGGTGCCGAACCTGAACATCGTTCAAGGCCGCGGCTCTTCGAACGCCACCAACATCTACATTCGCGGCGTCGGCCAGCCGGATGCGCTGCAAACCTTCGACCCGGCCGTCGGATTCTATGTCGACGACGTCTATTATTCGCGCATCCGCGGCACGCAGATGGAAATGTTCGACATAGAGCGCGTCGAAGTTCTGCGCGGCCCGCAAGGCACGCTCTATGGCCGCAACACGGTCGGTGGTGCGGTGAAGATCGTGACCCGCCGTCCGGGCGATGAGCCGCGCGGCTTGGCGCAGTTCACCGTCGGCGACTACAACCAGATGGAAGGCCGCCTCGTCGGCTCGACGCCGCTCAGCGAAAACGTCTCGATCGGCGGCGCTCTCTTCGGCGCAGTGCGCGATGGTTACGTCACCAACCCGACGACCGGCGAAGAATATAACGACCGCAACGTCTGGGGCGCGCGCGTCCAAGCGGCTTGGGACGTTACGCCCAACTTCTCCATCGACATCTCGGCTGACACCTCGTCCGAGCAAACCGCTCTGACGATGGGTCAAGCGCAAACGCCGCTGACCAACTTGCTCGGCACAGTCATCCTGCCAATCCCGAGCGAGCCAGAATACAATTTCGAAGCGGAAGCCACGCCTGGCCTGCCGAACTCTTCGGAAATGGGCCATAGCGGCGTGTCACTGCGCGCCTCTTGGCAAGTCACGCCGGAATGGACGCTGCGTTCGATCAGCGCCTTCCGCGATCTCGACTATGACGATTACATCGATATCGACGCCACGACGCTTGAAATCGGCGACGTCTTCGTTGGCGTGCGCCAGAACCAGCTCAGCCAGGAACTGCAAGCCATCTATGAATCGGATCGCGTGACCTTCGTCGGCGGCCTGTTCTATCTCGCTGAAGACATTGGCTCGCACCAAGAAGCCTATGCCGACGATCTGGTGAATGGCGTTTCGCTGTTCAGCATCCCGCTGGTCAGCTTCACGCGCACGATTGACGACAGCCTGCAGACCCGCAGCTTCGCCGCGTTCGCCAACGCGACCTATGCCGTCACCGATCGCTTCAACATTTCGGGTGGCTTGCGCTACACCGAGGAAGAGAAGGACTACTCTCGCACCACGTCGACCTTCTACGGCGCGCCGATCTTCAACGCGACCTTCGCCTTCGATATCAGCGAGTCGTGGGACGATCTCTCGCCCATGATCTCGGCTGACTACGAACTCACCGACGACATCATGATCTACGCCCGCGCAGCGCGCGGCTTCCAATCGGGCGGCTTCAACGGCCGCGCCAACAATCCCGGCGAACAAGCGCCGTACGATCCGCAAGTCGCGACGTCGTACGAAGCGGGCGTCCGCAGCGATTGGATGGATGGCCGTCTGCGCGTCAACGCCACGGTCTTCCACAACATCTTCGAAGACTTCCAAGCGCGCGTGTCGGGCACGGTCATCGATCCGGGCACCGGCCTGCCGAGCCCTGAACTCACCGTCATCAATGCCGGTGAGCTCGAAATGAACGGCGCCGAACTCGAGGTGAACTTCAACCCGATCAGCGCGCTCTCGCTCGATGCGCAAATCGGCTACCTCGACGCGCAGTACAACGACTTCGACGACGTCCGCTTCCCGGGCGGCTCGCGCGCCTTCCAAACCCCGGCCTTCTCGCCGGAATGGACCGCCCGCTTCGGCGGCGCCTATACGCTGGATCTCGGCGGCGCCGGCGATGTCGTGCTCGGCGCCTCGGCCCGCTATCGTTCGGAAATGGCGCTTGCGGTGGACAACACGTTCATCATCGGCGCTGTCGGTACGACGACGGAAGTGCCTGGCCTCTTCCAAGACTCTTATTGGCTCTACGACGCCAGCATCACCTATCGCCCGAACGACACGCTGAGCATCGGCCTCATCGGCCGCAACCTCGGCGACGAAGTCTACAAGACCGAAGGTCAGGACTTCTCGTCGGTCGGCAACATCCGCACCGTCTATTATGGCGCGCCGCAAACCTGGAGCCTCGTCTTCACGGCCCGCTACTAAGCGCGACCGGACTATTTCTCAGAACTCTTCCTGGCTGGGGGCGGCGAAAGCCGCCCCCATTTTTTTGTGTCGTCACCGCTTGCAACTAACTGACTAGTCAGTTATATAAGCGAAATGAGCCCCTCAACAGTCCCCGAGCCCACCGGCCCCCGTTGGAGGCGGCGCGCTGAGGCGCGGCCGGAGGAAATTCTCGAGGCGGCCCTGGCCGAGTTCACGACGCGCGGCTTTGAGGCCGCGCGGATGGAGGACATCGCCAAGACCGCCGGCATCTCGAAAGCGGCGATCTATCTCTACTTCCCGTCCAAGACGGCGCTCCTTGAGGCGCTGATCGAGGCCAAGATCGGTCCGCTCGCTAACCAGGTGCAGAGCTTGGCGCTCGCGGGCCAAACCGATCCGCTCATGACACTCCGCATGCTGGCCACGGCCGCGGCGCACCGCATCGGCGATGCGCGCGTCTTCGCAGTGCCGCGTCTGGTGATTGGCATCTCGGGCCGTTTCCCGGAGATCGCTGAATATTATCGCGTCAACGTCGTCGAAAAGGCGCGCGGCGCGCTGGAAGCTTTGATCGACGCCGGCAAAGCCAAAGGCGTCATCCGCAACGTCGACACCAAGGCCGTCGCTCGCGCCTTCATCGGCCCGATCCTGTTTGAGGGCCTCTGGACACACGTCCTGGGCGGAGAAACCGCACTCAACGACCCGCAAAAGCTGATTGAATCCCAGTTCGACATTCTGCTTAGCGGGCTGGAGAACCGCGCATGAAGCGCTTTGTTTTCGTCACCCTCGCGCTCTTCGCCGCCGCCTGTTCGCGCGAACCGTCCAACGTCCTGCAAGGCTATGGCGAAGCCGACTACATCTATCTCGCCAGCCAAGAATCAGGCGTGCTTGGCGAGCTTTATGTGCGCGAGGGCGATGTGGTTGAAGCCGGCGCGCGTGTATTCACGCTCGATCCTGAACGGCTGTCGCTAAACGCACAGAGCGCCAACGCGCAAGCCGCTGCTGCAAGCTCCGCGATCCGCACCGCGCAGGCGCAAGCGAATTTAGCGCAAGCGAACTACGCGCGCGGGCTGGAACTCTTCAATCGCGGCTTCTACCCCCGCGCCCGCTTGGACTCAGACCGCGCCGCCCGCGACACCGCCACGGCTCAACTCGCACAAGCGCGCCGTGAAGCGAGTGCCGTCGGCGCATCGAGCGGGTTGGCGCGCGCACGCGTCAGCGATCTCGGCGGCGCTGCGCCATCTGGCGGCACGATCGAACAAATCTATCTGCGCCCCGGCGAGATCGTCACGGCGGGCCAGCCGATCGCAGCATTGCTCGCGCCGGAAAACATGAAGGTGCGCTTCTTCGCGCCACAGGCTTTGCTGGCTGAGCTGCGCGTCGGCGCACGCGTGCAGGTGAGTTGCGATGGTTGCGAGGCGCCGCAAGCGGCGACGATCAGCTTCATCGCGCGCGAACCGCAATTTACGCCGCCTGTCATCTACTCGCTCGATCAGCGCGACAAGCTTGTGTTTCTCGTTGAAGCACGGCTCGACGCAGCCGGCCCGATCCGGCCCGGCATGCCGGTGGATGTGCGCCTCACCGATGACTGACGAACTCGTCATCGATGTGCGCGGGCTCACCAAGAGCTACGGCGGCCGCAAAGTGGTCGACAATTTCGACCTCTCTGTGCCACGCGGCGCGATCTACGGCTTCTTGGGTCCGAACGGCTCCGGCAAGACGACGACAATCCGCATGGTCTGCGGACTGCTGAAGCCGGAGAGCGGCTCGGGCGAAGTGCTGGGCTTCGACGTATTAAACGAGAGCCCGAAGATCAAAGAGCGCGTCGGCTACATGACGCAGAAATTCTCGCTCTACGAAGACCTCTCGATCCGGGAAAATCTGGAATTCATCGCGCGGCTCTATGGTCTGGACGATCGCGCTGGCCGAGTGGATCGCGCGCTCGAGGATTTGGGCCTGAGCGAACGGCAAGCGCAGCTTGCTGGCAAACTCTCCGGCGGATGGAAGCAACGCCTCGCACTCGCTGCGTGCATGATTCATGAGCCGGAAGTGCTGCTGCTCGATGAGCCGACAGCCGGTGTCGATCCAAAGGCGCGGCGCGATTTCTGGGACGCGATCCGCCGCTACTCCGCGCAAGGCGTCACGACGCTTGTCTCAACGCACTACATGGACGAGGCCGTCCAGTGCGATTCCATCGCCTACATCGCTTACGGCAAAAAGCTCATCGACGCGCCGACAGCGAACATCCCAAAGCAAATCGGCCTGCACGCTTGGCGCATCGCCGGCCGGCCGCTGTTGAAAGCGCAGGAGATGCTCGAAGCTTCGCCAGGCGTCGATCTCGTCGCGCGCTTTGGGGCCGAGATTCACGCGTGCGCCAAGGACGCAGCAGCGCTTGAGAGCGCAGTGCGCGCGGTGAAGCAGGCGCAACCGCATGTCGAGATCGCGCCGATCGAGGCGGGTTTCGAGGAGATATTCATCTACCTCATGTCCGGCGCGATGGACAATTTCCAATGAAATTGCCCAAGCTCCTCGATCTTTCCTGGTCGCGCGTCTTTGCTGTGTTCTTGAAAGAATTGGTGCAGATGCGGCGCGACCGGCCGACATTTGCGATCATGATCATGATGCCGATCATGCAACTCGTTCTGTTCGGCTTTGCCATCAATACCGATCCGCGCCACCTCCCCGCCGTCGTCGAGATGCGTGAAGACGGGCCGATGGCGCGCGCGTTTCTAGCCTCGCTGCATGCATCGAGCTTCATCGACATCGTCGCCGTCGCGCGTACGAGCGATGAAGCGGAGCAAATGATCCGCTCAGGTCAAGCGACTTATCTCATCTCGATCCCCGAGGGTTTTGAGCGCCGGCTGGTGCGCGGCGAGCGTCCGCAAATCCTGATCGCGGCCGATGCCAGCGATCCTGTTGCGGCCTCGGGCGCGATCGGCGCGATCGAACGCATAGCCCAATCGGCGTTCGCACCAGAGTTTCAGGGGCCGCTCTCTTATCTGCAGCAAGCGCCGCCGCCATACGAGATCGTCGTCCATCGCCGCTACAATCCGGCGGGCGTGTCAGCCTTCAACATCGTGCCTGCTTTGCTTGGCGTCATTCTGACGATGACGATGGTAATGATCACCTCGATCGCGCTCACGCGCGAAACCGAGCGCGGCACGATGGAGAATCTCCTCGCGACGCCAGTGCGGCCGCTTGAAGTGATGATCGGCAAGACGACGCCCTATATCGGCGTCGGCGCTATCCAAGTCGCGATCGTGCTGATCGTCGCAATGCTGCTTTTCCGCATTCCGTTTACTGGCTCATTCCTCGCGTTCCTGCTCGCGGTAACGCTCTTTATCTTCGCCAATCTGATGCTGGGCTATCTCATCTCCACTGCGGCGCGCACGCAGCTGCAGGCGATGCAGATGACGTTCTTCATCTTTCTGCCGTCGATCCTGCTCTCGGGCTTCATGTTTCCGTTCCGCGCCATGCCCGGTTGGGCGCAGGCGATCGGCGAAGCGCTGCCGATCACGCACTTCCTGCGCATCGTGCGCGAAGTCGTGCTGAAAGGCGCTGGGCTTGGCGACATCTTGAACGACCTCTGGCCGCTTGCTGTCATCCTGTTGGCGTTGGGATCGCTAGCGCTAATGCGCTTCAGGCAGACGCTGGACTAACCGGCGGCGCGCTCTTCGCTATCGCTCGCCTTCGGCGGCGTCGCAACAGCGGCAAACAAGGCTTCGCGCACCGCTTCATCCGCCCCCTGACGCGCCAGCATGGCGAGGCGTTCGATGCGCTCGCGCACGTCCGCCAGACCATGGGGTGCGGAGGCAACCGTGATCGCGCCAGGCGCCAGATCAGCTTCGCGCCACTCACCCGACGCGATCAAAGCTTCGTGCAACTTCTCGCCCGCACGCAGCCCAGTGAAGGTGATCGCCACATCCTCTTCCGGCCGCAAGCCTTCGAGGCGGATGACTTCGCGCGCCAGTTCAACAACCGACAGCGCTTCACCCATCTCGATCACAAACGCCGCGCCGCGTTGATCCGGATTGACAAGGCCAACCGCCGCGGCTTGCAGGAGCGCATCAGCCGCTTGCGGGATCGTGAGGAAGAAGCGCGTCACTTCCGGATCAGTCACGGAAAGCGGGCCACCGGCCGCGAGCTGTTCTTCGAAGATCGGCGAAACAGAGCCCGTCGAGCCAAGAACATTACCGAGCCGCACCGGGATCGCGCGGCACCCGCCAGCGCGATCGAGCGCTTGGCAATAAATCTCGCCCAGGCGCTTCGAGGCGCCCATCGCGCCTGAAGGATCGACGGCTTTATCCGTCGAAACGAAAATCAAATCCGCGCCGGCGGCATGCGCCGCTTCGGCGACGTTTCGGAGGCCCCACACATTGGTGAGAATGCCTTCGCTCGGAAAGCGCTCGACGATCGGCACCTGCTTCAGCGCTGCGGTATGGAAGACGATGTCCGGCCGCGCCGCGGAAATCCAGCGCTGGACCGACGCCGCATCGCGCACGTCGGCGAGCGCGATCCGCGCATCGGGCAAGTCGCGGTGGATGCGATAAAGGTTGAACTCGGAGCTATCGATCAGCGTGAGCTCGGCGGGCGCCAGCGCAGCGATCCGTCGCGCGAGTTCGCCGCCGATCGAACCGCCGCCGCCAGTGACGACAACGCGCCTGCCTTCGATCATCGCGCGGATGCGCGCCCAATCAACAGCGCCCAGCGGGCGGCCAAGCAATTCATCGAGGCGCACGCGACGTGGCGCGCCGTCCTCAATCAGCATCAGCTTCATGCGCGCATGCGCGGTACGTTCGAGGATGGCGCGCGCGGTGGCGCCGTCGGCCGGCGGTTCAGCCAGGACTAAAGCTTGCGCGTCAAGCGCCGATACATCGACAGCTTCCCAGACGGGGGCCCGCGCAAGCACATGAAGATCGCACTCTCCGGCGCCGATCACGACCGCGCCAATGAGATCAATACCGGGCCAGGCGCGCGACTGCGCCGACGCTGCGCGCAGCGCCTCCGCATTCCCGACGATAACTGCCTTGAGCGGCATCCCCGCGCCCCTCTGTCCCTGAGTACTCAACCTTAGGCGGGGGCAAATCACCCGTCCACCATCCGGGTGATGTTCCCACACAACCTTTTCGTGAGTTTAACGATGGAGCGGATTTCTTCCGTCGCTGTTGCAACGGCGCCCATCAATCTGGCAGCGCCGCGAGCCCATTCCCAGCAGCGACCTCAAGCGGCTTATCAAGCGCCTCGCCTTCGATACGGATGACGCCGCCGGCGGCCTTCACGAGCGCGCAGCCGGCTGCGACATCCCAGATCATGGAGCCAGATTCACGATAGGCCTCGGCCCTGCCCGCCGCGACATAGGCCAAAGCTGTCGCCGCCGACCCAATCATCCGCACTTTGCGCCAAGTCGAAAGCCGCTCTTCGAACAGCTTCATGGACTCCGGACTCGCGCGCGAAGGGACGCCGGTTTGCAAGATTCCCTGTCCCGGTTCGCTGATCCTAGAGACACTGATCGTGCGGCCGTTGAGCCGCGCACCTTGGCCTACCGCACCACAAAAGCGCTCAGCCAGCACGAAACAATCCACAACCCCAAGCACAGGCTCGCCCCGATCCAGCAAAGCGATCGAAACGGCGCAGTGCGGATAACCGCGCAGATAATTCACACTGCCGTCCAGCGGATCGATGGCCCAGACGAACCGCTCCCCTGCCTTCTGCGCCCGGACCCATCCGGCCTCCTCCGAGATAATCGGATATGGCGAGGCGCCCGAAATGGCGTCGAGGATCAGCCGCTCGGCGTGCTTATCCGCCTCGATCTTCACTTCGCGGCCTTCCTCGGCCTCGATGACGCTCCAGCCGGCACGATTGGCGAGCAACGCTGCGCCCGCCTCTGCCGCGGCGGCTTCAGCGAGGGCCAGGAGGTCGGAAAGTTCGGTCACAAGCCCTGATAGCCCGGGCTTGGGACTTGGAGAAGCTGGCTATCCGCGCTTTAAGAGCGCGGGAGCTGGCGATGGACGGCGGGTCTGCCCGGACTGCGAAGGCGCCGCCTGCGGTGAAACCACCGCCAGGCATGAGTGTTGGCGCGCTCGATAAACGCCTCCAGATCAAGAAGCGCGCCCGCGAAGACGCCGCCCGCAACTTGCCTCGCCAGGATGACATCCAGCTCTCCGCCGCAGAGTCCGCGATTATCGACGCTGTCGGCTCAGAACGCGCGCGTGTCGATCAGCAGCGCCATGACGCGCGCGCCGACGCGGAGCGGCGTCTGCGGACGCTTGCGCCACAGCCACAGGACTTCGCCGGCCCAGCACTCGATGCGCGGCTCTCGCTCAAGCAAGCCGCCGGACGCGTCGCGCACGATTGGAACGAAGCCGCCGAGCGCGCAGCACAAGGGCGGGCTGATCTCGATGCGTTCAAGCGTGCACATGAATTGCGGCGCGCGGCGGTCTATCCGAAATCCACCCTCTTGCAGACAGGGATGCTGTTTTGCGCCGCGGTCTTTGAAGCCTTGTTCAGCGCGGCGCTTTTCGCCGAGGAGGACGCACGCGGCCTGCTTGGCGGCGCAATCACCGCGATCGGCTTATCCGGCGCCAACGTCACGCTCGGCTATCTCGCAGGCTTCCTGGGCCTGCGCTATCTGCAACACCGGCAGCTGCCGATGAAAGCGGTCGGCGCGGTCGTTTTCGCAGCGCTCACGCTACTCGCGCTCATGCTCAATTTGTTCGCCGCCGATTGGCGCGATCAGCTTGCGGCGCTAGCGGGGCGGCAAGTCGATTTGGGCTCGGATGCGAGCTTTCATTTGTGGTCGCTGCTGCAGCTCGATTCGCCGCAATCCATCATTCTTTTGATGCTTGGTGCGGGTGTGTGGGTGTTTGCGGCGCTCAAAGGCTATTCAGGCTTCGACGATCCCTATCCCGATTACGGCAAGATGGACCGCGCCGCGCGCGAGGTGAGCGATAGCCTTTCCGACTTCCGCGCCGAAGCGCGGCTCGAACTCGAAAAGCCTATCACCGCAGCGCGCGAGGCGCTGTCGGCACGCATGGAAAAGATGCGCGCCGAGTACGAAGCAATGAAGCGCGCATTTGATGCCGCCGCCGACAAAATCGAAACGCTAGACGCGCAAGCACGCGCACTCGATCAAGCCGCCGCCGACGCGATCCATCTCTACCGCCAGGAAAACGCCGGCGCCCGCACGACGCCCGCCCCCGGTTACTTCAGCGCGCCGCCGCCCGCCGCCGGCCCTACACTCGACGCGCTCGGCGGGGCAGCGGCGATGATCGATGAAGCCCATGCCCGGCTGATCGAGGCGCAAGCGCAATCAGCGCAGGCCCTGGAAGCTTTGCTCCTCGAACTCGACCAAACCACAAGACAGCTCGATCAAGGCCCGAGCGCATGAGCCGCAGGCGCGGCGCTGGTGCGCGCAATGCGCTGGGCGTCGTGCTGATTGTTGTTGCCGCGCTTGTGCTTGGCGGCCTGGGTGCTGCGTCCTTCCTGCTCCGGGCGCCGCCGACCGACGCGGAAACGCTGTGCCGCACCGATGCGCCGATTGGCGCGCACACCATCATTTTGATCGATGCGACTGACCGCCTCGAGACGCGCCATCGCCGCAAACTTCAAGCCGTGTTGGCGCAAGAGCGCGCGCGGCTTGGCCAATACGATCGCCTCACCATCATGCGCATCAATGTGCGCCGCCCTCAGGAACCGGCGATCCTGTTTTCGAAATGTCTGCCGCGACCGCCGGAGCAAACCAATCCGCTTTTTGAAAACGCACGCGTGACGCAACAACGCTGGGATGAAGATTTCGCCGCGGCGCTGGATCGCGCGTTGCGTAGCGCTGGCGCTGCCGGCCCTGCGCGCGCATCGCCGATCATCGCGGGCTTGCGCGCGGTCGCGGCTGATCCGGACTTCGGCGCCGAGATCCCGCGCCGGCGTTTGGTGCTGATGTCGGACCTGCTGGAACACGATCCCGAGAGCTTCTCGCTTTATGTTCCGGAAGCGGATTATTCCATGTGGGTGCAGACATCACCCACATCCGCACCGGATTTTTCAGAGGTCGATCTGCGCATCGTTCCCATCGATCGCCCCGATCACGCCACCCTACAGGCGCAAGCGCTGGATCGTTTCTGGCCCGCATTCTTCGACGCGGCCGAAGCCCGCTCTGTGAACATCGATCCCGCGCCCTGAGTGGCATCCCTTTGCCTTGCGCCGACTCACTCTAGATTCTGCTTCGGTCAGGCATTCGAAGGGGCATCTATGAACACCTACAATTGGCAAGGCGCGAGCGGCCGTTGGTACGAGTTCGAGATCGTCCGCGCGACCCGCACCTGGGAGCCGGTTGGCGGCGTCTACATGTTCGTGAAACCGCACGATCAGCCGACCCACGATTGGGGCGGCCCGATCACGCTCTTCGCGGCAAAGACCGACGATTTCGCCAAGACGCTGGCCCGCCATGACATGTGGGCGGCAGCGGAAAATCTTGGCGCGAAAGAGATCCACATTCTGGTCGTCAGGGACCCGGCGGCGCGCGAGCGTGTTGAAGCGGACGTGCTTGAAGCGCAACGCCCGATCCTCAACCGCCGTCAGACGATGAAGCGCGTGGCCTAAGCCCGCGCGCGCACCGCCGCATCCGGCGCATCACTGAACACGCCATCGACGCCAGCGGCATAAAACGCACGCAGCTCCGCGTCGAAATCGCCGTGCTGGCGCATGTAATCGGGCGCGCTTGCGTCGCCGCGGCGCAGCTCCGCCGGCAGGAAGTAATTTTCCGGGCGCATAGTCCAAGGGTGCACCACGAAACCTAGCGCATGCGCGCGCGAAACCAGATCAGTCGGCGGCAGCGATCGTCCGGATGAGTCGCGCGGAATGATTAGGTTCTTCTCGACACCGAGCCCCGTCACGCCGCGATCGCGCATGGCGCGCAGGCCATCATCGGTGAGCATCGACGCGTAACTGGTATCGCGCCGATCCCACGGCCCGCCGGATGACGAGAGCAGCTGCACACATGTCCAGCGCAGCGACGACATCCGCGCGAGCTGCTCAATCGCGCCTGTTTCAAAACACTGCACATACATGATGTCGGCGGCCGCCTGGCCGCCCATTTGCTGCACGGCGTTCACGAGCGCGCCGACCGGATCGAGCCCCTGGGCTTGCAAAAAGCTCGGATGCTTCAGCTCCGGATAGATGCCGACGCCTGAGCGCTGCGCGAGGTTGAGCGCGTCGAGGAAGGTCGGGATGTAATCTTGGCCATCGTATGTGGTGTTGCCAGGACGCAGTTGCGGCAGCCGCTCCTTGGCGCGCAGGTCGCGTAGTTCGCCAAGATCGAAATCCTCAACCCACCAGCCCGTCGCGGTGACGCCATCGACCGTCTTTTCTTTGCGGCGATCCGCGAACTCGGGCCGCTCCGCTACATCGGTCGTGCCAGAAATCTCATTCTCGTGCCGGCAGACGAGCACGCCGTCGCGCGTCATCACGAGGTCAGGCTCGATGAAATCCGCGCCCTGCTCGATCGCCAATCGATAAGCCGACAGCGTATGCTCGGGCCGATAAGCGCTGGCGCCGCGATGTGCGATGACGATAGGCCGTTGCGTTTGCGTGCTCTCACCCATGCTCGCACACCCCGCTAAAGCCACGCCGCCAATCAGCACATCGCGCCGCTTCACAGACGCTCGTCCTGCGGCGCAAGCTTCGTCATCGAAAGCCCGAAGAACAGCACGCTCGCATAAGCGAACATCAACCATGCGCCAAACGCACCATCGAGCGTTGGATACATATTGGGAAACACACGCGGAAACTCGTGCGTCGCAAATCCGCCCAGGAAAAGCCCCGGCAGCGAAAGCCCCACAGCCGCTTCGCCCTCATCGCCGCGCGCGCCTTTAAGCAGCTTCACAGCGCCGAATGAGATGAACCACAAGATTGGCGGCGTCACAACGAACGTGATCATGCGCGGCAGTTCATCTGGCGGCAGAACAATTTCACCGGCAAAGCGGAAGACAGCCACGATGGCGAGCCACAGAAGAAATCCAAGGCCTATCGCACGCACAATCATGTCGGAATCCTCTAACTCTTGAGCGCGAAGAGCTTGTCTAGCACACGCGCCAGTTTTTCCTCGCTGACTGGGCATGCGATCGTCTCCGCCGTCGTCGTCCGAAGATACTCGCCAACGTCGTCGCGGCCTTTGCCTTGAGTCAACATCGCCACGACCGGCGGCACATAATCGTCGTACTCATCTTCCGGCACGCCGCACCCGATCGGATCCCAGTCGCGCCAGAGTATCTCGCGGACGGTGCGGAAGGTGACGGTCACGCCTTCAACAGCTCGCGAGAGATGATGACACGCATAATCTCGTTGGTGCCCTCCAGAATGCGGTGCACGCGCAGATCGCGGACGATGCGCTCGACTTCGTAATCGGCCAGATAGCCGTAGCCACCGTGCAGCTGCAGCGCCTTATCGGCGACCGCGAACGCCGTGTCAGTGACGAAGCGTTTGGCCATCGCGCAGAACTTGGTCGCGTCCGGCGCTTTCGCGTCGAGCTTTTGCGCGGCCTGGTACAAGAGCGCGCGCGAAGCGGCGAGATCGGTGGCCATATCGGCCAACTGAAACTGTGTGTTCTGGAAATCGGCGATGCGTTTGCCGAATTGCTTGCGCTCTTGAACATATTGCAACGCGCGATCGAACGCGTCCTGCGCGCCGCCAAGCGCGCACGCGGCGATGTTCAAGCGCCCGCCATCGAGTCCCTTCATTGCGTACTTGAAGCCTTCGCCTTCGGGACCGAGGCGGTTCTCCGCTGGCACGCGGCAGTCTTCGAAGTTCACGATCGCGGTGGGTTGGGCGCGCCAGCCCATCTTGTCTTCCATCTTGCCGAACGAAAGCCCGCTTGTGCCGTTCTCGACCAGCACCGTGGAGACGCCCTTCGGCCCATCTTCGCCCGTGCGGCACATCAGAACGTAGAGATCGGAGAAGCCGGCGCCGGAGATGAAGGCCTTCGAACCATTGATGACGTATTGCGAATTGCCGTCAGGCTTCGCGGTTGTGCGCAACGCGCCAGCGTCCGAGCCCGAACCAGGCTCGGTCAAACAATAGGACGCAACCTTCTGCATTTGCGTCAGCTGCGGCACCCAATTTGCGCGCTGCTCTTCGCTGCCGAAGCTATCGATCATCCAGGCGCACATATTGTGGATCGAGAGAAACGCCGCGGTCGCTACGCAGCCGCGTGAGAGTTCTTCGAAAATCAGCGCCGCGTCATGACGTGTGAGGCCCGAGCCGCCGTGCTCTTCCTTCACATAGATGCCGGCAAAGCCGAGGCCCGCCAGCTCTTCCAGGACGCCGCGATCTAGACCCTCTTCTTCCCAGCGCGCCGCGTTCGGGCGCAGGCGATCCATTGCGAATGCGCGTGCGGTATCGACGATCAATTGCTGGTCTTCGTTGAGCTCGGCGGCCATTTGTTCCCTCGTTGGGCGCCTTATAGCCCGCTCGGCGCGGCGCACCAGTGTGGGAACCCGCAAAGCGGCTTTGCCGATACGCATTTTCAGGCGCTTGGGCGCCGTTCTGCCGTCATTGCGGAACCGTGTCGCCGGCGCCGCGTTCTCTCCCCCGGCGACCACCAATGGAGGAGAAGGTCATGTTGAAGCCAGCTCTTATCGCGCTTGCCGCGGTGAGCTTTCTAACGCTCGGCGCCTGCACGCAGGAAACGCGCGTTGAAGACGACTCTGCTGCGGAGTCGATCGAAAATGCCGGTGACGAACTCGAGGATGCCGCGCAAGACGCCGGCAATACAATCGAGGAAGCCGGTGAGGATGCCGCGGAATCTGTCGAAGACGCGACCGACGGCAATCCCAACACCAACCCGTAACGGGACAACACGAGGAGAGACTTACATGCGTATTGCTTTGATCGCCGCCAGCGCGCTGGCTTTGGGCGCCGCTGCTTGCAGCCAAGGCCCGGCTGAAGAAGCTGGAGAGGCGGCTGACTCCACCTACGAACAATCCACCACCGGCACGACCGACATGGGCCAAGGCCCCGCGGAAGAAGCCGGCGAAGCTGTCGACGAAGCCGCGGACGGCGCTGACGCAATCCCAGGCGACAGCACCACCACGCAAACGCCGGCCCCGACCACGCCGTAAGGCGCTCGGCGATCAGCCATTGAAGTGAAACTCCCCGTGCGCCAGAAGGCGCGCGGGGAGTTTTCATGTTCGACCGCGCGCTGCCGCCTGCGCTGGTGCTCACACTGGCGATCATGGCCGGCGCGTCGATGGACGCGACGATCAAGTTCCTTACGCAGACCAATCACGTCCTGCTGGTCGCGTTCGGGCGCTATCTGTTCGGCGCGCTTTTCTCATTGATGATCTATTGGCGCGCGGGACGCCCGCCTTTCAGCGCCGAGATGTGGCGCGCGCACGGGCTTCGCGGCTTCGTTATCGCCACATGCGCTGTGACCTTCTTCTGGGCGCTCTCGGTGTTGCCGCTCGCCGAGGCGGTGACGCTCTCCTTCATCTATCCATTGCTCGCGCCGTTCGTGGCGGCGATAATTTTGAAAGAGCGCGTCCGCCCTGCGAGCGTGATCTGCGCCGTTCTCGGTTTCGCAGGCGTCATGGTCGCCATGCAGGGCGCGCCCAGCGAAGCGGAATCGCCGCAGCATGATTTGGGCGTCATCGCCGTACTCGTCTCGGCCTTCTTCTTTTCGATCGCTATGGTGCTTCTGCGTGAGCGTTCACAGAAAGATGGCGCGCCGATTGTTGGCCTGATGACGAGCCTCTTTCCCGGGCTCATTCTCATCATACCAACGATCGCGTTCGCCACACCGCCGGCGTTGGAGACGTGGCCCTACTTTGTGCTGATGGGCGCGCTGGCGGCAGTGTTCATGTACCTCATGTCGCGCGCGTACGCCCGCGCCGAGGCCCAGCAGCTCGCGCCCATCCACTACACAGAGCTGATTTGGGCGACCGCGATCGGATTTTTGGTTTTCCAGGAGGTCCCGCGCGTGGAAATCTACATGGGCGCGGCGCTTATTGTTGCTGCATGCTTGTGGGCGGCGTGGGACGAGCGCCGCATCGCCGCGAAACTGATACCGGAGCCGCATCCATGA
>LNFM01006190.1_pt1 | contig 19891 bp, 15 predicted proteins | sample 596031 | NCBI WGS metagenome assembly LNFM01 (sample SAMN04254537, study PRJNA301005) | activated carbon metagenome | isolation source: dual media filters at the Ann Arbor, Michigan drinking water treatment plant | place: USA: Ann Arbor | reverse complement strand
TGGAAGTTGTCGCGATCCTCGGGATCGTCGGGGCAGGTGTCGCGCGAGTCGGTCAGTCCGTCACCGTCACGATCGGACTCGACGCCTTCGGGGCAGCCGTCCTGATCCTGATCGCCGTCGCGGTCTTCGGGGATGATCGGGCACTGATCGTCGGCGTCGAGGATTCCGTCGCGGTCATTGTCGGGCTCGCTGCAGCCGTCGTCGTCCTGAAAGTTGTCGAAGTCTTCAGGGTCGTTGATGCACTGATCGACGTCGTCGCGATAGCCGTCGCCGTCAGTGTCGCCGATCGAGGGCTCGAAGATGATGCCGAGAAAGACGCGTCCGTCGGCGGCCGCAAAGGCGTTGCCTGCGGGGATTCGACCACCGCCGCCGAGCAGCAGGTACGAGTTGCGCTGCACGAAGATCTTGATGCCGCCGACGATCTCCATGGGCAGAGACGCCGGGACGTTGGCGAGGCCTGTGAGATACGCGGCGCCGTACGTCTCGGCCACGAGATCGACGACGGGGATGGGGCGCCACGAGATGCCGGCGCCCCAGGTGAGCATCGGCCCGTATTGCGTGGCGGGTCCAGCGCCGGCGCGGCCGATCTGTCCGGGGTTGATCAAGCCGCCGAACGAGATGCGCGAGCCGAGGTTGAAGTCGAGGCGGACGGTGCGGCTGACGCGGCGCTCGATGGCGACCTGCGGCCAGATGAAACCGTCGGGTTCGCCAGCAAACGAGAAGGAGCCCCGCATCGGGTTCCATCCGCCCTGCAAGATGATCGCGAGGCCGACGGGGAAGTACTCAGCGCGCAGCCACCGCAGCTTGGCGTGGAGCGTGATGTCGCCGAGACCCTGATAGTTGAGGCCCGACGCCGACGGGTTGTAGACCTCTCTCGGGATCAGCGGCACGCCGTTCATCGCGAACACGGGATCGGCCGCGTCGGTCATCTGCCGTCCAGGCCCCGACATGAGCGCGAAGGGCACCTGCACGCCGAGCACGAGCAGGTTGGCGATGCCGATGTTGAACTGACCAGCCGCGTTGATCGAGGTGTCGACGAGCGGTCGATCGTTGACGCCGATGCGCAGCAGGTTGAAGCCCACGTCTCCGACGAGGCCGAACGACACGTCGCCCGAGCCGAGGATGTCCGTACCGTTGACGGTGAACAGACCCTTGGAGTCCACGGCGTTGCGAAACAAACGCAAGTCGAAGCCCGAGCCGGCGCACACCGGCCGCCCGAACGTCATCGACATCGGGTCCATCGAATTGCAGGCTTGAGCGCTCGCGGTGGCAGGTGCGACGGCGGCGCTCGCGGCGATCGCACCGGCAGCGATCAGCGTCCGCAAAGGAGAGAACGATCGGTTCATCATTGCGATGTTCGGAGATGGCTCGTAGGGGACTCGGAGAGGGCGCGTCGGACGCTCGAAGGACTTCGACGGATCGGGCGCTGGGGCGGGACGGTATTCCTCTCACAGCGCGCGCGTCAATTTGGAGTTTTCGCTTCGCGTTCAGTCCGAGTCGGACCCGTCGAGGGGTTCGACAGCGGACGCATCGGCGGGTCCATCCCCGATCGCTCCGCCGTCCACGGCCGTCGCGTCTTGCGAGCTGCCGTCGATTCGGGCGTCGGGCGAGCTCGAATCGTCGGTCCCGCCATCGAATTTCGGCCCTTCTGGCACGATGACCCGCACAAGGGCCTCGCGAAGAGGGGCTCCGTCGCCCACCAAAACGACCCGCAGAAAGAAAACTTGTGGAAATACTGACTCGCGTACGGTTCGGTTGGCGAGTCGGGCGCGAAATCGCAGCTGCGTTCCCGACCGGACGACGGTGAAGGTGTCCGGGATGCTGTCGAGCATCCCGGCGGGCCGACGGTCTTCGCGCCCCGGGGGGCTCGATCCTGCAGGCGGCGTGGCGGAGACGGCCTCGATCGCCCGAACGAAGGACGATGCGTCGTCGCGGGATTCTCCGTGAATCGCGGTATACGCGATCGAGTCCAGGAGCGCGCCGATCCCATCGGCGACGGTGCGAGACAGCCCTGTTCCGTCGTCGCTGATGTCGAACACGAGCGGGCAGCGGCCGTTGACCGGCAAACGCGACCCTCCATTGATGCCCGTCGCGCAGCGGCCGTTGACGGGATTGATGACGGCTCCGGTCCGCGTCGCGATCGGCTCGAGCGACGATCGCGCGGCGAGCCCCGAGGCGATTCCGATCGCGCGAATATCGAGGGCGCGAAGCGCTTCGACGGCCTCGGCGCTCGAGTGCGCTCCAGCGATGACCCCTCGGTAATCCGCGCCTTCGTGCGAGGGAGCGTCGGTGACGAGCACGACGGCGCGAACGGCGTCCGCGCGAAATCCAACGCCGCCGAGCGGTCCTCCGCCGAGCGATCCCGGGGTGAACCTGGGGATCGAGCCCATCGCGCCGAGGTCGAGCCCGCGCCCGGTGGCGACCTGATAGAGCGCCTCGTACCAGGACTCGGGGATGTCACCGCCCTGCCCCAGCGGATCGTCGAGCCGCAACAGCGCACGGTCGACCGCGCCGAAATCACTGGTCTGCGGGACGACGAGGACGTACGGCCGATCCGTCCGAAACCCAAACGGCTGCCACGGCATGTCCTCGAAGCGAGACACCCCGAGCGTGAGCGAAGGAACGCGACGCTGCAGCGACGGCAGCGTCGTGGTGGACAAGGCGTTTTGCAGCTCGCGGATCTCGCCGTCGAAGCTCGCGGTCGTGTCGACGAGCAAGTGGACATCGACGCGACCGGGAGCCGCGGAAAAGTCCAAGTCGATCGTTTGCTCGGGGCCTTCGAACGGCAGCGTGACGGTGTAGTTCGCCACGGGGTATGGCGAGGTTGTCGCGGGGCTGCGGCGGTCGACGAGCGCTCGATCGACGAGCGAGGCCTCGCCGAAAATAGCGTCCTCGGGCTCGAGCTGCGTCGGGGCGCTGCAAGCGACCAACGCGAGGCACGCAAACGCCAGTGCTCGTCGCAAGAAGCGCACGACGCGAGAGCGTAGCAGACGCGACGCGCGGGTCCTCGGTCGATCGTGGTCGTTTTCGACGGTGGATTGCGCGGTTGGAGGCCCGTTGCGCGACCGCCGATGTCCGCTGATCGCAGCGGGCGCTCCTTCGGGATCGAGGAAGCGAAGGGGCTGCACGACCGCGAAAAAGCGAGTACAGCGTAGGGTTGAATCGATGACGGTTGTCGGCCAGCGTTCGCGGCTGCTCAGTGCGTTTGCGTTTGTTGCGGCGCTCACGAGCGCTGGAGTCTCGGAGGCGAACGGGCGCTACCCGCTCGCGCAGTACTTCGCGCTCGGCGAGGGCGCGCAGCGAGAGCGAATCGCGATCGTCGCGACCTTTGGTCTACTGACGAGCGAAGACGGCGGACGGACCTGGGACTGGACCTGCGAAGAAGCTGTTGGGTTCTCTGGGCAATACGACCCCACCGTCACGATCACCAGCGATGGAACGCTCGCCGCAGGCCTGCCCGACGGACTCTCGCGTACCGATCGGGGCAACTGGTGCGACTGGACGCGGCCCGCGACAGCGCCAGCCGAACCCGTGGTCGACGTGAGCTCTGCCGGCGAAACGATCGTCGCCTCCGTGACTCCGCCAGCGGCGACGCAGTTCGTCGTGCGTTCTCTCGATCACGGAGCGACGTGGACCCGCGGGTGGGCGCGGCCGGAGTTTTACGCGCACACGATCGATGTCGCTCCGTCGCGCCCCGCGAGGGTCTACACGACCGGGTGGGTGCGAGGAGCGCGTCCGGCGCTGTTTCGATCGGAGGATGGGGCCGGGACGTTCGTCGAAATGACCCGTGAATTCGCAGGCGGATACGCAGCGTACATCACCTGGGTCGACCCGATGAACGCCGACTCGCTGCTCGTTCGCGCGGACATCGAGCCAGAGGGCGCGCTGCTGCTTCGCTCGGACGACGGCGGATCGACGTTTCGTACGTTGTTTCGCGGGACGAGCGCGCTCGTCGGCGTCGCGGCAGCGCCTGGCGGCAGGGCGCTGTGGGCGACGACCAGCGCGGCGTCCGATCGCGTGCGGCGCAGTACGGACGGCGGCGAAAATTGGAGCTCAGTCGCGAGCGAGCTGCGGCCGCGCTCGCTTCGTTATCGCGACGGGGTGCTCTTTGCGACGGCCAACGAGATGACGGCGGGGATGTCGTTTGCGTGCTCGAGGGACGGAGGTGACAGCTGGACGCCAATGTTGCTCCTCTCGCGGCTACGCGGCCCCGAACGGTGCCCGCCGAGCAGCACGGTGCGAGCGCAATGCAGCGCGGCGTGGGACGCGATCCGCGCGCAGCTCGCGATGATTCCGCGGCCGCCGGTGGGGCCGCTGGGGACGTGCGAGGAGCCGACGGTCATGGACGGGGGCGCGATGGCGTCGGACGCATCCTCGAGCGATGCAGAGGACCGTGCGCAGTCGGGTCAGGACGCGAGGGCGCTCGACGCGACGACGGCGGACAGCGCGGACGGCGCGACGGGTGGACGGTTCGTGGCGACGGGCGGCTGTCGTTGTTCGGTCCCGGCGCGGCCGACGGGCGGGGGATGGCGCTGGTGGTGGCTGGGTCTTTCGGTTTGCGTCCTGGCACATTCTGACGCCCGAAGGAGATTTGTCGCGCTGGGTCGCGGGTTGCGTTGACCCTGAGCCCTCGATCGTGCTGCAATTTCGGCAGAATTCTCGTCGTCCCTCGCGAGTGACCCAAGGATGGGTGCGCTCGCGCTGTTCGAGTACCGAGACTTCGGAGGAACGCATGTTCAAGCTCGTGATTTCGGACGACGAAGGGAAGACCACGACGGTGCCGCTCGTCCGAGACGAGATCACGATCGGCCGCAAAGAAGGCAACACGATTCGGTTGACCGACCGGAACGTGTCTCGGCGGCACGCCAAGCTCCAGAAGCGAAACGGCGGGTACGTTTTGCAGGACCTCGGGAGCTACAACGGCACGGTCATCAACGGCACGCGGCTGAGCGATCAGCGCGCGCTGAAGATGGGCGATCAGATCGTGATCGGGGATTACAAGCTCAATATCGTCGAAGAGAACGGCGCCCAGGTCGCACCAGCGGCTGGGGCGGCTCCGTCTGCGGCGGTGGTCGAGACGTACGAAGCGCCTGCACAACAGCCGGGGCACCACCCGCAGGCGACGATGCCGGCGATTCCGACGGCGCTCGGGGTTCCGTTGCCGACGCAGTCGGCGGTGCCCGACCACCTCAAGAGGCTGCAGCTGGTGTTTCTCGCGCCGCCTGGGACGCCGTCGACCTTCGTGATCACGAAGGTGCCGGTGCTTCTAGGACGCAGCGAGCTTGCTGACGTTTCGCTGCCGTTTTCCTCGATCTCTCGAGAGCACGCGAAGATCGTCGTCGAAGACGACAAGCTCGTGATCGAGGATCTCGGGAGCTCCAACGGCGTGGTCGTCAACGGTGAGCGCGTAAAGAAGAAGGCGATCGCGGCGGGCGACCAGATCACGATGGGCGTGGTCGAGTGCAAGCTCTCGCGCGTCGGTGAAGCGACGGCGATCATTCCTCCAGTGAGCGCGGCGGTCGCGGAGGTCGCCGAGCCCAGCGCCGAGCCCAAGAAATCAAGCGCAGGGATGCTCGTCGGCATCGGCGTGCTCGTCGCGGCCCTCGGCGGCGGCGGCGCGATGTACGCGATGAAGAACAACAACCAGCAGTCGGTCGCGCAGAACACGACCGTCGTGACTGGCGCAGAGCCGACGCAAGGCAGCGCTGGCGCGAGCACTGGCGCGGCGCAAACAGCCAACCCAGCTGCTCCGAGCAACACGGCACCGCAGGCGGGCAACACCGCGCCGGCGCAGGTCGAGCCGGGCGCCAATCCGCCGGCCAACAACGGCACGGAGCCGACGGGCGCTGCGGCGCAGCCGACGACCAACAGCGGTGCAGTGGTGGCGCAGAACACCGGCGCAGAGCCAGCGCAAAACGCGGGCTCGGAGCCGACGGGCGTCGACCCGCCGACGCAGCCGACGAGGACGCCGAGCGAGAGCGGCCCGCGCCGTGCGCGCAACTCGAACCAGACGCAGAATACTGCGCCGTCGAACACGCCGACGGTCAACACGCCGCCGGCCAACACGCCGACGGTCACGCGTCCGAATCCGCCGACCAATCCGCCGGCGCCGAGCGGGGCTGCGTCGGGACAAAACGCGGGGCAGTGCCTGCTCGCGAACAACTTTCAGTGCGCGGTGGACGCCCTTCGCGGCCGGGCTGCGACGGAAATCGAGTTCAACCAGCTCGTGACGGCCTATCGCGGGTTGCGCAACACGGCTGCGGCCGAACAGACGATGCGACGGTACCTGCAGCGCTTTCCGGACGGGCGCTACGCAGAGCGGTATCGCGATACGCTCGGCCAGTGAGCGCTTGACCAATCGGGGGGGTTCCGCTAGACACGCGCGCCTCGCGCTCGATCGTCCCCGCGCGGCCGGTGGCCGCGTCCGACGTCGGGCTGACCGAGTCAGCCCGGCGGGCCGTGCGATACGCGCACGGTGCGGGGAGCGCGACCAACCACGCACTTCTCGATGACTCGAGAGTTCGTGTTGAGGAACAAACGATGCCGAAGATGAAGACCAACCGCGCTGCGGCCAAGCGCTTCAAGATCACTGGTACCGGCCGTGTGCGTCGCCCCAAGGGCGGCGCGAGCCACTTCATGGGTGGCAAGCCTGCTGCTCGTCTGCGCCGTCTGCGCAAGAACGACATGGTTGACAGCACGATGGAGCAGCGCGTGAAGCAGATGCTCCCCTACGGGACGAAGTGAGAGGAGCACTGATCCATGCCGCGCGCTAAAAGGGGCTTCAAGGCCCGTCGTCGTCGTAATCGGGTTCTCAAGCACGCCAAGGGTTTCAGCGCTGGGCGCTCGAGGCTCGCGTCGGTTGCGGTCGAGGCCGTCCACAAGAGCTGGCAGTACGCGTTTCGTCACCGTCGCTTGCGCAAGCGTGACTTCCGCCGTCTTTGGATCGCGCGCATCAGCGCCGCGGCGCGGATGGTGGGCACGAGCTACTCGCGCCTCGTGGCCGCGCTGAAGGGCGCGAACATCGGGCTCGACCGCAAGATCCTCTCGGGCCTCGCGATCAGCGACTTCAAGGCATTCGAGACGATCGTTCAGGCCGCTGGCATCAAGACGACGCCCGCGAACTGAGCGCCTCGCTCACATCTGCAGGAGTTGGAGGACGTTGAACGTCGCTCCACCGGGGTCCTGCACGACAGAGAATGTGCCCACCGAGGGGATCAAGGTGGGCTCGACGCAGACGGTTCCGCCGTGTTCTTTCACGGCGGCGACCGCGGCGTTGATGTTGTCGACGGCGAAGTACGGCAGCCAGTGGGAGGGCATGTCGCCGAAGGACACGTCCATCTGCATCATGCCGCCGACGCCCACGGTCGTGCCCTTCGGAGCGAACTCGAAGTACTGCATGGTCGAGTTCTTCGATTGGGAAATCTCCCAGTCGAACAGCCTCCGATAGAACGACGCGGACACGTCGATGTTCTTCGTCATGAGCTCGAGCCACGCGGGCGCGCCGTGCTCGCCCATTCGACCGAAGCCAACGTGGCGCTTCGGCTGCCAGGCAGAGAGCACGGCGCCTGTGGGGTCTGCGAACACGACCATCTTGCCCTCCTCCATCACGTCCATGGGCGGGACGATGACGGAGCCTCCGAGCTCACCGACGCGCTTCGCGATCGCGTCGACGTCGGACACCTGAATGTAGTTCGAGAACGACGGCGGCATCGGCGGAGCGCCGGGCGCAGCCATCTTCGGATCGATCTTGAACACCGCGCCGACGTTGCGGCCGCCGATGGTGGCCATCGGATAGACGCCGCCGTCGGGCAACGGCACATCGTTGAACGACCAACCCAGGACAGTGCTGTAAAACGCCTTTGCGACCTGCACGTCGGGAACTCCTGCCTCAGCCCAGCAGAACGCACCCTCAACCAAACGATCGACTTCCATGTCCCGACACTCCTTCAGTGCTTGTTTGCTCCCCACGACGATCGCGCTCGAGGATCTCACGCGGGCGGCTCGAACGGTTCGTACCGGAGTTTACACACACTGGTCAAGTGTTCAGCATAGCTAGTTTTCGCTGTAAATTTACTAACAGAATCACGGCACGGGAGATCTCGCGATGAATTCTCGGCGAACGATTTCGGACATCGAAACGACCGTGGCGGGCGAGCGGCGGATGGTGCTGCCGGGGCTGGTGACCGCGCATTCGCACGCGTTTCAGCGGGCGCTTCGAGGGCAGACGCAGCGGGCGGCGAGAGAGACGGGGACGTTCTGGTCCTGGCGCGAGGCGATGTACGCGCAAGGGATGGCGCTCGATCCAGAGTCTACCTATCGCATCTCGCGCGTCGCCTTCGACGAGCTGCGCGCGTGCGGCGTGGTGGCGGTCGGAGAGTTTCACTACATCCACCATCAATCAGACGGGACGCCCTACGACGATCGCACGCTGCTCTCGGACATGGTGATCGAAGCGGCGCTGGACGCGGGGCTGTTCATCACGCTGTTGCGCGTCGCGTACTTTCGCGCGGGAGCCGGCCGCGCGGCAGAGACCGGGCAGAGGCGCTTCTGCGACCCCGACGTGGATCTCGTGCTTCGCGACGTCGAGTCGCTGCGCGCGAAGTACCGTGGACACGCTCGGGTCCGCGTTGGCGTGGCGCCGCACTCAGTGAGGGCTGTTCCGAAAGAGTGGGTGCGCGAGTGCGCGGCGTACGCGAAGAAGCACTCGCTTCCGCTGCACATGCACGTGAGCGAAGTGCAGGGCGAAGTCGACGAGTGCCTCGCGGAGCACGGCGTCCGACCGATGGAGCTCATCGCTTCGGTCGACGGTCTCAGCGAGCGGTTCGTCGCAGTGCACGGAACGAACCTCGCCGAAGAAGAAGCGACGCTGCTCGGCGAGGCGCGTGGGTTTGTCTGCGCCTGCCCGACGACCGAGCGAGACCTCGGCGACGGACTGGCGCCGATCGCGACGTTGCGCGAGCGGGGCGTTCGCATGTGCGTGGGCATCGACAGTCACATCGTGACCGACGCGATCGAAGAGCTCCGCGCGCTCGAGACGCACGAGCGGCTGCGGCTGCGTCGACGAGTGACCTTCGAGCCCACGATCGCGAGCACGCCCGCGGCGCAGCTGTGGCTCGAGGGGAGCGAGCACGGGGCGCGAGCGATCGGCTTCGACCCGAGCGAGCTTCCGAAGACAGCGATCGACCTCGGGCAGCCCGCGCTCGCGCTGGTGGACGAGCGATTCGCGCTGGACGCGATCGTCTACGGCGGCAACGGGCTCGACGCGCGGGTGATCGCGGACCGCTGACGGCGGCGCCGCCTTCCGTTGGCGAAACGCAGCTCGAGAGCGCTCAGGTCTCGGGGGAAGGCTCTCGCAGCGGGAGCGCGACGGTGAACACAGCGCCGCGTGGCGTGGCGTTGCGAACAGCGACGTCTCCTCCGTGCGCGCGGGCGATGTGCTGCACGAGCGCGAGCCCGATGCCGCTGCCGCGGGCGCCGTTGTCGCGGGCGCGACGGCCGCGATAAAAGCGCTCGAACACCCTGCGAGAGTCTTCTTCTTCGATTCCGGGGCCCTCGTCCTGCACTTCGAGGGTGAACCGCACGCCCTCGTGCCGGAGCCTCACGACGACGCGCTCGCCTTCGGGCGCATACTTGAGCGCGTTGTCGAGGAGGTTGAAGAGCAACAGCTGCAGCGCCTGCTCATCGAGCTCGCTGTCAGGAACGCTCGCAGGCAGCTCCATCGAGATCACCGGGTTGTCGCGGTCGAGCCTCGAGCGAAAGAGCTCGACCGCGCGAACGACGATGTCGCGCAGGTTGTTGCGGTGAAAGTCGTAGCTGGCGCGGCCGCGCTCGACGCGGGCGAAATCGAGGACGTTCTCGATCAACGCGGTGAGGCGCTCGCTCTCGCGCACGATGATCCCGAGGTACTGCGCGCGTTGTTTGTCCGACAGCCGACGGTCGCTCGCGAGCATCTCGCCGAACATTCGGATCAGGCTGAGCGGCGTCTTCAGCTCGTGCGACACCGTGGCGATGAAGTCGCTCTTCAAGCGGTTGAGTCGCTGCTCGTTGCGCGCGGCGAAGGTCAAGAACAGCACGCCTGCGACGAGCACCAGCAACGAGAGGCCCACGAGCACGACGTCGAACACGGGGCGCCTGCGCGAGCGCGCCGCGATTTCTTCGGCCTTGCGCGGCTCGGCGCTGAGGCGCCATCCATCGAGCGTGCTCGAGAATCGAAGCGACACGACGAAGTCGCCGCCCGCGAGGGGACGGCCGACGACGAGCCGTCCGTCTTCGTCTACGACGTTGAATCGGCCGCGCTCTGCGGGGTCCTCGAAGAGGCCGGGCAAGAGGGTCTGCCGGATGTATCCGAGGTCTTCTTCGAGGACTACATAGTGTCGGCGTCCGCCGATTTCGCGGGCGATCGCCGAGACGAACACGGGGCGTCCCTCGAAGGCGCGGTGCGCGTGTTTGTGCACGTCGAGCGCCTCGGACTCGAGCTGCAGCGCCGGCAAGACCGCGCGAAAGAAGAGCGCTCTGAAGGCGGCGGCCTCCTCGTCGCGGACGCGCGAGACGTGCCGCACGAGGCGAAGCCGCTCGTCGAGCACGAGCACCGAGCGAATCGAGGGCGTGATGCGCTCGGCGCTCTCGACCCAGCGAAGCGCGAGCGCGTCGAGGTCGTCGGGGTTGACCGCGTGAAACACAGCCTCGTCCGCGGCGGCGAGCTGTTGCTCGGCGCGGTCGACCTTCTCGCGCGCGAGCAAGAGCGTGCTCTCGATGATGCTGGCCTTGTCCAAGCGGCGGAGGTCCTGCGTGGTGCGGACGGTCCACCACGAGAGAAAGGCCACCGCGACGACGAGCGCCGGCAGAAGGACCCATCGCACGAGCCAGCTGCCGCGGCTCATCGCGGGCTCACGGCAGGCACACGCGCGTCGTGGTGTCGCAGCGCGTGGAGCAGCAGTCCCCGCCGTTGCGACACGCAGCGCCGGTGGCCTGGCAGCGGCAGCGTCCGTTGGTGCAGTTCATCGTTCCGCAGCACTCGCTGTTTACGCGACAGGTCGCGCCCGAGCTCGAGCAACATTGCGCGCGACCGGTGCTGACGACGGTGTTGCACACGAGCACGCCGCAGCACTCGGTGTTGTTGGTGCACGTCGCGTCGCCTTGGGGCTTGCACCCCGTGGGAGGACGGCACGTCCCGGTCTGGCAGGTGAGCCCCGCACAACAGTCGCGCTCGCTGGCGCAAGTGCTGCCATTGCCTCGGCAGGTGCAGACGCGAGTCGGGGTGCCCTCGCACTGCGTCAGTCCGCAGCATTGATCGGTCGCGGTGCAGGTCGCGCCGATGTCCTGGCAGCACCGTCGCGTCGTCGGCGAGGGATCACAGCGCAGCCCTGCGCAGCAGTCAGTGGCGGTCGTGCAGCCCATCGGATCCCCGGCCATTCGGCACGTCGTCATGGGCCTTCGGCACGTCCCGCTCATGCATGTTGTACCGGTGCAGCATTCGGACGAATCGACGCACGATCGGCCTTCTTGCTGGCAGGCGCAGCGCATCGTCGCGGTGTCGCACAGCATGTACCCGCAGCACTGCGCGGAGCTGGCGCACGAGCCGCCCTGACCGTGGCAGCACACGAGGTTGGTCGGTGCGCGGCGACACACGAAATCACCGCAGCAGTCAGCGCTGGTTCCGCAGGTGGTTCCGCCGGCGCGGCACGAGGTGCAGCGGCCGCTCTGGCATTGAAGTACGCCGGCGCACGCGTTGCCGGCGCAGCACGGCTGATCGATGCTGCCGCAGGCGGCCATGGGCATGGCGCATGTGGTGCCGTTGCACACGAGGCCCGCGTTGCACATCGAGCCAGCGCAGCACGCCTGTCCCATCGCGCCGCAGGTCATCGAGCGCTGGCAGCGCATCGTTGTGCCCATCATCGCGCACGTCAGGCCCGGATCGCACGCGCGACCGCAGCACGCCTGGCCGTCGCCGCCGCAGGGAGGAGGCGACTGACAGACGTCGCCGACGCACATGTTTCCGTTGCTGCAGGTGTTGCCCGGACAGCAGGGCTGACCGGTTCCGCCGCAGGTGACGCAGGTGCCGGCGTTGCACGAGAGGCCGGCCTGGCAGACGTTGTCGCGGCAGCACATCTGCTCGAGTCCGCCGCACGAACCGGGGCGTTCGCAGGTCATCGACGCGCCGCAGACTGTCCCCTGGCAGCACTCGTTGGGCGCGCTGCACGCGTCGCCCTCGCGGAGACAACACTTGTTGTCCGTGCACGAATAGGTGCTGTAGCAGTCCGTGGGGTTGGTGCAGTCTGCGCCGGGTCCGCCGAGGCAGATGCCCATGTCGCAGACGAGCTGAACGATGCCGTTGGATTCACAGGAGCTGCCAGCGCAGCACGCCTGGCCGACTCGACCGCAGCGCACGCCGCCCTCGGGACGCGTGGCGTCCATCACAGGAACATCTGCAGGCGGAGGGGTCATTCCTCCGTCGCAGCCGACGAGCGCGAAGATGCTCGCGACGAGCAGGAGTCGAAGTGCAAGGTTCATGGCCAATGATTGCTGTGTACTAAAGCAGCGTCCCGTCGATTTGGCGACTGCAAGCACCGACGAGGCTACCGCGATCCGAGGACGATCGCCCAAGGGACGGGGCCGATTGGCGGGTGAGACGCCTCGGGGACACCGTCCACCATGATCCCTGCGGAGGGGCCGCCATCGAGGTTGAGGGCCGTTTCGCAGCCCGTTGCGTCGCCCGCTGGCGAGGGCCCAGCGAGCGCGAGGGCGAAGGCATAGAGTCCGGGGCCGCGCAGCGCGTCGGCGGACGACCAGGTCACGATGAAGTCGACCGTGGCTCCTCCGTCGCGAATGCAGGCGGCAGCGCGCGCGAAGCGCTCTCCTCGATCGGCGTACACGCCCACCACGGGGCCCGCCTCGACGAGTCGCGGGCCGCACTGGACGACGAGCTCGCTGCCGGCCCATTCGCTTTGGGCCGAGCTGGCCGCGATCACGCGCGCGCGTCCGTCGCGCACCACGAAGAGCCCCGAGCCTGCGTGGGCGTGCTGCTGCCCGTGGATCACGCGGTTGGCCTCGAGGACGCCCGACGGCCGCTTGTCGCGTTCGAAGTAGCCCGCGACCATCGCGATGCGGTTGGGTGCGCGGAGGCCGCTCGCGAGGCGGTCATTCTCTGTCCGAAGCGCATCGAAGCGCATTCTGCTCACGGGAACGCGCACGGTGATCCAGGGGCCCTCGCTGCCGTCGGCGAGGCGAACGACGGCTCGGTGCGTGCGAAACCCGAGTCGCGACTCGACCCACCGGCCGCGCGTCACGATCGTCGGCGGTACGGTCGGCACGGGCGGAGGCGTCGCGGGAACGTCGGCGACCACGACGTCCTGCACGAGCGGCGAGGTCGAGCGCAGCGGCACGATGGGCGGCGGATGCACGGGGCGCGGCGGCCGTTGAGCATCGGCGTTGGGAACGGGCTGACAAGCGATCGAGCCCGAGCAATGGACGGCGAGCGCGACGAGCGCGCGGGTCTTCGATCGTGACCAGAAACGATGTTGCATCGAGCGCAAACCCCTCTCGGCGCGAGGAGTTGTGCACCGAACGGCGCTCGGTCGTCAACGGATCGAGCGTGGGATGGAGCCCTGGTTGGGAGCGTAGCGATGCGCTCGCACGACGGTGTCTGTGTACTCCTGCGCGAGGTCCGAGCGCGCGTAGCCGAGCATCTTGGTGATCGCGATGACGCGCGAGCGCGAGAGGCGCACGGTGCGAACGACGCTTCCGTCTTCGCGTCGCACTTCGATGTGGCCCATGCCGACGCCGAGCCCGCCGAGGTCGCGCGCGCGCACCTCGCGCACTTCGTCGGACGGAACCGTCGCGACGGTGATGCCGAGATAATTTCGAAGGGACCACGAGCCGTCCGTTTCGACGCTCCAATACGCGGCGGCGCGGAGGTACGGGTAGCTCACGGTGGTGCCGACGGAGATCGCGAGAGCGCACCAGCCGAGGATGTTCCACCGAAAGGTGCGCGCTTGGGGCCCGTAGACGCTGCAGAGCAGCTGCCGGGCGATGACGAGAAAGAGCACGCTCGCGACGATCACGATGAGGATCGAAGGCAAGTGCCAGGCGAAATAGTGCGCATGGCCTAGCGAAACGGACCGCGCGTGCGAAGCCGAGACGTGCCACATAAGTGAAATTCGAGCATGACTCCGGGCAAAGGTCGAGCGAGCGCGCCCGAGCCCGACACGAGGGGGTTCGCGAGGGTCGTCGAGCGGATTGTGTGGGACGGGCGTTGGTCGCGAGAACGGTACGAGCCCGAGTGGTAGGTTCTCGAGCCATGCAGGGTGAAGAGCTCGAGAGGCTGCTCGCGGTGGCGACGGAGACGGCGCTGAGCGCGGGCAGGCGCATTCGCGCGGAGTTTCATCGTCGAGGCGGGCCCGAGGGCGAGAAGGGCAAGGCGCCGATCGACGAGCGATGCGAGCGGGAGATCCGAGTTCGGCTCCGAGAGGCGCTTCCGAGCGCGGGGTTCCTCGGGGAAGAGCTGGGGTATGTGGGCGAGGTTCCGTGGCCCGAGACGCTGTGGGTCGTCGATCCACAGGACGGGACATCGGCGTTCTTGCGTGGCTGGCGCGGCTCGACGGTCTCGATCGCGCTCGTGCACAGGGGTCGTCCGGTGCTCGGCGTCGTGTTCGCGCCGTGCGCTCCGGATGACGACGGGGATCTGTTCACGTGGCGCGAGGGCGCGCCGCTTCGTCGCAACGGCGCTGCGGTGCATCGCGACAAGCTCCCGACCGCGCTGGCGTCGGACGTGCTGGTGGCGGTGAGTCAGGACGCGGATCGAAAGCCCGAGGCCAACGAGCGCTGCGTTCGTCCAGCGCGATACCGCGCGGTCGCGAGCATCGCCTACCGTCTGGCGCTGTGCGCGGCGGGCGACGTCGACGGGGCGGTCTCGATCGCGGGCGTCACGTGGTGGGACGTCGCCGCGGGACACGCTTTGCTGCGGGGCGTTGGCGGAGAAATCGTCGACGGGGATGGAGCCGTGATCGCGTACGAGGGCGAGCGAAGGACGTTCGATGTGTTCGGCGGGAGCGTCGAGCTCGCGCGGGCGCTCGCGAAGGTTCCCTTCGAGCTCGTGAGAGAGCTGCGCGAGTCGCCGCCGCTCGAGCGAAAGTACCCGAGGGTTGTGCCCGTGGTGGGTTGGTCGCTGCGCGACGCGGACGTGCTCTCTCGCGCGCAGGGGTGCTGGCTCGGGCAGCTGAGCGGCGATTCATTGGGGAGCCTCGTCGAGTTTCTCGACGCCGGGACGATCGCGAATCAGCACCCGCGCGGGGTGCGCTCGCTGGTCGACGGCGGCACGTGGAACACTCTCGCGGGCCAGCCCACGGACGACTCGGAGATGGCGCTCGCGCTTGCGAGAACGTTGATTTCGCAAGGAGAATTTCAGGTCGAATCGGCGTTTCACGCCTACCGTGACTGGATGGAGTCGGGCCCGTTCGACATCGGAAACACGACCCGAGGAGCGCTGAGCGGACGGCTGAGCGCGACGAGTCAGGCGAACGGCTCGGTGATGCGCGCCTCTCCCCTCGCCCTGTGGAACCTCGCGATGGACGACGCTGCCCGCGAGGCGATGACGAGGCGCGACGCAGCGATCACGCACCCGCACACGAATTGTCGCGACGCGACGGCGGTGTTCGTCCACACGGTCCATCGCGCGGTGGCCGAGGGGCTCGACCGCGAGTCGCTCTATGGCAGCGCGCTCGAGTTTGCGCGATCGCACTGCGAGGGCACGGACGTTCTCGAGTGGATCGAGCGAGCGAAGACGAGCGCGCCCGAGGACTTCATGAGCAAGCAGGGCTGGGTGGCGATCGCGCTGCAAAACGCGTTCTACCGCTTGTTGCACAGCGATTCGTTCGAAGCGGGCGTGATCGAGACCGTGGCGTGCGGAGGAGACACGGACACGAACGCGGCCATCGCGGGAGCGCTGTTGGGGGCGGTGTACGGGCGCGAGAGCGTTCCGCGCGCGTGGCGTAGGGCGATCCTCGGGTGCAGGCCGATGGAGGGCGGCGCTGGGGTGAAGCGACCGCGGCCGGCGCCGTTCTGGCCGGTCGACGCGCTCGAGCTCGCCGAGGCGCTCGCGCTGGGCCCGATCGCGACCGGCTGATCGAAGCCAAGGGGGTGTGAACGAGCGGGCTAGACAGCGCGCGGAGCCCGCGTTATCAGAGCGCTCCCTCGCGTTGCGCGCAACTCGAGAGCCCCCGTAGCTCAGTGGATAGAGCAGCGCTTTCCTAAAGCGTTGGTCGCACGTTCGATTCGTGCCGGGGGCGCAGGGATTCGAGGGTGGGGTGGATCGAGAGGACTGGAGAGCGCGTCGGGCCCGCGGGGTGGGGCGCAGCAAGCGAGCCGCGACGGACGTCGCGATTGAAAGTCCCACTGCTGAAAGCCGTTGAGCCCGAACTGTCCAACCGAGAAAAGGATCGCGTCGCGATCCCCCGCGACGACGATCGCCTCCGAAGCTGGCTCGCGCACTTGCTCGACGCGACGAGCGCGAATCTCGTGGCCGAGGCCGGTCGTTGGGTGGCCCATCACGTGCGTTCCGCCGAACAACAAGTGCCGAGCGAGCGCCTTGGAGAGCGAGCGCGTCGAGAGGACCACCCCTGCGCGATCGTCCATCTGCGACGTGCGCGCCACGCGGGACTCGCGATCCTCGAAGGCCGGCTCGTGCACTGCTTCGAAGAGCAACGCGACCGCGGCGGACGCCCCTTCGGGTCTCGTGAGCGAGATCGACGCGCCCTCTCGGTAGGTGTTCGCCGCGATCCACGCGCCGCTCGTCGTGACGGCGTCTTGAAAAGTGGTGCCTCTTTACGACACTCCACACAGACACGCGACCGATCAACGACATCGTCGACCTCCAACGCGCCGCGTCGTGCGAAGCGCGCCAGTCAGCATAGAACGTCAACCGTCCGTCGGTCGAACACGAGTCCCGCGTCGTCGACCGGAGCTCCCGTGCTCCTCGCCGCTCGTGTGGGCCTCGATGCGAGCACAGACCGCTGATCCACCGCGCATCACGACGCGATTGCGCTGTGATTTCACTGTTGATACTGAGGCAGCTTCGCTACCACGATCCGCACGCGCCGAGGGGCGGCGTCGCGACAGAGCCCTCGTCGAGCAGCGCACGAACCAACTCGAACTCGAACCCGAAGCTCGCGTGCTGCGAGTCCGGGTTCGAGTCGCGCTCGGGATCGACGCACTGAAACGTACCCGGCGTCGCGCGGCTCATGGTGAGGTCGGGCACCGCCCACCACGGAACCATTCTAGCGCTAACGCCCAACGTCGCCGTCACGTGGTTCGTGAACCCCTCGCGTGACATGGTCCCGCCGACGTTGCCGCGGAGTCCTCGAGTCTCCGCGAGATCGACGCTGAGCCGCACGCGCTCGAACGGGACCATCGGCGTCGCCGTGGGTTCCGAAGCGAAGGTAAATGGAATCTCCCACGTGCCTTCACCCGATGAGACGAAGCGCCCTCTCGTGATGCGTCCCACGATGGGAGTGAAGCGCGGCAGCTCGACTTCGCCCAGGCGTATCGAGCTGTCCAAGAGCACGTACCGTCGGTCTGCAACGACGTCGTTGCAGTTGCGTCCGAACCTGGGAATGGCTCGGTAGATCTTCAAGACGACGCTCGGGTCGTCGTCGAGTGAGTCGACGCCGACGAACCGAAACACGTACGAAGCGCCGCTCGCATAGTAGGCGCCGACGAAATGCTCGACCGTGTAGCGATAGCCGTTGTTCCAAGCAATCGCGTCGAACGCTGTGAACGCGGTGTTGTCGACCCCACCGACGCATCCCGAGGCTCCGAGGCAACCGGTCGTCGTTCGACAGCGCCTGGTCGTGGGGTCGAGATCGACGAGAGGACAGTTTTGTGTGGGATCGACCGCCGAACGTGTGTCGGTCCGGTTGCAGATCGGCTCGAGGCTGCTCGGCGGCGCAGGAGCACCTCCGTTGAGGCGGCTCGTCTCTGCGGTCCCTGCGAATACTCCGTCGATATCGTATCCGCTTGTAGGCAACCCCATGGGTCCAGCGCGGTCTTGCGAGATGTGCACGCGCGACACGACGTACACGAGCGTTCGACCCGATAGCATCTCGACGTCGCCGCGCATCCGCTGTGGCGTGGGTGAGCACCCCACGATCACGCACGCCGATACTGCTAATCGATGCGCTCGGTGCATCACCGATGCGAACGATAGCAGCAGTCGTCCCGCCGCGCGGTCAGCGGGAATCTTTCACCCGTGCACTTGCTAGCACAGGCCGTCAACCGTCCGTCGGTCGAACACGAGTCCCGAGTCGGCGACCGGAGCTCCCGTGCTCCCCGACGCTCGCGTGGGCCTCGATGCGACTGCGTCGTGCGTCGCGCCGAACTCGAGACGCTCAGCGCATGGATGATCCTTCGCCGCGCGACCTGCCGCACAGACACGAATGCCGGTACTCTCTGCGTCGATCCCAATGAACATGCGCGCGGTTCGATGTCACGAGCTCACGGGTCCTCGAGGCCTGTCGGTGGACGTACTCCCGGATCCAGTCGCGGATGACGGCGAGCTGCTCATCGATGTGCGTGCGTGCGGCGTGAACTTCCCCGACGTGCTCGTGACGCGTGGAAAATACCAGTTCAAGAGCGATCCGCCGTTCATCCCTGGCGGCGAGCTCTCGGGCGTCGTGCGCGCGGTCGGCGCGGGCGTGAGCGACTTCTCTGTGGGCGATCGCGTCGCGGCGACGATGCTCAAGGGCGCGTTCGCCGAGCGCGTCGCCGTCCCCGCGGTCTCGGCGGTGAAGCTGCCGGACGCGGTGAGCTTCGAGGTCGGCGCGGCGACGCTGTTGACCTACGCGACGACGCTTCATGCGCTCGAGGATCGAGGGCATCTGCGAAGCGGCGAGACGTTGCTGGTGCTCGGCGCCGCAGGCGGAGTCGGCATCGCCGCCGTGCAGCTCGGAAAGCTCTTGGGTGCGAGGGTCATCGCGGCGGCATCCACCGACGAGAAGCTCGCGTTCTGCCGGGAGCATGGAGCAGACGAGGTGATCGCGTACGAGCGCGAGTCGCTGAAGGACCGCGTCAAGGAGCTCACGGGCGGCGATGGTGCGGACGTCGTGTACGACCCCGTGGGAGGACCCCACGCAGAGCAAGCGCTGCGAGCGATCGCGTGGAAGGGGCGTTTTCTCGTCGTCGGGTTCGCGTCCGGTGAGATTCCGAAGATCCCGCTGAACCTCGCGCTGCTGAAAGGTTGTGACATCGCCGGAGTGTTCTGGGGGTCGTTCGCGGTGCGAGAACCCGCGCAGAATCGACGCAACGCAGAGCGGATCATGAAGTGGGTCGCGGACGGAGCGCTGCGGCCGCAGGTTCAACGCGCCTATCCGTTCGCCGAGGCGCCAGAGGCCCTCGAGGTGCTCGAGCGGCGCGAAGTTCGGGGCAAGGTCGTCCTCGTTCCCTGAGCAACGCCCGCGCGGGCGCGATGGTGTAGTCGCCTGCAATGCTCGCGGTCAGAGCGGCCCTGACTCACGGGGTACAGTCGCTCGCCGTGCTCGACCTGTTGCGCGCAACGAACCCGATTTGTACCCCTGCGTGGAGCCTCGCGGGACGGACGTTCAACGACCTGTTGCTGTGGCTTCCGCCGCGCGTGAGCACAGAGCTGATCGGCGTCGAGAATCTCCCGCGGGGGCCGGCCATCTTCTGCCCCAATCACACGCACAAGTTCGACTTTCTGCCCCTGCGCGCGGCGCTGTTGCACCACGACTTGCAGCTCATGACGTGGATCAAGGCGCGCGACTACAAGCACCCCGCGATGCGCTGGATCCTCGGAATGGGCGGCAACATTCCGCTCGTCTCGCGCGGATTTCTCATCGCGTCGCACTTCGCCGCGGTCCAGCGGCGAACACCGAGGCGCTGT